>Ga0310910_10001235_pt1 | contig 13832 bp, 15 predicted proteins | sample GREbulkMGHF172_FD_203448 | JGI IMG/M metagenome (GOLD analysis project Ga0310910, IMG submission 203448) | Lab enrichment of tropical soil microbial communities from Luquillo Experimental Forest, Puerto Rico - GRE.bulkMG.HF172 | ecosystem: Environmental > Terrestrial > Soil > Tropical forest >... | reverse complement strand
TCAAAGCCGGACATTACCGGCGCCGCCGGCGGGTCGAGTTTCTGCACTTCATGAACCGCATCGTCGCCCAACATCCCGGCCGGGAAATGCATGTCATCTTGGACAACCTGAACACCCATAAGCCCAAACACGATCGCTGGCTGGCGCGCCACAAGAATGTCCATTTTCACTTCACCCCGACCCACGCCTCCTGGCTGAACCAGGTGGAGGTCTGGTTTTCCATCCTCTCCCGTCATGCCTTGGCCGGCGCCAGCTTCACCTCCCCGCGCCAGGTACGAGAGCAGATCGATGCCTTCATTTCCACCTACAATCAGGACGCTCACCCCTTCGAGTGGACCAAGCAAGTCGTCTTCTCGAAGCATCCGCGATCGTCATACGCTAATTTACGAAACTAGGTACCTAGCATCCCGAAAGGCAGACACGCCATAGCTGCCCGCGGCTCCGGCAGCCGGGTTAGGCGAGCGTAGATCGCCTCAAGCTCGTCTTCGATGATCACGAAGTCGATAGGGGCCTGATCGGCGGTGCGAAGCGCGAGCCGGCTGTCTTCGTCGGGCATGACCGGGCATGCTGACCAAACAATGGCAGATGGCCAACGCCGCCATCGAAGACGACCGTAACCCGCGCGCGGTGAGGGTGGCCTCTCCTTCATCCGGGATGCCGGATTAGCAGTCCGATTTCCCGGACCCAACCGGGTCCTAGTTATCAATAAAATCGAGATTTTCTGCGATCGATTATGGCGTTTTTATGATTTCGAAAATGGCACGATACTTGCTCAGGGTTAATGCCCACAGGGAAAGCATTAGAGAAGGAAAGCACCATGAAGCTAATCGCAAAATTGGCGCTGGCACTAGAGGTGACGTGATGAGCGAGGAAGTTGTTGCCCTTGCACTTGTTGCGCTCATTGCAATTGGCCAGCTGCTCAAAACCAAAGACGATCCTGATGAGTGGCTTCTCGATACCTATGCTAAATGCCTAGCTACTGTTCAGTTGAAGGATGTGGTCCTAGAGCAGCGTTAACTAATGGCGGTACCGAAAGTTGACGTCGACCATCTAGGTCGCCGTAATCGAGACCGGGTGCGACCTGCGGACGGCGCCAGCGCGCGGGGGTGGAGCAGCCGGGCGATCGGCCGGACCGAGGGAAGCGCGAGCCGGACTAAGCCCAACAGCAAACCGCAGCGATCGACATAGCCCGAGTTGGGAAACCGACCACGGCTGGTCAGGGCTCGATCTCCAGGGAAAGCCCTTTTTATCTTCTCCCGATCCTGCTCGCGCTGCCGATCGGCCGGCGTCTCCGGCAGGGGGGCCGGCTAGCCCGTCTAGGATGCGCAACCTCCCCGCTGAACTCGATCTCGACTAGATCGGCAAGTACTCACGCGCGCGGCGCGGCGGCAGTCGGTACGAATTCTACTTTTTGGAGACAGAACACATTTTTGATCTTCCGGTGGAGGTCCCCCCATTCGGTCGTCTAGGGAATTTGTTTGACGAGAGCAAGAAAATCAAAGACTTGCCAGAACGAATCCGGTCGTAGAAGGCCTGAAGTCGCATTCATCGCAGCATTCTCCCGGCGACCAGGGACCTCCCCACTCCGGGCATCGAGCGGGATCAACGGCAGCCCGTCGGCACGGGCGATACGGTTCGCCATCGCCGCCTATTGTGGGCCCGCCCGCATCGAGGCCGGATGGCCCGGCAATTTGAAACGCTGTCCGGTGTCGGCGAGCCGGATTCCGTCGATATGCAATACCGACAGATCGCCATCGATGAAATTGCCGACATAGAGGTAGCTGCCGTCAGGGCTGAACGCGACGGCTTCGGGGAGCGCGCCGACATTTACCTCGCCGACATTGGTGACCTTTTTGCCGTCGATCTTGAGAGCGGTGACGGCACCCATCGGGTGATAAAAGAAGGCGGTCTTGGGCATGTTCGAGCCGCGCGCCTCGACCGAGACGGCGAGATCGCCGTTCGGGCTAATCGCGAGCCCCTCGGGCGAATCCCCAACCGTCACGTGGTCGATGACCCGTACCGGGTCCGCCTCGAGGTCGATCACGCTGACCGTCTTCGCATTGCCGTCGGAGCCCCCGCCATTGCCGTTGTCAACGGTCAGCGCCAGTTTGCCGTCGGGTGTCACGGCGACATTGTAGGGAAAGATACCGGTCGGCAGATCGCGCTTGTCGTAAGTGACCTTGTCGCCGTCTATGGTCAACAGGGCGACCTTGTTGGCAGCGGCTTTGGCCGCGAACGCGTGCTTGCCGTCGGGCGTGATCGCTACCGCCGAGACACTGTCCGTGGCGGTCCCGACCGTCACGCTATCGACGACCAGGACATCCTTCCCGCGGATCGATAGGACCGAGATCATGCCGTCGGCGCGGTTGGCGACGAGCGCCAGATCACCTTTTTGGCTGATCGCCATACCCGAAGGCTGCTTGCCGACCGTGATCGTGCCGATCACCTTGGGCGGGTTCGCCTTCAGATCAATCAGGAAGACCTTATTGTCGGGCTCTAGCCGGTGACCCCACCCTTGGATCACGGGCTCGAGCGAGTTGGCGACAAAGGCGATCTCGCCCGAGGGGTGGATCGCGAGGTTGGTCGGCGGGCCGACGATCGAGTTGATCAGCGGAATGGTCGCGGCGATACGCGGCGCTTCCGGCTTGGAGATGTCGATGATCGAAAGCGTGTCGTGACCGGGCTCCTTGAGGATCGGCTTTGCGTTTTCGTCCCAACCCTGCTTCTCGTCATTGCCGACGATCAGGACCTGACCGAAGGCTTGGGTCACGGCCCAAACGGTCAGTCCGCCGGCCAAAACCGCCGCGACCGTGCTTGCGAAGAAACCGGACAAACGCATCCTCCCCTCCATCTGTCACCCTGGGCTCGCGGGCGCGGCGCGATGCTGCCGCGACCGCCGTCGCAGCACAAGTCGAGGATCGTCGCGCGACGCTCTTCGCCTCCGCCGTCGCGACTCAGCGCCAAATCTGGCGGCTCCGGCTTTGCCAATGGCGGATCACCCAGCGACTAACCGTCGTTCGCCGGCAGGGTCGCAGTGAGTTTGCTTAGCCACTCGATCGCACCGGGTGTGCTGCGCCAGACCGGCCCGCACTCCGCGAAGTACTCGCTCGCCTCGTCAGGACCGCCCACGGTGAGCCTGGGCATCTGGAAAAACCGGAGGATCTCAGACATCCGTGCTGTCGAACAAAGGGGACCTGGCGCTAGGCTTTTTTCGGCGACCAGCCATACGCCTTGGTGCAGGCGCCGCCCATCAGCATCGCCCGCTCGGTGTCGCTGAGGCGGTCAGTCTTCAGGAAGGGTTCGACGCCCTGCTCGTAGTTGACGACCGCAAACGCGCGCGTCCAATCCGTGCCCCACAAGCAGCGCTCGAACCCCCAGGCGTCGAATATGCGGGCCAGCGGGTCCCAGATGTCCGCGAACGGATACGGCTCCTTCGACAGCGTGCAGGCGCCGGTGATCTTGATCACCGCATTCTTACGCTTGGCGAGTTCCACCACTTTTGGAAGATCGGCCCAGGGCTGTGGCGGCGCCGGCGGTACGCTCGGCTGCTGGATGCCCATATGGTCGATGATGAACCGCGCGTCGGGGCGGCGGTCGATCAGCGCCGTGCCCGCGTCCACGTTGCCCCAGAATGGGACGTTGACCGGGAAATCGTTTTTAACGGCCGCGCGCAGAATGCGGTCGAGCCCCGGATCGTCCGGCGCGCGCTTCGACTCTTTCGTCAGGATGATGCGGATGCCGACCGTGCCGGCATCTTCTTCCAGTCGGCAATGACATCGGCCACCGCCGGATCATCCGGGTTGACCGGTTTGACCAGGGCGAACTTGTCGGGGTGGGCCCGTTCGTTAATTGCCGAGCGTCGTCTGATTAGCGGCTACCGGCTGCTCGCCTAATACCGCAACGACAACCAAGCCCGCGAGCTGCTCACCATTGATCAAAAGCCATCGAGAGGGCATCCGAGCCCGACGCCGTGTCGCGGTTGTCGACGACCAGCTGCGTCGAGGTGGTGATCGCCTGGCGGTTGCTGCCGGGAAGTTGGATATTCGATTCTAGCCGGGCCCGTTCTTCACCTCGATCATGTCGATCTCGGTGTCGCTCGCTTTGCGGCACCCGAAAAATCCGCCATCCGGAAAACCCAGCGAAATCCAGGAGAGGCTCGGCTGCGAGGGCAACAGCGCGAGGAACACGAATTCCCGTTTTGCCTCGTCGGTGGTCTTTATCGTGCCTTGAAAAAAGATCGACCTGACCGCCTCCTGCATCGCCGAGGCGTCGTCGAGCACGCCGCGCAGCTCGTGATGGATCGATTCGATGATCTGGCGATTGAGCTGCCCGACCACGTCGGCGACGTCCTGCGTGCCGCGTACGAACAGAAGAGGTGGATTAACAATGCGGTCAGGATCACCGTGGCGAGTACGAGCGCCGTCAGCGCTCCACGCAAACCCAGCTTACGATGCGCCGCTGCGTCATCGCCGAAGCTCGGGCGTCCCTCCCGCAGGCGGGCCAGAGGCCGCCGCTCCCAAATCGGCGTCTCAGCGTATCGGTCACTCCGCGCCGGCGCCCGCTGCCAGTCCGCGCCAGGCGCGCGCCGCGGCCGCTAATACGGTCAGCGAGGCCGCACTGCCATCGGCCTCGCCCTTTTCGAAATCGCCCTCGACCACCGCCATTTGGTTTGTGACATGTGCGAAGCACAGCACCGGCCGGCGGCGGACCCGAGCGAATGCATAAGGGGCTGCCGCTTCCATCTCGACGGCGAGGATTTCGCTCGTACGGCAGCGCTCGATCGCGGCAGCGGTCTCTCGGAATGGCTCGTCGGTCGTCCAGCTGGGTCCTCGATGGATCGGCAACGCGACAGTAGAGAAGACCTGCATCGCGGCTTCGACCAGCCTCTCGTCAGCTTCGACGAAATCGGCCGGTGGGAGCTAGTGATAGCTCGTGCCTCATCCGGCAAGGCGCGGTCGATGAGCACGAAATAGGGCGGCGGCCCCTTTTCGAGGATCTGTCCGGCGGAGGTCATGCTGAGGAGCAAGCGGCAGCCGGAGACGAAGAGCTGCTCGGCCAACAGCACGGCAAAAGAAGCGCCCACCGCGCAGCCGATGATGCCGAAGGTTTCAGTCGCATGCTCGAACTCGTAGAGTTCAGTGTGGTAGCACGCCCTGCCATCGCACCGCCGGATCCGTCCGGCTTTGACGAGCGTGCGCAGAATATCGCCGTCCGGATCGAGCAGGCAGATCTCCGGAACCGGGGTAAGTGGCACATTCTTTTGCCGCCTCGCTTCGCGCAGCAAATTCTCCGGCTCGAATACCGACGGCGCGGAGAAATCCTTCCCGGCGAGGATCGGCGGCAGCTCCGGCAGAGAAAATCCCCGATACTCGTGCTCCGGCGCAGCTAGCCTGCCCTGTGCACCGCCGTCAAGCGCACAGCAGCTCGGCAACGCCTGAGGACATTTGGAGCAAGTCGCGGATCGGTGTGCTCCCATATTCTGTACCCTTGAATCCCGGCACATAGGTCTCAGGCGTGTCGTCGACGGATTTAACCGAGACAACGATCCCGATCAGCAGCCCGGTGATCGTCTTCGTCATGGAATTCGAAATGAGCCGGTCTCGATCTGTTCGCGCGTATTGATAATATTCACGACATATCCGGTCATCTCGCGCGACCAGCAGCCCGGTTACTGGATTTCGGAGCACAAGAAGGAGGCTCTGCGACGTGCGGCCTGACTCGCCAACTAGTTCAGCGCGCCGGCTGCGCCGGTGCCGCCGCATTCGCGGTGGCATCCTTGACTGCCGCCGCGCGTGGCGCTGTGCCGGAAGGCAGGTCGGGACGAAGGGAGGGTCGTTTTGACCAAAAATCAGCCATTACCCGTCAGCATGACCAATTTGCCGAACTTGACGCACACAGCTGATGGTTTTTCGACGCGTCCATGAGAGTAAGATCATCCCCGCCCGTTGCGCCTCTGATCCACGGTGTCGCGGCGGGTGGACCGAGGGCATAGTCAGTCCCAATTGAATCGAACGACAATCAAAACCCGACAGCGTCAACCGGAATATCATGGAAGCCCTGGCAACCAACGTGGTAGAGACCTGGTATCTACCTATAGGCGACTCCTCGGAGCATCCCTGGGCGGAATACGATAGCTTACTTTCTCGCGAAGAACGCGACCGAGCGGCTTGCTTCTCGAGATCACGCGACGGCTTGCATTACATCGCGGCGCACGCCCTGCTCAGGGTAATGTTATCGAGTTTCGCTGAGCTGCCGCCAACAGCATGGCGCTTCCTCTCGGAAAACGGAGCGCGACCAGAAATCGAACCCGGACTCTCGATGCTTCCTCTGCGCTTCAGCCTTTCCCATACCGATCGGCTCGTCGCCGCCTCGCTAACCCTCTGCCGAACGATCGGATTGGATGTCGAAGCAGTCGACCGACCTGTCCCAGACATGGAACAAGTAATCCGATATTTCGCGGTAGTGGAGAAATCGCTCCTCGACCACTGCGCGCCGGAGCAGCGACATCGTGCTTTCTTCCAGATTTGGACAATGAAGGAGGCTTTTGTGAAAGCTACTGGTCTCGGTCTGTCGCTGCCGCTCGATCAATTTGCAGTCACGGTCCATCCGAGCCGGCTGCTGTTTGCTCCCGCTGAGTGGGGTCCGCCGCACTCTTGGCGCTTCCACCTTCTCAAACCATCACCGGTTCATCAAATGGCCGCGGTCACGTGGGCGGCGATAGGAACCCACATGGAATTTCGTGCCTGCGAGGTGTCGGCGCATACACTGATGCCGCAGACCCATGCGGGCAGCCGCTGATCTATCGAGATTTTCGCGCCTCGTCTATCGCAGTCGCGAGAACTCTCAGACCTTCGTCGAGCTCGCCTTCTTCAATGACTAGAGGCGGCAACAACTTTATCGTTTCCTTCTGCGCCCCTGCCGTTTCGAATAGCAATCCGCGTGCGAAGGCACAGGCCATGACCCTGTGCGCGAATTCCGGTTCCCGGCAACGCAGCCCCTGGATCATGCCGATGCCGCGAACTTCGATCAGATTCTCGGAATAATGCCGAACAAGGCCGTCGAGTCCCGCGCGCATGTGCGCGGCTCGATCCGCCAGGACACGCGGGAACTCATCCGTCCGCCAATACTCGAGCGCAGCCGCGGCCGTGACAAGCGCGAGATTGTTGCCTCGGAATGTGCCGACATGCTCGCCTGGGCTCCAACAATCAAGCTCCGGCCGAATCAGCGTGATCGCCAGCGGCAGGCCAAAGCCACCGATCGCCTTTGACATGCAGACGATATCCGGCGTGATCCCAGCACGTTCAAAGCTGAAAAAGCGGCCGGTGCGACCGCATCCAACCTGAATTTCGTCCGCGATCAGTACAATATCGTGCCGCGTCGCCACGTCACGCAGACGTTGCAGCCAGCCAACCGACGCTACATTGATGCCGCCTTCGGCCTGAACCGTCTCAACGATGATGCCGGCTGGCGGGTCGACACCCCCTCCCGCGGCCAGCATGCCTTCGAGCACAGCGATCGCATCGATTTGTGGTCCGAGATAGCCCTCGAAAGGCATCCGAACCACAAATTCGAGTGGGACACCCGCAGCGCTACGCTCGCAAATCCCGGAAGTCGTCGCGAGAGCGCCGAGGCTGACCCCGTGATATGCATTGGTGAAGGCAACGATGCCCCGCCGCCCGGTAATTTTCCGTGCGAGTTTCAGTGCCGCTTCGACCGCGTCGGTGCCGGTAGGACCGCAGAATTGTACTTTATAATCTAGACCACATGGTTTCAGGACGGCGTCGCGGAAGCTGCGCAGGAAGTGCGCCTTCGCCGTGGTGTGCAGATCCAGAGACGACACGACTCCGTCAGACTTGATGTAATCGAGCAACGCGCCTTTTAATAGCGGATTATTGTGCCCATAATTCAATACTCCTGCACTAGATAAAAAGTCGATATAACCCTTTCCGTCCTGGTCAAATAAATAGATGCCGCGCGCCCTACTGAATATGCAGTTGAACAGCCGGCTGTAACTTCGGACCGCTGATTCGCATTCCTCGAATTCCGTGCGACTGACCCTCGCGAATGGCGGCCCGTCGGATGCCATTTACGATCTTGCCGTCCTGAAGCGCTCTCGAGCGGGCCGGCCCAACCGCTACCTACTACAAGAATTATGGGCTACGGGCTGGTGGTGCCGGTAGACCGAGCCGTCCGACTTGCCGGCGTGGTGGCAGTATCGGCCCCTGTTTCGCTCCCGCCGTTGCCGCTTCGTACCGCAGAACCCAGAGTATCTATCAGGCCTCTGCCGCTTACTGAGCGAGAATACGAATTCAGCTTAACCGCAAGAACCGTCACTCCGGCGAGAAGTGGGGAGACCGGCGCGAACGCCAGCGTGGCAGCGCCGGCGATCAGATTATGCGCCACGCCCGAGCCTAACCTGCCCTCAAGCATTTCGGCCGCGCCCGGAACCATCACCTCTCCGAGCAGCTTCAAGCCGTTACCCAGCACGCTTTGCTGTTGACCCTGCATGACTCCCTCCAGCGTCTTGAACAACCAGAGACAAATGCGCGAGCTAGCCGGCCAAGGCCCAGATTCGTGCGCCACAGGGTTGCTCGGTCAGCGCTCCTGAATATGATCGCTCCCCGACAATCACCGAGTCAACCACCTTCTCGGGTCAGCGACACTTATCGGGGATTAGACGTAGAATTCGGCGGGACGCTGGTTTGCGGCACCTCGGCGGGTGGCGTTGTCGTGTTCAACGCACCGGCCGCCGCTTGCGCTACGGTATCGCCGAGGATTAGCGGCATGCCGTCCTTTCCAGCACCGATTACGACCACTTTCGCATTGGGCGACTGTGCTAATGCGAGCGTTGCATCGATTCCCTTCCATTTCAGGTAGTTCTCAGAGATTCCAGCGCCAATGATCTGCTGGAATCGTGCGATCCCCTGCGCTTCCACCTGCTTTCGTTCGCTCTCCAGCCGTTCGCGCTCGAGCCGGTATCGATATTCTTCCCGGAGCTGATATTGCTGCATCTTTCGATTTACCGAAGCCTGCACCTCAGGCGGAAACTGCATACCGCGTATCAACACTGCGTCAATGAGCAGCCAGGGCGACGCAGACACACCTGGGGACCCTCCAGTCAGGATTAGCTTCTCGACAACACGACGCTTGATCTCGTCTTGGATTTGCGACCGGCGCGTTGTGTAGGTGTCGTCGGTCGAATTCCCGGAGACGACCTCGCGGATTTCGGCGCCCATCGTAGGCATAAGTAAATTCTCGACGTAGTCTGGTCCGATATTCTTGTGTAATAAACCGACCTTATTCTCATTCAGCCGGAACTGGACAACTACGTTGACCGCCATCGACAGGCCATCCTGCGTCAATACGTCAAAATCTCGCGCGGCACTCTGAAGGCGCGCGTCATAGCTGGGCATATGATCCCACGGGAAGACAAAATGGGCGCCTTCGTGGTAAACGGTCACCGTATCCGTTCCGCCGAGGAAGCGGTACCACATTACTCCAACATGCCCGGCCGGGATTGTCACCACGACCCATTGCCAGGCGATGACGACAAAGAAGACCAACGCGAGAGATGCAATGTGAACGGTTGGCTTGTTGCGAGCGTAGAAAGCGGCCAGCGAGCTTCGCCTGCGTCCGATGGCGCGTCTGAAGGTAGGAGTGATGTGGACTGTCATCGCGATATCCTCCGCAAGAAATCCCGCCGTGATAGTATGAGATAATCATGCTATCGGAGGCCCGTCTGCTTCGGCCCGTAGTTGTCCTTCCTCGAGATGTAGGCGGAAATCTGCTGCGTCGAAATACCTCTCATCGTGTGTAACGGCAATAATGGTCTTGCCATTTCTTTTAAGCATTGGGATAATTTCACGATAAAACTTTCTTCGGAATGCCGGATCTTGGTCGGCGGCCCACTCGTCTAAGACAAAAACCGGACGATCTTCTAACAGCAATATGACCATTGCCAGCCGCTTGCGCTGACCGCTCGAGAGAGCCAATGTCGTCAGCGATCGGTCGACAATCTGAACCTTATCCTGGATTTCCATCAGGGTAAGATACTCTTGCGCCCGAGCAGCATCCACCCGAGGAATGCCGTGGAGCTCTTGAAACAGATGATAATCCTGTAGGATGGCGGAAAATAAGTTTCGATAGCTCGGCAATTGCTCCCGGCTGACGACCCGTCCATTTAGCAGGATTTCGCCGTCGTTTGGCCGATAGAGACCCGTGATCAGCTTTAGCAACGTGGATTTGCCTGAGCCATTTCCACCGGTAATGAAAACAACGTTACCGTGGTTGACTGCGAAATCTAGCGGGCCGATGCGAAAACCAGGCTCCCTGTCGATGCTGCCATAGTCGAAGCTCACACCCTGTAACGCTAGCCGTTCAAAGCCCACGGCCGGCGGTGCCTCGATTGGAAGCACGTCGCGACCGATCTCCGTCAAGCGCGCTTCTACCGACAGTATCGCGTCCGCGGCCGCGTTTACGCGCTGCAGCACGGGAAGTCCGCCGACCACGGCGGAAATCGGCCCGATCAGAAACAGGACACTGGCGGTGATCTTGATGACCGTCGGGCGATCGACAGCCGTCAATATCGGCACGACGAACACAATAACCCCGGCCAGTAAGAAGAACGCCAATTGCGATGCGACGAAATCCGTCGTGAAAAGCTCCCGCGTCGCCAGACGCCGGCGAGCGACTTCGGACGATAATTGGCGGAGATGGGCGGCTAACTCGCTCGATCGAGCGAAGTTTAACTTTACTTCCTTTGCTCCGTCGACGAAGTCGGTAAAACCGCCGAAAAGAGCGGTGGAAGTAGCGAACGCGCGGGCCAATTGCTCGCTGATCTGCGTCGTGCGCGAGATATGAAACCAGGCGGCGATGGCGGTAAAGGACGAGGCGAGGAGCAGCGCGGGCAAGGACAGCCACGCCAAATACGTCATGATCGCGATGACGAGGATACCGGATTGTCCAATAATGATGAGGTTAAGCGCGCCATCCGATATGACTTGCATTTCGGAGCCAATGGTATTGTACAACTGGTTTCTGTCGAGGCGTTCGATGTCGATCAAGTCGGCCGACTGTAGAGCCGCGACAAATCGGTTGCGTAGACTATCGACAGTGGCTTCGGCGAGGTTTGAAGCGTTCAGCATGAGGGCGCGTTGCGAAACCGCGTAGATAAGGATGGCGATGCCGAGGACAATCAAGGGGCCGGCCCTACCGTCGTCGGCGGGTAGACCGGCGGCTTGATTGATCGCGGCGAGCACTGCAGCATTCGCGATCGCTGACATGACGGCGAAGAACAAGAATTGCCGCCAAGTGTAAACAAGTTCGCGCCAGAAGATGGCCAGAAACGTCACCGTTTCCCCCTAAGGCTATCGCGGGCGGCGCGAAGCGACTGGCACCGCCGGTCGGCGATCCCGACTATCGGCTGATCAGTTGACTTGCGGAGCGGGCCGATCGAGGTGCAGTATGCCGGCGGCATGATCGGTTGACAACAAACTTGGGACGCAACCCAAAGAGCGGACGGCCTCTGGTCAGCAAATAACGGGAGGTCACCTTGCAACTCTCGGATTTGATGTCGTATGCGGCAGAGGTTGTCGCGACATTCTTGATCGTCAGTTACGTCGCGAGCGCTGCCACCGAAGGCCTGTCCTCGGCAACCGGCTTTCGCGCACGCGAATTGCTGCGCATGATCCGCAGGCTCTTGAACGAGACGCACAACAGCGCGCCGCTGACGCTTGCGATATATAACAACTATCTGTTCAATCCGCTCCAGACGGAACAGGCTGCCTCGCTCTCTGCGTTGCAAAGCCGGCCGTCTACGACTGACAAAATGACTTTTGCGCGGGCGCTGATGGACGCGATCGGAATATCGGGAGATAATCCGGATGCGATGATCACCCAAATTCGAGCGCGGATGGTCGACGCCCACCTGCGAGATCTGGCAATTAACCTCGTCGATCGGCATTCAGATCAGATCAGGCTATATAAAGATCTGACTACAACCCAATTGGAAATCGCCAATTGGTTCGAGCGTTCTACCTACGGCCTCGACGACAGATATCGGCGCCTGACACAGTTATCGAACTTCGTGATTGGTTTAGCGCTGGCCTTTTTGCTCGGCCTCAATCCGCTTCCGAAGGCTTTCGCTGAGCAGGCCCCTTCCCACTTGGCCGCCACGCTGGTCGGATACTTGACCGTCGCTATTTCGACATTGTTCGGGGCACCATTCTGGTTTGCCCTGATCAACTACCTGATCCCGATCAAACCGCGAGTACCCCCCGCCGGTGGCCCAGAGGGCGTCGGTGCGCCGCCACCGACCGGGCCCGCCGCGCCCACTGCCGGCGGTCCTGCGCCGCCGGGTCCGATTGCCGGGCCTTCCCAAGCACCACCTCAGGGTCCGCCTGCGGCAGGGCCTCCGCCCGCGCCGCCTCCGCCCGCACCGCCTCCGGTCCCCACGCCACCAGCGGCCGGGTGAGCCGACACTGTCGGCAGCAGCGGCGCGCGCTGAGCCTCGCATATTGGTCGTGCTGCGCTTGGGATCGCAGTTTAGCGTTCGATAACCAACTGCCCACTAAATCTAGCAAAATGACACCTAATTAACTTTACCTCTTGTGTCGCGTTTGGACTCATGTTGATCATTTCGCGTTAGCGAGCTCCCAGCTTGGGCATTGGGGGGTGTTCCGTGGCTAAGCTCACCACGCTAGTTGACCTTTTGGAGCAGCGTGCTTCGGCGCCTCGTGGCTATTACATATTTGTGAAGGACGGGGTGAATGCCCGCCGGCTAGATTTTCCGTGTCTCGCACGGCGGGCAAAAGCGATCGCGGCGCAGTTGCAGACGCAGGCCTCGCCCGGCGGTACCGCGCTGCTACTGTATCCGCCGGGTCTCGACTTCCTAGTAGCATTTTTCGCGTGCCTCTACGCCGGCGTCGTCGCGGTGCCGCTCCCCTCCCCGGAGCGCGGACGGGCAAAGCGTGCTCAACCGCGATTACGGGCGATCGCCGACGATGCCGACGCGTCGCTGATCCTCGGGCCCGCAGCATTTTCCGACGAGCTGCACCACACTATCGCAGACGCGTCGCGTCAATTGCGCTTTTTCGCGACCGACGCAGTCGAGCCTTCACTTGCTAGCGAGTGGCGAATGCCGACAGGCGGCGCCCGTGAACTCGCGTATTTGCAATACACCTCCGGATCAACGACGGTGCCTCGCGGCGTGATGCTGACGCACGCAAATGTCCTGGACAATCTCGAATGCTTCGGGCGCGGCATGGGCTACGACGCCAGCAGCATCGAAGTGACCTGGATGCCGCATTTTCATGATTACGGTCTGGTCGCTGGGCTGCTTCATCCTCTTTATCGTGACATTCCTGCCCATATTCTGCCGCCGCTGGCGCTCATCAAGCAGCCCTTCCAATGGCTCAAGACAATTACGGAGCATCGGGCTACCCATTCCCACGGGCCGAATTTCGCTTATGAAATCTGCACTCAGCGGGTTACCGAAGAGCAGAAAGATCGTCTCGACCTTAGCACCTGGCAGACTGCCGGAAACGGCGCCGAACCGGTGCGTGCCGATACCCTGCGCCGCTTCGCCGACGCGTTCGCCTCCTGCGGTTTCAATGCCAACAGCTTTTATCCGGCTTATGGCCTGGCCGAAGCGACGCTGTTCGTTGCGGCCCGGCGGCGTGGGGCGCTTTATCGGACGGTGCTAGTGTGCGCGCAGGCTCTGGCCCAGGGCCGGGTCATTCACATGGGCGAGGCTGGAGCACCGGACAGCTCCCGATTGCTGGTGAGCTGCGGCGTGCCGGATGGCTTCGCCGACTTACGCATCGTCGACTCTG
>Ga0310910_10001233_pt1 | contig 13839 bp, 19 predicted proteins | sample GREbulkMGHF172_FD_203448 | JGI IMG/M metagenome (GOLD analysis project Ga0310910, IMG submission 203448) | Lab enrichment of tropical soil microbial communities from Luquillo Experimental Forest, Puerto Rico - GRE.bulkMG.HF172 | ecosystem: Environmental > Terrestrial > Soil > Tropical forest >... | reverse complement strand
GCGCCTCGACAAGCTCAAGGTGCGCGCCGACATATTCACCATCAGCTACGAGCTAATCCCATGGCTAGTCGAACACTACCTCGAAAAGTGGCCCTTCAGACAAGTCGTCGCCGACGAAAGCGACCGGCTAAAGGGGCTCCGCGAAAAGAAGGGAGGCATCAGCCTCAGCCACAAGAAGGCCGGCGCATCGGGCGCGCGTGCGTTCCAACTGGCTCGCGTCGCCCACACGATGGTGCGCCGGTGGGTGAACCTTACTGGTACACCCGCGCCCGCCGGCTACGAGGACCTGTGGGGCCAGACGTGGTATCTGGACCGTGGCGAGCGGCTTGGCCGTACCTTCGGAGCCTTCCAACAAAGGTGGTTCCGGCCGAAGTTCAACGGGTATGGCGTCGAGCTTCTACCATTCGGAAAAAAGGAAATTGACGAGCGGCTGAAGGACATCTGCCTAACCGTGGATCCCAAGGACTACTTCGACCTGCGCGAGCCCATCGTCCGCACCGTCGAGGTGATACTTCCTGGCCAGGCCCGGAAGTCATACCGCGAGCTCGAACGCGAGCTGTTCACGGTGTTGGAAACGGGCGAGACCGTCGCCGCGCCGCACGCGGCCGCGTTGACCAACAAATGCCTACAGTTGGCCAACGGGGCCGTGTACACTCAGCATCCCAACTGGAGTCCCGTCCATGAAGCAAAACTCGAAGCACTCGAAAGCATACTTCACGAATCGGGAGGTATGCCCCTCCTCGTCGCGTATCAGTTCCAAAGCGACAAGGCGCGCATCCTCCAGAAATTCAAGGGAGCGGCGGATATATCTACAGCAGACGGAATGCGCGCTTTCCGATCAGGAAATGCGCGACTCGGCGTCGCTCACCCAAAGTCCATGGGCCACGGAATAGACGGCCTCCAACACGTGACCAACATCCTCGTGCGCTTCGGGCATGACTGGAAGACCGGCGAGCGGCTCCAGATGCTTGAGCGCATCGGCCCCATGCGGCAGCTCGGCGCCGGTTACGACCGGCCGGTGTACGTCTACGACATCGTAGCGAAAGACACCCTCGACGAGGCCGTGCTCGCTGCCCACGAGTTCAACATCAGCGCGCAGGATGCCCTGCTCGCAGCCATGAAACGGAGGAACGATGCCGTACATAAAACAAGCTGATCGCGACCGGGCAAGCACCGCGCCTGCTACGGCGGGTGAGCTGAACTACGCTATCACCGAACTGCTGGTCGGCTACATCGACGAGAAGAAGCTAAGTTATCAGACCATCAACGACATTGTTGGCGCGCTCGAAGGTGCCAAGGCGGAGTTTTATCGGCGAGTTGCCGTGCCGTACGAGACCCGCAAGATCCAAGAGAACGGCGACGTTTACTTTTCCGACACAACCGGAGACGTGTATGCCTCTAAGTAAGGACCTTGTGTGGTACACCGCCGGCCCCATGACCGGCATCCCACAGTTCAACTACCCGCTGTTCCTGCGCGTGGCCCGCATGCTGCGCGAGCAGGGATACAAGGTGGCCTCGCCCGCCGAAATGGACACCCCGGCCATGCAGGCCGCGGCGCTGGCCAACATGACCGGCGACCTCGCCAAGCTGACCAAGGAAACCAGCGAGACGTGGGGCGATGTCCTGGCCAGGGATGTGAAGCTGATCAGCGACAACATCGGCGGCATCATCATGCTGCCCGGTTGGGAGCGCAGCCGCGGAGCCCGGCTGGAGCTGTTCGTGGGCCTGCTGACCAACAAGCAGTTCGGCGTGTGGGACAACCACATCGACTACGCCACCCCCGTGCGGCGCGAGTACGTGCAGCACATCATCATAAGGAACATTCCGTGAGCCTCTACTCCGAAAACGACAAGGAGCGCAAGAACACCCCGGTGTTCAAGATGCGCACCCGCTACTTCCCCAAGGCGCTGCGCGAGGTGACGAAGGTCTGCGTGGCGAACAACGTCCGCTACAACCCGGACAAGGAGCCGGCGGACATAAATTGGGCGCGCGGCAAGAGCGCGGACCAGCTCGGAAGCCTCGACCGGCACATCACCGAGCGCGAGGTGGACGGTAAGGTATTCGAGGCCATCGACCCGGCCATCGCGGCCAAGGTGGGGTTCGACCGGGTCTACGTCATGGCGGAGGCCGCGTGGCGGGCTCTGGCGCAGCTCGAACTGGACATCGAGGCCACGGAAGCCAAGGCGCCTGAGCAGTCCGTATTAGGTTCCCCGGAATTTAGGGGCGCCGCCATGGGATTAGCATCCCCGAAGTCTCTGGATGAGTCCGTTCTGGATGCCATGGCCAAGGTTGCCGCCAGCCCCTCGGCCGGGTTATTCTCGGGACCCAAGCAGTGCCCCTCCTGTGGTAGCCACGGGGGATCGCACCGCGCCAATTGCGGGTTATAGCCATGGCAGCGTTCGGGCATATCAAGAAGGGCCAGATGCACAAGGACCTCGGCAAGAAGCCGGGCGCTCCTATCACCCAAGCCGACGTGGCCAAAGAGAAGGCCAAGGGCGGCGTGTACGCCAAGCGTGCCAACTTCGCGCGCATGGCCAAGCGCCACTTCAAGCCTCTGGGAGATGAGCTTGCCTCGTAAGAGGATGCTCACTGACGAGGAGCGCGTTGCGCGGCGCCGTGAAGCGGTAAAACGGTATCGTGCGAAACCAGAAGCGAAAGCCAAAGCGAAAGCTTACTGGGAGCGGGTTAGAGACAAGAATCTGATCACGAACCGGGCGCGGTATTTGAAGAATACCTACGGCATTACCGCTGGTGAATACGCCACGATGCTAGCGGCGCAACATGGACGTTGCGCCATATGCGCGGTGGCGCAGACTGAGGTACCGCGGCGCTTTGCGGTGGACCATTGCCACGAAACAGGCAAGGTGAGAGAATTATTGTGCTTTCACTGCAACTCCTCTATGGGTAAGTTCAAGGACGACCCGGAGCTGCTGGAGAAAGCCGCAAACTACTTGAGGAAGCACCGTGCCCAAGGTTTATGAGAGGATCCGCGACTCCTACGAGGCCAAGGGCGTGCCCGCAAAGCGGGCGAAACAGCTCGCCGCGATGACGTATAATGCCCACCGTAAGCCCGGCACGCCGCCGGTCACTGGCAAGCCGAAGTCAGAGAAACTCGGCGATCAACTTTCGGAGTAAGCACATGCCCGGTTTCCAAGATGAGGCGCAGGTGGCACAGGGCGTACAGCCGTACGACTACCGTCCCGGCGCGAATGGCCAACAGGTTCCCATGTACAACAACGCGACGCCCGGCTTCAGCGGCGCCATCCTCGACGCGGTTCGCGCGCTCGCGATGGCACTGGCACCGAAGTCCGTGACTCAGGCGATACCGCGTCACAAGCAGCAGGAGGCACAGGCTGAAGGTGCGACCGCGAGCAACAGCCCGCAGTCAACCGACCTCGGAAACCAGTTCTAAATCACCAGCTCGGAGGAGCCCCACCGTGTCAACACAAGAACGCGCTCGCGATGAGCGCTTGTCCGCATACGCTAATCTCCGTGAAACAACCGACCTCGGCGTCGAAGCCGTAGGCGCACAGCTCGGACTCTCCAAGCGTACCGCTTGGGTGTACGAGAAATCGCTCAAGGCCCGCGTCGTTCAGGACGCGCTCAAGGGCCAGACTCCGCCCATTCGCCCGGCCATCCCCGAGGGGTTCGAGGTTCGCAGCATTGCGACCGGCCTCGACAAGACCGGCAACGTCGAGAAGCAGTGGCTCCAAGTTTCGCCCGAGGCGACGCCCGGCGAGACGATTCCCGATGGCCACATCGTCAAGGGTCTCTCGACCCTCGTGGACGAGACCGGCAACGTCCGTGCACAGTGGATCAAAACGCGTGTAGACGACACGCGCTTGATGCAGGCCGCGGAGGCCGCGCTAAAAGCCCTGAGCGATCAGGTGCCGGCGCTGCCCGAACTGCCGCGCCGCTTCGAGGAGTATTTCGATTACCAGCTCGCCACGCTGTACACGATGACCGACGTGCACGTCGGCATGCTGGCGTGGCCCCCCGAGACGCACGCCGCGGCATGGGACCTCAACATCGCAGAGAAAGTGCTCGTCTCGACCTTCTGCCATATGATCGACGCCGCCCCGATGTCAGGGCTCGGCATCGTCAACAACCTCGGCGACTTCCTGCACTTCGATTCGCTACTGGCGGTAACTCCGTCGAGCGGCCATGTGCTGGACAGCGACTCGCGCTACCAGCTTGTGGTGCAGGCCGCGGTGCGAATCCTTGAGCGCATCATCATGCACGCGCTCAGCAAGCACGATAAGGTGCTGGTGTACATGAACGAGGGCAACCACGACATGGCCGGCAGCGTGTGGCTGCGCGTGATGTTCGCCCGCGTGTTCCGTGACAACCCGCGCGTGACGGTGGTTACCAACCCGAACCCGTATCAGGCGTACCAGCACGGCGCGACCATGATTGGGTTCCACCACGGGCACCTTGCCAAGAAGGAAAAGCTGCCGCTGATCTTCGCGACGCAGTACTCGGAAATGTGGGGCCAGACGAAGCACCGCTACGTGCACACGGGCCACTACCACGAATGGCACGCCAAGGAGCACCCCGGCATCATCATCGAGCAGCACCCGACGATTGCCAGCCCGGATGCCTACGCCGCCCGCAACGGCTTCATGTCGAAGCGACAGGCCAGCGCTATTACATATAGCGCCAAGCACGGGGAGATTGGCCGGCAGACCTTCCTGCCTGTGGAGTGAGCCGTGGACCTCGATCCTCAGAAGGACCGGCTCTACGACTGGGAGGGGTCATGGTATGACTGGAACGTCAATACCATCACCCTCCCCGAGTGCCGGCGGTACATCCGCAACGCGTGCTCGCTATACAAGCTGCCGTGGCCGGTGGTGAAGCAGCACAACACCCGGAGTATGTCCTACTGCATGCCCGCTCGCGGCGTTATCTCGATCCAAGCCGTGGGCTCAAAACCAGGCCGCGGCGCGAAGAACCCGCAGACGGCGCTCCACGAGGCCGCCCACTGGATCTGCTGGAAGCTCCACGGGGAGCGCATACAGGACCACGGGCCAACCTTTCTCCGGGTCTACCTCCATCTACTGGTGACGTACGAAGTCGCCCCACGCGAGGCGCTGGAGGCGTCGGCGAGGAAGTTCAAGCTTAAGTGGTGAGGAACAGGGCGCGCTCGGCCTGACGGCGGCGCGTGAGGCCATCGACAACGACGCCCCCGGCGTGGTTCCATTTCAGGAACTCGTCGGCGGCGCCGGCCGTATCGCCGGCATTGAGCTTCGCGAGGAGAGTGCTGTGTGCTTCTGCGCCTACCCCCACGTTGAAGGTAAACACGACGAGAGCGTCGAACTGATTCTGGGTGAGATTCTTCGGAGCGTTCGCGTCGCAGGTATCTACCGAATGCTGTACGTCCAGCACCAGCCAGCGGTCAGCTTGGTCCTGCGAGCACGTAAGAGCCATGGTGACCTCCGGCCCGGTGTGGCCCCAACCGATGGTGGGGATGCCCGCCGAGTCGCGGTACGCCGATAGGCGGCACTGCTCGAAGGACTTGAGCAAGGCCAGGCCAGGTTCGGCCAGCCACCTCATTTGCCGCGGTTCCGCTTGATCGATTGGTATAGCTGGTAGCCTACCCACGCGATTGAGACAAGACCTGACATCAAGCCGACGATCTGGCCTGCGTACCCGAGTGCGGTGTGAAGATCGAAACCGAGCACGCAACTTACCCCCGCGGCTGCTGCTGGCGCCGCTGTGTTATGGAATGTCATTTGTGATCCTACCATGACTCAACTCTTTGTCTGCTGATATACGTGCATCGTCCCGAGGCCGAGCAGTCCCATGAGCATGTCGTTGATCGTGGTCGTGTCCATCGCCGGGAGCGCTACCGGGTGCCCGGCAATGACGGCGCCCCATTCGATAAGCGGGCGGAAAAGCGCTATGCCGAAGCCCACCACGCACACCCACCCCGCGCCATCGCGGAAGTGGAGCCCCGGCTGCGCAGCTTCGGCCGCATTGGCTTGGGCCTGCGCCAGCAAGAGCTGGAACTGATCGTCCATAGCTTTGAGCGCACCGGAGGTCTGCACCTCGATGAGCTTGGCCTGAGCCGCTATGTACGCCGGGTCGTTTTTGTTCGGCCACAGTCGGTCGATGACGCCCTTGGCGACATCGGCGACTGAGCCAATCCCGGTGAGGTCCAGACCCATTACAGCGTGTCCGTGATTACCGCAATCTGGTACCCGGCGCCCGGTGGCACCGCGATATACAGCGTCCCGCCGACTGGGATGAAAGTTCCGCCGACTACCGCGGTCGCCGAAGCTGCAACGGCGATGGCGCACGAGGCACCCGCCACGACGTAGAGCAACGACGTATTCACGTTGAACGCCGAAGACGCAGTGGACGATGAGCCGATGCTGACTGCCTGCACGGCGAGCACGTCGGACGGGATGGATTGTACGTCCGCGTCCTTCGCGGTCTGACCGTAACCGGCCAGTTCAGTGATGTGTAGCTTGGCCATGATTACGACACTCCGATTTCGCAGTCGAACGTGATGGTCACTTTCTGTGACGCATCCGCCGACCCAGTGATGAAGTCCGCGCTGTCCACGCGCATCTGGCCGTACCAATCCTGAAAGCTGTTCGCTGCCAGTGAGTACGAGGCCCAGAAAACTTCCGTGCCGCCAGCGGAACCGCCGGTGGCGCCTTTCCAGAAGGTCAACGTGTGAGCCGCGCTGTCCTTGTTCGTGATGCGAACGTGCTTGATGACCAAGTACGGCTGCGTCATGGTGAAGCCCACCGGCCCGGTGACCGCGGTCACGTTCGGGTTCAGCAGGTTTCCCGCGGCGCTGGCCACGTACTGCGGTTGCACGTTCAGAATTTTGTTACCAGCCATTTCCAGGTCCTCCGATTAGGGTCGAGTTTAGCGCATACCGAGCGCCGAGAGCAAAAAGAGCTTCGCCATCAGGGGAACTAAAGGCAAAGTCCAGAAAAGCGATATGGCCCACGAGCCGGTGCCGGCGTTGCCGGGCAGCGGGTATATAGGGACAAGTCCCACGGTGTTAGTGAGTACAACCCCCGAGCCGGGCTTGAGCGGTATGTTTACCCACGGGCATGTGATCTTATCTGGTCCATACGACACGAGGGGCGCTGCCAGCGCATTGTTCAAAGGTAGCCACGTTGAAATGGTCATTGGTACACCAACAATGTGCAATTGGTGCTGCTAGTGAATCCGGGGGTGTAGCTGAATCCGGTTAAGGCGGCGTACCCAGTTATGCAGGCGATTGCGATGTACGTAAGGGAAGTAGAACCGATGATAGTCAACGTTCCCGTGGTACCTGTTGCCGTCCAGTCGGTACCCGCTCCTAAAGCCATAGCGTTAGTTATCCCTATCCCCGGCGTTGTGCTGTTACCTTTCCATTGGAAAACTGGGAACACCTGCGCGGTGGAGCTCAGTACGGTTGAATAATTGTTGAACGGCACAGCGCCCCATACGGTAGTCGTCCACGCGTTTGCTGTGCCGTTAGGTGCGGCGGTGCCTATAACGTTGGCCGCGCGGTTGTAATCGTAGAACCCTACCTGCCCTCCGTTAGACGTACCCGTGATTGAGTTCAGGTTGTTACAAAACAAGTGAACGGTATCTGCTGTAGGAGCCCCGGTGTTGTCCACTGAGCGGTATATACAGAACCCTGCGGCCGCTGTCGGCGTGCCAATGACAGTACCGCCGACTTTGAACGCCATCCACGCAAGGCCTTGCGTAGCGTTGTAGCAGAAATAACTTGCGTAGTTGGCGCCCCCTTGGTTCGCGATATTACTTGCACCATATGCGACTGCAGATTCAGGGATCGTAGATCCTGTTATGGTACCCGATCCATTTGATCCCGTACCAAGCTGCATACCTATCATCAGTGTTGTTGTCGCGTTGTTCCCCGAGCCGAATCTAATTTTAATGTAGATCGCACTGGTTGACTGCAACGTATCGTTGAACCTGTATATGGCTTGCGCATACATGGTGGCAGTTGCGCCCGGTACTTTGAACTGAATGGTCATCGACTCCGCCGCGACTGTGCCGGGAGTAGTGCTCAGGTTGTACGTGCCCGTGCCGCCGGTGCCGGTGCCGAAGGACGTAATGTACGTGCCCGCCGCGATGCCAGCCCCGACGACCTGCATGCCGATGCAGATGTTGTTACCGCCGACCGAGATACTGTTGACAGTCAGCACGCTCGTTGCCGTTTGCGCGTTGCATGTCATCACGGCGTTGTAGTTCGTGGTGTTGACGGACCCAGTGTCGGCGACCACCGTCAACCCGATAGCGTTCAGGCCAGTCAATACCTCGTTCACCCAGTTCTGATAACCGGCGTCGGTGTTCGTAGTTATAGGGGCGCTTGTGCTGCTTGTCGTCATGGCTCAGTTTCCTATCGCTATGTAGTACCCGGTACCCGAGTTGATACCGCCCGAGCAATCCGGCGCCGCCGTGAATCCGCTCGTCGTTAGGCTCTCCACCGCAAACGGATACCCGTAGCTCGTGGAGTGCCCTTGCGATGTCGTCACCGCCCACACGTTGTTCGGGAACGTCAGGGGGAACGAGACGCTCGTGGTGCTGCCCACTGGGAGCGCGAAGTTACCCCACTGAATGATAAGGCCACTGGGGAGTTTCTGGTAGCCGTTGGCGCTGAGTGTCTGCGCCCAGTTGTTCGCCGTGGCGCCTGCCGTGTTCGCGCTAATGGCGCCGCCCGAGTAGGTGAAGGCCACGTTGCCGGTATTGGCCAGCGCGCTCGCGACGGCGGCAATGGCCTGCGCGTCGGTGTATCCGGCCGAGCCCGTCACCGTGCCCGTGCGCTGGAGGGTGAGCATGACCACGATTTCGGTGAAGGTCGTCGATGACGACAGGCTGAAGTTCAGGGTGGTCCCCGCCGCCACGTGGTTGAGCCAGCCGGTGAGCGTGCTGTCGTCCTTTTTGGTGACGGAGGTAAGCACGACGTTGTTGCCGCCGGTGATGTCGCTGAACGACCCGTAGCTGGCAATCGGTGCCGACTGCACGAGGATCGTCGCCGAGCCCGAGCCGCCCTTCGTGAGCACCGTGGCGCGAATGATGTTGCAGTCCTCCGGCACGATGATCGACACGTCGGTCATCTGGTTGGCGCGGAGCGCAGCATTACCGCCTGACCATGTGGCCCCGCGGACCTGCGTGATGGAGTTCGAATCCTTGCCGGGCGGGCCGGGGAAGCCGACTTCGCCGTCCTCGCCATCGTTGCCGGGCACCGGGAACACCACGTTGGTGCCGGCCGGGCCGGTAGCACCAGTGGCGCCGGCTTGACCTTGGGCGCCGGGCGGCCCGACTTCACCGTCCGCACCGTCCTCTGAAATCATCAGGAAGAAGCCCGAGGCGCCGGCAGCGCCAGCCGCACCGGGGGCGCCCGCTGCGCCGGGAGGTCCCGGCAGGCCGTCTTCCCCGTCCTCGCCGTCAGCTCCGGCCGGGCCCGCTGGCCCCGGCGAGCCCGCCGCGCCGGCAACGCCAGCCTGGCCAGGGGGACCGATGTCGCCCTGCTCGCCCTGTTCACCTTCGAGGATGCCAACCAACGGGCCGGTGGTCGTGAGTGGTACGTTCCCCACCATTGGCCCGCCGCCTTGCAATGCCCCGCGAACGGCTAGGAACGCCTCACTGCCGGTCCCTTGGGTATTCGGATGCTGAAGCGCTTGGAGCGCGTTGAGCTGAGCTTGGAGCGCGTTGATCTGATTCTGGAGGTTCGCGAGGTCAGCCGTGGACGTTCCGCCGGGCGTGATGACCTTGCGGATGCCGCCTACCGCTGGCAATTGGATCTTGCGTGCCACTAGAACTCATCCCCGAGCCGCTTGGCGAGCTCCTTGGCGAAGACGCTTAGGCGCTTTGGCAGCGTACCCTCGGCCGGCCCGCGCCCGCTGTAGGGCTCTGGGAGCGGCTGTGGGCCGGGCTGGCCGGGAGGGCTGGAGGCGGGCGGGGTAGCCTTGCCGGGGCGCGCGTGGCCGCGCTCAGCGCTCTCCTTGAGCCGGGAGGCCACATTGGCCGGGCCGGCGCCCTGCCCCTTTGGGAGAGCCCCCAGATCGCGCTGGAGGGCCTCGAACAGGGGGAGAGTCTGCGGGACATTGGACGCGCCGGGCGAAGGGTTGGTCAGTTCTCCCTCCGGGCCGCGGAGGTTGCGCTGCGGGCCTACGCCGGGCGCCAGCTCCATGTTCGGCGTCGGGCGACCCCCGAACAGCGCATTCGAGCGGTCGAGGGGGCTGGCGTACTGGTAGCCGAGCCGCGGGTTCGTCGGAGCGGCAGCGGCCGCCTCCGGGTTGCCACGGGTGAAGAAGCGACGGATCAGCTTGTTCACTTCCGGTGCCACGTAGGCGCCAGTGAGGGCCGAGCCCACGCCCGCCGGGACGCCGGCAGCAGGTCCCAGAACATGTTCAAGTGCTGCGCCGACAGCGGTGCCGCCGAGAGCCCCTATTGCCTTTGCTCCAGAGTCCCCGCCCGCCGCCGGGAGGGTGTTGTAGGCGTCGCCGACGATCTTGGCCGAGCCGGTGAGCATACCGGGGTCGCCCCGAGCTGCGTTGCCGTACACGGACGGATCGAAATGCTCCCCGCCCTTCAGCGCCTCGCGCGCGAGGTAGTTCTTGGCGAAGGCGACGCGGGCGTTCTGGAAGTCCGCCAGCGACGGCGCGCCGGGGGCCGCCCCCTGAAGCTGCCGGCCGGCAAACGCCTCGTAGGCGTCAGCTACCCGCCCGTAGGCGTGGCCGAGCGCGTTATCGTCCGGGGAATCGGAGGCCAGTAGGCGGGCGCTGCGTGAGCGCGCCTCGCGGATGTTCGAGAAAAGCTCCTGATTGGACATTTCCGGCTGTTCAAGCATCGCGGTGCGCAGTGCGTCCACGTCCTTGGAGCGCGGAAGCTGGCTGGTATCGCCGCCCGCGCCGCGGAGGTCCGCTTGGAGTCCGGGGTCCTGCTGCATCCGGGCCGGGAGCGAGCGCTCCGCGGCGTCGTACACGCGGCCGGGACCGATGGCGCGGGCGTTGTCCACCGCGGCCACGTTCAGGTCCGCGCCGGGCACCACGCCGGCTTCCTGCCGGATGAGCTGGTCGGTGATGGCCTGCGAGCCGGGAGTCTTCATGTCGGCGCGCGTCTTGAGTCCGGTGTACCCCGCCTCGTGCGCGGCATCCACTGCCTGCCGGGCGACGGGCGCGGCTTCGTTGACCCCGCGCAGCGCCGCAACTTCGCGGAGCGCGCCGAGCGCCGGCAGCGAGCCGGCAACGTCGTTGAACTTGCTAGAGCCGCTCTCGATGACCTTCGCCGCTTCCGGGCCTACGGCATTCTCAATGGTGTTCGCAGCCGCCCCGAAGGGCGCAGCGACGGCGCGGCCGGCGGCACCCACGTCGGTCGCCATGGCCTGCCCGGCCGGAGTCTGCGGCGTGTAGGCGCCCGCGCGCTCCACCGCATCGTGAGCCTGCTGTGAGGCCACGTCTGTGTCTTTCCCTTGGAGCAGAGCCGGGACGCGCGCCGCGAGGCCGGCGACCGGCGCCACAGTCCCGCGCGCAACGGCCATGGTTCCCTCGGCGAGCATGTCGAGCGGCGACATGGCGGCCTTCAGGACAGTGCCGACCGGGCCGGCGAGGATCGAGCCGTTCTTGTCGAGGTCCACCGGCCCCTGCTGGTTACGCGCGCGAACTTCGGCAGCGGACGGCGGGGGTCCCGCAGTCTCGGGGAACTGGCGCATGATTTCAGCGCGCACCTGATCGTCAGTTGCGCCATCCGGGCCTTCAACTTGGTATGCCTTCCCGTTGGGCGCCGTCATGCTGTACTTGGCCATTATTGCACCACAGTAGCGTGACCCCAACCCTGAGACGGTGCTGCCGGGCCGGCCGGCGCTGCGCCCGGCTCCGGCTCCGGCGCATTAGCAGCAATGTAGTCCTTACGAGTCTGCGGATCTAGCAACTGGAGGATGTTCACGCCGCCGCGGCGAGCGCGGTTGTCCAGCGAACGGAGCTGGTGAGACGCGAGCGAGCGGATCGTGTTGGCCGCGTCGTGCATCTGATCTGCTGAAGCGTCCTTCGGAATCTGAAGTTCGCGCTCCTCGCCAGTACCGGCTCCGGAATTAACCGTAGCGCGCACCGCTTCGCGGCCAAGGAAGCTGCCGGCGATGGCGATGTTGGTCGGCGCGCTTTTACCGAAGGTCCTGTTCCACAGGTTATTGAAGGCGTTGGACGGCGTGAAGTTGCCGGCGGCGTCAGCTTTTTTCTGTTCCTCGGCAAGCATGTCGAACAGACGCGAGTGCGCCATCATCGTGTTCACGAACGTGGTCTGTGACGCGCCTTTGCCACTACTGAAGTCGGTACGGATACCAGCCTGCTCCTTGAGGCTCACGCCCGGAGCCGGGGAGATAATCGAGTGCGGGTCGCTGACCGGCGCGTCGAACGCTACCGGCGCACCGCCGGCCGGCGGCACGCTGACCGGCGCACCGTGATCCACCACCGGAGCCGGAGCTCCGCCAGCGCCCGCCGGAGCCGGAGCCGGAGCCGCGGCCGGGTGCGCGCCCGGCACTGCGTTCATACGGCGCGCGAGAATCTGCTGCGCCTGTACGTCGCCCTGATCAGCCATGTATGCGAGCCCTACTAGCGGGCCGCCACCCGTGGTGAGCGAGCGCAGATTGCCCGCAAGACTCGGGTTCTTCTCGATGAAGCGCGCCAGCACCGGAGCTATTTCCGGGTCCATGGCGCCAGCGCCGCCCGCCGCGCGTGCATCCGCAGCGCGCCCCTCGGCGTTGTTCCTGTTGATGACCGACTGTGCCACCGGAGTGACGGTGACGGTCGGAGGGTTGGTCGGACTGAGACCGTTGACGATCTGGCCCTCGATGTTCTGCGTCTGCCCCACATCGCCCTTCTTCGAAATTGCCTGTAGAGCCGCTTGGCGCAACGGATCGGGCGTGTTCGGGTCCGCGATCAGGCGAGTGAGTTCAACCTCGTCACTCGTGCCGAGCGCCTTCATAACTTCTTCCGGGCTCTTGCCCGTGGCGCGAATGTATCCGGTCGAGAGTCGCGCTTGGCTCCGCTTCATGCCGGCATCGACGAACTGGTCCTCAAGCTGGTTCAAGGCCGCTTCGCGCTCGGTGTTCTCCTGCGCCTTCTGGAGCGCGAGCTCGGTCTGCGCGGAGCGGTAGCCGGCCATGGCCTGCCCGTTGGCGATCTGAAGCCCGATGGCCGAGCGGCTCATGTTCGAGCCACCGACGCCAGCGAGGAAGTCGCCAAGCTGCGAGCCGCCGGTATACGACGGAGCTTCTACTGTGGCCGGGTCATTCGGGAACGGCATGATCGGTCCTTATGAGAGCATCGGGTTGCCGCCACCGGCAACCATGGGGTTCATGTTGATAGTCTGAGGCGCCAAGCTCGATGCAGCTAGCGGTGACTTACCGCCGAACACCTGCGGGTTCCTTGACAGGAAGCTCGCAGCGTTGGTGCCAAGTCCTGCGAACAGGCTCACCAGCGGATTCGGCTGGCCAGCGACCGAGGAGCGGAGCTGGTCAACGAAGTTCTGCGCGTAGCTCTGGGCGCCGAGGGTGTTCAGGTTCGTGTTCAGGGTGGACATTTCCAGACCCTCATTCTGACGCTGGCGAACCGCCGCGTCCAGGTCCCCCATTTCGGTCGCCTTCTCGTTGCCGTAGCTCTCGACGGCTTGCTGCGCCGTCGCCTTGTCGGCGTTGTAGCGCGAGCTGCCGCCGGCTACCGGCGCGAGCGCGCTGGACACACCGGGGGAGCTGCTGCCGGCCGCATTGCGGCGGAGCTGGTCCACGTATTGCCCCGTCGCCTTGCCAGCGATTGCGTTCGGATTGCTCTTGGCGATGTCCTGCACGGTCTGGTTGACCTGCGCCTCGCC
>Ga0310910_10001226_pt1 | contig 13857 bp, 13 predicted proteins | sample GREbulkMGHF172_FD_203448 | JGI IMG/M metagenome (GOLD analysis project Ga0310910, IMG submission 203448) | Lab enrichment of tropical soil microbial communities from Luquillo Experimental Forest, Puerto Rico - GRE.bulkMG.HF172 | ecosystem: Environmental > Terrestrial > Soil > Tropical forest >... | reverse complement strand
CGGTGGAGTTGGCCTGCTCGATACCGACGAGGTTGCGCGCGGCCTCGATCACGGCCATTTGCATGCCGAAGCAGATGCCGAAATAGGGCACGTCGCGCTCGCGCGCGAACTGCGCGGCCCTGATCTTTCCTTCCGCGCCGCGCTGGCCGAAGCCGCCTGGCACCAGGATGCCGTTGACGTGCTCGAGGAACGGCGCGGGATCCTCGTTCTCGAACACCTCGCTCTCGATCCAGTCGAGATTAACCTTCACCTTGTTGGCGATGCCGCCATGGGAGAGCGCCTCGATCAGCGACTTATAGGCATCCTTCATGCCGGTATATTTGCCGACAATAGCGATGGTCACGTCGCCTTCGGGATTGCGGATGCGCTCGTTGATGGTGTGCCAGCTCTGCAGCGCCGGCGGAATTTTCGGCGCGATCCCGAACGCCGCGAGCACTTCGTCGTCGAGGCCGGCGGCGTGATAGGCCTCCGGCACGGCGTAAATGTTGTCGACGTCGCGCGCCTCGATCACTGCGCTTTCGCGCACATTACAGAACAGCCCGAGCTTGCGCCGTTCTTCCTTCGGGATCGGCCGGTCGGTCCGGCACAGCAGGATGTCCGGCTGGATGCCGATCGAGCGCAGTTCCTTCACGGAATGCTGGGTCGGTTTGGTCTTCAATTCGCCGGCGCTCGGGATGTAGGGCAGAAGCGTCAGATGGATGTAGACCGCGTGGTCGCGCGGCAATTCGTTCTTGAGCTGGCGGATCGCCTCGAAGAACGGCAGGCCCTCGATATCTCCGACCGTGCCGCCGATCTCGACCAGCACGAAATCGTAGTCATCATTGCCGGAAAGGATGAACTCCTTGATCGCGTTGGTGACGTGCGGAACGACCTGGATGGTCGCGCCGAGATAATCGCCGCGGCGTTCCTTGGTGAGGATGTCCTGATAGATGCGCCCGGTCGTGATGTTGTCGGCCCTGGTAGCGGGGCGTCCGGTGAAGCGTTCGTAATGGCCGAGATCGAGGTCGGTCTCAGCGCCGTCATCGGTCACGAACACTTCGCCGTGCTGGTACGGCGACATCGTTCCGGGATCGAGATTGAGATAGGGATCGAGCTTGCGAAGCCGGACCTTGTAGCCTCTTGCCTGCAGGAGGGCCCCGAGTGCCGCCGAAGCCAGACCCTTCCCGAGCGAGGAAACCACGCCGCCGGTGATAAAGATGTACCGCGCCATGGGACTTTACCTTTAAGGCCAGCGGGCCGATTCGCCAAAACGATTCGCGTACCCCGGCAAATATTCTGCAGGGCTGTGGGTGAAGAACGAAACTGATGATCTTTCAGTTACTTGATGGGGATTTCTGACGCAGAGCGCTAGCCGCCCTGCTGCATGGCCACCCTGCTTTATTGCGGCTTATTGAGAATGACGCGGCTTATTGGGACTTCGGCGCCTGCGGTGCGCTCGGGGCCTGATTCTGCTGCTCGTCAGCCTTTTTCAGCGTGTCCAGCAGACCGCCGCTGGTCGGCGGTGTCACCGGCGTTGGAGCGTCGGAGACCGGCTGCGATTGCGCGGGCGGCGCCTGGGTGCCGATGATCGAAGCGGGCTTCCGATCAAGGCTCGCGAGCCAGGACAGAAGCAGGCTCGTGGCAAAGAAGCCGCACGCCAGCACTGCCGTCGTGCGGGTCAGGAGATTGGCAGTACCGCGGCTCGACATGAAGCCGGCCCCACCGCCCATTCCGAGACCGCCGCCCTCTGATTTTTGCAGCAACACCGCGCCGATCAGGACGACGACGATCATGAGGTGGACGACGATGATGACAGTCTGCATATTGACCTTCCATCACGAGCCGAGATCGCCGATGCGGCGGATCGCAACTCGCGGGCTTTCCAGGGAATGCGCGGGGTGTACACGATCGGACCGCGCGTTGTCACCCCCGACATTAAGGGTGCCGATTCTTCCCGCAAGCAGCCTTGGCCGCAGATTTTTCGGGGCTTGTGAAACGATCATATCGTCTACTATAGTAGACATATGGATACTATAATAGACGACATCGGTCAGCGGCTGGCACAGCGTATCAGGCTCGAACGCGACAGCCGTGGCTGGTCGCTTGCCGATCTCGCACAGCGCTCCGGCGTCTCCAAGGCGACCATCAGCAAGATCGAGCGCGATGAAGTCAGCCCGACTGCTGCGGTCCTGGTGCGCCTGGCCAGTGCCTTCGGTCTCACGCTCGCCGGGCTCATGCTACGCGCTGAGGCACGAGGTGAACGTCTCTCCCGCGCAGACGAGCAGCCGGTATGGCGCGATCCCGAGACCGGATACGTCCGAAAGCAGGTGTTCAGCCGTCCCGATCATCCTGTCGAGATCGTGCGGGTCGAGCTGCCGCCGCGGCAACGAGTAACGCTGCCCGCATCCTCTTACGCCCACATTCGCCAGCTCGTCTGGGTTCAGGCCGGCACGCTCATGATCGCCGGGGGCGGCGAGCGGCATGTCCTCGGCGCGGGCGATTGTCTGGGATTTGGACCGCCGGCAGATACGACCTTTGCCAACGAGACGGGCAGCACCTGCGTCTATGTCGTGGCCCTCGCCCGGAGCTAGACATGGCAGAAATCACTATCGCTCCATTGACAGACCTGCCGCGGATCCAACGCGGGTTGAGCGTACTTTTGGTGGAAACGGTTGCAAGCGGCGGCTCGGTGAGCTTCATGCATCCCCTGCCGCTCGAATCCGCCCGGGCATTCTGGCGTGACTCGCTGGCGTCCGCGGCCCGCGGCGAACGCATCGTGCTCGGTGCGTTCGATGGCGACGACCTGGTCGCAACGGTCACCTTGCTGCTGGACCTCCCGCCGAACCAACCGCATCGCGCCGAAATCGCGAAGATGATGACGAAGCTCAGTTACCGCCATCGCGGCATTGCGACCGCGCTGATGCGCGCGGCAGAGAAGATGGCCCTCGAGCGCGGACGCACCCTGCTCGTGCTTGACACTGCAGTCGAGGATGGCGCCTCACGGCTCTACGAAGGATTGGGTTTCAACCTGACAGGCGTCATTCCGGATTATTCGCTGAAGCCTCACGGCGGGCTCACGGGCACAATGATCTACTGGAAGAGGATCGCCGCAGAGACGGCCTAGCAGCCGGCCGCGATCGCCAGGAAATCGGCGGCCTTCAGGCTTGCGCCACCCACCAGCGCGCCGTTGACATTGGTCACTCCCAACAGTTCGGCGGCATTCGATGGCTTGACCGAGCCGCCATAGAGAATGCGGATCATTTGTCCTTCGCCCTTGAATCGCTGCGTCAGGGACTCCCTGATAAACCGATGGACCTGCTCGACATCTGCAGGCGTGGGCGTAAGCCCGGTGCCGATCGCCCAGACCGGCTCATAGGCGACCACCAGGTTACCAGCGGTCGACGCCTCAGGCACAGAACCGGCGAGCTGTCCGCCGCAAACCTGAAGTGTCTTGCCGGCGTCGCGCTGTTCACGGGTTTCGCCGATGCAGACGATGGCGGTGAGCCCCGCCCGCCACACGGCTTCCGCCTTTGCCCTGACCAAAGCATCGCTTTCGCCATGATCGGCGCGCCGTTCGGAGTGCCCGACAATAATCGCAACGGCCCCCGCATCGGCCAGCATCTCGGCAGAGATGTCGCCCGTATGGGCTCCGGACGGCTTGGGATGGCAATCCTGCGCTCCGATATGGATCGCCTTTGACGCCTTCGCCCTTTCCGCGAACGCCGCAACCAGCGTGGCGGGCGGGCAAACCAAAAGATCGGCCTTGCCGGAAACGGCAGACGCGCCCGCGAGCATTGCGTCGAACTCCGAGGCCGAGGCCTTGAGCCCGTTCATTTTCCAGTTCCCGGCGATCAACGGCCGAATTGGGTTGGTCATGGTAAAAATTCCGGTCCAGATAAAATTGCGGTCGGGAAGAAGATGGAGCAGCGCTAGCAGAGCGCGCCCTTGAGTTCCAGACGGCGATTTTGGCCATTAAAGCGGGGCTTTGGTCCAGACTCGCCTGCCCGCTCAAGGTTGCGACCGGGCAGCGGCCACTTTATGATGTCAATTCGGTGATGACCTTTTGCGGAATCCGCGGTAAGGCGCGCCCTTTCTCTCCCTGAAAGACAAGTTGGACCCATGCTTCGAGGATTGCGCAAGGCCTCATCAAACTGGCTCGGCAAAACGGTCATGACCGTGGCCATGGGCGCGCTGATTGTCAGTTTCGGCATCTGGGGCATTGCCGACATTTTCCGCGGTTTCGGTCAGTCGACCCTCGCCAAGGTCGGCGGCACCGAGATTTCGCTCAACGAGTTCCGCCAAATCTATAGCGACCGGTTGCAGCAGATCGGCCGGCAATTCGGGCGTCCGCTTACTCAAGACCAGGCACGCGCCTTCGGCTTCGATCGACAGGTACTGCAGCAAACGATTGCCGAGGCCGCTCTCGACGAAAAGGCCCGGAAGCTGGGACTGGGGCAATCCGACGCCGAAACCATGCGCCTGATCGTTGCGGATCCGAGTTTCAAGGGTCTCAACGGCACCTTCGATCCGCAGCGATTCCAGGGCATGATCCGCCAATTCGGTTTCACGGAAGGGCGCTATCTCGCCGAGCAGAAGCGGGTTTCGCTGCGGCGACAGCTCGCCGGCACGATCACCGCGGGACTGGAGCCCTCGAAGACGCTGTTGGAGGCGCTGAGCCACTTCCAGAACGAGCAGCGTTCGATCGAATATGTCCGGCTTGGTGCCGCGCAGGCCGGCCAGATCGATCCGCCCTCTCCGGAAACGTTGGCCGGCTATTTCGATGAACACAAGGGTCAGTTCCGGGCGCCCGAATATCGCAAGATCGCCTTCGTCTCGATTACCCCCGAAGAGATCGGCAAGTGGTCTGAGGTTTCCGACGAGGACGCGAAAAAACTCTACGAGCAGCGCAAGGACAGGTTCGGCACGCCGGAGAAGCGAGAGGTATCGCAGATCGTGTTCCCGAACATGGAGGAGGCCCAGGCCGCACGCAACGGCATCGCGTCGGGAACGTCGTTCGACGACATCGCCAAGGAGCGCAAGCTCAATCCCGCCGATGTGGATCTCGGTCTTGTAACCAAATCCGCCATTCTCGATCCCGCGATCGCAGATGCTGCGTTTTCGCTTCCTTCCGGCGAGGTGAGTCAACCGGTGCAAGGCGGTTTCGGCGTCGCGCTCGTCAAGGTCGGCACGATCCAACCGGCGGTCGAGCGCGATTACGCGAGCGTGGCCACCGACCTGAAGCGCGAAATCGCGGCCGAGCGCGCCCGAACCCAGGTTGCCGCACTGCGCGACAAGATGGAGGACGAACGCGGCGGTGGCGCCAGCGTGATCGAAGCGGCGCAGAAATTGGGGCTGTCGGCCGTTACGATCGATGCCGTCGATCGTTCGGGACTGATGCCGAACGGGCAGCCCGCCAACATTCCGCCGGGTCTCAACGTCGTGTCGCAGGCTTTCAACAGCGATGTCGGCGTCGACAACGACCCGATCTCGTTCAAGGGCGGTTACGTCTGGTTCGACGTGCTTGGCATCACCCCGCCGCGCGATCGTACCCTCGACGAGGTCAAGGATCAGGTCGAGGCGCGCTGGCGCGAGGACCAGATCGCAAACCGGTTGCGCACGAAAGCCACCGAGATGGTGCAAAAGCTCGAGCAGGGCGGCACGCTCGCGGACGAGGCGGCAAGCGTCGGCTCAAAGGTCGAAACAGCGACCGGTCTCAAGCGCGAGTCATCACCCGCAGGGGTTCCCTCGGGCCTGATCGCTGCGGCGTTTCGAACCGCCAAGAATGGTTTTGGTCAGACACCGGGCTCCGGTGGTACTGAATGGATCGTCTTCCGCGTGACCGACATTACTGTGCCCCCGGTCGACCTCGCCTCCGACGAGATGAAGAAGGCGAAGGAGAGCCTCAGCCGCAGCTTGAGCGAGGAGCAGCTCGCCGAATACGTTGCCAAGCTCGAGAAGGACATCGGCACATCGATCAACGAGGCCGCCTTCGCCCAGGCGACGGGTGCAAACAATAATTGAGTATTTTGAAAGCACGCGATGGACGACCTCAAATCGATCATTGGCAAAGTCGCAACCGGCGCGACGCTGTCGCGCGAGGAAGCCGCTTCCGCCTTCGACAGCATGATGTCGGGGGAAGCGACGCCCTCGCAGATGGGAGGCCTCCTGATGGCGCTCAGGGTCCGCGGCGAAACCGTCGACGAGATCACCGGCGCGGTCTCCGCGATGCGCTCGAAGATGCTGCGGGTGACGGCGCCGCCCGATGCCGTTGATATCGTCGGAACCGGCGGCGACGGCTCCGGTTCGGTGAACGTCTCGACCTGCGCGGCCTTTATCGTGGCGGGTGCCGGCGTTCCCGTCGCCAAGCACGGCAACCGGGCCCTCTCGTCACGCTCGGGCGCTGCCGATGTGTTGTCCTCGCTCGGGGTCAGAATCGACATCAAGCCCGAACAGGTCGGCCGCTGCGTCAAGGAGGCCGGGATCGGCTTCATGTTCGCTCCCTCCCATCATCCCGCAATGAAGAACGTAGGGCCGACCCGCGTCGAACTCGCCACCCGCACGATCTTCAACCTGCTTGGGCCGCTTTCCAATCCGGCCGGCGTCAAGCGGCAGATGGTCGGCGTGTTCTCCCGGCAGTGGGTGCAACCACTCGCGCAGGTTTTGAAAAATCTTGGAGCCGAAGCGACCTGGGTGGTGCACGGCTCGGACGGGCTCGACGAAATCACCCTCACCGGCCCGACCTTCGTGGCCGCGCTCGAAAAGGGCGAGATCCGCACCTTCGAGGTCACGCCGGAAGACGCGGGCCTGCCCCGCTGCGGCAACGACGCCTTGAAGGGCGGCGACGGCGATGCCAATGCGGTCGCGCTGCAATCGGTGCTTGACGGCAAGACGAGCCCCTATCGCGATGTCGCGCTGCTGAATGCTGCCGCAGCCCTGATCGTCGCCGGCCGTGCCAGGGATATGAAGGAAGGCGTCGCGATCGGCCAGAAGTCGCTCGACAGCGGTGCTGCGGCGGCCCGCCTGAAGCGCTTGATCGTGGTCTCAAATAGCTGAGGCGGAAGGCTCGATGTCGGACATCCTGACCAGGATCGAGGCCTACAAGCGCGATGAGATCGCGGCCGCCAAGCGTGCACATCCGCTGTCCGACGTCGAGGCCCGCGCAAAGGCACAGTCCTCTCCGCGCGGCTTCGTCCGCGCCATCCGGCAGAAGCTTACCTCCGGCGACTATGCGTTGATCGCCGAGGTGAAGAAAGCCTCGCCCTCCAAGGGATTGATCCGCGCCGATTTCGATCCGCCGGCACTCGCAAAGGCTTATGAAGCGGGTGGCGCGGCCTGCCTGTCGGTGCTGACGGACACGCCGTCCTTTCAGGGACATCTCGATTTCATGGTCGCGGCGCGGGCCGCGACCGGCTTGCCGGTGCTGCGCAAGGATTTCATGTTCGACACCTATCAGGTGGCGGAATCGCGCGCCTATGGAGCCGACTGCATCCTGATCATCCTGGCGTCGCTCGATGACGCCGCGGCAAGCGACATCGAGGATGCGAGCCTTGCCTACGGGATGGATGTCCTGATCGAAGTCCACGACCGCGCCGAACTCGAACGCGCGTTAAAACTTCGCTCGCCGATGATCGGCGTCAACAACCGCAACCTGCGCACCTTCGAGACGACGCTCGCAACCAGCGAAGCACTGGCACCGCTGATTCCGAAAGACCGCCTGATGGTTGGCGAAAGCGGCATCTTTGCCCCCGCCGATCTGGCGCGGCTGGCGCGTGTCGGTATTTCAACCTTCCTGGTCGGCGAAAGCCTGATGCGGCAAGCGGATGTTACGGCAGCCACGCGCGCGCTGCTTGAGCGCGAAACTGCAAGCACGACGGGCATGCGCTGATGGCGCGCAAATCGTCGAAGAGCGGCCCTGCCCTCACCCACATCGATGCCGGCGGCGCAGCTCGCATGGTCGACGTGTCGGAAAAGCCGGCGACCGACCGCACCGCGGTGGCCGAAGGCCGCGTGATCATGACAAAAGCGACGCTCGATATGATCCTGTCGGGCAACGCGAAAAAGGGCGACGTGTTCGGCGCAGCAAGGATCGCCGGTATCATGGCGGCCAAGCGGGCGCATGAGCTGATCCCGCTCTGCCATCCGCTGGCGCTTGCGAAGGTCGCCCTCGATGTCACTCCGGACAGGAAACTACCGGGCTGCGTCGTCCGTGCGACGGTCAAAGTGACCGGGCCAACGGGCGTAGAGATGGAAGCTCTCACAGCCGTGTCGGTCGCATGCCTCACGATCTATGACATGATCAAGGCGGCGGAGCGCGGCGTCCGCATCGAAGGCATTCATCTCGTTGAAAAGATTGGCGGCAAGTCCGGGCACTACCGGGCGTGAGGGACGGCCCGTGCCGTCACGGTTGATTGATCGGCAATTTGGAAGAATCTCCCGGCTTCGGTGTTGCCTAACGCGTAGTCTCCACGCATGACGCGAAAGGAGCAGAGCCAATGTCGACCCTCAAGCTCTTCGCCGCGGCCGTTCTCGCGAGCGTCGTCGCAACACCGGTGCTGGCGCAGGCGGTGATTTCCGAGCCCGGCTACTGCGCATTCTTCTACCCTACTGCGAATTGCAACAACAAAGGTCCGGGCAACCCCTACACCGATCCGAACTGGCGTCGCGACGGAGGCGGCTGGAGCGCGGGCCAGGTGCCGAACTCGACGGTTGGCGTTGTGCGGAAGCGACCACCCAGGCACCGTTCGGAATCCTGAAGCCCCCCAGATACAGCCGCGACGATCAGCGCAACGAGTTGTTGGTCGACGTGAAATATTGGGCGGCCGAACGGCCGCCCTCTTCACGGTCAAATTCACTCGCTTTAGGCTTAGTTGGGCACTGCCGCTTTCGGCGGTGGCCGTACGTCGGCGTTGACGGTGACGCCGCGCAACAGGTTGTAGGCGGCGATCAGCGCCTTGTCGTCCTTCTCATCGGGCGGCACGTACGACTGCGAGCCGCTCTGTTCTGCACCCTCTGCCGAGAGATGGCCCCGCATCGAGGCTTCGCCTTTGATGTCGGCCCGCCCCTTGAGCTCGTCGGGCACTTCCTGAAGCACATCGATGTCGGGCTTGATGCCTTGAGCCTGGATGGAATGCCCGGACGGCGTGAAATAGCGCGCCGTCGTCAATGCCAGCGCGCCGTTGCCGACGCCGAGCGGGATAATGGTCTGCACCGAACCCTTGCCGAAGGACCTCGTTCCGATCAGCGTCGCGCGCTTGTGATCGTGGAGCGCGCCGGCCACGATTTCTGAAGCGGACGCCGATCCGCCGTTGATCAGGACGACCAGGGGCTTGCCTTTGCTGAGATCGCCGCCGTGCGCTGTGAAGCGCTGGGTTTCCTCGGGGTTACGGCCTCGCGTCGAGACGACCTCGCCGCGCGCCAGGAAAGTGCTGGAGACCGAAACCGCCTGATCGAGCAACCCGCCCGGATTGTTGCGGAGATCGACGACATAGCCCACAAGCTTGTCCTGCGGGACCTCCTTGGCGATGTCGTGGATCGCCTTGTGCAACGCGTCGGTGGTCTGCTCGTTGAACGAGGTGATCCGAATGTAACCGATGTCGCCGCCGTCGGTGTGATAGCGCACCGGGCGTATGCGGATGATCTCGCGGGTGAGCACGACGTCGATCGGCGCCTCTTTGCCCTTGCGGAGAATCTTTAGCCGGGTCTTGGTGCTGACGGAGCCCTTCATCTTGTTGACGGCCTGCTCGAGGGTAAGCCCCTGCACCGGCTCGTCGTCGATCTGGCTGATCAGGTCGCCCGACAGGATGCCGGCCTTCGCCGCCGGCGTGTCGTCGATGGGAGCAACGACCTTGACCAGGCCGTCTTCCATCGTGACCTCGATGCCAAGTCCGCCGAATTCGCCGGACGTCGTCTCCTGCATTTCGCGCCAGGCCTTGTCGTTCATGTAACGCGAGTGCGGATCGAGCGACGTCACCATGCCGTTGATCGCACCCTCCATTAGGCCGGCGTCGTCAGGCTTCTCGACGTAATCGGCGCGGACGCGCTCAAACACCTCGCCGAACAGGTTGAGCTGGGAATAGGTATCCGTTGCATTCGCTGCGGCTTTTGCCTTGGCGATCAGATGCTCGCCCTGGGGACCGCTAACCAGCAGGGTCAGACACGCGCCTGTCAGCGAACCAAGTAAAAATAGGAAATTCTTCCGCATCTGCTCCGCAGCCTTCCCGCGATTGTTCTGTGGGCCCACGTAGGGTCGAAAGTGGAAGCTCACAATACCTTTCTGGTTTCTTCAAGGCCGATATCCAGGCCGGCCTGCCAGGTCGACGGCCTGGTACCAAAGCCGCGTTTGGCGCGGGCGCCGAGCCAATAACCGAACTGTGGCGGGACATTACGGAAGGGTCCCTCGACGCCTAATTTCAAGGCAGCATCCATTGGCCAGTTCGGATTGTTGAAGATTTCCCGTCCGACCGCGATCAGGTCGGCCTGGCCCTCCCGCAGAATCTGCTCAGCCTGGTCGCCGTGGATGATCAGTCCGACCGCCATGGTCATGATATCGGCATGGCGACGAACATATTCCGACAACGGCACCTGGTAACTGTACTTGATCTCCTTGCCGAGGATCGGCGCGGCATCGGTAATGCCACCCGAGGAACAATCGATCACGTCGACGCCCTTGGCCTTCAAAATTTTCGCCAACCGTGCGCTCTGTTCCGGTCCCCAGCCGGCATGATCTTCCACCGATAGCCGAACGAACAACGGCTTGCGATCGGGCCAGTGCGCCCGAACTGCTTCCGCGATTTCGATGATGAAGCGCATCCGGTTGGATTCGGAGCCGCCATATTCGTCAGTGCGCTGATTGGAGCGTTCGGAGAGAAACTCGTGCACGAGATAGCCATGGGCGCCGTGCAGCTCCAGCATGTCGAAGCCGGCCTGGTGAGCCCGGCGCGCACCCTGTCCCCAGGCTTCCACGAGGTCCTTGACCTCGTGTCGCTCCAGAGCCCTCGGCACCGGCCATTTCTCGCTATGAGCGATCGCACTCGGCGCGACCGGCGTCCACGCTTCCCAGTCATGGATATCAGGCGTGCGCAGGAGCGGGCCGTCTCCCTCCCAGGGGCGATTGGCGCGCGCCTTGCGGCCGGAATGACCGAGTTGAATGCCGGCCGCCGCGTTCTGCTGCTTGATGAATGCGACCAACCGTTGCAGCGGCTCGATGAAAACGTCGTCCCAGATGCCGAGGTCGCCCACGGTGCCGCAGCCGCGCCGTTCGACCTTGGTCGATTCGACGACCACAAGACCCGCGCCGCCGGCGGCAAACTTGCCGGCGTTCATCAGATGCCAATCGGTCGGAAACCCCTTCACCGCCGAATACTGATGCATCGGCGGTACGACGATGCGGTTGCGCAACGTCACGTCCCGTAGCGTCAGCGGCGTGAACAGCAGCGTCTCCGACATGGCCGGTTTCCTCGTGTAATCTGATTATCAAGGATATCGGGCGGTGCGTGCGCCGCAAAGTGGCGGCAGGGCTGCAAACGTCAAATCCATTCGACTAGCCATGCAATTTTGGGATGGCGTGAAGCCGCGGGAAGGGATAGGCGAAAGAGCAACAACAGCCTTGCACTCCGGGGGAGGACATCATGAACGAAGCCATCCGGCCAGCACGGAACGTCGAACTCGGCGCCAGCAACGAACCGTTCCAGAACATCCACGAGTTCGTCCGGAAGGCCCGCGCCAACCTCAACCAAAATGCGTGGGACTATATCGTCGGCGCCGCCGAGACCGAGACCACCATGCGCCGCAACCGCATGGCGCTTGACGAGATCGCGTTCCGGCCGCGCGTGCTGCGCAACGTCGCCAAGGTGGACGCCTCGGTTGAATTGTTCGGCCGCAAGCTACGCCTTCCAGTGATGCTGGCGCCGGTCGGCGCGCTCGAGATCTTCGATCCCACTGGTGCCGCCGCCGTCGTGCGCGGAACCGGCCGGTTCGGTGCGGCGCACATGCTGAGCTCGGTGTCGGAGCCGGGCCTGGAAAAGACCGCGGAAGCCGCGCCGGATGCCTTGCGGATCTTCCAGCTCTATGTGCGCGGCGACGACGCTTTCGTCGAAGACTATGCCGGCCGCGCCGTTGCCAGCGGCTACGCTGCCTTCTGCCTGACCGTTGATACCGCCCACTATAGCCGCCGCGAACGCGATATCGCCAAACGCTATGTCCGCGAAAGCCGGCTCCGCTCGACCGGAGGCGACTTCCAGAAGGGACTAGAATGGCGCACGGTCAAGCTGATCAAGGACAAGTTCAAGATACCGCTGGTCCTCAAGGGCATTGCCACCGCGGAGGATGCGTTGATTGCGCTCGACCATGGGGTTGAGTGGATCTACGTCTCAAACCACGGCGGACGCCAGCTCGATCACGGTCGCGGCGCCATGCAGGTATTGCCCGAGATCGTCGACGCCGTGAAAGGGCGGGCGAAAATCATGATCGATGGCGGCTTCTGCCGCGGTACCGACGTGGTCAAGGCAATCGCGGCAGGCGCCGACATCGTCGGCATTGGCCGCCTGCAGTGCTGGGCGCTGGCGGCAGCCGGGGAAGCCGGCGTGTTGCGGATACTGGAACTGCTTGAGGACGAGGTGATCCGGACGCTCGGGCTCCTCGGCGTCACCTCGTTCGGCGAGTTGGACAAGTCCTATCTGCATCCCGCGACGCCGGCCAACTTGCCCGGCGTCTTCAGCGCGTTTCCGCTGCTCGACATCGAGCCTTATCGCTACTGAGAGACGTGCGCGCGGCGTTAGGGGCAAACCACGCGCTAGCCGGCGTGGCCGGGCCGCGACCGCGAAAACGCCTGTCGCCGTTGCCGCCCAACGCGGCTTTCGCTAAATGACCGGGCATGACCACGTCCCAACTTTCGCCCGGCAAGGCCGATGCGCTGCTGTTCGATCTCGGTCGCGTCGTGCTCGACATCGATTTCTCCAAGGCGCTGTCCTGCTGGGCGGCTCATGCCAACTGCTCACCTTCCGACATCGCTGCGCGTTTCGTGCGCGACGATGCCTATCGGCGCCACGAGATGGGCGCGATCAGTGACGCCGACTATTTTCAAAGCTTGCGAGCCTCGCTCGGCATCGGCATTTCCGATGCGCAGCTCCTCGAAGGCTGGAATGCGATCTTTGCCGGCGAGGTGCCGGGCATCGCGCCGCTATTGACCCGCGCGGCCGAGCGAACGCCGCTTTATGCGTTCTCCAACACCAACCGGCCGCATGTGGAGTATTTTTCGAAAGCCTATGCAGGGATCCTCGGCCACTTCAGAGAACTCTTTTTGTCCTCGACGATTGGGCTTCGGAAACCCGACGCGGCGGCCTATGATCACGTGATAAAGGCGATCGGCGCACCGGCCGGCCGCATCGTGTTCTTTGACGATCTCGCCGAGAATATCGAGGGTGCGCGCGCGTGCGGCATCGCCGCCATTCACGTCAAATCCGCCGCCGACGTCGCAAGCGCGCTGGAAGCGCTTGGAATCTAGGAGTGTTGCCGTGGCCTTGATGCCGGTTGCCGACGCCCTTGCCGCGATCCTGTCAGGCGCCGAGCCCCTCAATGAGGAAATGGTTGCGCTGGATGCAGCCTTTCACCGCGTGCTCGCGCGCGACGTCGCGGCCAAACGCACGCAGCCGCCGCAGGCGATGTCGGCGATGGATGGATATGCGGTACGCGTGGCCGATGCTTGCCGTGTCAATGCGCGGCTGAAGGTGATCGGCGAAGTCGCCGCCGGCCGTCCGTTCGACCGCAAGCTCGGCCCGGGCGAAGCCGCGCGCATCTTCACCGGCGGCGTCATTCCAGACGGTGCGGACGCCGTCGTGATCCAGGAAGATACCGTGGTCGATGGCGACGGCATCACAATTA
>Ga0310910_10001224_pt1 | contig 13880 bp, 10 predicted proteins | sample GREbulkMGHF172_FD_203448 | JGI IMG/M metagenome (GOLD analysis project Ga0310910, IMG submission 203448) | Lab enrichment of tropical soil microbial communities from Luquillo Experimental Forest, Puerto Rico - GRE.bulkMG.HF172 | ecosystem: Environmental > Terrestrial > Soil > Tropical forest >... | reverse complement strand
TTCTTTCCACCATGGGATGGTTTTTGCGGTTTCCCCCGCAAATGCAGCCATGACGCCCTCCCGTTCGCGTAGCTCCTGTGGCGGAGCCTTATCTCAATGGTAGACCTGGAACGCCGAAAAGTCTCTTACTTTTTTAACCTTATTGAACGCGGCCCGATTGCACGGCAGGAGACAGGCGCGAAAAGCACGGCGGCGTTATGCATAAGCCCGGCGCAGCTGCAGATAGCGGCCCCGCGTTCAGTGATGGCGCACGCCATGGGCCACTGTCGGCGCATCCAGTTCATCATGACCGGGGCGTTCTCGGTGTTGAAACCGTATCGGGGCGTAGCGCTCAAACCCTGCCGTCGCCGGCGCTGTTTGCGGTCTGGGCCCGGTTCGCCGGGAAGGGTCACAAGATCGCTGCGCGGCCCGAGGGTTCCATCCTTCTCGATCGGCACCAGGCCGACTGAGCCGGCGCCATAATTGGCAGTGACGATCCAGCGCCCGGTTGCACTCTTTACTCCTCGCCGGTCTCCCGGCGTACGCATTGTCAACTTAGCTGCCCGTTGTATGCTCGTTGTGTCGGTGGCGCGGCGGCTCGGATCGGAAAGTCCTTTGCTCGCCTATTGTGGTGCCCCACTCTAAATCGGCATGTCCGGCCCTGCGCGGGCATCAACGGAAGCTGGTGAGTCAGATCGCAGCTCGTGGATCCGGGTCAAGCCCGGCCATGACGGTTGAGCGGACCATATGTTTGCATCAGACCACTGGCTCGCATTACTCCATCGTGATGCTGGTGAAGTCCTGAAACCAGCTCTGCGCCGGGTGAAAGCCCTTGACCTTGGCCGACATGGCGCGCGGGTTCAGATCGTGGACGATCCACACCCACGGCGCCTCGTCGACAACGAGCGCGTGCGCCTGCGCCAAAATCTTGTCGCGCGCCCCCGGGTCGAAGGTCTCCTGTGCCTGCTGCAACAGGTCATCGAGGTGCGGCGTCGACCAGTGGCCCCAGTTCTGGTTGGTCGGCGAATAGCTGGTGGTGTGCCAATAGCGAAACATCGATGAGGGGTCGGTGTAGCTGAGGCTGATGTTTAGAGCGTCAACGCCTTTCGATGCCGGCGCGTCCGGCGCACTGCGGTAGCCGAGCAGCATCGCGCCCCATTCGACGACCTCGAAATCAAGGTCGAACCCGCCCGCCTGCATGCTCTGCTGCAGAAACTCGTTCATCGGCAGCGGCATCATCTGGCCGGAGCCGGAGGTCGAGATCATGATCTTGGCCTTGACCGGCGTCGTATACCCGGCTTCCTTCAGCAGCGCCTTTGCTTTCTGCGGGTCATAGGCGTAGTGGTTCTGCGGGTCGCCAAAGACCGGGTGCTCGGTCGGGTAGAGACCGGGGGCCGCGATCGCGGTGCCGTTCAACAGCTTTACGAGCCCCTCGCGATCGACCGCGTAGTTGGCCGCCTGCCGTACGAGCTTGTCACGAAATGGCGACTGCCCGGTCACGTTCAGCACGTAAGGCCAGGTATGCGGGTAGGGCCACAGGCTGATCTGGAACCCGGCCGCCTTCAGGCTGTCGATCATGTCGGGCGGCGGAACCTCGATCCAGTCGACCTGGCCCGCGCGCAATGCCGAAACTCGGGTGTTCGCTTCCGGCATCGGCATGACGACCATTCGATCGAGCTTGGGGATGCGATCGGGATCCCAATAGTCCGGGTTGCGCGCCATCTCGACACTGACCCGAGGTGTGACCTTGACGATCTTGAACGGGCCGGTGCCGGCCTGCGCCTTGGCGAACTCGACCCAGTTCCGGCCCGCCTTCTCCCATGCGGTCGGACTGACATAGAGGATGCGGGTGACCAGGTAGGGGAAGTGGCTGAACGGCACCTTGGTGTAGATCGCGACCGTGTAATCGTCGATCTTCTCCCAGCGCTGCACCATGCTGACGACGGCACGCACAATCGGCGATGACGTCGCGTCGAACTGCGGCGACTTGTCGTCATAAATCCGGCCCAAGGTGAAGATGACCGCGTCGGCGTTGAAGTCGGTGCCGTCGTGAAACTTGACGCCGTGGCGCAGGTGAAAAGTCCAGCGGGTATGATCGACCTCGTCGATCTCCCAACTCGTTGCGAGCCCGGGTGTCACGTCGGCGGTCTGGTCGGTGTGCTTGAAGTCCCAGTTGACCAATGCGTCGAAGGCGGGAAAGCCGAGAAAGCGGAAGCCCTCGCCGCCATTGTTCGGGATGCCGCCGGTGGTCGGCAGGTCGGATGCGGTCATGCCGACTCGCATCACTTTGTCTGCCGATGCACCGCCGACTGGCACAATGCTCAGAAAAGCGGCAATCGCCAGCCACCGTAAGAGCCCGACCGGCATCAGCACTGTGCGTCCTTCGCGACGGCCGCCATGCGGCCTCCTCAGGATGAGGAAATTTCTTAATGCCATAGTGAAGTTTCCTCATGCTGAGGAGCGCTCGCGGAGCGCGTCTTGAAGCACGCGAAATGCCGATGCAGCGTCATATTGAGCCTCCGGTTGTTCATTCCCCTGGCAAGATCGGTGCCAGCGATCCCTCTTGTCCTCAGGCGAAAGCAGCGAGGCGTTCCTCCACCCGCAGGCAGCGCGCGACATGCCCGTCGCCGCGGGGCACCGGCGGCGGATCGGTCTTTCTGCAGACATCAAGGGCATAGGTGCAGCGCGGAGCGAAGTCGCAGCCCTGCGGCAGCGCCGCAAGGTTCGGCGGCGATCCCGGGATCGTGATCAGCCGCGCGCCGGGCTCGGTGCCGTGCAGATTTGCCGCGAGCAGGCCCTGGGTATAGGGGTGCGCGCGCCGCTCGAGCACATCGCGCAGGCTGCCGGTCTCGACAAAGCGGCCGGCATACATGACCGCCAGCCGATCACTGACTTCGACGGCGGCGCCGACATCATGCGTGACAAAGATCACGGCCATGCCGAACTCGCGCTGCAGTTCGCGCAACAGCAGCAGGATCTGGATCTGCACCGTCACATCCAGCGCGGTCGTCGGCTCATCGGCGAGCAGCACACTCGGATTGCACGACAGCGCCAGCGCGATCATCGCGCGCTGGCGCATGCCGCCGGACATCTCGTGCGGGTAGGAGTCGAGCCGGCGGCGGGCCGACGGGATCTGCACCCTTTCCAGCAGCTCGAGTGCCCGCTGCCGCGCCTGACGGCGGCCGACGGCGGCGTGGCGCAGGATCGTCTCGATGATCTGCTCGCCGATCGTAAAGACCGGGTCGAGTGCGCTCGCCGGCTCCTGAAATATCATCGCGACGGTGCCGCCACGCAGCTCTTCGAGCCGCCCCGCGGGCGCCGCAGTGACGTCCTCACCGTTGATGACGACGCGCCCGTCGATCTCGCAATTCGCCGGCAAGAGCCGCATCAGGGCCCGCAAGGTCACGCTCTTGCCGCAGCCCGACTCGCCGAGAATGCCGAGCACTTTGCCGCGCGCGAGGCGGAAGCTGACCCCGTTGACCGCATGGATCGTGCGCTCGCGCTGGCGAAACCGGACAGCGAGATCGGCTACTTCGACCGCGAGCTGCTCAGTCATCGGCGGCGGCAGCGGTGTCAGCGCGACTGTGGCCCGAGCCCGCGACCATCATGTGACAAGCGACGTCTTGGTCATTGCCGATTGCGTCGAGGCGCGGCGACGCCTGTGCGCAGACCGCCTCGGCAAAGGCGCAACGGGTGCGGAAGCGGCAGCCCGAGGGCGGGTTGATCGGGTTGGGCGGGTCGCCGGTCAAAGGCGAGACCTCGGTGCGGCGGTCGGGATCCATGCTCGGGATCGCGCGGAGCAAGGCTCGCGTATAGGGGTGGCGTGGCCGGTGAAAGATCGCTTCCGCCGTGCCGGCCTCGACGATGCGGCCGAGATACATAACGACGACGCGGTCGCTGACATGGCGCACGACGTTGAGATCGTGCGAAATGAACAGATAGGTCAGGCTGAGCTCGCGCCGCAGATCGGCGAGCAGGTTCAGGATCTGCGCCTCGACCGATTTGTCGAGCGCCGAGACCGCTTCGTCGAGGATCAGCAGCCGCGGCTCGAGCGCCAGCGCACGAGCGATGTTGACCCGTTGCCGTTGCCCGCCGGAGAGCTCGTGCGGGTAGCGGCGGGCGAACAGAGCGGGGCGCAGTCCGACCTGGTCGAGCAACCGCTCGGCCCGCTCGCGCGCCGCCCGCGGCGCCAGTTTCTTGGCGGCCCGCGGGCCGAAGGCGATGATGTCGGCGACGGTGGCGAAGGAGGTCAAGATGGCTCAACGGCTCCGACCCGGCCTCACCTGCCAGGTACCTTGGAAATGCCCGGTCGGGCCGCACCGCACGGGTATGGGTGCGGAATCGGCGCAAAGCGCGGATCAGAGAGCGGATCGAAGACAACGAGAAAACCCTTCGCGGCCAACGCGTCGAGGGCGCCCTCGACGCCGCTGCTGCCCAGCATGCAGCTGCGAGCCGCACTGATTTTGCTAGCGCCGTCCGGTATCCCGTTTTTGTAGCCGACGGCGCCATTCCAGGCTTCGAGCTCCGACGGCTTGCCGTCGATAATGTCTCGCTGCAGAGACGTCGTCGCGTTTTCATTGGTTTATGTCGCCTACAGCTGGCAGGTCAAAGACGCGAGTGCCAAAATGAGCCTGTCGACGGTCGCGCTGTTCAACGCCAACGCCAGCTGGAGCGCCAGCAAGCCCTAGGCGCATGTTTGACACAGCGGCCCCATCCGAATGCCGGCTTGACCTGACCCGGACTAAGGTTAAAATGAAGGCAAGAATAACGGGTGGATCGTTTCACCGCTCGCATCTTTCCTCAGGGAGGGCACCAAAATGGCAAAGTCTGCCGGGGGTGGAGCAGGTTCGCCAGACGATCTGCCGCAGCATCCCCTCGTTGAACGGCTCAAGCCGGATCCATCTCAGCCCGCCAAGAGGGTCATCGATCTCACCGGGCTGGCGGGCAATAGCGATAGGCCGGGCTATCAGCGCCTCTACCTTACGACCAAGCTGGACTATTACGCCGAGTTTCTGGCCTCGGACATCGTGTATTCGGAGGCCGTGGCCGCCGACCAATCCCCTTTTCCGGGCCACGAAGCGACCCGGGTCAGCATTGGGCGAGATGCGACCATCCATTATATCTGGGCCAGGAGCCCGCAGCCGGTCGACGAGTTCGACCTCGACATTCGGCTCGGTGCGGCGGGGGTGGGGCCAGCGAGACCCACCACCGGGATAGGGGTCCCGGGAACCTGTGAGACTTGCCGCACGCAATGTGACACGTGCCCAGGGGACACCTGCCGGACCTGTCTGACAGAATGCAACCAAGCGACCTGCGCAGCACATGCAACGTGTGCTGGGCACGGTACTTGCGTTAACACGCAATGCGTCCAACCCGCCTGTATTTTCACGCAAGGCGGCCAGGCCACCTGTGCCAACACGCAATGCGGCCAGCACACCTGCGTGACCTGCCCAGCACCGAATAACACCTGTGCCGCCACCTGTTTTGTGTAGTCTCGGTAGCCTGCCGCGGATCCCAGACGTGCGTGGAGCCGGGTTGGCCTTACAAAGTTAACAATGCACCGGTCGTCGTGGACGCCGGCGCTTCCGCCGGCGTTGGCCACTCGAGCGATGCGGGTGGCTCGCGTGGTAGCCAACCGTCTACGAGATCAGCATCGTGTCGGGCTGGCCGTCGCCACCGCCCCTACGCAGACAGCTTTCCCCCTTGCCGTCCACTGGCAGCCGGCCAGCCTGGCTCAGGGCGACGCCGGTATTGCTTTGACCTGCGCTTACCTCGACGCGTGCTCGGCGGACGAGGGATGGGATCAGATTGGTCACGGCTATCTTACAGTCGCGGCCGAAGGCGCCGAACAATTACCCCCGTTGTCGCCGGGTATGTTCGGCGGTCTCGCCGGCCTCGCTTTCGCCGGCTGGTCATTGTCCCGCGGGGCGACCCGCTACCGACGTCTGCTGGCAACGCTTGATGATACTCTCCTGCCCCGGGTGACCATGCAGGCCGACGGGTTGGCTCGGCTGACGATGGAGGGCATTTCATTCGGTGAGTTCGACGTGATCTCCGGCTTGGCTGGCATCGGAGCCTATCTCCTGCTTCGGCGCGAGAACCCGGGCGCCGTCATGGCGCTCGAGGCCGTACTCCACTCCCTCGTTGCCCTCGCGAACGACACCGGCAGCCGGCCGAGGTGGTGGACGCCCGCCTATTTGTTGGGTGATGAGGAGATGGCAGCTTTATATCCTCATGGGAACCTCAACTGTGGGCTGGCGCATGGGATCCCAGGCCCGCTGGCGCTGATGGCCCTCGCGCTGTCGCACGGGGTTGCCGTCCCGGGCATCGAGAAGGCGGTCGACACATTGGCCGGCTGGCTTGTCGAGCACCGGGTCGATGACGGATGGGGAATGAACTGGCCCTACGCTGTCTCGCTCACCCAAGAAGGGTCGCCGGATCTTAGCGCCTCGCCCGAAGCGTCAAGCCGCGCCGCCTGGTGCTACGGGGCGCCGGGAGTGGCTCGCGCACTCTGGTTGGCAGGGGTGGGCCGCGATAGGCCCGAGTGGCGTAATCTTGCGGTTGAGGCTATGGAGGCAGTGTACCAGCGCCCGGTGACGGTCCGCCGCATCGATTCGCCTACCTTCTGCCACGGCGTGGCTGGGCTCTTGCAGGTCACCTTGCGCTTTGCCAAGGACACCAAGCTCCCTGTCTTTGCCGAGGCCGCAGCCAGTCTTACCGACTGGCTCCTGTCTGTGTACGAGCCCGACAGCCTGCTCGGGTACCGCAACTGGGAGCCTGGGGGTACCAGGGTTGACCACGCCGGGCTGTTAGACGGCGCCCCCGGGGTACTGCTCACTCTCCTGGCAGCCTCTACCGACGTGGAGCCTTTGTGGGATCGCGCCTTCCTCCTCTCATGATCGAGGGCACGCGGGCGCCGGCGTGAGCGCAGTGAGACGGACAGCCTCTACCAAACCTGCGGCACACGGCCGACCGCTTTACGAGCCCCTCGACTGGGTGCTGGTCCGGGCGCCGCTGTTGCCCGTCGAGGCATTCCTCGCCCTCAACCACGCAGCCGAAAATGATGAGGCCAGCGAGTGCCCAAACGCCAAACCAGCGCCGGACGACCGCTTGCCAGCCGATCCCCGCATCCGCGCCGCACTGGCGGTAGGTGGCGGGAACCTCTACGACGTCCTCAGTCGCGCCGGTTCCTCCGGCAAAGACGACCCCGATTCCGCCGGAAAGCTCCTCCGCTATCTGATCCGCATGTCCACCCGCCCGACACCCTACGGCCTCTTTGCCGGGGTGGCTTTGGCCCGATGGGGTCCGCAGACCGATCTGGCGATGGCGTCCGTCCGGCCGCGAACCCGCACGCGGCCTGACATGGCCTGGCTCCTGCGCCTCGTCATGGAAGCGGAAAGCCGGCCGGAGGTGCGCAGACAACTTTGTTATATCGCCAACTCCCGAGCTTTTGTGCGCGCCGGCCGGGTGTTTCTTCCCGAAGCGGCACCGACGGCGGACACTAGCGGTCCGGCGGCGGTCTCGGCCCGTGCATCGAACGTCGTCCGCCGGGCGCTAGCCGTGGCTCGCACCGCCATACCTCACGAGCGTCTTGTGGCAGAGCTGGCCACGGCCCCGGGGGCGACGATCGAAAAGGTCGAGAAACTGATCGAGGAGCTGTGGCGCCAGACCCTTCTGCTCGCCGACCTGCGACCACCCCTGACTGAGCCCGGCCCAGCAACTTACGTTGCGCGCCGGCTGCGCGATATCCCTGCTGCGGCCGACTTGTTGGAACGGCTGGAAAGAGCACTCTCCGAGATGGCAGAGTGGGATACTCTACCGATCGAGAAAGCCGCGTCCGCGTATCGCAAGCTGGCGACACATCGGGATGCCGACGGGCCTGCCGCGTCGGAGCCGTCCTCGCAGGTCGATATGGCCTTGGCTCTCGGCGGCGCGCGCATTACCCGGGCGGTTGCGGCGGAGGCCGTCAGGGCTGCAGAGCTGCTGCTCAGACTGACCCCGTTGCCGGTCGGTCTCCCCCACCTGGACGCCTATCACCGCGCATTTGAGGCACGTTACGGAACCGAGCGCGAGGTACCGCTGCTCGAGCTGTTGGACCCCAATTTCGGTCTCGGTCCACCGTCTCATTTCCATGGCGGCGTCCCCGGCGGTGATCCCCGCAAGACGGCTCTACGTCAGCAAACATTGTACGCCCTGGCCATCGCTTCCCTGCGCGAACAACAACTCGTTGTCGAGCTCGACGAGGAGAAACTGGCACAGCTGGAGAGCTGGACTCCCACTTTCCCCACTGCTCCGCAGTCGCTGGACCTCTCGCTATTCGTTGTGGCGGGCTCGGCGACAGATGTGGACAACGGACGGTTCCACGTTATGGTCGGACCCAATTTGGGGGCAATCGCCGCCGGGCGGAACCTGGGTCGGTTCGCCGACCTCCTCGGGGAGGAGGCCACGTCTGCCTTGCAGGCGGTGGGCAGAGCGGAGTCCTCCCAGCACCCGGACTGCCTCTGGACGGAACTCGCCTACCTCCCTCGTCGGTTCCGCTCGGCAAACGTCGCGATCCGTCCTCACCCGCGACCCTACGAGATCACCCTCGGGACGACCCCGGGACGACCCCCAGACTGCGTGATCCCGCTCGACGAACTGGTCGTGGGCACCCGAGGCGGCCGGTTCTATGTGCGCTGGCCGGCGCGGGACGCGGAGGTGCTCGCATGCACCGGCCACATGCTCAACAACATGCACGCACCCGATGTCTGCCGCTTCCTCGACGACTTGCGACGCGATGGCGCGGCGCAGCTCAGCTCCTTCGACTGGGGACCGGCCGCGGCACTCCCGGTCTTGCCCCGGGTACAGGTGGGCCGAGTTGTTCTATGTCCAGCCCAGTGGCGTATCGATGCCCGGGTGCGCGCGGAACTAGCCCCCGATTCCCCAGTCACCTTCAGCGCCGGACTCCGCACTTGGCGAACCCGCTGGCAGGTGCCTCGATATGTGTATCTGAGCGTTGGCGACAACCGGCTGCTCCTCGATCTCGACGATGAAGCGCAAGCCGACCAGCTGCGCGCCGAGATTCGTCGGCTAGCGGAGGGTGCTCAGCTTCTGTTGCAAGAGGCGTTACCAGCGCCTGAACATGCTTGGGTCGGCGGGCCGGGAGGCCATTTCATCACCGAACTGATGGTCCCGCTTGTGCTGCGACCCGACCGTAGTTCTCCCCACGCTGCCACTTCCCCGGCGCGGCCGCGCCCTTCGCTCACACCCGCCGATCGGCTGCGTCCGCCCGGGAGCGACTGGCTGTTCGCCAAGCTCTATTGCCCCCGCGCCTTCGAGGACGACCTGCTGACCGGCCCGGTTGCCGAGCTTTGCCGAGAAGCCCTCGCGACGGGTGCCGCCGACGACTGGTTCTTCATCCGCTACGCCGACCCGGACCCACATCTCCGGCTTCGCTTCCGTGGGCGCTCGGCGCGCCTGATCGGAGACCTCGTCCCGCATGTCTGCGCGTGGGCGGAGGGGCTCCTCAGCGACGGGCTGTGCGCCCGGCTGTGCTTCGACACCTACGATCGTGAGCTGGAGCGCTATGGCGGGACGGCGGGGACATCCGCGGCCGAAGCCATCTTCGGTACGGACAGCCGCGCCGTGATCGAGATGCTGCGGCTGAGCCGTGAAGGTCTCCTAGAGATGGATGTGACGTCTTTGGCCGTCCTGAGCATCGACGAGCTGCTAGCCGGCCTCGGCTTGAGCGAGGCCGAGCGCCTCGCCTGGTATCGGGAGAGGGTGAGCTCGCGAAACGCCGCTGGAGACGACTACCGTCGGCGCAAGGAGTCGTTGCGACGCCTGCTGGGAGATCCCGAATACGTCAGAGGCAGCCCGGGAGGCGATGCTCTGGTTCGGGTGCTGGCCGTGCGCAGCGCCGATCTCGCCGAGATCGGGCGCCGACTCGACGTGCTCGCGACAGCGGGAGAACTTTCTCAACCGAAGAGCGTTCTGCTGCGCAGCTACGCGCACCTTCACTGTAACCGCCTGCTGGCCGGCGACCCGTCGGCAGAAGAGCAGGTGTTAGCGCTTCTTGGGCGTACGAGGTACGGCCTGCACCAAGCGCCGTATTCCCCTCGGTAAGTCGCGCTCGGTCCCGAAGCCGGTTACTTTGCCATCTGGAGGTCAATATCGCGGTGTATAGAGGGCCAGTCCATGCCCATCACGGCGCCGAACGACTGAAACCAGAACGGGTGCGCCAGCCGGCGCAGCAGTTCGTCGCGTCCGTAATGGTGGACAATCGCCTCGCTGATCACGGCGCCGAGCCGCGTCATCCGATCGGCCAGCCATTTCGGGACGTGGCCGCCATGCAATGGAAGATCGGCGCTTCCGGCTTTGTGGGCCATTAGCGAGATCGACCGGGGTCCGCGGCTCCGGCCGCGATGGCCTTGGTTTCATTCCTATAAACATGGCTAGTCTTTTACCACGCAGGAATGCCACGGGTGCGCGTGTCATCACGATGGCAAGCACTAGGGTGATCACGAGCGAGCATGCCACCGGCTCCCGCATGATCAGGAGTTCGCCGATGCAGTAGAAAGGGGACTAGCACCTGCAGCAGGAACCCGCCCCAGCTGCAGTGATCTCTGCCAATCGACCCTCAGGACGTTCAAGGAGCGATGAGCGGTCGGGCGAGGGCCATTTGCCCCTGACGGTTACATCTCCCCTATGAGCACACTGCCAGGATCAAAGCCGTTTTGAGGTCCAGATGGTCTTTAGACGCATCTGTTCTGTCCATCAGCTGGTCCAATGTGCGGCACGATGGGGGCTCTCCAACGCTCGGCCTTGGCCCCGACCGTCCACTTTATCGGCTGTGACGCGCTTTACAGGGCGAGGGAACCCAACAGACTGCCGCCGATGATCTCGGCGGATCACCAGTGCGATGTTTTCGGACGCGGCAAGCGCATGCTGCGCGATCCTCAAGGCTGCCGATCTCTGCGCGTCCGACCCCAACCGCGCGGCGCGACTCCTTGTCGAACAGGGATACACGAAACGCGATGACTATGCGCTGCAGGCGTTGAGCGAGATCCGCGATTACGCCACCGGTGAGCTGGCATCTACGAACTCCTCGATCTCGCGGTCGCTGCTCAGGCGCACGACCGGGATTTGCGCGCCGTACTTCAGACGCTCGGCCTCGATACGTGGTCGACGGTCGGCGTTGTAACGCCAGATATGAGCGAGCCGGGTGCTTACGGCCGGATCTTGGCTTGCGCACACGGATACATCGCGCCGCCCCGTCACAGCTCGGGGCAGCGCTGCCCCGCATGCTGACCGATTTGCCGACGCCGAACTACACTTCCGCCGGCGTGCGCAAAGGACCAGGAGGAACGACACAATGGAAAAGGAGCGACTGCTGGCATTCACCGATGGTGTGATCGCCGTCATCATCACTATCATGGTATTGGAGATGAAGGTGCCACAGGATGCCAGCTTCGGTTCCCTGCGCTCTGTAATACCGGTTTTTCTCAGCTATGTGCTGAGTTTCGTCTACGTAGCGATCTATTGGAACAACCACCATCATTTCTTTCACCTGGTTCGCCATGTCAATGGCGGGATGTTGTGGGCTAACATCAACCTGTTGTTCTGGGTGTCGCTCGTACCCTTCGCCACCGGCTGGATGGGGCAGAATCACTTTGCTCCGGTCCCGACCGCGCTCTACGGCGTCGCCCTGCTGATGCCGGCGCTGGCGTGGCACGTGCTACAGAGGGTGATCATTCGCAGCCAGGGCAGCGACGGGGTGCTGGCGCGAGCCATCGGCCATGACGTCAAGGGCAAGGTTTCGCCGGTGCTCTATGTCGCCGGCATCCTGCTCGCGTTCATCGATGCGCGGATCGCATGCGCGGTCTACCTGTTGGTGGCGCTGATGTGGCTCATCCCAGACCGGCGGATCGAAAGGGTGGTCGAGCGCTCTTAATTGCGCGCGCATCTGCGCGCCGAGGGTTTCACCGAGATCCGGTATGTCGAGACGATCGCGCCCGAGATACCGAGCGCGGTCGGCGCCGGCAAAGTCGACTTCAGCATGGCATATGCCTCGCAATTCGGACTGGTCGGAATGCAAGATTTTGGCGTAACGGGTGCCCCAGCCGCTGCTTATTGCCGGGCGTCAGCTTCAGTCTGCCGGAGACGTCGGGCTGGACGATAGGGATCGCGGCTGTCGAGGCGCACTGCAAATTTGGAAGCTGCCTCTCCTCGCAATGAGTCTCTCGATCAGCGGCAGGGCGGCACTGTCGCTGTCAAGCTCGCAACCGCTGGACGCACCTTTCGCGGGCAGGATGTCGAGCCGCTGCATCATGCCGATATCCTCATGAACGAGGGTGTGGCAATGCATGACAAAGCACCCGGCAGTGACCGGATTGAAGTACGTCCGAAAGGTAATCGATCCTGGCGTAGTATCGTTGATGTTCTGCGGTGTCGAGCAGGAGGGCTTGAGGCAGACGGCAGCAGGAACAATCAAAGTGTCATGCCATTCTGGCCGGGGAAGGGTGATACTGTTAATCTTCGTCACCAAAACGTGATTTTGGTGGATATGGAATGGATGGTCAGAGAATGAATGATTGTACACCGTCCATTCTTCGTAATTTCCGGCAATCATGTCGGGGAATAATGGATCGTTACGGTCGAACAATCCTTCCTTTTTGAAATTAACCCGTGGAATTGCCGGGTTGCTGCTAGGCTGCCCGGTATCATCGGCATCCCGCATCATCTCAAGATTATAGAACGGGGCACCTCCCCAATACGTCGCATCGTATTTCGCGAAATACCAACCACAACTCGGTAATTGTAGCGGCGGCCCTTGGAAGGACGGATTATCACCGCAGATCTCGAAGACCACGTTGCGCACTGCATCGGGTGTTCTGCTGAGCATCGTTCTGACGCTCGGAAGACCCCTTGGGGTGGGTAAAGGGCCAGCCGGCAGATCCATCTCTTTGGACGCACCGAAGACCTCGATAGTAGCGAGCGTAATCGGATACGAGAATTGTCCTGCGCACTGGTCGGGTGAGGCACCCAGAGTGGGGCATGGGTTTGGAAAGTCAAAACTGTGCCGGGATGGTCTCGACTGCGGATCGATCCCGTTCGGAAAGTGTGCGTCTCGGTAGGGTGAAACCGACGCTGTTAGGTTAGGATCGAGACTCTGGAGAAAGTAGGTGCCCGGTTGCCCGGCCTTGATCATCACGTCCATGCGCTGCCCCGGCCCTATCACAAGCGGATCGCCAGGTTCGAGCGGGTAGGTTTTCGGCACCGTAATCGCGTCCATCGCAACGACATTGAGCCCGAGACCCTGCTCTCCCGCGTCCTTCGAAACCAGTGTAAGCAGAAGGTTGTCGCCGTCCGTCGCGTTGAGCAGTCGCCACCGCTGCACCTCGCCGGGTCGCATATGCAAGCTCGGGTTGGCTATCCCGTTCGTCGTATAGGAATATCTGCTTGGTTTGCCGGGGAAACCACCATCAGGTGCTAGCGGCGGACCACCATCCAAACCATACGTGCTCCAAAGCCCCTGATTTTCTATGGGCGGCACCGTAGGATTAGTGGGTGGAGGGAACGAATGTGCCGAACTGTTGCGCCTGCTCATGGACGAACACGACTTTGCCGTCGTTCGTTGCCCGAATGACTTGAAAGGCCATGAGGACATCTTTAGCGGCGGCAACCTCGGGTATCGTATCAAGGGTTCCCTCACCCCCCTCAATGATCAGAAAACCGGCCATGCCGCCAAGAAATTGGTAAGTGACCGATCCGTGCTTGTGCACATGGTACCAGTAAGTGCCAGACGGATGATCTTTGGGAATGTCGATTTGTATCAGGTTTGTCGTGCCGGGTTTCATTTCTCGGAAAATGTTGTCGGAGACGCCCAACGGCGAAACGGTCAGACCGTGAGTGTGAAGGTT
>Ga0310910_10001216_pt1 | contig 13899 bp, 10 predicted proteins | sample GREbulkMGHF172_FD_203448 | JGI IMG/M metagenome (GOLD analysis project Ga0310910, IMG submission 203448) | Lab enrichment of tropical soil microbial communities from Luquillo Experimental Forest, Puerto Rico - GRE.bulkMG.HF172 | ecosystem: Environmental > Terrestrial > Soil > Tropical forest >... | reverse complement strand
AGGTGATCGTCGGTCTCGGCCAGATTCCGCTGGTGCAATACGCCACTCCGGGCACACCGGAGTTGAGCGCGGCTCTCGAGCCGTTTGTTCCGCACTATGACGCACTGCTGCTGGCAAACCACGGGGCAGTGACCTGTGGAGCGGATCTGCTAACGGCTTTCTTTCGGATGGAGACCATCGAGCACTGCGCAAAGATCACGCTCGCTGCCGAGCTGGCCGGCGAACCCGTTTTGCTCTCAGGGCGCGAAGTGGCGAAGTTGATGGCCGCGCGTCCGAGGTACTACGTTTCGCCTCCCCCGGGAGGCGGCGCCGAGCTGCCGATGACCAATGAGGGGGGCGAGTCTGCGGAAGATCGCGTGACGCTGACGCGAGGCGAGCTGGATGCTTTGATTGATGAAGCGGTGCGCAAGGACCGAAGCCGACGGTGAGGCGCCGGTCTCGAAGCTCGGCACAGTGCTCTTGCAAACGGCCTTAGGGCCTTCGTCCTTGCGGCAGGCTGCTAGCTCCTCCAGAATAGCGAGCGCATTGATGCGAAACGTGTTGAGCGCCCTTATGGGCTTGTCGCTGTGTCTCTCCCCTTCCCTTGGCGCAGTTTCATCTGAGGACGCCCAAGGAGGATCCATGAAAATCTCGAGCGATGCCTTTGCCGCCAACGAAACGATTCCGAAAAAATTCACCTGCGACGGGCCCGACGCCTCTCCCAAGCTCAATTGGAGCGAGCCCCCGGCAAAGACGCAAAGCTTTGCGCTCATCATGGACGATCCCGACGCTCCCGTGGGCACGTGGGTGCATTGGGTTCTGTTCGACCTGCCCGCCGAAACCAGAGAGCTTGCGGAAGGAGTGGCGAAGCAGGAGCAGCTTGCCGGCGGCGCGCGGCAAGGCCGCAACGACTTCGGCAAGATCGGCTATGGAGGGCCGTGCCCGCCTCCCGGCAGTCCGCACCGCTACTTCTTCAAGCTGTACGCGCTCGATGCCAAATTGAATTTGAAGGCAGGCGTGACGAAGGCCGACGTGGAGCGCGCCATGAAAAGCCACATTCTCGCCCACGCCGAAGTTATTGGCAGATACGCCCGCTGATCATCAAATCGCACCCAAAAATTCGCAAAACGCCGCAGCTCAACCTGCGACCGAGCACCGCGGCAGATCTGCTCAGCCGAAGGAGGCGCTCACCGGTCCATGCAAAAATGGAACTGCGCTCCAGGAAGATCATCCCAAGAAGCTATGCCACCAGGCGGACACGCCGCTCTTTGCTACTCATGTGCTAGATAAGACGAAGCTTAGGACGCTACAAGCAGGCCCGCACCGATCTGCAAGGCAAAAAAAAGTCCGCATTCCCCTCTTGCCCAATCTATGGCCAAAAGCCTTTCAGGGTACTGTTATTTTTGACAGGTGCCTCCAAGTTCCTTTCCCTGCTTCACTCATCCGCACATTTGGGAAGGGGAGTTTGCCATGCGGGTTCTGTCTTTGCCGTTACGCTTGAATCTCAAAGACATCGAAGAGCAAGTGAGGCGCATGCTGGACCAGGTGCGTCGAGGCGATGCCAGGGCCTTCGCTCGCTGGTATTGTGTGGACTCCGAGGCTCGGACCCGCCAACCCAGAAAAGCAGACATCCAATACGTCATTGCCCGGGAACATGGCTTTAAGAGTTGGCAAGGCCTGAGAGACTGCTGCGTGACAACGCAGGCACGCAAAACCAGACCGTTCTCAGATTCTCGGGTGCTCCTATGAACCTATTCCTGCGAAAACCTTCCTTTTCCCGACGGCGAACCTCGCGCGTCGATACCGTCGAGGGCGTGTCGGTTTATTGGCGCAGCGGTGGTCGAGATGATGTCTCGGCTGTTGGGGACCTCAGCTTTGGAGGTTTGTTTATCAAGACACGCACGCCGCGGCCGGTGGGAGCGCCAGTTGAGGTTGATTTTCTCGTGCCGGAGGGGCAGATCAGGGCGGAAGCGGTGGTGCGCCATCTAGAACCGGACAGCGGGCTGGGGCTGAGGTTCACAGCCATGCCCGAGGGAGACCGTCCACGCCTGGGAATGTTGATAACCAGGCTGCGCCATTGCTCGCGATCCGCAGCCGCAACGTAAGGACGGGGCGCATGCCGGGCCAGGTAGTGCCGCAGACAGTCTAAGTCATGCCAGAATACGAAGCGTGTCATTCTGGAATCTACGAGGACCTAGCCTGATCCGATTTCGTCACGTGACCCGCCAGATTCCGACTCCGCGCGACACGCCACTGTCCACGCCAAACGAGGTCTTATTTCAAAAGCCGATTTAAGACTGTCTTAGGTCGCTCTCGGGGGATTCCATCTCTGCTTTAGGCGCAGGAATCCGGAGGAGTCGTTGCCGGGGCGAAAGTGACGCTGGCGGATTCCTCTGGACAGATTAGAGAAACCGTTTCGAATAAGGAAGGCACGTATTCGTTTTCGAATACACCCTTCGGCGACTACGTGCTCGTGGCCTCTGCCTCGCAGCTCACTCTTCCGGAGCCAGCCCAGGTCCGGCTGAATTCCGCCGTCCACATTCTCAATTTGCAGCTCAAAGTCGCGGCCATCCACGAGCAAGTGAATCAAAATCTGGAGATGGCGCTGCCGCCCGAATGAGTCTCATCGCGATTTGTCTCAGCGCTCGATCGCGCGATACAGCCGAGACGTCTCGATCCGCTACGGTTTGTTTGGAGCCAGCGGCGGTTGTTTTGCTTTGCTGACCATGCCTCGCACGTCCCCGAGCAACGCCTGCGCATCGAAGATCACGCCGTCGCGAATCGTGTACTTCACGCATTGCTCGTGGACTTCCTTGCGGTCCGCGCTGACGCGCGTCACGCCATTTCCATAAAACACCTTCATGTCCGCCAACGGGTTTTCCGTCAGTACCACCAAATCGGCCAGGTATCCCGGCCGGAGCAGCCCCAACTCCGGATTCTTCACCACTTTCGCACCGTTTTCCGTTGCCGCGTGCAGCGCTTCGAGCGGCGAAAATCCCGCCTCCTCCAGCATCTCTAGTTCCCGAATGGTCCCAAATCCCCACACGCTAAACAAGAATCCTGTGTCCGACCCCACCGCAACGACTCCGCCCTGGTTCTTATAATCGTTCACAAATTCCATCCACCGCCGGTAAGCTCTCGCCCAGTCGGCCTCTTTGTTGGAAGTCCATTCGTAGAAATACGAGGCATGGTGCGCGGGGTTCGGCAGAAACGAGTCCATTACTACCGGCAGCGTGAACGCGGAATGCCACGGCAAATTCGCTGCTCGCGTCACGTCGCGATTCGCCTCATAGATGCTGAACGTCGGCACCATGATGAATCCCGTTTTGCGCATGGTTGCCAGCAGCGATTGGAGCACCTCGCCATGCAGCCTGTCCTCATCCGCTTCGAGCCATGCCCGCCCCGTCTCCAAGAACCGGTCCGGCTCGTTCGAGTAGTTGTAGCCCGGCGGCAGATTCTGAATCGTCTGGGTGGTGAACGACGACTCGGGATATCCGTAGTGATGCTCGATCGTCGAAGCGCCTTCGCTCGCCACCTTCACCGCGTTCATCGGATACACGCCGTCCTGCCCGATGTGCACGGCCACGCCCATTCCATTTTTTTGCGCCTCGTCAGCAATGGCGTGAAACACGTCAGGCCACAATCCGGGCTTGCCGATAATCTTGATTCCGTCCACGCCCAGCGCGTGCCACTCGTCCACAATCTGCCGGGCGCCGCCGGCGTGCGAATTCCGCGGATCATTGTCGCGTCCCCAGAACGGGTACACGTACATGCGTGGCGCCATGATCTGGTTGGCCGCAATCTTTTTCTTCTCTGCCACCATCCCCTTCGGATCGGCGCGCCCCACATTGAACGCTCGGATCGTCGTAACCCCATGTCCGAGCAGCAGCTTATAGATATATTCCGCGGGCACGTCCTTGCCTTGATTGATGTGGATATGCACGTCGATCAGGCCCGGCATTACATACAGGCCCTTGCCTTCGATCACGCGATCTGGCTGCTTGGTCTCCTTGGCACCGGCGTCCGGCTCTTCCCGCCGCTCGCGCGCAATCGCGTCCACGCTCGCCACGCGCTCGATCCGGTTCCCCTTGATGTAGATATTCACCGGTCCAAACGCCGGCGCTCCCGACCCGTCAATTACGGTCACGTCGCGGATTTCGAGCGACCCGAACGGTCCCGCTTGCTCGGGGCCAACGGCACTTTGTGCTCTCGCATTCGCCGCCCCTACTGCCGCCCCGGCACACCACAACAGCGCCACCACGGTTTTCATCGATCTCCTGGACCTCCCCGGTCACTTCCCGGCGCCAGCAAACCCGCAAGGCTAATTTCATTGCCTGGCGAAGTCCAGCGCAGATTCATATTTTTTTGCGTCCCAACCAAATCCTGCCTGGAGCTCAGGAAAACAGCTCACCTACGAGTTGTCGCGATTCTCCTTGGTGCCATCGTAGTATCAGGACAAGACTCGAAGCCAAGCGAGTTTGCATCCAATCGCAGGTCGTGTCTCGCCACAACCCCACAAACACGCAGTTTATCGGCACAGCACAACCCTCACGGAAATTCCTTGACACAAGGAAATTCCTTCGTTGCATGCAATAATGGACCTGCATTAGAATACCGTCGGTGTAAATCCTGCCCAGCTACAGCCCGCTCACCACAACTCTGCCGTGCCTTTCGAAGGAGGCGCATTCCATGAGCAAAGCTACTTCAGTGTTCCTCGTTTTTTTCATCTCCCTGCTGGTCGGATGCAGTGGCGGCATGAGTTCGCCCAACCAGCCGGTGACGCCCAATATGGTGCAGGCTTCCTTGACCATTCACGACAGTCCACCCATGGGCGTGACCGTCGTTTCTTTTGATATCAACGTCACTGGCGCCGAGCTTCAGCCGAGCACCAGCAACTCCAGCCAACAGCCGGTTTCCATGCTCAGCGAGGCCGAGGACATCGAGCTTGAGCATTTGCAAACCCAGTCGGCGCTCCTGGCCAGCAAAAGTGTTCCGACCGGGACGTACTCGAGCCTCATGGTCTCCTTTGCCAACCCTCACATGACCATTCAAAACCAAACGAGTGGCGCGCTCATGTTGGGCGGCCAAAGCTGCATGCCTCAACAGATCTGTGAATTCAATCCCAAACTGAATCAATCTTCGGTAACCTTGCAAGGATCGGGATCGCCGTTCCCCCTTACCCTGACCATGAATTCCCCGGTGGTCCTGAAAATGGACTTCAATGTCGATACTTCCGTCCAGAACGACCTTTCCATCACTCCCACGGTTAGCGTCGTCGAAGTCCCGACAAGCAACTCCGGCGGCCAACAAGACGACGAAGACGTCGAGGTGGTCGGTACGATTACTGCGATTACGCAGCCTACCTTCATGGTCCAGAGCGGAATGAGCGGCCCCTCCTTCACCTTTACGACCGACAGTAACACGCAATTCGATTTCGGAACTTCTTGCAGCACGAACAACTTCATGTGCCTGATGACCGGACAAATCGTCGAGGTCGAAGCCAAAATGCAGCCGGACGGATCACTGCTCGCTTCCGAAGTGAAACTCTTTCAGCCTCCTAAGGGGATTTCCTTCGCCGGCACGATCACCAAGGTCATTTCGGCGACTAGCTTCCAGATCGTTCTCTTTGACGAAGAAGCCTTCGGCGGCGAGATGGGGAGCCTTTCGATGGGCACCTCCCTGACCATCAATCTCGCGACGCCAACGACATTTTCCATCGACAATGGCGGCTTGATGATTCCCCCTGGTCTCACCTTTGCCGCTCCTTCAGATCTCCTGGTCGGGCAGAAAGTCCGCCTGCATCCAACCGGAGCTCCCACCGGCATGCCCCCGAATGTGATGATTACTGTCGACCAGGTGCAGCTTGAGCCTTCGGAAGTGACGGGCACCATTACTGCCACCAACTCGAGCAGCACCCCGCCAACCTTCACGCTGGGCAAGCTGCCACCGTTCTTCACGAACGCGGGGATTACCTCCATCCAGGTGGATGTCCTTTCCACCACCCACGTCGAAACCGAGGAAGATCAAATGATGTCGGGCCTCAGCTCTTTGAATACCGGTGACGCGGTTTCTGTTCGTGGGCTGCTCTTCAACACCATGACCACGCCGACGATGGTCGCGGAAAAGGTCGTCAAGCGCTCTATGTCCTCAGGCACCAGCGACTAGAAACCGCTCCTTGGCATCCGGCAACTTCCCACGGCGCTGGCTTTTCGACCGGCGCCGTTCGTTTTTCTAGCGAGCGGCTTTCCTGAAATGGAGTCATGCACTGTAAAGGAATTGTAAAAAAATTGTAAAAATTCCGCCTCTCCCTGCCGCGGCGATATCAAGCTTGTACTTTCGCTGCTTTTTCGTGCGAGAATCTGCCCAAACCAGGCTCCACTCGAGGCCCAGGCGATTCACCAGACCTCATCGCCCATGATCGGCGGCTCTCGTCAAGGCGCACCTGTGGGATGTCTATGCGAGATGACTGGAAGAAGTTCGAGGGGCACGTTCTCAGTGGGAAGTTTCGGCTTCAGAAGTTCCTGGGCAGCACGAGTTATGGGGCGGTCTTCTTAACGCAGTCCCCGCCGCCACAACCCAAAAATCTGGCCATTAAATTCATAGCGTCCGGGGGGAACGCAGATTTCCGGGCCGCTCTCTTGGACCGCGTTTCGAAGCTTGGTCATCCCAATCTCCTCCGCCTGCTTCCTGGCGGCCGCTGCCGGCTTGCGGACATGGATTTGCTTTTCGTCCTGATGGAGTACGCCGAGGAAGACCTCGGACGAGGTCTCCATGAGCATGCACTCGGCGAAAAGGAAGCTCGCGAAATGCTCGGGCCGCTCCTCGACGCACTCAATTATATCCACAGCAAGGGCCTCGCCCACTCTCACATCAAACCTTCCAACATTATGGCCATCGGCAATCAACTCAAGCTCTCAAGCGACACGGCTCTTCCCCTGGGAGAACCGCGCCCCACCTACCGCCCTCTTGACGCTTACGACGCACCCGAGGCAGGCTCCCGACCGGTTGCCCCCTCGACTGATGTTTGGTCTCTGGGTCTGACGCTGGTCGAGGTGCTTACGCAACAGGCTCCCGTTTCATCCCCGGAGAGTCAAGCCGATCCGACCGTTCCATCCACGATTCCTCAGCCCTTCCTTGACATCGCGCAACACTGTTTGCGTCGGGATCCCGGGCTGCGCTGGACCACGGCTCAAATTGCGGATTGTCTCAAGTCCGCTCCCATCCAGGTTGCCGCACCGGCGGTGACGCTCGACGAGAAGGAGAAAATAGAGCCCTCCAAGGAGAACCCCGCTTCCGTCCAGGTTGCCGCATCGGCAGCGGCCGCGAGCGAGGAAAAGCAAACAGAGCCCCCGAAGGAAATGTGGGTAGACAGCAATTACTGCTGGGTGGTTGTATGTAAGAACCACGGGTTTCACGGGCGGGGGAATTTCTATAGCGTGCACCGGATTCCCTTAGGGGAGACCGACGCGGTAATGCCTCGACCGGGGATCAATAAAGCGTTTAGGGTCCGCTGCGACGAATGTGGCAAGGAATACACATATCAGCCTTCCGATGTATTGAAATATGAAATGGAAGTGCCTGCGTCTTTTGTGGTCCATCCGCTGTTTCGCGACTCCCTTGAACCCGACACAGCCGACAAATACGAGTCCATTCCGTCCCCCCAGCGCTCATCAAACAAACGGTTTGCGCGGACCCTGGAATGGGTCGCGGGGATAGCTTCGATAATCCTAATCGTGGCTGAATTCAGCCTGACCAATCTGCCCAAGCTGTCCGCCGATGTCACCGGCTCCTTACGTCCCAACGACCTGATGGGAGCGATGTTCAATCTGTCCAACAGAGGCTTGTTGCCTGTTTACGATGTGAAAGCCGGATGCAAAGTCATGCGCATTGACTCGTCGGTTTCTACAAACAGGGATTTTGCGGAACCGACAACGGTCTATTTCCCTGAGTCCGATGCCGGCATCCTGTCTCCTGGGCACGATATGGCGGTTCCGTGCGGACGAGCCATCGCCATCAAGCAGGACAATCCGCCCGAAATGCATGCGGAAGTGTTTTTTGTTGTCACCTACAGGCCGAAATGGGTTTGGTGGCACAAGTCGGAAAATTTCCCGATGGAAACGAGGAAAACAGAAAACGGAATGTGGACGTGGAAAAGCATCCCGCGATGATAAGTAGGAAAGCGCGCGCCGTAGCTCTGCGACGCCGAGGTCCGAGCGCAAGCCCGAAATCGCGGGCAGTTTACCCCTGGAATTTCGGTCGACCGGTTGCCAAGAGAAACTGGACCTCCCCCTGCGCGATGGCGGTAGCCGCTTCGGAGGTCTAGCGTTCCCTCGCCGCCGGAGGAGGCGACATGGGGTAGCAAGTATTGGTCGCAAGGGAGAGATCGGGGCGCCCCGGCATATCGGCCGCCTTGTACTTCGACTGAGCTTTGCGCTTGGCGCGCTCCATCTTGTTTGGGCTTTGCCGCGATTAGCCTATGCCGGGGAGCCAAACCCCACCGTTCTGGTGTACAACCACGCGCGCGTTTCGGGCTCGATCCTGGCCGCAGCCGAGCGCGAAGCAGGCAGGATTCTCGATCGAGCGGGCCTGGGGATAATCTGGGTGGAATGCCCGGCGGCCACCGCCGGTGCGGAAAAACCTTGTTCGCCAACGCTTAAGTCTACAGACATCATGCTGCGGGTACTTCCTCCGCCGGCCCAGCATAGTTTGAGGGCGGACGTCTTCGGTTTTGCGATCAGTTCCAATCTGGCCAGCGTCTACTACGACGATGCCGTCCGTCTCGCTGTGGAACAGGAGTACGTCGAGTTCGACGCGCGCATCATTCTCGGTTGCGTCATAGCCCACGAACTGGGACATCTGTTCCTTGGCTCAAACAGCCACTCGAGTGCGGGAATCATGCGATCGCCGTGGGGACAGAAACAAGTCCAGCAGGCGTTAATGGGCACTCTTCTCTTCACGGCCGAACAGGCCAAGGTCATGCAAGCACAGGCACGCGCACGAACGAGGCCGCCAAGGAATGGCCGATCTCGCGCGTCGACAAGAAATGTCTCGGTCGCGCTGAAGGCGGTCACCAAAAACCGGATGCTCCCACGCGACGCCCGCCCGGATATAGGGCGCCGCTAAGCCTTTTCAGAAAACAACTGTCCACCTTCGTGTTTCTTTTAAGTCAGAAGACGCCGCCCAACCGCAGCTGGATGAGGCTTCATTTTCTTGGGGGCATGACGCAACCTAAACCAAGAGCCGCAAAGCGTAGAAACCACCTCAGCGTGCTGGGCACATCGCCGCGCAAGGTCCGCTCTTCATCTTCCGACATTTTCAATCCTTTCAGTCTTTTTCAATTCCATCAATCTTGATTTGACTTTCGGTCTTAAGAAATACAAACTTGATTGTTTGTCGAAGCCTCGGACTGCCCCAGCAGCATGCGTTGACCCGTGCGCGATCTTCGAATACTCATAGTCGACGACTTTGAAGCCTTCCGCCGCTTCGTCTCTTCAACACTAAGACAAAGGGCGGAGTTTCGGATCGTCGGCGAAGCCTCGGATGGATGGGAAGCAGTTCAACGGGCCAACGAACTGCAACCGGACGTCATTCTGCTTGACGTTGGTTTGCCGAACCTGAACGGTTTAGAGGTCGCGAGAAAGGTGCGCGCGCTCTCTCCTGCAAAGCTTCTGTTCATCAGTGCATTCTCCGACCCCGATGTGGTACGAGAAGCTTTCCGCCTGGGGGCACTCGCATTCGTTCACAAACCGCATGCCCAGAGCGAGCTGATACTGGCAATCGACGCCGTTCTTGGGGGCAAGCGATTCGTTGGCAAAGGCTTAGAGTTTAGTGAGGATAAGGAATCAGAAGCTCCCCATCGGCACGAGATAATCTTCTGCCCTGACGACGCGGCCATCCTCGGCAGCCTTACGCATTTTATTGCTGCTGCTTTAAACGCCGGCAACCCAGCTATGGTGCTGGCTACCGAGTCTCACCGGGACAGTCTTCTTCAGGAGTTGCGCCGACGGGGCGTGCAAATTGATGTTGCCATTCAACAAGGGACCTACATCTCACTCGATGCTAACGAGCCGACTGACCCGGTTGAGTTTCTCGAAGCCATAAGAAGTTTGAGTGAAGCAGCAGCCAAAGCGGGCAAAAAATGTCCTAGAGTCGCTTTTTGCGGTGAACGCGCAGGACGCCTGTGGGCGGAAGGAAAGACGGACGAGGCGATCGAGCTCGAACAGCTTTGCGATGATCTAGCCAAGGCCCACGAAGTAGATATCCTATGTGTGTATCCATTGCCCCAAGGCCAGGACGCCATTCCCGCGCTCGATAGCATCGTTGCGGAACACTCCGCCGCTTCCTACCTATGAAGCGTGCCGGGAAATCGTTTGTCGATGCCGCGATCTACAGCTCACTCACGCCTATCTGTCCAGCTGCTCCTCGAGACATCGATTTGGGCGTTAGAGGCGCGCGAGCATGAATCGTCGTTCCGCCCTGCGGCTTCAAATCGATAGAAAGGTGCCCGTCGATGAGTTTCATCCGTTCTTTCATGCTCGTGAAACCGAGCCCGTGTCCGCTCATGGCCTTTTGGATATCAAAGCCAACGCCTGAGTCATGCACACTCAACTGAATCTCATTCGATCGAGCCTTGAGCAACACTTCGAACCTCCGAACCCCACTGTGCTTGGCAGCATTCTGAAGGGCTTCCTGCAAGACGCGGAACAGACAGAGTGCAGTTTCTTGAGGCAGTTCTTTTGGAATATCCTGGGAGTGAAAATCGATCTCGACATTTTGCTGCCCTGCAAGCTCTCTGCAAAAGCCCTCGCACGCCGCTGCGAGTCCCAGGTATTCGAGTTTCGAAGAGTGCAAACGGTGGGACAGGGCTTGGATGTCGATCCCGAGATCCGAAACGTGTTCTTGGACCTCCTTGAAGCGACGGCTCGTTTGGCCATTGGAAGCGGGAAGATCTTGTTTTAATCCTTCCAGACTCACTGCCAACAGGGCTATGCGCTGATTGATATCATCGTGTAACTCTCTGGCGATCCAGGTTCGTTCCTCCTCGTGAGCCTCGATCAATCTGCGACTGACACTGGAAAGCGCTTCTTCTGCCTGCTTGCGCTCGCTTACGTCAATCACGGAGCCGATGTAGCCTGCAAAGGAGCCGTCGGCGTTGAATCTCGGCACCCCGTGATCGAAGATCCAGCGATATTCTCCGTCATTTCGGCGCAGCCGATACTCCATCTGGAAAGACTCGCGCTGCTCGAACGCCTGCGCATAGGTCTCTAGGAAAGGCTGCAAGTCCTCTGGGTATACCCGCTCCGCCCGGCCATTTCCCAATTCCTCCTGGAGGTTCCGGCCGGTGAAGTCCAACCAGGGCCGATTGACGTACGTGCATCGCTTGTCAGGCCCAGACATCCAGATCATGACGGGCGCGGCATTGGCAATCAATCGGAAGCGCTCTTCGCTTTCGCGCAGGGCTGCTTCTGCCAGCTTGCCGAGAGTAATGTCTCGGGCGATCTTCGACGCGCCGACGATCTTGCCCGTCCAATCTCGCAAGGGTGACAAGGTGAGCGAAACGTCGATGCGCTTTCCCTCCTTGGTCATGCGGATGGTTTCGTAGTGTTCGACCCTCTTACCGTCGAGCACCTGCCTCAAGAGTGCCGTTTCTTCTTCACGCACCTCAGGGGGGATTATGATACAAACCGATCGTCCCCTCACTTCTGCCGCAGTGTATCCGTACATGCGCTGTGCCGCGGCGTTCCAACCCGTGATGACGCCGTCCCTATCCAAGGAGATGATCCCATCGTCAGAAGACTCGACGATCGCGGCATGCAGGAATCGGGCTTCTTCTGCCTGCTTGCGCTCGGTAATGTCGCGGACGATGACAGTGAATAGCTTCTTGCCTCCAGCTCCGGCTTTCGTTTGAGAAATCGCAGCTTCGATGGGAAATTCCTTGCCATTTGCATGCAGACCCCACAGAGCACCGCTAGCACCCATCGTTCGTCGGGCCGTGGTGTCTGTATCATCGAAGTGCCGAATATGTCCGCGGTGTGCTTCGCGGAAGCGTTCAGGGATGAAACGATCGATGGGGCTCCCGATGGCATCCTGCGCCGGACAGCCAAACATCTGCTCCGCCGCATCGTTGAAGACAACAATTCGCTGACCTTCATCGATGGCGATAACCGCATCCATCGCCGCCTCGACGATACCCTCCAAGCGCAATTGGCTATCGCGTAGCTCGGCTTCGGTCTTTCTCCTCCTCGCCCGTTGCCACAAAAGCGCAAGAATGATCAGCGTCTGCGCCAAGAGCAGAAGGACGCCGGTTATGACATATCGCCAGTAGAGTTCCCAAAAGGTTGGCTCACGATTGAGCAAAATACTTCCCGCCGGGAGGTCCCTTTCGTTCAACCCCCAATGCTTCAGGGCTCGCCAATCGAACATGTAAACGGTTGGAGCTTTTACCCTAGGAACGTCTTGTGGCCTTTCCCCTTTGAGTATTCGCAGCGCCATGCCTCCAGCAACCCCCCCAGTTTCGCGGATGGAAGACACTTTGCCTCCGACTACCCCATGATTAACGAAGGAATCGACCAAGCTAAAAACGGGGGCATTGGCTGCCGCGGCGACCGCAGGGGCCGCCTCACTTGCAGGAATGAACTTTCTTCCTGCCGCGTCCTGGCTAAAATCAATAAGGAGAACGATCGAGTGATCCGGCAGCTGCTTCAGCCGCTCGAGTAGATCGGGCATGGTGAGAGTTGTAAGATACGAAATATCGAAACTGCCCTCATATGTTCTCAATTGCTCTTTGATCAGGCCCTCGGTTTGCCTATCGATGAACGATGTGCCCCCGACCACAATGATGTGCTTTGTGCCGGGCCGCAGGCGCAAAGCCGCCTGGATGGTTTCAGACGGCGCCAAGTCGTTCTCGACGCCCGTGAAGTCGGAAGGCAGCGTGGGGCTACCCGGTAGCCAGGTCGGATAACAGAAAACGATGGGAACGCCGGGAAAACCCCGGTCACGCATTTCAACCACAAACTTCAGCGGGGAGGGGCCCATGGTGATGATTACGTCTGGCCTTCTGTTCCGGTACTTGCGGATATAGAATTCGCGGAATCGCTGCTGGTCGGCTGGATCAGGGAACAAAATGGAATCCATATACTCGCGATAAACTTCCAGCCTGTAAGGTGAAGTATCGAGCGCGGCGCGGATTCCCTGATCGGCCAGATTGACACCCGGATAGGCAGTGCCCGCCTCATACAAGATAAGAACGCGCCGGATGGGCTCACGCGCTGTTGCCCCACGACTCCCAGGCAGGAAGCGAAACAAAACGAGCACAGCAATGGAAAGTCGAAGAACTCTAATCGCTTTGCGAAGCATTGCCCACCACAACCGGGCGACTCGCCATCCCCATCTTTTTTGCAAGAATGATGATTTGGGCCGCCAACCTCTAGCACAACTCCCGTATACCCACAGCTGTCAATTTTGACAGGTTCTTAAATGCCGTTGTTTGTATTAGCTTCGCTGTCCGCATCAGTAAACTCGCCTCTTCTTAGCAGAAATATGATCATCGCGCAACTTAAACCAAGATCAGACCTTGTCCGTGAAAAGGGGATGCTCAATGTCCGCTGCTCGGTCGGCGGGCACGGCCTCGAAATCCGCCGCTGCCCAGCGTGGCTCCTGGTTCTTGTCCTGACGTTGGGGCTTACGCGCATGGCTTGTGGACAGACGGCATCCACCGGGGCAGTGATGGGTGTGACCCTGGACCCGTCTGGAGCGGTTCTCGGGGGCGTGAGCGTTAGCCTAACCAGAGACGACGGTACGGAAGCAAGGTCCGTCACCTCGGACCAAAACGGAAGGTTTGCTTTCCTATTGTTGCCATCAGGAACGTACGAGCTACAGGCAAACAAGCCCAACTTTAAACCCCTGGATCTCCCGAGAGTT
>Ga0310910_10001213_pt1 | contig 13905 bp, 17 predicted proteins | sample GREbulkMGHF172_FD_203448 | JGI IMG/M metagenome (GOLD analysis project Ga0310910, IMG submission 203448) | Lab enrichment of tropical soil microbial communities from Luquillo Experimental Forest, Puerto Rico - GRE.bulkMG.HF172 | ecosystem: Environmental > Terrestrial > Soil > Tropical forest >... | reverse complement strand
GTCTGTCAACTCTTTCCAAAGGAGGACACCAATGCCTGAGCAATCGCCTTCGCAAGTAGTCAACGATTGGGTGACAACTGCTCAAAGCAACGACACGCCCAAGAACAAGGCGACAAAGATCGCAACTCTCTATATTCCCGATACCACTGGGGAGAAAGCCGCCCTTTGCGCCACAGAAGGTATTATTCAGGGCCAGTCTTACATATCGGCCGACTATGAGGCACAATTTACAGCAGGCTGGGTCCTGAAGGGGATCTCCAACCAGTCGATTAATCAGGCGACGACCTCAAACTGGGCTTGGGCATATGGGCAATGGACCGGGTCCGTTCCAAATCCATACCCAAATCCACCGGTGAAAGAGCCGACGACTCTTCAGCTACAAGGCTGCTGGAGCATTCTCTTCGTTAATCAGGGTACAAGCACGCAGCCCAACTGGCTGATACAGCAGCATACGATCGTCACCAACCCGGTACCGCCTGATCCGCTGGCTCAGCCGCAAAGTGCCAGGTGATCCATGCTTTTCATCTGTTTTCTGAGTTGGACCGACCAAGGCGCGAAAGCGATCAAAGGTGTTGCCGCGCGACACGACGCCCTCAAGGGCGAGATCGCGGGATTGGGCGGTCGGCTCATCGGCGGGTATGTGACGAGAGGTCAATATGATGTCGTTCTCGTGCTCGAAATGCCCGACGGCGATGCGATGACCAAGTTGGCGGTTGCTTTGACATCGCGAGGTAATGTGCGCACCACGACTGTGCGCGCATACTTACCAGAAGAGTTCGGGAGACTCGCGGCCGAGGTACGTTGACCAAGTCGTCCTGCCAGATAGCATCCGGATAAAGCCAGCCCTTTCGCACATAGCCAGGGGGTGGAACCCATCAAGGCCGCGCCCCCTCTCGCAGATCGCCGCGGTGGCGCGAATTCGCCCAACCGCTTGCCGTGCCGGGACAACTCCGCGTCCGGCACAGCAACAGGGAGGACATGGAGCGGAGCGGACTTGTTGCGGCCGACCGAGAAGGCATTTTCGAAATCGGCAGAACTTTTGTGAAAAGAGGAGTTCGCGATGTCCAGGATATCGTCATGGTCCGCGGTTGCATGGAGCCTCGCCATGGCCGTGTTCGCGCCACACCCGGGCAATGCCGCCACGAACATTTCCAGTCAGACGAGCGCAACAACTCCCGCTTTGGGAAGCTTAGTCGAGCTTTTACCAACATTGCAGCCACCTATTACCGGAAATTTCAGCTTTGCTTTTGCTGGCGGTGGGCCTACTCCTTCTTCGGTCATCACTCCGGATAAAAAGTATATGTATGTGTTGATAAATACCTACCAAATAGGCCCTCCCCCTCAATACGCCTTGACAAGTGGTAGTAATAAAATATTGACCTATCGTATTAATGGTGACGGCACTTTGACAGCAACTGGCAATCCTGAAGCTGGACAAGATACGACCGGCACATCACTATATCTAGCTAATGACGGACTTACACTGTTTACGATAAATTCAGACGGCTCATCTGCTTCCGCCAACACTGCCCCATTTGAGGTGTTCACCATTAAAGCTGATGGGTCGCTGTCACCGGTGCCTAATACGCTTCAGTTACCGGCTGCACTGACAGTGCTCAGTCCGGGAGCTCTGGGATCTCAAGCTGCGGACGGCAGCGGCCAATATTTTTATGCCGCCCTTGTTGACAACGATCCGAGTAACAGCGGCTACCTGACCTCGAGCGTGGTTTATGCATTCAAAATCGCCGCCAGCGGCAGCTTGAGCTACATGTCGGTCTTCAACTTTACACTGCCAGAACAGCCAGATTATATATTTAACATCCTGACAAGCGACCAATTTTTGTACATCTTTGGCAACTCCAACGTGTACAAAGCGGGGGTCGACAACAATGGCGTCGTCCGACCCCCAGCAAACCTTACGCCTTACAATAGTGACCCAAATTTCTCCGGATACGCGTTTTTCGGCATGCAGATCTCCTCTGACGCGAAACATTTTTATGCTGTCGATTCAACAGATGGCAGCTTAAATTCGCTTGGCATTTGTCATTATCCAATTGGCGGCGATGGAACAATACGATTTCCTTCAACGGATTGCCAAAATATCTTTAGCAATGTTCCTTCGGGTGACAGTTTGGCGCCTATGGCGTATATATATCGCCAGACAACAGCTTCTTATATAGCCTGTTTCAAACGAGTGTCCTAAATGTCTGTACCGCCTCCATATACGCTTACACTATAAATAGTGATGGATCACTCAGTTCTTTGAAATTTACCTCGAATCCTCCTTTCAATAGTTTGCCAATCGGCAACAATTTTTGCGGCGACGCTTTCATAGTGGGGGCGCCGGACGGACGTCATTTGTATGCTTTTGGCGAGACCGGAACCAATACCGAAAACGCCAACAACGCCATTGTGCCTTTTGATATCAACAAAGGTCTGACATCTACAGCGTTTACAATCACTTCACTGGTCGCCCACGTTCGCGAGCTCCAACTACCGCAGGGGATCGAGCGCAGTCTGATGGCAAAACTCGTCCCCGCACAGCACAATTTGGTCGCCGGTCACCTTGAAGCGGCCTGCGGCAGGCTCAACGCGTTTATCAGCACGGTCGACGCCCAGAACAGAAAGAAGTTCGATGCCGCCGAGACCGCAAAGCTGATCGCCGAGGCTACTGTGATCAGCGAGTCGGTGGGCTGCCGGCGCACAGTACGCTAGCCGATCACGCAGCCCAAGATCTCGCAGAGCTCAGGTAACTCTCATGCCGTCTATCGATTTCGGCGGGAGTGCTGGCCGCCGGCGCCGGGACGGCAGTGATCCGCTCACTTCCCGCCGGGCTCACCGCAATCGGCGTGCCGGCGCGGATCATCCGGCCGCGCGGTTCTTAATCCGAATCAGGGTCTTCCTTCAAACATCTGAAATCTTTGACCTAGGAAAGCGATGGCCCCGAAGTCCCCGGAGAGGCAGACCCGCTCGGCCACGACAGAGCGGCCGGACAGTTGAAATGCAATCACCGTGGTGGCCAGAGCAGGATCCACTGTATCGGGACGACTCTCGAGAGGAGCATTGCCAATTTGAGAGGAGAATCGCTAAGCTCGAACGGTATCAGCATCTCTGTGGTACCATCTGGATTCGCGCTCGCTGACGGGGTGCGGTTTTTATGCTCGCTTCGCTGGTTGACTGATGGCATCCGAGAAGCCGCGCCCGACCCGTTTGCGCAGCTCGCTGTTTGCCGGCATAGTCATCGTCGCTGTTGCAATAGGCGGTTATGCCGGTTGGCACTACCGCTGGTCCGATAATCCGAGCGCTATGGCGCTTGCGGCGGCCGCGATTCCGGTCGCTATCGCAACCGCGCAGCAACGCGACGTACCGATCTACCTGACCGGGCTCGGTACCGTACAGGCCTTCAACACCGTGACCGCTGTGGATGATTACGCCGAGAACGTGCTGGTCGAGCATCTCAGCCAGATTTCCGGCGTCGGCCTGATCAACATCGGCGGTCAGCAGAAGCCGTCCGTGCGCATCCAGCTCGATCCGGCGAAGCTCGCTTCGCTTAGCCTATCGCTTGAGGATCTTCGTACAAGTCCTCGCCACTGTCACCAGCGACATGGCCAAAGGAACGATCAATGGGCCAGTTCGCGCGTTCAAGATTTACGATAACGACCAGGAGCTGAAAGCTGCGGCGTGGAACGATATCGTTATCACCTACAAGAACGGCGCTCCCGTGCGCGTCCGCGATATCGGCCGCGCGATCGCCGGACCGGAAAACACGCTTCTTGCGGCCTGGGCGAACGGCAAGCAAGCTATCCTGCTCAAAATTTTCAAGCTGCCACAGGCCAACGTCACCCAGACCGTCGGCCTGATCACGGCCGCGTTACCGCAACTGCGGGCGGCGATCCCGCCGGCGATCAAGATCGACATTCTCAGCGATCACACACAAACGATCCGCGCCTCGATAACGGATGTCCAACACACCTTGATCCTTGCCGTTGCTCTCGTAGTACTGGCGGTCTTTGTTTTCCTGAGAAACCTTTGGGCAACTGTTATCGCGGGCGTCGCCGTGCCTTTGGCGATCGTCGGCACTTTTGCGTTTATCTATGTATTCGGTTACAGCCTCGATAATTTGTCGCTGATGGCGCTCACGATCGCCGTCGGTTTCGTCGTCGATGACGCGATCGTTATGATCGAAAATATCGAGCGTCATGTCGAAGCGGGGCTCGCTCCGATGGAGGCGGCAGCCAAGGGAGCGGATGAGATCGCCTTTACGATCGTCTCCATTAGCCTGTCCCTGACCGCGGTGTTCATCTCGCTATTATTGATGGGCGGCGTCGTAGGCCGGCTGTTCCGCGAATTTGCCGTAATCGTGACGATAACGATCCTCGTCTCGGCCTTAGTATCGTTGTCGCTGTCGCCGATGATGTGCTCGCGCTTGCTGCGTGACGCCCGGCATGTGCGGCACGGCCGTCTTTATATGCTGTCCGAGCGCGGCTTCGATCTTCTGCTGGCCGGCTACCGCAAGAGCCTCGACCTCGCGCTGCGCCATCAGCCAACGACCCTTGGGGTATTTCTCGCGGCGGTATCCGCTACCGGCTATCTTTTCGTCACGATCCCGAAGGGCTTTTTCCCGCAACAAGACACTGGGCTGATCATTGGCGTATCGGAGGCGGCGCAGGACGTTTCTTTTGCTGAAATGAGCGACCGCGCGCGTGCGCTCAGCGCGGTTGTCAGCAAAGATCCCGCCGTAGCCAGTGTTGCAATGAACATTGGCGCCGGGCCCGCGCAAACTCAAAACATGGGATACGGCGTCATCGCCCTCAAGCCACGGCGCCAGCGAGACGCCTCGGCGGATGAGGTGATAAAACGCCTCCGTCCACAGCTGGCCAAGGTCCAAGGCGCGGTACTCTTCATGCAGGCTGCACAAGACATCAATATCGGCGGCCGTCTGGCACGCACTCAATATCAGTACACGCTGCTGGACGCTGATCTCTCCGAGCTGACCCAATGGGCGCCGAAGATCCTCTCGGCTTTGAAGCAACTCTCAGAACTGCGCGACCTCGTGTGCGACCAGCAGACTCTCGCCGGTACGCTGACTCTGACGATCGATCGCGATCAGGCGGCGCGGTTCGGGATCCACCCGCAGCTGATTGACGATAGCTTGCACGACGCATTCGGTCAGCGACACGTGACCCAGTACTACACTCAGCTCAACACCTACTGGGTTATCATGGAAGTGCTGCCCGAGATGCAGAATTCGCCGGACACTCTTGATAATATTTATGTAAACTCGCCCTCGACCGGTAAGCCGATCCGGCTCAGCAATCTCGTCAAATGGACCCAGCAGCCGACGGCATTTCTGTCGATCAATCACCAGAACCTGTTTCCCGCGGTGACCTTATCGTTCAACCTGGCGTCCGGAGTCGCACTGGGTCAGGCGGTCGAAGCAATCAAACGAGCCCACGCGCGAATTGCCGCGCCGGCCTCGCTGATCGGCTCGTTCCAGGGCAATGCACAGGCGTTTCAGGCTTCCCTCGCCAGTGAGCCTTACCTCGTCGCCATCGCGATCATGGTTATCTACATCATTCTCGGTGTGCTCTACGAGAGCTACATCCATCCGCTGACGATCCTTTCGACACTGCCGTCGGCGGCTCTGGGCGCTCTGCTGACGTTGATCTTGTTCGGCTTTGATTTTGGCCTGATCGCGCTAATCGGCATCATTCTGTTGATCAGCATCGTCAAGAAAAACGGGATCATGCTCGTCGACTTCGCGATCGCGGAGCAGCGCAGGCGCGGCCTTGCTCCGGTCGAAGCAATACGCAAGGCCTGCCTGTTGCGTTTCCGTCCGATCATGATGACGACGACGGCAGCGATCCTCGGTGGCGCCCCGTTGATGCTCGGCAGTGGCACCGGGACCGAGATCCGCCAGCCTCTTGGCTTTGCCGTCGTCGGCGGGCTGATCGTCACCCAGGCGCTGACCCTTTACACCACGCCGGTGGTCTTTCTCTATCTCGACCGCCTGAGCACCTGGTCGGCCGGCGGTTTCCGCCTCGGCACCGCGCGCCGAGCCGACCGCCCACTGACGCCGCAGTCTTCCGGATCTGTCGACCAACATGCGGCTGATTGAAATCTGTCGCCGTGCCGGATCGCGCAAGGGCGGGCCGGCAGGGTGCGTTGTCATGGGAACTGCACGCTGCGGTGAGCCTCGTTTGGCTGTTAGCTATCAGGGCCGTTCCGCGGAGGCGCTGGAGCTTCTCCAGCGGTCTGCGAAGGGTTTACCGAAGGGTTCGAGACGGCCGACTTGAGAGCGGCACGATCGCTTTTAGACGCTCTGCTGTTGCGCGAGCTCCCGCTAGAGATCGAAGCGGGCTCCGCTCTGTTTTTGATCATGCCACAGCCGGTGATCGGGGCATTGATGGTGTTTACCGCCTCGTTCATGATCGCCGGCGGCATCCAGATCATCCTGTCGCGGAGCATTGACAGCCGGGCTACTTACGTCGTCGGCGTTTCGCTGTTGCTGGGGCTCTCCCGGGAGATATTTCCGGTGTATTTCGCACGAGCCGTTCCCCTGGTGCACGAGTTTACCGGCAGCATGATGTCGATCGGCGTTATCTCGGCCTTTCTGCTCAATCTGATCTTCCGCATTGGTGCGACCCGCAGCGCAACCTTCGAATTCGAGAACTCGGACACGCCGATCGCTGACCTGGAGCGGCTTTTGCGGGCGCGCGGCAAAGCATGGTCGGTTCCCGCGGATGTCGTTGACCGCGCCAACGCTTCGACCGGGCAGGTCATGCAGCACCTTGTCGATGCAGACCTGATCATCGGATCGCCTTCCGTCACGATGACCTATAACGATTTCGATCTGGAGATCTCGATCCGTTACCACGGAGCCCTGCTGTCACTGCCCAACGCTGGCGTTAGGAAACACTTCTTCCTGGAGGAAGAGTCTTTTTCCTATGGATTGGCTGATTTTTTGACCGGCGTCTATCCCGACCGAATGGAGGCGCGCGCTGCCGGTGAGAACGCCACGATCCGGTTGATTTTCAGCGGATGAAACGGTACGAGCGCTCAATCAGCTTCGGCGGGCGCTGCAGCAATGCCCGGCAACGACATTTTGTAAGTCTCTCTCAGAGCGGTGACCACGATAAAGGAAACCGCGGCCGCAGCCATTAGCAGGAAGGCCGGGGAAGGTCGTATTGGCTTCGCTTGATCGTGTACACAGCGACCATTGACGTCAGCCCGCCAAGGATCGCCATGCCCGTGTTGTAGCCGAGTGACAGCACAGTGCAGCGTACTCGCTCGGGCACCAACTCGACCATCGTGGCTGGAATGGTGCCCCAGAAACATGCGCTCAGAACCGCAAACCCGATCTGCCCGACAAGGATCACGAAGGGCGCTTTGTGATGCAGCATCCAGAACAGCGGCCACGCCATCAAGAACATGCCGCCTGTCGCGATGAGTAAAACGGGCTTCCTGCCACAGCGATCGGATAATGCGCCGACGGGCGTCAATAGCAACAACAGCACCGCCATCGAAATCGTGTTGATGTCGAGCGCCGTCGATTGCGCGATGTGGTCGATTTGCCGGAGATAAGTTGTTACATAAACAAACGACATGTAGAAGCCGACCGCGCCGATGGCGCCCAGCCCGACGAGGCGGAGAATTGTGCGCCATTCGGTGAAGGCCTCGCGTATCGGCGAAGCAGTTTTGCGCTGCCTACCTTGTGGCGCACTCTCCTCGATCACGTGTCGACGAGTGTAAAGGCCGACGACGCCGACCGTGACCCCGATGAGAAACGGGATGCGCCAGCCCCAGCTGTCCACCATCGCCCTGTCCAGCACCGTCGTCACCAGCGCACTGAGGGCCGATCCCAGGAGAACGCCGCTGCAGGCGCCAACCTCAGCGAAACTTCCGAAAAACCCGCGATGTCCAGTAGCTGAATGTTCGACGAGAAATATCGAAGAGATCGTATACTCTCCGCCTACCGAAAGTCCTTGAAGCAGCCGCATCAGGACCAACAACACCGACGCCGTCACTCCAATCTGCCGATAGCTGGGAAGTGCGCCGATCAGAAAGGTCGGGATTGCCATCAGCGCGACCGATGCCGTGAGCGCCGCCTTGCGGCCCATTTTGTCTCCGATATGGCCGAACAGCAGACTTCCCAAAGAGCGCATCAGAAAACCTGCCGCGAAGACGCCAAACGCCGCAATGAGGGACGAGACCGCGTCTTGCGCCGGAAAGAAGTGGCGTCCGATGCTGGTTGCAAAATAGCCGTAGACGCTGAAATCGTACCACTCCATGACGTTGCCGGCGAGGCCTGCAACGATGGCGCGTCGTTCCCTTAGCGATTTCGAGCGCATCCTCAAACCCCACACCGCCGTTCTGTCGAGCGCCGATGTTCGATGTTACTTCAATGGCGCTTGCTCGGATATAGACCTCGTGCCGGTTAGAATTGTTTTCGGATCACTCATTCATATAGAGAGGCGGGCAAACCGATGAGAGGAAAGATCTTCGGGCGGTTCTTCCCAAGGACTTTATGGGGCTTCGCGGTCGCTGCAGTTTTGATTGCGGCTCCGGTGCCACTTGAAGCAATAGCCAACGAGCTATCACCCCTGGGCAGTGAGCAAAATCAAAGCGAGCAAGACCGCTGCAAATTCTTGATGGACAAAGTCAATGCAATTATTTTGAGCCTGGACTCCGAAGGGAAAATTACTTTTGTCAATCATTATGGCGAAGAGTTCTTCGGATATTCCGCCAAGGAGATTATAGGCAAACCGATGCTCGGCACACTGACACCCGCTACCGGATTTGAAGACCGAGATCTGACTGGCTTTCTGGACGGGGTGAAGCGCGACCCGAATCGCTATGCCTTCAGTGTCAATCGGAACATACTGCGCAGCGGTCAGAGAGTCTGGATATTCTGGGCCAACACCGGCATCTACGATGATCAAGGTCAGATAAAGGAAGTCTTGAGGGTAGGTCTCGATATCACCGAGCGAGAATTTCGCCTTGAAGCGGCGACTCAGGAACTTAGGGAAATCGGCACCATGCTGCAAGGTCGTCCCTGGATTCAGCGGAAAAAACTCAAAGAGATCACGGCCCGGATCGAGGCGATCAGCGAGGAGCTGGAGCGGCCATGGACGTTAAGCAAATCAGGCGTCTTTGAGAGCGCGGCACCCCCGGCCCACTAAGATCGCTTTAGCTTATCCTGCTCCGAGAGCGGAGCAGAAACCGGCCGCGATGGCGGCATGCCGGGCTGTCGCTCAAGATAATCCTGCACCCCGTCATCTACCGTCGCAAACAGACGGTTCTCCCCGACCCGGTCCAGCAAACCGGAGCGCCTGAACATCTGCCGCACCGGATCCTGCAGCTCGGCAAACAAGACCTCGGTGTTGGTTCTTTCCGCCTCGACAACCAAGCCCAAAAGCGTATCGGTGGCCGCCAGATCAATTCCAAAATTGGCATGAAGATTGACGAGAATGGCCATGGGCGAGGTGCTGCCGGAAAGCAGAAGGCGCACCTCATTGCGGAAGCGAAGCGCATTGGCGAAAAACAATGGGCCATCAAGACGCAGGATTTCGAGGCCGGGAATGGAGTCGAGGGCGTCTCCGATTACTTGATATGAATGCTCCCTACCCGGCACTGGGCCAAGGCGGGAGAGCGACAGGTGGCTGGCGCCCCAGATAAACCGAAGCAGCGAGAGCAAGACAGCGATACCCAGGCCAGGCAATATCCCGACGGTAATCACTCCAAGCAACGCGACCAGAGCCAGCCCGAACTCGCTAGGATGAAACCGATAGAAGCGTTTGAGTTCAGCGATTCGTATCATCCGCGCAACCGCATGGATGACGATGGCGCTCAATATCGCCTGCGGCAAGTTGTGGAAAAGCGGCATCAGCGCGACCACAGTGATCAATACCAGGGTTGCCGCCGCCAACGACGACACCTGGCTCTTGGCTCCCGCGCGATCGTTGACCGCTGTCGATGACACACTGCAGCCGCTCACCAGCCCACCCAGACAGGCCGCGGCAACATTGGAAACGCCGAGCGCAATCAATTCCTGATTCGCGTCGATGTCGTATTCGTATTTGCTGCTGAGACTGTATCCGACGCCAAGGGCTTCCGAGAGGATAAACAAGGTGATGGCAAAGGCGCCCGGCAGCAGGTCCAGTACGTCATCCAAATTTGCCTTCGGCGGGCTCAGAACAGGCAATCCGGGGTGGACGACACCGACGACCTGAACGCCATGTTCGTCGGCGAGTCGCAAGACGGAAACCACCAGGATTCCGGCGGCCATGATCATCAGCGGCCCGGGGGCGCGGGGCGCGCGCGCCTCGATGACGTACAACAGCGCCAGACCCCCGGCCCCGATAACTAAAGTTACCCAATTGGCCGCTCCCAGCTGGCCGACGAGATGCCAGAGCTGGTAAAAGGTCTCGCCATGAGCTCTAGGCAATCCAAAGAGCTTGGGAACTTGGCTGACGGCGATGTAGATCGCCAGCCCGAAGACAAAACCGGTCATGACCGAATGCGAAATGAACGCAATCACGAACCCGAGCCGTACCAGGCCGAACAGCAGAAAAATGATCCCGACGACAAGGACCAATAGGACCAGCAGCTCGGCCAATTCGCCGGGGTCGGTTATGAGAAACGGCGCGACGACTGTGGCCATCATGATCGATGACCCCGAGGTCGGGGCCGAGACCGCCTGCCGCGTTGTCCCCAGAATGGCATAAGCGACGAGGGAGGCCAGAAGTGTGTAGAGGCCAGCCTGCACCGGCGCTCCGGCCAATCCGGCATAGGCGATGCCCTCCGGAACCAGGATCCCCCAGAGCGTCAATCCGGCGATGAGGTCGGCACGGAACCACCTCCGCTCATAGCCGGGCAGCCATCGCAGAATAGGAAGGACCCGAGCAATTCGATCCAACTTCGGTAATATTTCCGCGTTCATAGGCAACCTAGGGAACACTGCCGCGTTTAACCCCCGGAGGACATGTCTCAGCCGGCTTTTATCGAAATTCGTCCCCCCTATGGTGGCCCGAAAAGACTCGAATGGCTTCTTGTTCAAGCGACGGCTTTCAACGCAGGGATGCGCGGCGGCGCTCGCGGCACCGATGCGAGCCCGGCTAAGACGGCGAACGCGGCCAGCAGCGGAAGCCCGCCATTCACCCCGCCGAGCACTGCCTCTTCCCGCGCGGCCAGCGTGCGGTCCCCGATCCCGTCAGCGCCGCAAGCCGCCAATGACAACATCGCTGATGCGCCCGCCACCCCGACGCTGGTGCCGAACACCCGCATCAGATTGAGCAGGCCGCCTGCCTCACCGCTACGCTCGCGTGGTGTGGCGCTCACTGTCGTGCTGTTCTGGGCGCGATGAACACGGCCCAACCCGGCACCGAGCAAGGCCCAGCGCGACCGCGTCAGCGTTTGCCGGACGATCAGTCAGCGTAGACGGAAAGCCGCCTGTGGCAGCTCCCCGCGCAGAGCCGTGCCGGGATGCGGCAACTCGAGCGCCGCCGCTACATCTCGGCAGGCGGCAGTGAGGGCATCGCCGGACTCGCGCAGCGACGCGTCATCATCGAAGGCGAGGCTAGGCACAAACCCGGCCGGGGCATAGAGGCTGCGGTCCAGGAGCGCTTGGACGAATAAGGCGCGCAGCAGCCGCGGCGGCGCCCTGGCCTCGCCCGTCGCGACGAGCGCCATCCGGGTGGGGTGGCCCGCGAGGCTCACCGTCCCGTTAAGGCCTGCGGCCGCCGCGGCGCGCGCGAGCCCGATGCGCAGTGACTCGCCGGCCCGGGCCAGCGCCGCCGGCACGTTCTCCGCGGCCAGCACGTCCAGGACCGCGCCTGCCGCGGCCAGTGCGACTCCCTCTTGCGCGGTGGTCGAGAGCGTGGCGACCCGCTCGTCGAGCAGCGACATCAGACGCTCTTCTCCAGTCAGCGCTGCAAGGGGGAACCCGTTGGCCAGGCCTTTGCCAATTAACGTGAAGTCCGGCCGGACCCCGCACGCACCCTGGACACCGCCGCGCCCGATGCGCAGAAAAGTGGCGGTCTCGTCGAACACCAGAACCGCGCCGTGACGGTCGGCTGCGTCGCGCAGCGCGGCTGGCCAGCTGCCAGGGGCCGGCTCGAAGACCAGCGGTTCGGCCACGATCGCTGCCACCCCGCCAGGCGCCTCGGCCAGCGCGGCCGCGAGCTCTTCGGCGTCGCCGTGCGCAACGCGTCGGGTCAAGGCGGCGACGGCCGGCGGCACGCCCTCGCCCCCCGGTCGACCGGAAACCGCCCAGTCGTGCCAGCCGTGGTAGCCGCACGCGATCACACGCGGCCGCCCGGTGACCGCGCGGGCCAGTCGCACGGCCAAGGATGCCGCTTCCGACCCGGTCTTGAGGAAGCGCACGCGCTGGCCCGGCGGCAGTAGCCCGAGCAGACGCTCTGCTACGGCCGCCTCCTGCGCCGAGGCGACACCTGCAAGCCCGGCGCGGACAGCGCGCAGCGCGGCCTCGGTCACTACCGGGTGGGCGTGGCCCAGCAGCACGGCGCCGGCGCCGTTGTGCAGGTCGAGAAAGCGGCGGCCGTCTGCAGCCTCGATCCGGCAGCCCGCCGCGGCGACGAAGGCGGTGGGCGCACCTCGCTTAGGCAGGCAGCCGAGCGCCACCAGCGGCGGCGAGCCGGCGAGCGCCAGCGGGGCCGCGCCCAGCACGCTCATGCCTCGGATGGGGCGGCGAACCGCCCCTCCTCGAACCAGGCGCGCAGCGTGGCCTCGCCCAGTTCGTCGTGCACGAAGCCGTAAAGCGCGCCCAGCTCGGTGGCGAAGATAGCTGTGTCCACCGCCTCACGCGGGCCGCCGAGGGCGGGGTCGTGGTGCACGAAGCCGCCGAGATGCGCGTCGCAGAGCGCCGTGTAGTCACGGGTGAACAGGAGGAACACGTGCCACATCTCGTCGATCCCGCGAATCTCGGGATGGATGGAGAGCACGAGGCCCGGTGGTGCTGCCTCCCGCGCCCGCCGGGCCAGCCACAGCCATTTCAGTGTCTCGACGTACAGCACCTCCGACCTCTCTCGCGAGACCCCGTGGATTCGCGCAAAGCGGTTGACAACGCCCTCATGGCGGTAGCTAAGGAGGTCGGCAAGACCGGCATTCGCCCGCGGCACGGTGCTCACGTCTGAGTGCGCGGGACGCGGTCGGTGAAGCGCCAGATGTGGGCGATCTTACCGTCCTGCACCTTGTAGAAGGCGGCAATCGTCTGCACGCGCCGCTGCTGCGAGTCGCCTTCGCCGCGGAGCGTCCATTTGTTCTCGGCCCGAACCGCCACCGTGTCGCCCTGAGCCACCATCTGGTCGATGCGCACAGAGACGGGGTTCGCATGCTGCGCCTTTACTTGCTCGAACCAGGCGACAACCGCGGGAAGGCCGTTGAGGACACGCGGCGCGCCATCGGCGTTCGCCCCGGCGCCGTGCAGCTCCATCACAAGGTCGGGGTGGGCGAGGTCACTGAACTGCGCCTGAAGCGGGCGCACCACCTCTTCAGCCCAGCGGCGCACCAGATCGACCGACGCCGCGTCGGAACCGGACTGAGCGGAGGCCTCGGTTAGAGCCGCCGTAGCGGCTGGCAGGACCAGCGCTGCTGCGATCGCGGCACGTCGGGAGAGCGGTAGAGCGGACATTTGCGGTCTCCTCCGGTCTATAGTGGCTCGCAGGTGCACATGACCGCTTTTCCCTCTGTGGCCGCGGCAGCCAGCTTTGCGGCGATCAGACGGGCAATCAGGGCATTTCTGATCGTCAGGGCATCCTTGGTCATGCGTATTAATTGCGAAGGCGATTGCTCAGGCATTGGTGTCCTCCTTTGGAAAGAGTTGACAGACTCAACAAGTCAAGGTCGTTGGGCGAATTCGCACCTTCCTGGGATATGCGAAGCGCG
>Ga0310910_10001210_pt1 | contig 13919 bp, 10 predicted proteins | sample GREbulkMGHF172_FD_203448 | JGI IMG/M metagenome (GOLD analysis project Ga0310910, IMG submission 203448) | Lab enrichment of tropical soil microbial communities from Luquillo Experimental Forest, Puerto Rico - GRE.bulkMG.HF172 | ecosystem: Environmental > Terrestrial > Soil > Tropical forest >... | reverse complement strand
GCTTCTTACTCAGATCTAGTCGTTGGAATCCGAATTGTTGGCCGCCACGGCTGAGCAATCGCAAGCTAATCGACTCGCCGTTGACAGTCGGAATTGTTGAAACGCGGACGTCGATCTCCTGACCGTTCGCCTGCAGATTCATACGGCCGTCTTGCGGCAAACGGCGCTCGGCGATGTCCATATGCGACATCACTTTCAAGCGCGAGATGATCGCCGAATGGAGCAAACGTAATTGCGGTGGCACCGCCACTTCATGCAGAATACCGTCGATCCGGCACCGAATCCGAACGTCGTCCTCGAGCGGCTCGACGTGAATATCGGTCGCGCGCTCAACAATCGCTTCGCGAATAATCTGGTTCACGAACTTCACCACCGACGCTTCCGGATCGTCGGCGTTGATATCGGTCGCGGTTTCGCCTTCCTGCAAAATCTCGAAGTCGCGCTTCGATTTAAGAATTTCGTCGAACGTTTCCGCGCCGACGCCGTAGAGTGTTTTCATGGCGCGTAGGAGCTGCGCGCGCGGCACCAGCACCCATTCGGCCGGTTTCTTCAGAAGCTGGCCAACCAACTGGCGGCCTAACGAGTTAAACAAATCGTAAGTCCCAAGCACGACTGAACCTTCCTTCACTTCGAGCGGCAGAATGTGATGTTGGAAAACAAACCGGCTCGGCAGGATCGACAAGGTGTCGCGCTCGATGGTTTTCGGATCGATCGAAATCACCGGGACGCGGAAAAAGTTTCCGATGACGCTCAGGAAACGATGTTCGTCGACTTTGCCGGAATCGAGCACCTGCGCCGTCCAAGAACCGCCATTCATATTTTGGGCAAGGTGGGCCGCTTCCTCGCGCGACTCCACGCCGCTCGCGAGCAATAGATCGACCACTGACTGGCTGGCAGTCTGATTCACGGCCGCTATTTTAACCTAAATTACGGTAAATGCAGCACACGCCGGACCGGGATGGTCAACGTACCGGTCACGTGCATCGAATAGTTCTTCTGCAAAGTCGCAATCCCAGCCCTTACGTCGTCCGAAAAAAAGCCATCAATCGGGCCACAGTAATAGCCGAGCCGCGCTAAGTCGCGCTGCACGGCGCCAACATAGCCCGGCTGCGCGATCAATTCGCGCTCCGACATAAAGTAATAAGCCGCCCGGCATTCATATCGAGGCGCAAAATCGGTTTCGTAAACAGTCGTGCGGCTTTGATGAAGCAATCCGAGATCGTCCCGCGCGGCCAGCGAATCGGTGTGATGAAAAAAGGGCTGATCGATATATAACGTCTCGAAGAATTGGCCCGATGCTGCGCGCAAACTGAGGACGAACACGATAGCGATTAGTTTTTTCATATTAGTGCCCTTTGATGTTTTCGTTTCCAAAAGGAAGATCGGGCGGCGGCAGATGTTTGTCGAGCTGCTTCCCTTCCCGTGCCCGAGGCGGACAATCTGGACATCCTTCCTGATCAAGCTCCGGACCGAAATGAGTCTTGTCCTCATTTTTCTCCCGCAACCGATACAAATCGAGCTTCGTCAAAGTGACCTCAGGACACATCATAATGATCAATTCATCCCGCCTCCGGGTATAGACCGTACTGCGAAATGCAGCGCCCAGATACGGAATTTTGTCCAGAATCGGTATGCCGTTGAAACTCTTTTCCTTGTTGTCCTGAATCAAACCGCCGAGCACGATAGTTGAACCGTTACCAGCCGAAACGTTCGTTCGGATATACCGCGTCGCGATCGTCGGAATAGAATTTCCGCCGATGTTTACATTTTGGCCGGCAACCAGACTGTCGATCTTCTGCAAAATATCGAGCGAGACTTCCTTCTCGGAATTAATCAGCGGAACGACTTCAAGCTGGAGCGCGACTTTTTTATATTCGATGTTGGAGGCAACCGCTGCGGTGCCCGTGGCCACGGTTGTCGTGGTGTTGACCACGTTGCTCAACGTATTAACTGGGATAGGGATCTCCGTGCCCGACGCAATGATCGCTTTTTTGTTATTGCTGGTAAAGACCATTGGCCGTGAGATGACTTTGAATTTCCCCGTCGACTCAAGCGCGTGCACAATCGTGGCCAAATAATTGCCGGCCGCGATGTAGACGTTTGTTCCATTGGCAATGTTCGCGAGCGCGTTGCCGAAATTCACCAATCCCGCGGGATCGAGAATGCTGCCGAGAACAGTAGTTGAACCAGTTGAACCAGTCGAACCACTTGCACTCGTCACCGGATTTGGAATTGGTGCGCTGGTGTTGCGAGAAATCCCGACGACCTTTCGATCGTATTTGGCGAACCAATCAACGCCGAGCTCTTCGTCATTGTTCAGCGTCAATTCGCCAATCACCGTCGTGAGCGCGACCTGCGGTGCTTTAACGTCCATCTCGTCGAGAATTTTCTCGACCTTTACTACAACTTCCTGGCTCCCAAGGATGATGATCGTGTTCGCGCGTTGATCGGCGATGATCTTGGCGTTACCCACAACGACTGCCCTCGGAGTCGTATCGACCGGCTGGGTCGAAAGTTCTTCAGAAATATTAAGAGTGCTCCCGCTTGTGCCGCCGTAAGCGCCGCCGTATCCGCCGCCTGCCGTCGAAGTCGTCGTGCCAGCCATACCGCCAGCGGTCGCCGTGGCTGTCGTGGCTCGGTGAGGTTGGGTCGGGCTCGCACCGGGTGCAGCTCCGGCCGCCCCGGCCTCAGTCGTAACTTCATGCTCGCTCAATGCCTCGACGATCACTGGCAACACATCAGCTGCCGAAATATATTTGAGCGCGCGCGTCACCGGCTTGGCAAATTCCACATTCGCGTCGAACTCGCCGATCAGTCTCCGGATAAACGGCATGTTCACGGGCCGGGTGATGACGTGAATCCGATTAGTGCGAACGTCGGCGGAAATTTTGATCTTACCGACGATGACCGCGTCCTCTGTCAGCGCCGTCAATCCAGATAATTCAGCACTTTCTGCGGAAACCGGCACCGGAACATTTGGCGCGCCCGGACGAACGCCGCGCACAGTAGCACCTGTTCCGCCCTTCTCGCTCTTTTCAAAGATGTCTTTGAGCATCTCGCACACTTTGCTCGCGTCGGCGCGCTCGAGTTTGATAAATTCGCTCACCACTTCCGCCGGTGGCACGTCCACCTGATCGATGATTCGCGCGAGTGTTCGGATCACGCTCGAATTTTCGGTGATTAGAATTGCGCCCGCTTTTGGCAACGCAAGAAAAGAAGTGTACGGTTGCGGCGGCGAGAGATATTGTCCAAGCGCCTGCTGCAATTCCTGCGGATCGGCGTAGCGCAGCTTGAACAAATAACTGATTACATGATCGCCCTCAGGAATCTCACTTTCGTCCGAAATCATCGGAACACCGGTCGTGCGCGGATTTTTTCCCGTGCCGATCACTTTGACAATGTCGCTGCCCTCAACCGGCACGAGTGAATAGCCGTTGAGTAGCAAATTCATCTCGATGATTTTGATCGCCTCGTCCCGCGGCACGTCTTTAGCAATGAAAATGTTGACTTTGCCCTGGACGAAATTGTCCATGACCAACTTTTTCCCGGTTAGCAATTCGTACTCGTGGAGAACATCGACGACATCGCTGTTTGGAAATTGGAGCCGCACCATTTGCGGCGCGCCAGATTGTGTGTTCGCGGACGCATTAACCGGCGGCTGGCCAACTTGCGGACGCGGTTGACTTGCCACGGGCGCTGCCTGAGCCGATTGCGCGTAGAATGAGCCCTGCGTTTGGGCAGGTGCAGGCGTCACTAGCTCTTCATCATCGTCGTCATCATTCGATTTCGCCGGCGTTTGGCCGGGCCTCGCTACTGGCGCCACTTGAGCGTAGGACAAGCCGGCTGCGACCATGGCTGGCAACAGAAGCCCGAGAAATCGATGCACAACGTGAAGGTTGAGGGAGGATGCTATCAGATGCCCGATGCGGGGTCAATTTGCTTTGTGGCGCGTCTTGTCATCCCGAGCGCAACCGACGGAGCTCACCTATCACACTGCGCATTACACAAATTATTCAATGCGACCATCGAAGCGAAATATCGCATTACGAAGTCTCCCGGAAACTTGCCGCGCAAGGCGTAATTCGCTTTGCTGTTTCGGGGGAACGCCACATTGGTTTTGACTTACATGTTAATTTGTTAGGCGACTGTGTTCAGACGCCGGCGCTTCGCAGAAACGCGCTAGAATCTTAGCCGCGCAAGCAGCTTCTCGTGAATGTTGTCGAAGCCACCGTTACTGAACACTACGACGACGTCTTCCTTTTTCAAAAGCGGCACGATTCTCTCGACAATCGCGTCTGCATTCTTTTCGTAAAATGCCGGACGGCCGTCCGCCAAGATTTCCTTTACCACTTCTTCCGGATGCAAACGCTCCGCCTCCGGAATTTGTTCCAAGCGCGCTACCTGGGCGATGAAAACGCCATCCGCGCGCTTGAGCGCTTCGGGCAGCTCATGTTGAAAAACCGCGCGCCGCGTTGTGTTCGACCGCGGCTCGAAGACGGCCCAAAGCCGGTGTCCGTGAAAACGATGGCGAAGCGCTTCCAACGTTTGCGCAATCGCCGTCGGATGATGGCCGAAGTCGTCGATCACCTTGACGCCGCCCGCTTCACCGCGCACCTCCTGTCGCCGCGCAATACCGGCAAAAGTTTTCAATGCCTTGTCTATCTTCGCTTTCGGCACGTCATAAAATCGCGCGGCCGTCGCCGCCATCGCCGCATTACGCACGTTGAATTCGCCGACCATCGGAATATCGTAAACGTCATCGCCCAGTTTGAATCGCGAACCGCCAGCCGAATAAGCGACGTCGCGGATCCGTTGCGCACAATTTTTTGAGAAACCGACCTCGACCATCTGCGCGAGGCAGTCCTTCGCCACTTCAACGCAATTGTGATCGTCGCCGTTAAGCAAGACCATTCCGTTTTGCGGCACGATCTTGAGCAAGTGCTTAAAGCTCAGCTTGATCTCGTCGAGATTCTTAAAGATGTCGGCGTGATCGAATTCGATGTTGTTCACGATCACGAGTTCCGGCAGATAATGAACGAACTTTGAGCGCTTGTCGAAAAACGCGCTGTCGTATTCGTCGCCTTCGATCACGAAGTATTTCGAATCACTCAACCGCGCGCCCTCGCCGAGGTTCTTTGGAATGCCACCGACCAAATAGCCCGGGGTGCACCCCGCTTTTTCCATGATCCAGGTCAGCAGCGCCGTGGTCGTGGTTTTTCCATGCGTACCGGTGACGACGAGATTGTGTTTCCCGCGAAGAAAATAAGTCTTCAAGACTTCCGGGAGCGAGAGGTAGAAGAGTTTTCGGTTCAGGACGGCTTCCACTTCGGGATTGCCACGTTTCATTGCGTTGCCGATCACGATCGCATCTGCATCGGCCGGAATATGTTTCTTGTCGTAGCCCTGATGAAGTTTGATCCCATGTCGCTCGAGAAACGTCGACATCGGCGGGTAAACATTTTCATCCGATCCGGTTACTTTGAATCCGCGCTCGCGTAAGGCCACCGCCACCGAGCCCATGGCCGTCCCGCAAAGCCCGATGAAGTGAAATTTTTGCGGCGCGTTTTTGGTCACGCCTGTTCTTTTACTCGGCATGGGCCATTGCGCCAGCAAAGTTGTAGAGGGCTTTGTCTCAAGCGCCGAACCAAGCGAACAGGCGCTCGGGTAGAAGCGCCTCTAGAACTCACTTCTTCGTGAAAACCTCGACGGCGTTCCACGATTCATCGGGTGGAGCTTTCTCGTATCGCAACGCGCGCTCGAGGTACATTTTGGCTAGAAAGTCGTCCGGATAAAATTCCAGAAATTGCGAGAACAAGATTTTCGCTTCCGTAAAGTGGCGGCCTCGAAATTTCACGATTCCTTGTTCGTACAATTGCAACCACTTCAAGAATTCGGGATCAATGTCGTCCTTGCGTGCGCCGATCAATGTAAACACATGGACCGGTTCGGTTTTGCCCTTTACTTGCACTAGGTCCACCGAGCGGAGATGGAACTCGTCGCGCACAAGTTCCGCCGCCGTCGCGCCGATTAGGATATCGACGTGATATTGTCGCGTGAGCGCTTCCACTCTTGACGCAAGATTCACCGCGTCGCCAATCACTGTCGGATCGAGCCGTTCGTGCGGCTCGTAGGAACCGATGTTGCCAACCACCGCGTCGCCCTGATTGATCCCAACGCCGAATGCAAGCGGATCGATCCCCTCCCCTCGCCATTCTTCATTTAACTTCGCCATGGAATGTCGCATCCCAAGCGCAGCACGGACCGCGGCCTTTGCATCCTCGGCCGAACCGTGGCTACTCACGTTTCCCCAAACCGCCATGATCGCGTCGCCGATAAACTTGTCGAGCGTGCCGCCGTTATCGAAAACATTCGGCACCATTGCGCTGAGATAACGATTCAACTGCGAAACGAGCGCGGCCGGATCAGCCCGTTCGGACAAACTCGTAAACCCGACCAAATCGGAAAACAAAACCGTCACCGGTTTGCGGGAACCGAGCATCGAGCTGTAGTAGCTGTCCGGATTATCGAGAATTTCTTTGACCAGGTTTTTGGAAACGTAACGCTCGAGCGTGCGACGCGTGCGCAATTTTTCCAATCGTTCCAACGCGTACTCAAAGCCGAGGCCGGATAAGCCGCTTGTGAGAAATGCGCTGACCGGCGGCACGACCATGACGAGTAAGCCGAATCGGTCGTAGACAATTCGCGCCAAACCCAGATATGCCGCGGCGACAAGGACGACCGTGGCGAATGCAAGAAATGGCCGCCGCAAAAAAACGATGATCGTCCAAGCCGCCAATCCTCCAATTACAACTAGGACGAAATCGACACCGATTGGTGTCTCGGTGAGAAATTCGTGATCGAGCGTAGCGGCGAGCGCGTGCAAGTGTAAAGCGGGTCCCCATAAACGCGTATCAATTGGCGTTGCGACGACGTCGTGTTGAATCTCGGCGGACGAACCGACAATAATAATCTTGTCCTTAAAAATTTTCCCGTCGCCGTAATTGGCGTGCCATGTGACCGGAAGAAAAATTTCGTACAATGGCAGTGGTTGATACGCGTCCTCCAAACCGAAACGAATCGCATGAGCTTTGACATCGCTCGGCACTGCGTCGGCGCGTCCCAACTTCGTCGCCGCCCGCGCGATCATTGACGTGAAAATCCGCTCGCCCGGATATTCGGGCAGCCCGGCGAGTTGACGCTCCGAAGCGTGAAAACGGGTTCGCCGGATTACGCCATCAGGATCAGTCCAATAATTAATGAAGCCGACGCGGTCGTCCTGCTCCTGCGGTTCAGGAATCAAGGTATTGCTCGGCACCACCAGCTGATAATTAGGCTGATCGACGAAGTTCGCCGCGATCACGACGCGGTCGTGATATTTATCCAACGCCGCGCGAAACGCAGGATCGACATCGGTCGCCGAGCTGAAAACCAAGTCGAACATCATCAGCCGTGCGCCTGCCCCGAAGAGTTTATCCATCAACTCGACCCAAACTCCTCGCGGCAACGGGTAGGTCCGCGTGGCCATTAACTTTAACGCCGGATCCTTTTCAATTTCGCTCGGATCAAGCGCGTCCAGCAAAAGCGATTCCTGATCGATTCCGACAAAAACAAAATCTTTGTGCGTGACAGTTTTGCGACCATCTCGCCGTAAAACATCGGCAAAACTGCGTTCACCGCCCCAAATCGTCGAAAGGAACGGCGCGCTCGGGAAAAAGTGCGCTAGCGACACCAAGCCGGTCCAGAAAAGCGCGATCAGGCTCAGAATCAGCAGCCGATGGCGATGAAGCCAATGCACGGGCGAATTATATCAGAAAATGACGAATGACGAATGCTTAATAGAAGAAGGAAGCTCTCGTGGTCATTTCTTGTTGTCATTTCGACTTGCCCGAATAACTTACCCGCTCACAAATCGACTTTCCACCTGTCCTGCGTTGCGGGATTCATCAGCGAGCGAGGTCGGAAGGATCGACAATTAACAAACAGCCTGCTGAACGAGGAGTCGTGAGACAATTCACGACATAACAAACAATGCCAAGAGCCAGCAATGCACCGGCCAGCCGTGCGCGTCGCAAACGCGTCCTGGAAAAAGCCAAAGGGTATCGCGGACGGAGATCAAAACTTTTCCGCTACGCCAAAGATGCGACCATGAAGGCCCAGTATTGGGCGTATCGCGATCGCAAAACCCGCAAACGCACGTTTCGTTATCTTTGGATCCAGCGCCTCAACGCTGCCGCCCGCGCGAATGGATTAACGTATAGCCGACTCGCCGAGGGGTTGAAAGCCTGCGGGATCGGACTCGACCGCAAAGTTCTTGCCGACATCGCGGTCAACGACGCGAACGCTTTCAAAGCGATCGCCGATCAAGCGAAGAGTGCGCTTGAAGACAAAGCGAAGTCGAAAAAGAAAGCGGCTTAATTGTAGGGCGTTTCTGAGAAACGCCGCCAGGGCTGACACAACCGCCCAACAAAATTCATTGAACGTTCAACATTAGACGTTCACGTTTCGTTCGATGGCTCATCCGCTGGAACAACTGCGCGACGACGCGCTACGCGAGATCGAATCCGCGGCCGACGAGCAAGTGCTCGAAGCCGCGCGCGTAAAATATCTCGGTCGCAGCGGCAGCATTTCGGCTTGGGGCGAGCAAATGAAAATGCTCACCAAGGACGAAAAACCGGTCGTCGGCAAGTTGCTCAACCAAGTTCGCACCGCGGTCACCGACGCGATCGAGTCGCGTGCGGTGCAATTTCGATCCAAAAGAGAGTCCGGCGCGCTTGGCAAGATCGACATCTCACTTCCGGGAACGCCGCGAGAAATCGGCGTGCTTCATCCGCTCACGCAAATGTGGGAATGCTCGATCGAAATTTTCCGGCGAATGGGTTTCTCGCTTGCCGATGGGCCGGACATTGAAGACGAATGGCACTGCTTCGATGCGCTCAACACGCCACCGGAACACCCGGCGCGGAACGAACAAGACACATTTTATCTGCCGGATGGCCGATTGCTCCGCACCCACACTTCGACCGTGCAAATTCGCACGATGCAAGCCGCGCCTCCGCCGATCCGCGTGATCGCCCCCGGCGCTGCGTATCGACGCGATGAACTCGATGCCACGCACAGCCCGCAGTTTCACCAAATCGAAGGACTTTACGTGGACGAAAACGTCAGTGTCGCGGACTTAAAAGGCGCGCTCGAGTTTTTCATACGCGAGCTTTTCGGCTCGGGAACCGAAGTGGAATTTCGTCCGCACTTCTTCCCATTCACCGAGCCGAGTCTCGAGGTTTATGTGAAATCGAAGGCGCTCAAGGGCGGTGAGCGATGGATCGAGGTCGCCGGCTCGGGCGTCGTGCATCCCGCCGTTTTCGAAGCGGTGAACAAAGCGCGCGGCGACAGAGCTTACGATCCCGAAAAATGGAGCGGCTACGCCTTCGGCCTTGGGATGGACCGTCTCGCGATGATTCTGTTCGACATTTCTGACATTCGTTTCTTCGCGCAAAACGATCTGCGCTTTCTGCGCCAATTCGCATGAAATTCTCCGTCAATTGGCTGCGAGAACTTGTCGATCTTCCGGAAAATCCGGAGGAGATCGCCGAATTGTTAACTCGCGCGGGCGTCGAAACCGAAAACATCGAGAGGCGCGGCGCCAAGATCGACGACGTGATCGTTTCGCAGATCACCGCATCATCGCGACACCCGAATGCTTATCGTCTGAGCGTTTGCGAAGTCGACGATGGCAGCGGAATGAAGCGTCAGATTGTTTGCGGCGCGACCAATTACAAAGTGGGCGATAAAGTTCCGCTCGCGCTTCCGGGCACGAAGTTGCCGAACGGAACCGAGATCCGCAAAAGCGAGCTGCGCGGAGTCGAAAGCGAAGGAATGCTTTGCAGCGCGATTGAGCTCGGTCTCGGTTCGGACGCGGCCGGACTTTTGATTTTGTCGCCGGAAGCGAAAGTCGGAGCGCCGATCTCCCAACTTTTTCCAAGCGATACGATTCTGGATGTCGAGATCACACCGAACCGCGGCGATCTGCTCAGTCATTTCGGCCTCGCGCGAGAAATCGCCGCGCTTACCGACAACAAATTAAGATCCAGGCCGCGGGACGCAAAGATCGCTTTCAGGAAGACGGGCGTGACGATTAGCTCAACGTCCGAATGTCCATTTTTCTCCGCGCGCAAGATCAACAACGTTAAGGTCGGACCGAGTCCGCAATGGTTGCGCGCGAAGATTGAAAGCGTCGACATTCGTTCGATCAACAACATCGTTGACATCTCGAACTTCGTGATGCTCGAACTCGGCCAGCCGACGCACGCGTTCGATGCCGACAAATTGTGTGGCGACATCAATGTGCGAGTCGCACGTGACGGTGAACAATTTCTCGCGCTCGACGGCAAGACTTATTCGTTGAAGCCTGACAATTGCGTCGTCGCCGACCAAGAGCGCACCGTCGGCATCGGTGGCGTCATGGGCGGCGAAGAAACCGGAGTTACCGAATCGACCAAGAATGTCTTGCTCGAAGCCGCTTATTTTTTACCGGCGAGCGTTCGCCGCACGGCGCGCGAATTAAATCTTCCGAGCGACGCAAGTTACCGGTTCGAGCGCGGCGTCGACCCCGAGATGGTTTTGCGGGCCTCGCAACGCGCGACTGAGTTGATTTACGAGATCGCTGGCGGAATTCCGGCGAAGGAAATCAATATCGCTGGCAAAACTCCGGCCAACCCCCCGGACGTTTCGCTAAGTTACGAAAAATGTAATCGCGTCGTTGGGATCCCGATCAAACCGCAAATCATCGACGAAATCCTGACGCACTTTGGTTTGCGGAAGATGAGCGCGGCCAAAACAACAAAATGGAAAATTCCAAGTTATCGCCGCGACTTGGAGCGCGATGTCGATCTTATTGAAGAAGTTGTTCGCGCCTACGGCGCCGAGAAGATTCCGGGGAGTGACCGAAGTCGATTCACTCCCTCGAGTGCGGCCGACCGCGCTCACGATCTGGAATGGGCAATGCGTGAGCGCCTGGTTGCGCGCGGACTCTTCGAAGCGCGGACCTCGAAATTGATTCCGCGAAACACGTCCGCCTTCAGCGAAGGCGCGCTCGAGCTGCGCAATCCACTAAGCGAAGATCACGCCGCGCTACGTCCGAGCTTGATCGGCGGTTTGCTCGGCGTGCTGGAACGAAACATTAACGCCGGCGCAGAAAGCGTCGCGATCTTTGAAATTGGGCGCGCGTTCATCCCGCCGTCCGGAAAAGAAGAACGGCACTTGGCGATTTTGCTTTGCGGTAATGTCACGACCGCGCCGGATTGGCGCTCACAAGTCAAACGCGGCCTCGATCTATTCGACCTCAAAGGCGCACTCGGCGCGGTCGTTCCGAATCTATCATTCCGCTCCGGAGAATTTCCTGATCTCGCGCTTGCGATCGAAGTTTGGTCCGGCGACCAAATGATCGGTTTCGGCGGACAACTTTCGGCAGCGAAATCGAGCGCGGCAGGTCCGGTGCTCGTTGCTGAGCTTCATGCCGATCTGCTTTTGGCTCCCGATGAATCCGCGAAGAAGTTTCGCGAGCTCGAGAAATTTCCGGCAATCGTTCGCGACATCGCGATGATTGTGCCGGAGGAGATTTCGCATTCGAAAATTTTGCACGCGATTGAAAATCCCCGAGATCCACTTTTAGAAAGCGTCGAATTGTTCGACTTATTCACAAAAAAAATAGAGTCATCCCGAAAGTCGCTCGCATATCGATTGACATATCGAGACCGGAGTCGCACACTGACGAGCGAGGAAGTGAATGCGGCACACGCGAAAATTCGCGAGCGATTGCGAAGCGACCTCGGCGCGGAATTGCGCGAATAGTTCTTTGAATTGAGAGCCGCTCGTTGAGGGTTGGGCAGGAAACCAGTGCTTTCCGTTCAACTCTCAATCAGCGGCTTTCGAATTTGCCCTGCGATGTTCGCGATTAAGGTGACGTCCCCGAACCGATAGTTGATGAACAGAGGAGGCTTGGTGGTTGCGGAAAATGGCACGCCTTGATTGGAAGTCAGCTTCCGCGGCGACGGTCATCCGCCCTTTACCAAAAGGGAACGGGAGAATCACCTGAACGGCACCAGCGGGGTAAAATTTTCAGAATGCCCGAGTCGAATTTTCGATTCGGGCATTTTTTCGCGCGCGGCGTTTGAAATTCGCGCGTTAAGATCGACAATCACCCGCGATGCGTGCGCTGCTCGCTCTCGAAGATGGAAAATATTTCGAGGGTGAATCATTTGGCGCAACCGGCACGCGGGTCGGCGAGATCTGTTTCAACACCGCGATGACCGGTTACCAGGAAGTACTAACTGATCCTTCCTATCGCGGGCAAATCGTGGCGATGACTTATCCGCTGATCGGAAACTACGGAACCAATTCGCTCGATCAGGAAAGCCGGCAGCCGCACGTGCGCGGATTTGTGATCGAAGAATTGAGCGAAGCACCAAGCAACTGGCGCAGCGAGATGTCGCTCGATGAATACTTGACAAAATACGATATTCCCGGGGTGCAGAGAATCGACACGCGCGCGCTGACGCGACATCTGCGAACGCGGGGCGCGATGAAGGCATGCCTGACTACCGAGCAGATATTGATCGAACAGGCGGTCGAGCGTGCAATCGACGGCGAAGGTGTGATCGGAATGGATTATGTGAAGGAAGTTTCGACGCCGGCGATTTATCAATGGGATCCAGAGGACAAATTGAGTCAGCCGTGGTCGATCGTGAACGGCAACGGCGACAGTAAGCCAAAGCTGCCGCCGATTCGGTTTCGAATTGTGGCCTACGATTACGGAATCAAACAAAACATTCTGCGCTTGCTTCGGCAGAAAGGTTTCGGTGTAACGGTTGTTCCAGCGTCGACAACGGCCGAACAAGCGCTTGCTCAGAACCCGGATGGAATTTTTCTCTCCAACGGTCCTGGCGATCCGTCGGCTTTGCCATACGCGCATAGAACAGTTCGCGATTTGATGGACGAGAAACCAATCTTCGGAATTTGTCTCGGCCATCAAATCCTCGGCTTCGCGTTCGGCGGGTCGACATTCAAACTGAAGTTCGGCCACCGCGGCGCGAACCAGCCGGTGAAAGATTTGAAAAGTGGCAAGGTCGCGATCACGGCGCAGAATCACGGATTCGCCGTTGATCTAGAGTCGCTCCCGAAAAACGTCGAGGTCACCCATATCAATCTGAACGACAGCACGGTCGAAGGAATGCGCCACAAGGAGTTACCGATCTTCAGTGTGCAATATCACCCCGAAGCTGCGCCCGGTCCGCACGACGCGTCTTATTTGTTCCAACAATTTACGGATTTGATCGAAGGCAAGACGAGCCGAAAATAAATCATGTTTAATTCAACCCGATTCAAAGCTTTCAGAACTGTCTTCTCAGTTATCGTCGTCGCTTTTTTTGCCACGGCACCGTTCGCACTAGCCGCCGAACATGAGCACGGCAAAGCCGACGCTGCCGCAGATAAAACTGTGACCGGAGAGATCGTCGATATGATGTGCTACGTCGATCACAACGCCATGGGCGACAGCCATGGCTCGGCTTGCGGCGCGAAGTGCATCAAAAACGGTGGACCGGTCGGCATTGTTGAAAACGGCAAAGCCTATCTCGTCGTCGGCGAACACAAACCGATGAACGACGCGCTAGCTGATTCCTGTGGCAAAACGATCACGCTGAAAGGCAAATTGGCCGAGCGGGGCGGGATCGCGATGCTCGAGAACGCCGAGGTCATTAAGAAATAACGCACGTCAGATTCACGACGACGACGACATGCTGAGGGCGATCACTTCACGCAACATCCGTAGACTGTCGTGGATCACGTGGACCTTGCTGCCCTCGGTGTGGCTCCAACGCACGGGGATTTCGCGGAGACGCAAACCGGCCCGATACGCGAGAAAG
>Ga0310910_10001206_pt1 | contig 13928 bp, 9 predicted proteins | sample GREbulkMGHF172_FD_203448 | JGI IMG/M metagenome (GOLD analysis project Ga0310910, IMG submission 203448) | Lab enrichment of tropical soil microbial communities from Luquillo Experimental Forest, Puerto Rico - GRE.bulkMG.HF172 | ecosystem: Environmental > Terrestrial > Soil > Tropical forest >... | reverse complement strand
CGGCTTGGAGTACGACGAAAATCCCAACAAGCTGCCCGATGGAATCGAAGTCAAAGATGGTCTTCCAATCCTGGTGGGATTGGTGTCGCAATATCCCATTACGAACTCGACCCAGAAGAGTGCGCCCTGCGGTCGTGACATTGGAGTAAACGCATACGAAGCCACGCGCGTCGACTACTATCATGATTGGATCGTCTCAAAGATAAAAGAGATGCAGTGATTTTTTCTACCTGCTGTACTTTGGGAGGTACATCCTCTTCGATCGAGATAACCCTCCTCAGGGGCGCAGCGACTGCCAAGTAAGTAATGGGACTCAAAATGACGCCTAAAGATGCCGATGATGTACGTTGGTTACTCTTTGCGTGGCTGATCTCAGCAATTGTATTTGGGACAATTGTACTGCTGTGGAAGGTGTTCTCGTAACTGTCTCGTGGCATCGCATGTCGGGCAAATTTCTTCCTTCCGGGACTGACCAGTTTGCGACGCTTCGCACATCACTGATCTGCGCGGGGTAGTCCGCACACTCGATGCCAGCAACGATCCTGCTTTCGGCTAGACAGCGGTGTGGCTTGGCGAAGCGATCGAGATGAGAACTGACCACGGCGCCATCGTCGAGGGGCAATTTGCGGCTGACGACTGGCACCGCTGGAAGCGATCGCGCTCTGTCACCCGATGGAATACATCACGGCCGTTCGTGAAGCAGCACTGCAGGAAGGGCTAATTCATCTCGATGCCGACACGGCCATGTCGTGACGGTTTTGCGCGTAACGGGCCGCAATTGCAGCGTTGTCGAGCAGACAAAAGCCCATCGGTCGGGCGGTTTCGGCATGATGACCTGGCGGGCGTGTGGCAATGAAGGCGTTGGCGGCGTTCTTGGTCATTCGCGCACGCTTCAAGCCGAAAGCTGAGCCTTCAGACTGCGGGCTGAGAGCGGAAGATCGGAACCTAGGTTTCTGACAATACAGGTTGCATTGTGCGGGCCGTTCACCCCGCAATGCACAATCCGTCCATGAGAGGCCGTCTCTGCCGTTGAGGCCGTCGCCGAAAAGTGAGAGGATTGTAAATTGGCGTGTAGTCAAGCTCTGCCAACAACAAACTAGATAGTGGGGGAAGCAACATGACGACAGCATCGACAGCCATTCGATCGGAAGCCTTGGCATCTCCTGCGACGCGCTGGGGCCAGCTCATCTTTGGCATCATCTGCATGGTGATGATTGCCAATCTGCAATATGGCTGGACATTGTTCGTCAATCCAATCGATCAGAAATACCACTGGGGGCGCGCCGCGATTCAGGTCGCTTTCACGATATTCGTACTGACCGAAACGTGGCTCGTGCCAGTCGAAGGCTATCTAATCGATCGATTCGGGCCGAAGGTCATGATCTCCGGCAGCGGCATTTTGGTCGCCATTGCGTGGGTGCTGAATTCCTACGCCAATTCACTGACCCTGCTTTATCTCGCCGCCGCGATTGGCGGCATCGGGGCTGGCATAATCTACGGCGGCTCGGTCGGCAATGCGCTGAAATGGTTCCCGGATCGTCGTGGTCTGGCGGCGGGTCTGACCGCGGCGGGTTTCGGCGCCGGTTCGGCCCTGACCGTCATCCCCATCGCCAGCATGATTCAGTCGAGCGGCTATCAAAGCGCCTTCCTCTGGTTCGGACTCGCGCAGGGCATTGTGGTGGTAATTGTCGGTCTGCTGTTGCGCGCTCCGCAGCCGAGTGAGGTCCCGGCGTCAACTGCGGCTGCAGTGCAACAGACGCGTCGGGATTACCAATGGTACGAGACCATACGTACACCCGTATTCTGGGTGATGTATGCGATGTTCGTCATGGTCGGAACGGGCGGCCTCATGGCCACGGCACAACTCGCGCCGATCGCCAACGACTTCAAGGTCGCCAACGTCCCGGTCTCCATTCTCGGATTGACGCTGCCGGCGCTTACTTTTGCTTTGTCGTTGGATCGCATCCTCAATGGTCTCTGTCGGCCATTCTTCGGCTGGGTCTCGGATAATATCGGGCGCGAGAACACGATGTTCATCGCATTCCTACTGGAGGGCATCGGCATCTACGCGCTGCTTTGGTTCGCGAGCAATCCATTATTGTTCGTGGTTTTGTCGGGATTAGTGTTCTTTGCCTGGGGCGAAATTTATTCGCTGTTCCCGGCGACATGCACCGACATCTACGGCAAGAAATTCGCAACGACGAACTACGGCCTGCTCTATACGGCCAAGGGGACGGCCGCGTTGCTGGTACCGCTCGGCAATGTGTTGATGTCGGCCACCGGAAGCTGGACCGCGGTGTTTGTGATCGCCGCGGTTCTAAACATCATCGCCGCGATTATGGCACCGACTGTGCTCAGGCCCTTGCGCCTGCGGGAAATGGCCAAGGGCTAACACTCTCCGGCTGATCACTTCGGGAGATGGTCATAGGCAAGCGCTTCTAATAACGCCAATGATACTGGCTCGGCGCCTGACGGGCGTAGCTGTAGCCCGGGCTATAGCCGTATTGGTCGCCGCCGCCGCTGCCATATTGCGGACCGCCCTCATAAGGGGTCCCGTAATAGCCCCGCGCCTTTGATCAATAACCGCAATAATTCCAATGTGTTTGTGCTGATGCCGTGCTAGCCGCAGCAAGCAGCAGCAAGCGGCGGCTAGGCATTTCGTCGACAGTTTCATTTGTTTCTCCAGACCAACCTACCGGTGGTGAACCTCCCCGCCATGAGTAGCCGTTCCTGAAAACCTCGCTTCGAGATGCCGCAGTGATCGCTGTGAGTTTGTGTTGCGGTGTAACCGGATTGTCACAGAGTCACGGATTCGTGCTGGCAGAACGGCAAACCTGTGGGCAACAACGGCGCACCTGTGGGGGGCAAATTGCGCATGGCAGAAAAAGGACTGACAGTTGAAAAAAATAAGACTCTGGGGTGAAGGGGGATCTAATGGGCGACAGGTCGCGACGCGCGCGATTTTGCGCGGGGGTTAGCATTTATGTCTTAGCTTCACTGTTCGGGGCAGCGGGGGTTGCCAAAGCGCAGAGCGTCTCGCCGGACGAACTGAGAGCGCTCAAAGCGCAGATCGATGCGCTTCAGGCCAAGGTAAAGCAGCTGGAGTCCAATCAGCAGCAGAGCGACGCCAACGCTCAAGCGGCAAGAAAACAGGCCAGCGAAGCGCAAGCTCAGGCAGCCCAAGCCAAAGCCAGCGCCTCGCAAGCGTCGGCAACCGCGGCAAAGACTCAGACCCAGGTGGCCAACCTGCCCACGCAGGGTACCGACAAAGACGAGTGGTTCTTCCGCCACAAGAAGGGAGATCCACTGACCTTCGAAACGCCGGGCGGCGAGATCACCGGCTATGGCAATATCGATGTTTCGTTCGACGGCGCCGCAAAGACTGTCACTGGTTGGACCGGCAGTGCGGCCAACCAGCACTGCGGCTACGGCGGCGGCTTCTGTATTGCCACCGGCAATTTCGGCTGGATGCCGGACATCTCGACCAATCTGTCCTATCTGGGCGTTCGCGGCTTCCAAAGACTGGGCTGGCAACCAACTGGCCTTCTGGGCAAGGCCCAGCCAGTAGAATCTGGTAGCGATTGGCGGTTCGTGTATCAGCTCGAAGCTGGATTCGACGTTTCGGCGTTTCCGAGCAACAGACAAACGAACAGCAACCTGAGCAATCAGGTCAACGGCGCCCTGTTCAGCCGCAACAGCTATATCGGCCTAGCGAATCCCGCTATCGGCGCTATCAAGATCGGCAAAGAGGACACCCCATACAAGACCTCAACGGCGGCGTTCAATCCGTTCTCGGGCATGTGGGGCGATTACGGGGTCGTCATGGGCAATACCGGCGGCGACAACCGCGTTGAGTTTGGCTATCGCGCCTCTCACGCGATCTGGTATGAGTCGCCGAATATCAGCGGCTTTCAAGGGAACCTGTTGTACGCACCAGGACAGAACCGTTCGTGGATCAGCGACAATATTTCCTCTGGCGAATCTGATTGCACCGGCAACAACGATCCGACCAGCGGCGCACCAGCGCCGGGGATTTTCTTCTGCACTGACGGTTCGTTCAGCGATCTCATAAGCGCAAACATCAGTTATACAAGTGGGCCGTTCTACATCACCGCCGCCTACGAATGGCACCATGCCGTCAACCGCCAAAGCGATATCCAGGGCATGTACGCCATTGCTCCCATTGGTGGAGTATTTGCCAACAGCTCCTGTACGTTTGCGCCTACAACGCTCGCGAGTCAGCTGTGCATGCAGGACGTCGCCGACGAGGATGCCGCCAAGATCGGCGCGATTTATAAGTTCGACACTGGCACGACCGTCGGTGCCATTGTCGAGCACATGACCCGCTATGTGCCGGCCGACCTCGCGTTTCAAAACGAACGAACGCGCTGGGGAACCTGGGCGTTCTTAAGCCAGCAACTCACGCCCCAGGACAGCATCCATTTCGGTTGGGCGCATGCCTTCCACACGCCGGGTGATCCTGGTCAGCACAACGACTGCACCCTGCCTTCACCTGGGGGGACGGGATTACTCGGCCCCGGCGGCGGCGGCGACTGCTTCGCTCCCAACAACAACCAGGCCGACATGGTCACAGCAGCCTATAAGCACATGTTCAGCAAGAACCTGACGTGGTACACCGACATCGCGGCAACGTTTAACGGGCCCAGTGCTCACTACGATCTGGGAGCCGGCGGTCGCGCCGTCACCACTGACTGTCATGATGCCAATGACCTTTCGGGCGGATCTTCAAGTGGTGGAGCCTTTGCAAGCCCCAATTGTTTCACCGGCACGACGCTGGTAGGTGTTTCGACCGGCATACAATGGCGGTTCTAAATTTGAACTCGCGGTGACGAAAAACAACTCAAAGGCGCGGGACATTCCCACGCCTCTTTGCGGGCTGACGAGCTCCAATTTTGTTGCCTGTTCGCGTCCCATCCTGAAGCGGACGGCACGACGTAGGCCAGTAGTGGTGGCGTGATGATTGATTGGCGTGCTGCCCGAGCCAAGCAAGCTCTAATCTTAGCGCTCCTCGCGTTCGCTTTTGCTTTGGGCGGGTGTTCGTCGACCGTGATGAACTGCAGGTTGTTTGGACTGCAGTGCGGCGCGCCGACGGCTGAACAAGAAGCAAAAGCCGCCGACAACGAAGCCAGATTAAAACAAGAAGACGCCATCTATGGTCCCAGGGGTCATTACGGCACGCCCGATGGGCCCGGCCCGCAATATGGCGAGGGCGGCGGCGACCAGTATGGCTATGGTCCGGCCTATAGCTATGCCCGTCAGGCGCCGGACTCGCCGGGCAATACTGAGCACCAACAATAATAAGCTGTCACTGACCAACCCAACCCACGGCGGGTCCATACAGTTGAGTGCGGAATGCGCACTATACCGGACATCAGACGAACAGCGCTAACCGATCTGTAATTGAGAATAGAGGAAAGCTCGGCTGTTAGGCTATTTAGCTGCTCCTTGGCAACTAGCCGACAAAAGTTGAATCGTACTATGCGTCCTGCGAGGCTTTCCTCTGCGTGTTCTGGTCAGCGCCAAAAATTGACGGAAAGCACCCAGGCTGATCCAGAGTGCAAACCCCAAAGGTAAAGTTGGTCTTATCGGTACCTGCGATCTCCAACGCTTCATCGGAGACGTCGAAGGTGAGTATCTCTTCCTCTTCAGTCTTCAAGGTGGCCATGGCAATCGATCCTTTTCCAATAGACCCGCTATCGGATATTTTCGCTCAGTGGAATGCGAATTGCAAATGAGGCTCTGCATATCGCATCCGGCTAAGGTCGCAGGGACGGCTTAGGGCCCTTGATCTCCCCGCACTTGGCCCGCCTTGTGGTGCGTAACCACAACGGGCAGGAGGACGACGAACCCGGCTGCCGGGCGGCGGCCGGAGAGGCGCGCGGGTTGCGACGCATGTAACGAAGCTGCCGGAGTTGTTGCGAAAGCCCGTAATCTGATTAGTGGGTTTGATAGTTCAGTTCGACGCCCACGATCTCGTAGCTTGCGCTCAAACTACTGCGTCATCAGTACCGATAATTCAGTCCGACGCTAACATGAAATTGATAGCAAAAGGCTGCATTGAACGATGCGGGCGTCGTTCCAAGAAAAGCCGTGAGAGCTGTGGTCGCACTGTTTCAGTGCCCAAATCGACGAACTGATATTCGATCTTCGCCCCCCAACGTTGGTCAAGCAGCAATGCCGTCGCATCCGCAAGTGGTCCAAAACGCTTTCACCCTCGGGATCCACATTAAGGCAACGAACAGTTCCACTGACTTCAGCGTTCGAGTCGGAGACCGCCGAGGCTCATCGACCGGTTCGAGCTTGGGTTTATACCGTAGCGCAACTGAAGGCTCGTCGCGTGGTGGTGATGAGTTGATTGCGTCTGAAGCTTTCGCGCACTCTAATTACAATTAATTGTTGCTGCCTCTAAAGACGCGGCTGGCTTGTGCATCCAGAACTGATACATGGCAGTAAATGTGCTGGGCGCTTGGGTTTCGAAGTCCTGCCAGCAATCGAGGTTGGTCATGGCCGCTGGCTCAGGAAAGCGCGCCGCAAAGCGCTGGAGCGTCAGTGCATCTAGCATGAAGCCGCCAAATCGTACGCCAGCCGCTGCTAGGAACAACTTGATCTCGCGCAATGTGACGTGATGCTCCTGCACATGAAATAGGAGGTCGCGACATTCGTTCATCGCAAAGAAGTCATTCCACTGGATCACCGATTTCAACAACGATCCGTCATCGGCTGCCATCACCTCCTCACGACAACGCCGAATATCCTGTGGAATCGGCCGATAACCACGATCGGCGATCAATCTGCGCGCTGCGACAATGCCCTGGCGGGCCAATTCGCTGTAGAGGCCAACCAGCATGAAGCCGCCTGGACGTAACAGTGACAGCAATTTCCGCCAGCCTTCCCAGGGATCCGCAAGATGATGCAGGACGCCAGATGCGTCGATGTAATCGAATTCTCGTCCAATCGTGCCTAGTTTCGTAATGTCGGCTTGTCCAAATTCGACGTTGGCGAGGCCGTAGCTTTGCGCCATGCGCTGGGCGTAGCACAAGCTTGCAACACTCAGATCAATGGCGAGAATGCGCGCGTGAGGCGTTTGTCGAGCAAACTCGACGGTGGACAATCCCGTCCCGCAGCCGGCAAAGAGGACATCGAAAGCCTGCTCGGGCCGACGGTCATTGAGGATTATGGGTTGTCCCGGCGGTCCGGCATGGACCCAGCGCGGATACGAGCTTTCCTCATATTGTTGGCGAACTGCATGCGACACTTCGCCCTCGATGCCTGTCAGAACTGGAATGCTCGATGCGATCCGACGTTCTTCGGCCGGTTCCTTGACCTGCTGGACCAGCAACGCGCTTACGCATGCAGGCCAGGATCGGTCAAGCAGCGCCTCCACCTTCGACAAAATGTGAAGCGGAAAATAGGCACCCACAATTGCGGGCCAGAGGTCAGGACAGGGATCTCCCATCACCAAGGCCCTTTCGAGCGATGCTCGTAAATGCTGCGCATGGTCGGCTTCGACTTCGGTCATGGAGAAAACGTATTGATTGATGAAACATTGTCGGGCCACGGTGCAGTAAAAGCCAAGCAGGCGTTCGTCACGCCCTATGTCCGTCGTGCTGGTCGACAGCATGGCGAGACGCACGTTCGTCAAAAGCCGTTCAAGACTGACATCTGTTATCGGGGTACACTCCAGCAAGCGGCACAGAAGCTGGTCGCGCGATAGAGCGATCGACAAATCGAGCAGTTCGGTGGTGGGGAGGCGTGCAGGCCACGATGAATTGGCTCGAGCAATAAAGCCGTTCACGACCGCGTCAAGTTTTATCAGACTTATACAGGCAGCAGCGAGCTCTCGCGGCCGATCCCAGGTTTCCGAGAGTGCGCGCGCCATCAACTTGCGAATTCGACCATCGTCTGCAGTGAACCGAGCCTCTCTGACGCATTGGGCAAATAAGGTTTTGGTCTCCGCCGTCTCATGGAATGCAAGGGCACGGCTGGCCGCGCCTATTGCGAGCTTAAGATGGCCCGCCGCACGGCAGGCTTTGGCGAGGTCCTCGTATGCGCTGGGCAGATTGGGCTTGAGCGCGACCACGTGCTCAAAATGGTGAATGGCTTCGCTGGCTCTGTTCTGCGCCATCAGCGCAGCGCCGAGCATTCTGTGGGTTTCGGCGCGCGTATCAAGCGTCTCGGTCGATGCAATATTGGCGGTTGAGCGAAACGGAGACTCCGCGCCACGGGACCTTGAGGCTCGCCGTTGTTTGCGGTTCATGGCGCTTATCGATGACTATTGGAGCCGCAGTGCGCTGGCGCTGTCCGATGAATTTGAGGTCGGTTTTACTACGTGGTGCCGACCGGGCCTGTCCCTAGGCGAATACAGCCCGGCGCTTGACGGGCGTGGCTCCAGGCGGGACGTCTCCGAAGTGGTCTCCATATTGGGGACCTCTATCATAGGGCGTTCGCTCTCCCGGTCCGCGTGATCGACGCTCGACCTCGTCCTTATGGCGTGTTCCGGGGAATTCGCGTCGATCCTAGGACAATGCTAGTTCACAATCTGGCTTGATCCAAGTCAAAGTGTCGATTGATCCCCGGCGTCTGCTTTGAGGGCAAACACGTTGGTGTTGTCCAAAGATATCTGGTCCTGCAGATCGCACCAGCAGCGGGATTTGTCTCCTCTTGATTGGTTCTCTATGCTAAAATCGTCCCTGAGCGGAGGCGTTCTAGCTAGCGCGAATACGGTCAGGGCCTTCGCGAGGGGGGGTTAGATGAACATGATCAGAAAGTTTATTCTTGCGGCCGTCGCTATGGCGGTTGCGACCTCGTTCTTGCCGATTTCGTCCTTCGCCAAGAAATCACACAAAGCCAAAGAGCAGTCGTGCAGCGTGGGTCAGGCCTGCATGAATAAGCCCGACAAGGCTGGCTGGGGGACCGTCCTGAGATGCACCTATGACCGCAAGGTGATTCAGGACTTCTCTCCCTGCAACGTGCGGAGTGGCATGTGTCCCACGACCATATGCAAGTCGAAGAAGAAGAAGAAGTAACGACGTTCGTTAGCGAGATGCTTAGGCGATATGCCTTGGGTACGCCGGGCGATTACGATCTGGCCTGACGATCGATATGTGGCGACTGTCCTCAGCAAGCTCAACACTCGCCGAACGATGTGTTGCGCGGCGGCGTAAACTGGCGGTTCTGAGAACGGACTGAAAAGCTTCGACGCGCGGCCCGCGCTGGGCTGAACCATCAATTCCACTTATCTGATTAGGGCGAATCAGGTCGCCTAGAGCGGGTCCGTCGAAGCCGCTTTGCTTCGCAGCGCAGCCGCCGGTGATAGGCGCAATCGAAGTTTCTCGTGAGCAATTCGGCCACGTTGAGCGTCGATCCGGCTTGTTCCTCGAGAATTGCAGGGCGGCGCCTGCCGGGCGTAGCTATACCCAGGACCATGTCCGTACTGGTCTCCGCCTCCATAGTCATATTGTGGACCGCCACCGGTCGGTGTTCCGTAGTAGCCTCTTTCTCGCAGGCTAGAACAACCCTTCTAGGGCAAATACTGTGGGATGCGGCAGAAGCAGCACCGATCAGCAGCAAAGCGGCAATTAAACATTTCGTGGACCTGACTTGTTTCGCCGCCCGCTAAATTCGGCTGTAATTTGTCTCCAGACAGTGCGGCGTTGGTTTGTCATCCGCCCCGTTCTGACCCAAATAAGTTAGCTCAGGTTTAATAGTCGGCCCGCACGTAGCCATCGTATCGTACCAAAGAGATGTCGTTGAACTGCGAACGCACTGCAGGCGCTATCTGTGTGGACCTCGTGACACCACGCGAGATGTTTTAAGCAAATTGATCAGACGACGGTTGCTTGAGCGCCTTCGCCTCGCGCCTGCGGCGATGCAAAGTCCATTCGGTATAGCCATTGGGCTGCGAGAGTCCCTTAAAAATCAGATCGCGGGCGGCCCTGAAAGCGACACCATCAAACTGCCGCGCCATGGGCCGATAGGCAGGATCGCCCGCATTCTGCCGATCGACGATTTCGGCCATGCGCCGCAAGGTTGTCTCCACCTGTTCTTCATTGACAATGCCATAGTGCAGCCAGTTGGCAACGTGCTGGCTCGATATGCGCAAAGTGGCGCGGTCTTCCATCAGGCCAACATCATGAATGTCGGGAACCTTGGAGCAACCTATGCCCTGGTCGATCCAACGGACCACGTAGCCGAGAATGCTCTGGCAGTTGTTGTCGAGCTCCTGCTGCACTTCCTTCGGCGAAAAATTAGAGCGCGCGATCGGCACGGTCAGGAGAGCAGAGAGCGATGGTGGCGACCGGCCCTTGAGCTCACGCTGGCGCGCGGCGACATCGACCTCGTGATAATGCAGCGCGTGCAAGGTTGCGGCCGTCGGCGAGGGAACCCAAGCGGTGTTTGCTCCTGCCATGGGCTGGTCGATCTTCTGCTCCAGCATGGCCGCCATCTTATCGGGCGCCGCCCACATTCCTTTGCCAATCTGCGCTCGACCAGGGAAACCACAGGCGAGTCCCACATCAACGTTGGAATCCTCATAGGCTTTGATCCACTCAGTGTTCTTCATCTCGTTCTTACGAACCATCGGCCCCGCTTCCATTGAGGTGTGGATCTCATCCCCGGTGCGATCGAGAAAACCCGTGTTGATGAAGACGACGCGATCGGCAGCGGCGTAGATGCAACGCTTGAGATTGATCGACGTGCGACGCTCCTCGTCCATGATGCCGATCTTGAGCGTGTGGCGGGACAGGCCCAGCATGTCCTCGACGTGCCCAAACAACTCGTTGGCGAAGGCCACTTCATCGGGTCCGTGCATTTTTGGCTTGACGATATAGATCGAGCCGGTTCGGCTGTTGCGGCGGGCATGGGTGCCGGAGAGATCACGCATCGCGATCAGCACTGTCACAGCTACGTCCAGAATGCCCTCCGGGATCTCCCGGCCGGAAGCGTTGAGGACAGCGTCTGTGTACATGTGATGGCCGACATTGCGGATCAACATCAAGCTGCGGCCGGGCAGCCGCAGCCCGCCGCCATCGGGTGCCACATAGACGCGATCGGAGTTGAGCCGCCGATTGACGGTTTTGCCACCCTTCTCAAAACTCGCGGTGATTGTGCCTTCGACCAAGCCTAGCCAGTTGCGATAGATGGCGACCTTGTCCTTCGCATCCACCGCAGCGACGCTATCCTCGAGATCCATGATGGTGGTGAGCGCTGCTTCGAGGACGAGATCGGTGATCCCGGCCAGATCGTCGCGTCCCACCGCGCTGGTACGATCGATGTTGATCTCGACGTGAAGATTATGGTTACGGAGTAGTAGCGCTGACGGTGCTGTGGGTTGCCCGCAATAGCCGACGAATTGTGTCGACCGAGCAAGGCCCGTAGAGGCGCCGTTTTGCAGCCGTACAACCAAAGCGCCGCCTTCGACCGAGTAGGCCAATGCATCGCGGTGACTGCCCTGGGCGAGCGGGGTGGCCATATCGAGCAGCGCACGCCCGCGCGCCACGACTCGCTCGCCGCGAACAGGGTTGTATGCCCCCGCGCGCGTGGCGCCGCCATCCTCAGGAATAGCGTCAGTGCCGTAAAGCGCATCGTAAAGGCTGCCCCAGCGTGCGTTGGCGGCATTGAGCGCGTAACGGGCATTCGAGAGCGGCACCACGAGCTGCGGTCCGGCAATATGGGCGATCTCTTCATCCACGTTCCTGGTGCGAATGGTGAAGTCGTCGATCTGCGGCAGAAGATAACCGATCTCGCGCAGAAAACTTTCGTACTCGGAAAGGTTCAGCGGCCGGCCGATACGGCCGACGTGATAAGCGTCGATGCGCGCCTGGAAACCATCACGAACCTCGAGCAACTGCCGATTGCGCTCTCCGAAATCGAGTACAAGATCAGCTAATCCGCTCCAGAATGCCGCGGGTGAAATGCCTGTTCCAGGCAAAGCCTCGCGTCCGACGAACGCATGCAGCGGCTGTGCTACGCTTAATCTGCCGGTCTGGACGAAATTCATTCGCGATCGCTCCCCCATCAGCGAGCCCCGTGTCAACTCCCACCCCCTACCCACCGAGACTATCGGGCTCCGGAAAATCAAGCAGCGTCATAGAGCGCACAGAGCCGTATCTGTACCAGCTGATCGCGTCCTCAAGGCGATCATCGCCCCAAAAAAGTTCACGACCTACGACGAAAGTCGGCGAACCGAAGATGCCAAGATCCCTGGCAAGGTCCGTTTCCTTCATTAGGGCAGCTTTCGCCTCGTCAGTTTTTGCTAATGCGAGTGCCCGCTGCGGTTCCACTCCGACGTCACGCAAGCTTTCGGATAAACTAGCAAGGAGACCGCCGCAATCGCGATTAGGACACCCGCCAAAACAGTGATTACAAGCTCACGCATGGGTACAAGCACGGCATCTCCCTCCAAATGCGCCAACCGCAACGCGATCACCGCATCATCGATGTCGCCACCGCGAGCGGCGTGGTGCAGCCGTTCACGCCAGCAAGAAGCACACCCCGCAAAAAGTATGAGTTTTTAGCCACTTAAGGATTGCTAGCAATGACTTTCCCCGAAAGGGTTAAAGGTGCGCTCTAATCTACAGAACAGTGAATAACAACGCAGCAGTCCGGCACAGTCGGTCGGGACCGCCCGTCATCGATGTGGCCTTACGCGGCGATGTGGCCTTACGCGGCCACGGTGTCGAAAGGGTGTTTGATTCGCTGCACGGTGCTTGGATTGACATTGAACTTGTCGGCAGCGCCGCGAATAGTTTCTCCAGCCTTTAAAGCGGCAATGATTCGTCTTTCGAGATCGGCAGCTATCCGCGGCCGTCCAAGCTGTTTGCCCTCATCTTTGGCCCTCCGGAGCCCGGCGCGGACTCGTTCTTGAATCATGGCCCGCTCAAACTCGGCAAAGACACCCATCATCTGAAACATTGCTTTGCCGGCTGGCGTCGTTGTGTCGAGTCCTTGCTGATGCAGAAACAAATCAATGTGTAGTGCGTGCAGCTCGGATAGGAAGCCGACAAGGTCCTGCAAACTGCGGCCGAGCCGGTCGACGGACCAGGCCATGACGATGTCGAATTTGCGCTGATTCGCATCCCGTATAAGTGCATTGAAAGCTGGCCGCTTTTCCCGGCCTTTGGCGCCACTGATTCCGTGGTCTTTGTAAACGTGGACGATTTCGCAGCCCATTCGGCCGGCCACTTCCCGCAATTCCCGCTCTTGGTTGGCCGTGGTTTGGTCAATCGTGGAAACCCTGAGGTAGAGAACAGCGCGTCTCATGGCGTATCCCCTATTTGGACGTCGATACCCTACCAAATTTTGCGTGCAAAAACATTACTTTTTCCACACCGCAAATCGGCGCTCGCAAACCTCTGATTTTATTGATGGTCGCTCTGAGGATTTTGCGAGGGTTTTTCCACACAGTTCCTCAATCGTTTTATCGCTCGCAGGATTTCAAGTGGCCGCTGACATTGCCGGAAATGGGAAAAAGCACCTGGGTGGGCGCGGCATCATTTTCCCCTGAGCGGCGTCAAGATCCGGCGTCTCGTCGCGGCGGACGTGCGCCCAATAGTCCTCCCACGGCAGCACTGCCATCCACCGGAGTCGTCCATTCAAGGTGCGGGGAGTGGTTAACTCTAGATATGTCCCGTTGGACGGTACAGGCCCCATCGTCTGTATGTACCGCCCGGCGGTACAGTTCGTCAGCTGACTGGTCCGTTCGGCGGTACGCTGTTATGTCCCGTCCGGCGGTACACCCTGATCCGTCCGACGGTACGGGATTCTGTTTTTGGCGTGTATGGCGCCTCGGCTTTTTTTGCTCCTGAAAGACGATGCCATCCCAACGCATGAAGTCGCGTGTGGGCGGCTCAGCCATACAGCCTAGCTCCGTCAATCGCCAGTGAGGTGCCTTACCCCTGCCTTTGACG
>Ga0310910_10001203_pt1 | contig 13944 bp, 13 predicted proteins | sample GREbulkMGHF172_FD_203448 | JGI IMG/M metagenome (GOLD analysis project Ga0310910, IMG submission 203448) | Lab enrichment of tropical soil microbial communities from Luquillo Experimental Forest, Puerto Rico - GRE.bulkMG.HF172 | ecosystem: Environmental > Terrestrial > Soil > Tropical forest >... | reverse complement strand
AAACCCGCGGCCTGTTGAGACGACTGGAAGGCCGGCAACGGCCCGAACCCGTAGATCCGCAGGCGGGTTCGTCGAGCCGCCGTTGCGGGTCGGGGCGATAAATCGGCCGACCACGCAGCGCTCAAACGCCGAACGTAAAGCGGCTGCCGATGTTGGCGGTGACGAGGCTGTCGGGCAGCTGCCGATGCATCGCCCCAAGAAATTTGGCGCCGCTGCAATGCATCGGGATGACCACGTCCGGGTCCAGCCGGCCGAGCTCCGTCACCGTGTGATCAACGTAATCCTGCGGCGCCGGGCCGAGATGAAACCCGCCGAGGACCGCGTGCAATTTGCCAACGCCGGACACCGCGATTGCGGCTTTTATCGTGTTGATCAGCCCGACATGGCCGCATGAGGAGATGACGACGAGCCCACGTCCCTGAATCACATAGCATGTGGCGTGTTCGTCGGGATGCTGGTCGGGGACGAGGCGGCCCAGCCGTTCTGCCTCGGTAAAGTGGTCGGGGGATCGGCTTGCATCGTCCTCGCTCTCGACCAGCGTGTTTTCCAGCACTCGCTCAAAGGATTGGCGGGGGATGTGGCCGGTCGTAAAGGCGCCGCGAAGCGCCCGCGGGGCCTCGCAGCCCACGGTACCGACGGCGGCGGCCTCCAGCGTCTTGCGGTCGAGCAGTCCCCAGGATACCGGCTCGGCGCCGCGCCGCTTGATCCATTTCTCGCGAAAGTTGGCCTCGCCACCGGCAAAGAGTTTCAGGTCTGGGCGCATTCTCGCTCGATAATGGCCGACAAATCCTTCGAGCCCGCCATAGTGGTCGCGATGCCCGTGGCTCAGAATGAGGCCGTCAATTTGGCCCGGATCGAGATCGAGCAGCTCGAAGTTCCGGATCAGCACCTCGGGCGTATAGCCAAAGTCCAGCAAATACCGGGATTTTTCGCCGGACCGGGCGGCTTCCAGGTGCAAGGACAGGCCCCATTCGCCGGCCAAGGTTGACCGCTCGTGGCCGGGGATGTGTCGAACATGCTCGATTTTGACCATCGGGTGCGACGCATCCGCGATAAAACGATCGTAAAACGAGTCGACGACGAGCCGAACCGAGAGGCTCTCGACGACCGGGACTGCGAACGGTTCGGCTTTGGTCAGCTCGATGCTCATGAGCCGGTCTCTCTCTTCGTGATGAAATAAGCCTAGCATGCCGACTGCGCGTCATGCGACCGATGCCGATAAGGAGATGCCGATGACACCACGACAGATGATGCGAACCTTGATCGCGCGCCGCGGCTACACAATGGCGCCGGGGGCCTATGACACCTTGACGGCGCGGCTGGTCGAACAGGCGGGGTTCGAAGCGATCTATCTCACGGGCGGCGGCTATTCTCGGGCCAACGGCTATCCCGATCTCGGGTTGCTGACCCTGTCCGAGAACGTTCGCTTCATCGGACTGACCGTCGAGGCGGTCGGCATCCCGGTGATCGCCGACGCCGATACCGGGTACGGGAACGCCATCAACGTCATCCGCACAGTCCGGGAATACGAGAAATCCGGGGTTGCCGCCTTCCACATCGAGGATCAGGTCTCGCCGAAGAAATGCGGCCATTACGAGGGCAAGGAAGTCATCAGCACCGCCGAGATGGTCGGCAAAATCCACGCCGCAGCCGACACGCGGCAGGATTCTGATCTCGTGATCATCGCCCGCTCGGATGCGCGCGCGGTCGAAGGGCTGCAGGCGGCGATCGACCGCGTCAACGCCTATCTCGACGCGGGTGCCGATGTCGGCTTTGTCGAGGCCCCGCAAAATGTCGAGGAGCTGCGCATTGTCGGCCGCGGTGTGCGGGGACCGGCTCTCGTCAATGTATTCGAAGGCGGCAAGACCCCGATGCTGCCGGCCTATGAGCTGGAGGCGATGGGGTTTCGCCTCGGCATTTACCCGTCGCAGACCCACCGCGCTGCGATCCGGGCCGCGCAACGGGTGCTCACCGCACTGAAGGAGGACGGCGACACCCGCCGCATCGAGCCAGAACTCGCGACTTTCCAGGACCGCGAGGACGCGGTGGGTACGGCTCGCTGGCGCGCCCTCGAGGAGAAATATTTACGGGTCGAAGGCTGAGCCTAGTTCCTAAGCTCGTCGGGGACCTTGCCGCCGTTCTCGGCGAGCTTGATCATCACTTGCTTGTGAAGCCAGATGTTCATCGACGCCGAGTCGTTCATATCCCCGCCGTAGTTCAGCTCTTGGGCCAGCTCCTTGCGTGCAGCAAGGCCGCTGTCCAAGTTGATAAGCTTCATCAAGTCGACAATCGACCTTCGCCAATCGAGGCGCTCGCTCGATTGCGCCGCGAGACCATCCATTATGGCTGTGACATCGACCGGAGCCCCCGGGGCGCTGGCCGGCGTTGGCGCAGCCGCCTGAGCCGGAGCCGGTTGCGCGGGTGATGCGGCAGCAGCAGGAGCGGCCGCAGCCGATGACGAACGGCCGAATATCGCCGACATGATGTTTCCGAATACACTCATTGCCGTCCCTCCCTCGTCCAGAAATCGAGAAACCTTCTGGAAGTATGTGCTCCTCCGGAAGTCTCGGCAAGACGGAGAGGATTACACCACCGGCGAGCGGCCTCCGTCGACGTTGATCGCGCAGCCGGTCACATAAGAGGCGGCGTCCGAAACCAAAAAACAGGCGATGTTGGCGAATTCCTCGGCCCGGCCCATGCGGCCCAGCGGCACAGGCCGCCCGGCCTGCGCGATGAAATCTTCGAGCGACACGTTGGCACCCTCGCGGCGATGGCGGCGGACGATCTGGTCGCTGACGATGACCCCGACATGCAATGAGTTGACGAGGATGTTGTGAGGGGCACCCTCGCCCGCGAGTACCTTGGAGAACGCCATTTGCGCGGCACGGCTGACCGAGGTCGGCGCGCTGTTGGCGCCCGGCGCCTTGGCGCCGATGTTCAGGACGTTGATGATCCGGCCCCAGCGGCGTTGCTTCATCTGGGAAGACCAGCCGGGCGAAGCGGATCTGCGCGAACAGCTTGAGATCGAGATCGGCCTGCCACATCTCGTCGGTCACTTCCTCGGATGGGCCGCTGGTCGCCTGCCCGGCGTTGTTGACCAGTATGTCGATCTTGCCGAGCTCCGACATCACCTGGTCATAGGCCCGGCGGATGTCGGCCAGCTTGGAGACGTCGGCGCTGACCGCGGCGACCTTACCCTTGGCCCCGGCCTGGATCTGCTGCTTGCCCGCGGCCAAAGTCTCGGGGGGGCGCGCGAGGATCGCGACGTCCGCACCGGACGCGGCAAACCTTTGCGCCATCGCCAGGCCCAGCCCTTTGCTGCCGCCGGTGATCACGGCAGTGCGTCCGTCCAGTCTAATGTCCATGTCAGGCTTCCTTCCCCACGGTTGCGAGCGCCATCAAGCGATCAGCCGATCGATTTCCTGCATTTGCTCGGTTGTCAATGCCCCGGGCGCTTTCGCGCCGGGTCATCGGCCGGCCGCTCTCCACCCGCATCAGCGTCGATGCGATCGGAGAGACCCGCCGCCTTCTTGACGAATTCGAGCGGACCAGAAAAGTCAAAAGCGTTGTAGACCACGTTTAGGTGGTTGAAGTGATGTGCCTGGGCGAACTGGACGAAGGTCAGCCGATGCCCGGCAAAATTCGAGTTCAGCAGGTCGCGGGCGAAGGCCAGCAATTTGCGGCGGTCTTCCGCCAGCCAGTTGTCGTTTAGCGTGTAGAATTGATCGAGCCACTCGCGCGCTCCCGAAGTGGCGAAGGATGCCGCATTCGGCGTCACGCAGATCTGACCACCGCACAGCTCGCGCGTGATATGCATCATTTGCGGCAGGTTGGCGCAGGCATGCACCCGACCGGCATAGAGCAGCGATTGGTGCGGCATCAATAGCCCGCCCGGGCTCCTTTGCGCTTCGGCGATCGCCGCAATCAGATGTGCGTTGATGCCTTCGCGGTAGCAAGCGAGGTCCGCGAGCTTCTCGCGCATCGCCGGCAATTTGTCGAGACCGGTCTGCTGCACGTTCCACAGCGCCGCCCCGATCATCAGATCGGCCATGTAAAGGATGCGCAGGACATAGGGGAACGCCGAATAGCGGTGCAGGGTGCCGCGAATATACGAGGCGGCGCGTGTATGGCGGTAAAAGAAGACGTCCTCCCACGCCACCAGCACATCGTCGAGGACGACCAATGTGTCGATCCCGTCGAAGCGGTTGGTGGGAGGGTAATCGGCGGCACTGGCGCGGCCGGTAAAGCCCGAGCGGAAAAGATGTTTGACCCCAGGTGCCCCCATCTTGACGATGCAGCCGACCGCGTAGCCCGACAATTGCTCGTCGGTCCAGCTGGCGATTGTCGGTTTTAAAAACGCCTGGTCGGCGTAGGACGCGGCGGTCTAGTATTTGGCGCCGCGCAGCACGATCCCGGCATCGGTCTCCTTGACGACATGCACCATCATGTCCGGGTCCTGGTCCTGTAGGCGCTTCGAGCGGTCGCCCTTGGGATCGGTATTGGCCGAGACGTGAAAAATATCCTCCTGCAATACGCCGCGGATATGACGATCGATATTGTCGCCAAAGCGAGTATCAATCTCGTTCAGCACATCCCGGCCGTCGTAGCGCGACCACATCTCGCCGATAGTCTCGTCGCCGACCCGGGTCAGGATGCTCCGAATGTCGTTCAGATAGACGTGTATGGCGCGCCATTTCTCGTGCCAATGCTCCTTTTCGGTCGGCGGACGCAGCAGGATCGAGTAACGCTCCTCATCCTCTCGGTAGCTCATGATCTCGGCGGCAGCCGGTTCGTGCGCCATGTCGTGCATGCGGGCCTTGAGGTCGACGACCGCCTTGAACGCGGGGTGGACCGTTACGTCTTGCACGCGTTCGCAGTCGATCCAGATCTCGCGCCCGTCGCGCAGCCCGGCGCGATATTCTTCTCCGGTTCGGATCATGCCCGTCCCTTGCTTATTGTTCGAGCGTAAGGTAGCGGCGACCGACCGATTGATGAAAGCGCCAAAATGCGCAGCGCCGGAAGGGTTAGGACGAGTGAGCCCCGACCCGGCGCTCAGAACGCGATCCAGACGTAGCCGAAAATCGTATTATTGGCGTGCGCGTTTCGCCCGGTACCATTGAAATTCGTACTGGCGCCGTCAAACTTGTCCCATCTGATGTACTGCAACCCGATGCGTGCATTCAGCCATGGCCAAAATGATGGACCGCCACGCATAAACGGCAGATAAGCGATCTCGCTGATCCAGTTGGCGCTGTTGGGGCTTCCGGTAAAAGTGCCGTAGAGCGTCGCATCCGGAGTGCCGCCGATCGACATTCGCCCCCCTGTAAAGCTCCAGGTCTTGTCATAGATATACGAGAGCGAAGCATTCAGGGATCGCAGCTGGTTGTTGGAATTATCGGCGAGCCCGAGGGTCTGGCTCGCACTCGTGTTATGGTTCTCGTGTATCCAGGCGAGACGGGCAGTGACCGTGTGGGGATCACCAAGATATTGGTACTGGGTATCGATACCGATATCTGTGAATGAGTCGGTGCCCGCGCCCGAGAGCCTCATCGGGAACACCTTCGAGGCGAGACCAAACGTGCCGACCTCCCATGAGTGGTCACCAAAATTTGCCTCGACCGCGAGGCGCCAGTAAGGCGCAACGCCGCTGATCGGGCTCTGCCCGGTTGTATCGACCCCGAGAGCCAGCTGCGTGTTGGTCGACAATGGTCGATAGCCACCGAACTCGAAATAGAACAGGTCGTCCAACCAGCCATAGCCACTGAGGCCAGCGACCTGCTGGGCGTAAACTTGCTCGATGAAGGTGCTGGCAGTCGGCGTTGGCGCCAGAGCCGAGCTGATGTAAGGAAAGCTCCAGGCGGGGATCGTGTTCCAGACGTCCTGGACTGTCGGGTTGTTGTTGGCGGTTACGCCCCACAACAAATTGTGCCCGTCGATATTGACCGAGTTAGCGTAACGAATATCCGTGTTATCCCAGCCGAACCGGCGAGCGATGCCATCATATGTTCCTTGAATGAACGCCCCGAGATTGTCGGTAATGCGTCCACCGGTAAAGAGGCTCGCCTGTTGGAACGCGAAATTGTTGTTGGGGCCGAAATGCGGAGCGGCGCCGCCCTCTTGTCCGGCTTCGGTATGGGTATAAGTCGGTGCCTGGAGCATCACCGCAAACGGCGGACCGGTCCAGTCACCGCCGCCCAACGTATAGCCGCCGAGCTTAAAGCGGCGGCCGAACGGGGTCAGCTCCAAAAAAGCGGTATGGCAGGTCGCACAGGGTTGGCCGGTCTGGCGTGCGTAAAGCGGCAGCGAAAAAGCGCGATGCGAGGACACACCAATAGCGAGCGACGCAGCGAACACCACCGAGCCCAACAGGCCAATGGTCGATCGCCTGCAGTAACGAGATGGGGCACTTCGCAGTAGCGATCGGCTCATGCCGCACTTCGTGTCTAGGTTGGGGTATGGCCGGGCACGAAAATACGGCAAGATCCCTGCGGACTGATCGTGCCATCAACCACCTTGCAAGCGTCCGGAGGTTGAAACTGGACGCACTTGTCACAACGCTTTTCGCCGTCCGGATGATCTTGGTAATTCACCGCAACCTTGGAAATCTTTGGTTGCGCCGTGGCCAAGTTCGGCGCTCCGCCGAGAATTCCGACAGCCCCTATGGTGCCGCACAGCAAAGAGCGCCGGGAAAGTCTTGCCGACCCGGTGGCCGGTTCGCCTGACATGAATCCCTCTTTCAGCCGTGATCCCTGAGTTCACTGGACGTGCCGGGGCATTGCGCGCAGAGGCGGAACGCTGACGGCCAGGCTTGATCACTTAGGACTCGCTGAAACCGGGTTTATTCCGCGAGAATTTCGAACACATTTCGCCGGCTGGACCGGGGACTTGGCCTATCAGGAATAAAGCAATCTGCGCAGTGTCGTACAACGTGCACGTAGAGAATTGAAAAGGCCGAGTCGACCCGGTCCGTACTCCTAAAGTGGGATCTTAGTTAACAGGAATGTGATTGAACCATGGGCACGAGAGCGGCCACGATGCCGACCCCGACCCGAATTCTGTCGGCCGAGACGAGCCGTCGGCCGACAGTTGCGTATTGTCACGACGGTGCTGCAATGCAGGATCAAGCCTCGCTGATCGAAGCGCACATCCCCGGCTTGCGCCGGTTCGCCTGCGCCCTGCTGCGCGGCGACCGTCACGGTGCCGACGATCTCGTTCAGGACTGCCTTGAACGCGCAGTCTCCCGCTGGCACCTCCGCCGGGTGGAAGGCGATGTCCGCGGCTGGTTGTACACCATTCTCTACAACCGGTTTCTCAGCGACAAGCATCGCCAGGGGCGGCGCAGTGTGACCGACGCACAGTTGGAGGTCGCCGAGGCTGAGCTGCCGGGGGTCAATGGCGGTCAGGATGGGGCCCTTGAGCACCGTGATCTGCTCCCCGCCTTTGCGGCGTTGCCCGAGGAGCAACGTTCGGTGCTGCTTCTGATCGGGATCGAGGATCTCTCTTACGGCGAAGCTGCGAGCGTGCTGGGGGTGCCGATCGGCACGGTGATGTCGCGGCTGTCGCGTGGCCGCGAGCGGCTGCGGCATTATATGAATAGCGGCCTGGATGGGCGCAACGCAGGGCTGAGGAGAGTCAAATGACGCCGCGGGGTCGGCCTGTAGGAGAGGACGACCTGCATGCTCACATCGACGGACAGCTGCCGCACGACCGCGGCGAAGACGTCGACGCCTACCTTGCGGCGCATCCCGAGGAGCGGGAGCGGTTCTCGCAATACGCCGCACAGCGGCAGGCGCTGCGCGCGGCTCTTGCGGCTCGAACCGACGAACCGATACCGGCGCGGCTGCGTGTCGCGAATCTGCTTGCCCGGCAACGCCGACGCCGGAGTCGCTGGCTCATCGAGATCGCTGCGGCGGTATGCCTGATCGTCTTGGGCGGCGTCGGCGGCTGGGTTGCGCGCAACCTTACCGGCCCACTGGGCTCGTTGCCACCCGGAGCAATCGCACGCATGATCACCGCCGACGCGATCGCCGCGCACCGCACTTTCTCGGTCGAGGTTCGCCACCCGGTGGAGGTCGACGCCGCCCAAGAGGCACATCTCGTGCAGTGGCTGTCGAAGCGACTGGGCCGCCAGCTCACCGTACCCGATCTCGCGACAGCCGGCTTCCGACTAATGGGCGGCCGGCTGCTGCCGGCCGAGGACGGACCCGCGGCCCAATTCATGTATGAGAACGGCAATGCCGAGCGGTTGACCTTGTATCTTCGCGTGGGTGTCGGCGGCGAGACCGCATTCCGCTATCATGAAGAGGGCGGCATCGGCGCATTCTACTGGTCGGATGAGGGCTTTGGCTGTGCGATCTCCGCCAAGGCCGACCGCGACCTGCTGCTGCGCATCGCCGAACTCGTTTACCGGCAGACCTCTGCGGATGGCGTTAAAGCCAAGCTCCCACCCGCACCGGGAAAGCCCAGCTGATGGTCGCGGAATAAAACGCTGCTTCGGGAGTCGGACAAACTGAGGGATGCCTGATCCCGCGCCCACGACAGCTCATTTTGCGACCACGCCAGCTGGAGTTCGAGCCAACCGGAGGGACAAACATGATTAACCTCGTCAGTCGCCGGATCGGCCCGGCGACCGTCATCGCGTTAGCAGTCAGCACCGCTGCCCCCGCAGTTCACGCCGGCGATCGAGATCACGACGGCGACGATAATCGCTATGTCGTGACCAACCTCGTCTCCGATACTTCCGCTTTCGGCGGAAAAAACATAGATCCGGTCTTGCAGAATGCCTGGGGCGTGGCATTTACGCCGGGCGCGAGCCCGTTCTGGGTCGCCGACAACGCCACCGGCTGTTCGACGCTTTACGATGGGACAGGGGTGCCGCAACCTCTGGTGCCTAAGCCTCTGCTCGTCAAAATTCCTCTGCCAGGGGGCGGTGTGACCACCTCCTGTAAGCATGTCGATCCCAACAATCCGCCGAACCCGCCGCCCGCCGCGCCTACCGGCCTCGTATGGAACCCATCGGCTGCGTTTGCCGTGCCCGGCACCAAATCGGCGACGAATCCCAACGGCATTGCGGCCGCGTTCATCTGGGACACCGAAGACGGAACGATTTCGGCGTGGGCCGGCGGTCTGACCCCACCTGATCAGGCGGTCCTCGCCGTTGATAATTCCGGGAGCGGCGCGGTCTACAAAGGCCTGGTGGTCGGCGTTAATGCCCATGGCGTCTTCCTCTTCGCTACCAACTTTCATGCCGGTACGATCGATGTGTTTGGGCCCCCGAAGGTCCCTGGTGGCACCGGCTCCGACGGTTTGTTCACACCTGTGACCCACAAAGGTTTTACCGATCCGGATATTCCGCCGGGCTTTGCGCCGTTCGGTATCCAGAACATCGACGGAACTCTCTTCGTCACCTATGCACTCCAGAACTCGAAAAAGCACGATGACGTAGCGGGGCCGGGCAATGGCTTTGTCGATATCTACGATACCGATGGAAACTTGCTCCAGCGCTTTGCCAGCCGTAGACCATTGAATTCGCCGTGGGGTGTCACCCGGGCATCCTTCGCCTTTGGCCGCTTTAACGGCGATATCCTTGTCGGCAATTTCGGCGATGGGCAAATACATGCATTCAACTCTAACGGGAATTTCCGCGGCACCCTCAGGGACAAGAACGGCAAGCCGATCATTATCGACGGGTTGTGGACATTGACCCGTGGCGGCGGCAGAAACTCAAATTCCGACACGCTCTATTTCACGGCCGGTCCCAACGGCGAAACCGATGGCCTGTTCGGCACGATCACCCCGGCATCGGACAATGACGATAAATAAAGGTTAAAAACGCAAAATTGCATCGCACATCCCCTGCCGCGCTCAGAGCGGGCGGCAGGGGATGCGCTCGGCTGAGAGCACCCTATCTATCGGTGGAACCTGACCAGTCGCGGTTGACCGCGAGACCGAATGATATTGACACCGATACCCCGCAAGGAGCTCGGGGGCTTTCTCGACCGCTTTACGGCCCGTCTCTCCGATGGGCTTTCACGACTAGTGTTAGCGCGAATTCGCGCCACCTCGCCCGATCGCGCCTGCGGCGCGGAGGCAGAGGGGCATCGTCTTGCAGCACTCTCTTTCGCGCAGGGGTTCGGCATGGCGATTCACCCGGAGGGAACCCCATGCCGCTTCAATTGGGACGGAGCGGCATTGAACAGCGCGACCGAGGCGTATGTGACCCTGCACGAGGTCGCGCATTTCGCACTGGCCCCAGCCGAGCGGCGAGGCCTCATCGAGTTCGGGCTCGGGCCTGGCCCCGACACACTCGATCGTGACGCGGCCGAGCGCGCCGCGGTTCTGGCGCCGCTGGCGCGGGAGGAGGATGAGGCGGCGGCCTCGCTCCTCGGGATCGTATGGGAGGCGGCACTCGGGCAGCCGGCCCTCGCCTCGTTTCTCGATCAGAACTGGCTCGAAGGGCTCGACCGCTCGGCTGCAGCTCACTTCACGGCTGTGGTCGCGACATTATGGCGCCGGGAATTGGTCAGCGTCGGGCCAGCGCCTGCTCTTTCCATAGCTCCCAGGGACGGCCGAGGACGGCATTGTTGGTCGCGGTCGCCTTTGCCGCCTCCTCGGTATTGAGAAAATTGACTTCGCCCTCGCCAAGCCGCAATGCCTCGGCTTGCAGCTTGGCGTTGATCTCGGTGTAGATGGCGCGAAACACAACCTGCGGTACCGATTCGCCGACGACAACGTCGCCATGACCGCGCATCAGCACGACGGCCGAGTTGCCGAGCGTACGCGCCAGTGCCGCGCCGAGCTCGGGGTTGCGGATCAGCATGTCGGTCGCCGGCCCTCCGGCCTCGCGGATCTCGAAAATCGGGACGCCGGCGCCGAGAAACGAGCTCATATGGTAGATTGGCCGCAACGGCGCGCGGGTTACGCCAAACGGAATGATCGACGGCGAATGGCTGTGCACGATCGCCGTGATATCGGGATGGGCCTTGTAGATCTCGCTGTGGATGAAGCGCTCGGTGTAGAGCGTACGCCCACGCGGGTCGAGCGCGTTGCCGTCGAGGTCGAATTCCATGATGTCATCGGCCGTGACGAGAGCCGGCGCCATGCTGCGTGCCAACAGGAAACGCATCGCATTCGCCTCGTGCCGCGCGCTGGCATGCCCAAAGCCGTCCACCACGCCCTGGTCAGACAGGATGCGGTTGGCGGCGACGAGATCGTCGATTTGCTCCCGATCGGTCATCTTCTTCGTCCTTTACCTGGCTGCCTCAGCATAACCCAGAACCTCGGCGGCGCTGGCAAGATTGACACCTCCGGAAGCGCGGGTTTTGATCCGGGCCGAACGCCGGAGCAACGGAGGAATCGATGGAAACACGGACACTCGGCCGCACCGGTCTCGCGGTATCGGTCCTCGGGTTCGGCTGCGGCGCGGTTGGGGGTCTGATGGTGCGCGGCAATCCGGCCAACCAGGAGCGGGCCGTCGCGCGTGCTGTCGAGCTCGGCATCAATTACTTCGACACCGCGGCGATGTACGGTAACGGCGAATCCGAGCGCAATCTCGGGCGCGTCCTGAAGAGCCTGAAGCCCGACATATTCATCGGTACCAAGGTTCGCGTTCCCGACGGCGAGCGCAGCGGCATCGGTGCGGCAATAACCGCATCGCTGGAGGCGAGCCTGCAGCGTCTGCAACTCGACCGGGTCGACTTGTTCCAGTTGCACAATCACATCACCGTGGACGGCAGCGACGGCGGCTTTACGCCCGAGACCGTTCTCGGCGAGGCGGTTCCGGCTTTCGAGCGATTGCGGCAACAGGGCAAGACCCGCTTTTGCGGCATTACCGCGGTCGGCGACACCCCAGCGCTCCACCGGGTCGTCGATGCGCGCGTCTTCGACACCGCCCAGGTCAGCTACAATCTGTTGAATCCGAGCGCCGGGGCGGCGATTTCGCCGGGCTATCCCGCCCATGATTTCGGCAATCTATTGGCACATACGAACAGTGCGGGGATGGGGGTCATCAATATCCGTGTGCTCGCCGCCGGCGCGCTGAGCGGGACCGAGGACCGCCACCCCCTCGGCTCGCCGAGCGTCGATCCGATCGGTTCGGGCGGCAGCTACCGTACCGATGTGGCGCGGGCACAGCGGCTCCAGCCGCTGATCCACGAAGGCCATGCCGAGAGCCTGGTCGACGCGGCATTGCGCTTTGCGATCGCCAACAACGCCGTATCGACCGTGCTCGTCGGCTACTCGACGCTCGACCAGCTCGAATACGCCGCGCGGTCGATTAACAAGGGGCCGCTGTCCGACGCCGCGCTTGGGCGGCTCGCCGAGTTGCAGCGAAGCTTTGTCGGCGAGCAACGCTAACCGGAGCAGCCTGACGGCACGACGTGCGTATCGTTTATCGCTATCGAGGTACCCAGAAGATATTCGATAAACCATGCGAAACGGCTGTCCTCGGGCGGCCGCGGCAAGGTGTCCATGTCGATGTCGATCTGTCCCCCGACCTGCGGGTTTCGCGGCCGCATGCGCGGATCTCGATTGCGGATGGGCACTATTGGGTCGAGGACCTCGGCAGTTCCAACGGCACCGAACTCGACGGGGAAGAGATCAAGGGCAAGGGGAAGCTGCGCCTCGAGCCAGGCCAGACGATCCGCATCAGCGACACGACGATCGAAGTAAAGATCCCGGTCAGCCAAACCGATCTCGACCCTGGCGCCGGCGCGGATGACAGGACGCTCGTCACCACCCACGATACGCGTCTCGACATCGACGCGATGATCGACGCCGCCGCGCCCGTGTTCGAGCCCGGGCAGCCGGTCGATCAGTCAAGTGCCGAGGCCCTCGCTCTTCTCTACGAGCTGCCGCTCCGTTTCGGCGAGGAAACCCAGCTCGACACTCTGTTCCAAACGATCATCGAGCGGCTCGTCTCGATCATCCCGGCGGCTAGTCGCGGAGCGTTGCTCCTCGAAGATTTGGAAAGCCGAGAGCTTCTGCTCAAGGCTCATGTGCCGGCGGGCCAGCCCTCGGTCAGCATGACCCTGGCGTCAAGGGCGATGGCGCGACGCGAGGGCTTCATTTGGCGCGAGGGCATGGATCCCAGTCAAAGCCAGTTTCTGAACCGGATAAAGGCCGGCATGTATGTGCCGCTGATTTGGAAGGGGCGTGCGTTAGGCGCAGTCTGCGTCGACAACAGCGAGGGGGGGACGCTCTTCACTACGGAGGATCTGCGCCTGATGGTCGCGGTCGCGCATCACGCGGCAATGGCCGCGATGCAGACCCAGCTGCAGGACGATCTTCGCCGCAATGCTGCATTGCTCAGCCGGCTGCTGACCAATTTCTCGCCGAAAATCCGCGGCAGGCTGTTGTCGCGCGCCGCTCACGGGCGGCTGCGCCCCGGTGGCGAGAAATCGGAAGTGGTGATCCTCGTGTCGGATATCCGCGGCTACACTCTGTTGAGCTCGGGCATGGACACCGATGATGTGGTAGACCTGCTGAACGACTATTTTTCGGCGTTGACCGACGCCATTTTCCAACACGACGGGACGATCGACAAGATCACCGGAGACGCCATCCTCGCCGTATTCGGCTGTCCAGAGCCCGATCCGATGCGGCATGAGAAGGCGGTGCGCGCCGCACTGGCGATGCAGTCCGCGATGGCCGAAGTCAGTGAGCAGCGCAAGCGTCGTGGTCAAGTCACCTGCTCGATCGGGATCGGCGTTCACTGCGGCGAGGTGCTTCATGGTTTTATTGGCTCGAACGACCGCATGGAGTTAACCATCATCGGCGAAGCAGCCAACTGGACAGCGCGGTATTGCGACGGCGCTGCGGGTGGCGAGATCCTGATCAGCCCTGCCTTGCATCAGCGCCTGTGGCGCTATGTGGACGCCGAATTGACTGCGATCCAGACGAAACATGAAGGCACGCTCAGCGCCTACCGTCTCAAGGGGCTCAAAA
>Ga0310910_10001198_pt1 | contig 13955 bp, 11 predicted proteins | sample GREbulkMGHF172_FD_203448 | JGI IMG/M metagenome (GOLD analysis project Ga0310910, IMG submission 203448) | Lab enrichment of tropical soil microbial communities from Luquillo Experimental Forest, Puerto Rico - GRE.bulkMG.HF172 | ecosystem: Environmental > Terrestrial > Soil > Tropical forest >... | reverse complement strand
GCAGACGCTCGAAGGCCTGGAAGATGATCCCACCATGGGAGTGCTGCGCCGGCATTTCCATCAATCGCACGCCCTACAGTGCGGATTTTGCACACCGGGCATGCTGATGATCGCGCGGGACATTCTGTTGCGCATGACAAACCCGAATGCCCAGACGGTCAGACACCAGCTCAGCGGTCAAATCTGCCGCTGCACCGGATATTCCGGAATCGTGACAGCTATTGTGGCGGCCGGCCGAGAGCTTGGCAGCGCCAAACAATCCCAAGCGTGAGCGCGACGACCGCCGCCTTGGGCTGGTTGATCGGCCACGCCGCCTCAATTTCCAGCATCCGTGGATTCTCGACATTGCAGCAAAACTGCGGTTAGGTATTTCCCTCGGAGCGTGGCGCAGACGGCATTGCGCCAGCCTGACCAACTTTGTTGAGGACTTGAGATGCTCACAAGCTTTCTTCTGCGGGCACTCGCCGTGGGCACGGTCGTCGCCACCGCGTTTGGCTCCCCCGCCGCTGCCCAGGACGTCATCAAGATCGGCGCGCCCCTGCCATTGACGGGTCCACTCGCGCCCGAGGGGCTGAAGCAGAAGCGCGGGTATGATCTCTGGGCCGAGATCGCCAATGCGAAGGGTGGCATCAAGGCCGATGGCAAGACCTACAAGGTCGAGATCGTCTATACCGACTACGCCTCGAACACGCCGCGCGCGGTGCAGGCCACCGAGCGGCTGATCACCGAGGACAAGGTTAACTTCCTGTTCGCACCATTCGGCTCGGGTGCCACCAAGGCGGCGAGCGCGATCTCGGAGAAATACCAGATTCCGATGCTTGCAGCGTCCGCCTCTTCGGCCGAGATCTTCAACCAGGGCTTCAAGTACATCTTCTCGACGCTGACCGGCAACGAGACCGTCTCGGTGCCGATCGCCAAGCTGGTCGCGGCGAAGAACAAGGACATCAAACGCGTCGCCGTGCTCGCGCGCAACGACCTGTTCCCGCTGGCGGTCGCGCAGGAGTTCGAAAAAGCGGTGAAGGCTGAGGGCATGGAAGTGGTCGCCTCGGAGCGCTACGCCATTGGCACGATGGACCATTCCGCGGCAATCACGCAGATGCGCGCCGCGCATCCGGACTGGTTCTACGCTTCGGGCTACATCAACGACCTGATCCTGATCCGCAAGCAGATGGCCGATCTCGGGCTCAGGGCGCCGGTCATCACCCTGATCGCCGGCCCGGCCTATGCGGAGTTCGCCAAGACCGTCGGTCCGCTTGCCGACAACATCACCAGCATGTCGTGGTGGCATCCGGCTGTGCGCTACAATGGCAAGGACGTATTCGGCTCGACCGAAGCCTTTAATGCCGCCTGGGAGAAGAAGTACGGCGGCGAGGCCGACTACATCGACGCCTCCGCGGCCGCCGATGGCGCCGTGCTGCAATTGGCGATCGAAGGCGCCGGCACTATCGGTCCCGTGAAGGTCCGTGACGCGCTGGCGGCGCTCGATGTCGAGACCTTCTACGGTCGCGTCAAATTCTCATCCGGCGGTCAGATCCAGACCTTGCAACCGCCGATATTTCAATTAGTTGACGGCAAGCCCGTCGTGCTCTGGCCGGACGCCCTCAAGGCGGGCGATCTCAAATTCATGCCCAGGTAACCGGGCCTTCGCGCGCTAACATCGTGGCGCAGGTTTATTCAGCCGGACCTGTGCAGCGGGACCAGCACCACTCGTCGTCATGATCTATCTGCAGATCGCAGCAAATGGCCTCGTGCTCGGCGGGCTATACGCCTGCATCGCCGTGGGTTTCTCGCTGGTCTGGGGCGTGCTCAACGTGATCAATATCCTGCACGGCTCGTTCATCGTGTTGGGCTCCTACGTTGCCTATTTCGCCTACGTCCATCTGGGCATCCATCCGTTCATCTCCATCGTCATCGCCGGCGGCGTGCTTTATGCGCTCGGCTACCTGGTGCAAGTCGGCATCATCAACCGCGTGGTCAGCGCTCCGGTGTTGATCACGCTGACGCTGACCTTCGGCCTCGATCTAATCCTCAACAACACGATGCTGGTGGCGTTCACCGCCGATTACAGAGGCATTACGCTCGCGCATCCGCTCGGCTCGCTCGAGATCGGCCCAGTGTTCCTGCCGGGCGATCGCGTCGCCGCCATGGCGCTCGCGATCCTGCTCACGATTCTGCTCTACCGGCTGTTGCGCGACAGCAGCATCGGCCGCGCCATCATTGCGGTGCGGATGGACCGGGAAGCCGCGGAGCTGATGGGCGTCGACGTCAAGCGCATCAACGCCATCACCTTCGCCATTGGTGCGTTCATGGCGGGCGCCGCCGGCGCCCTCCTCAGCATCATCTTTCCGATATCACCGCTAAACGGCCCCGTGTTCCTCGGCAAGGCCTTCGTGGTGTGCGTGCTTGGCGGCCTCGGCAGCGTCCCCGGCGCGCTGGCCGGCGGGCTCCTGCTCGGCGTGATTGAGAGCTTCACCTCCTATTGGCTCGGCCCGGAACGGGCGGTCACGGTTTCATTCGCGCTTCTCCTCGTCCTTCTGTTTGTTCGCCCGAGCGGGCTTATGGGCCGGCGGGGCTACGAATGAGGAACTGGCTCGCCCTCGCCGTAATCGCCGCCCTGCTCGCCGCGTTGCCGCTCGTCGGCAACAACTACGCACTGCGCCTGGCCGCCACGGTCTGCATGTACTCGGTTATGGCGCAATCCTGGAATTTCATCGGCGGGCTCGCCGGTTATCCATCCTTCGCCACCGCGGCGTTCTTCGGTCTCGGCGCCTATGCGTCGGCCATTCTGCAAAACCACGGCGTACCGATGGTGCCGGCCTGGGCCTGCGCCGGACTCGCGGCGCTGCTCTTCGCCGCATTTCTCGGTGGTGCGATTCTGCACCTGCGCGGCCACTATTTCGCGATCGCCAGCCTGATCGTCGCCGAGATGCTGCGCGAGATCGTCAACACGCTCCCGGACTTCACCGGCGGCGGCAAGGGGATGAACCTCCCCCTTCTGAACCTGTCGGTCACGGGGCAGGCACAGTTCTTTTTCTACTCCATGCTGGCACTCGCGGTGCTGACGGTGGCGAGCGCCATCGTCCTCCACCGCAGCAAGCTCGGCTTCGGACTGCGTTGCATCCAGCAGAATGAGAGCGCCGCCGATATCATCGGCATCAACACCTATGCCTACAAGACCGCGGGCTTCTCGCTCTCCGCGGTGTTCGTCGGGGTGAGCGGGGCGATCTACGCCTCGTGGGTCAACTACATCGACCCGCCGGACGTTTTCGACGTGCTGATCTCGGTCAAGCCGATGGTGATGGTGCTGCTGGGCGGGCTCGGCACCATTTTCGGCCCGTCGATCGGCGCCGTCATCCTGCTGCTCTTGGAGGAGGCGGTCTGGCGCAATTTCCTCACCATACATGTCGCGGCGCTTGGCGTGATCATCGTCGTGCTCGTGCTGTTTCTGCCGAACGGCCTGCTGGCGCTGATCCGTGAGCGCTTCCCGGCGAAGGCAATGGCGAAGTGACGGCGCTTCTGACCTTGGACGGCGTCTCGCGCCGGTTCGGCGGGCTCAAGGCCGTCGATGACGTCAGCTTCGACGTCAACGAGAGCGAGATCGTCGGCCTCATTGGGCCTAACGGCTCCGGTAAGACCACGCTGATCAACCTGATCACCGGCGTGCATCCGGCGACGGCGGGCTATGTGCGTTTCGACGGCCATGACATCACGCGCCAACGGCCCTACCGGATCGCGCGGCTCGGCCTTGCCCGCACCTTCCAGATCGTGCAGCCGTTCCCACGAATGACGGTGGTGGAGAACGTCGCCGCCGGCGCCCTGTTTTGCGGTCATGCCAGCGACGTGCGCGAGGCGCGGGCGATCGCCCGCGAGCATCTCGAATTCACCGGCCTTGCCGACATGGCGCATCGTCCAGCGGCCACCCTCACCCTCGCCGGCCGCAAGCGGCTCGAGCTCGCGAAAAGCCTCGCCATGCGCCCGCGCCTTCTGATGCTGGACGAGGTCAACGCTGGGCTCAACTCTACCGAGATCGAGGAGGCGCTGGCCATCATCCGCAAGATCGCAGAGCAGGGCGTCACCATCATCGTGATCGAGCACCTGATGAAGGTCGTGCTCTCAATCTCGCACCGCCTTGTCGTGCTGCACCACGGCCAGTTGATCGCGCAGGGCACACCGCGGGAGGTGGTCGCCGATAAGCGCGTGATCGAGGCTTATCTGGGCGCTAAATACGCGGCCGGCAATCCGGGAGTCTCGAATTGAGCACCACGTCGATATTGTCGGTCATGAGCCTGCAAGCCGGCTATGGCGACGTGCGGGTGCTCTGGGACGTGAGCCTCGAGGTGGCAGCCGGCGAGCTCGTCTGCATCATAGGCTCGAACGGCGCCGGCAAGACCACACTGATGCGCTGCCTCTCCGGTCTGTTGCAGCCAAGCGCCGGAAGCATCGTCATCGACGGAAGACCGATGGCGCAGGCGGCTCCGGCAGACTTCGTCCGCGCTGGCATCGCGCAGGTGCCGGAGGGCCGCCGCCTGTTCTCGGCCATGAGCATCCGCGACAACCTGCTGATGGGCGCCTACCTGCGCACCGACAAGGTTGGAATCGCTGCGGATCTCGAGCGGATCTACGCCATGTTCCCGATTCTCGCGGAGCGGCAGCGGCAGGACGCCGGCACGCTCTCCGGTGGTGAGCAGCAAATGTGCGCGATCGGCCGCGGGCTGATGGCGGCGCCGCGCGTGCTGCTGATCGACGAGCTGTCGCTCGGGCTGGCGCCGCGCGCGGTCGAACTCCTCTCCGAGACCCTGCGCAAGGTCAACGCTACTGGCGTCGCCATCCTCCTGGTCGAGCAGGACGTCATGAACGCGTTGGAGCTTGCGAACCGCGCCTACGTGATCGATCATGGCCGCGTGACGAAATCGGGCCCCGCCATCGGCCTCGCCAGCGATCCCGCGATCTGCGAGGCCTACATGGGATTGTCCTAAGGCCGAGCTGCAATAGGATGTCGCAATCCACATTCGGCATGGACGAGCGCATCGCATGAAGGCGCGCAACTTCCGCTATGTTCGGCCGGCCTCGCTGCAGGAAGCTTATCGCACGCTGGCGGAGGCCGGCGGCGAAGCCGTGCCGATCGCCGGTGGCCAGAGCCTGCTCGCCGGTCTCAACATGCGGCTGTCGTCGCCCAAGGTTCTCGTCGACATCAGCAACCTGGTAGAGCTGACGGGTCAATCCTACGCCGACGGCATGGTTCGGCTCGGCGCGCTCACGCGTCACCGCGATCTCCTATCGTCCGCGATCGTCCGCGCGCACCTGCCGTTGCTGGCAGAGGCCGCGCCGCATATCGGACACATCGCGATCCGCAACCGCGGCACCATCGGCGGCAGCCTTGCCTATGCCGACCCGGCGGCGGAATTGCCGGCCTGCGCGGTCGCGCTCGGCGCCACGCTGGTGCTGGGCAGCGCCAAGGGCGAGCGTCAGGTGAAGGCGGAGGACTTCTTCAAGGGCCTGTTCGAGACCGACTTGCGAGCGGGCGAGCTGATCGTCGAGGTGAAATTCCCGGAGGTGCCCACTGGTACGTCCACCGGCTTCGCCGAACTGTCGCGCCGCCACGGCGATTTCGCCCTCGTCGGAATAGCCGCGCTGGCCATCCTGCGAGCCGGTGAGATCGAAAGCGCGCGCATCGTCTATTTCGGCTGCGTCGACCGCGCCAGGGTCGCGGCCTCGGTGTCGGCGGCGCTGTCCGGCGCCGCGGTGCCGCTTGAGGATGCGTCGCCCTACGCGGCCGCGATCCGAAACGACGTCAAGCCCGACGACACGCCCGGGCTACGCGCCGACACCAAGCTGCACATGGCGACGGTGCTCACGCGCCGCGCGCTCAACTCCATGGTGGAGCAGAGGACCGCATGGGCGATGTCGAGCTGATCGGCGACGAAGAGGTCGAGGTTGTGGCGACCCTGAACGGGAAGCCGCTGAAACGGCGCGCCAAGGCGCGGCAGCATCTCGCCGATTTCCTGCGCCAGGAGCTGGAGCTGACCGGGACGCATCTCGGCTGCGAGCACGGAATCTGCGGCGCCTGCACGGTGCTCATAGACGGGCGCACCGCGCGCGGCTGCCTGACGCTGACCGCGCAAATCTCCGGCAAGTCCGTTGAGACCATTGAAGGTCTCTCCGACAACGGCAGACTCGCCGAGTTGCAGCAGGAGTTCATCGCGCGCAACGCCGCGCAATGCGGCTTCTGCTCGTCCGGCATGCTGCTGACCGCGTATGAGCTGGTTCAGGGCGGCGAGAAGCTGTCGCGTAGCGAGATCCGCGAGCACATCTCCGGCAACATGTGTCGCTGCACAGGCTATCACGCCATCGTCGATGCGATCGAAGCCGTGCTCGCGAAGGGCTCACGCTGATGGCATCACAGGCCGCCTCGACCGGAATCGGCGCGCGCATCCCGCGCCGCGAGCTCAAGCGCCTGCTCGCCGGCCACGGCCGCTACATCGACGACATCCGGCTATCGCGCATGCTGCACGCCTACTTCGTGCGCAGCCCGCATCCGCACGCGAAGCTAGTTTCCATCGACGTCCAGAGGGCGAGCCGAGCGCCGGGCGTCGCCGGCGTCCTGACGGCGGTGGAGATCAATCCGCGCTGCGAACCGTTTGTCGGCGTCGCGCTTCACCGAGCGGGTCACCGGTCCGCCCCGCAGCGACTGTTCGCCGCCGACAGCCGTGCGGAGGCCGAGGACGCCGCGGAACTCATCGAGATCGAATGGCAGCCGCTGCCAGTCGTCGCCGATCAGTTCCAGGCCATTGCGCCCGGTGCGCCCGTGATCCACCACGGAATGCCGGACAACCTAGCGTTCGATTTCACCATGGAGCAGGGCGAGCCGGCAAAGGCCTTCGCCGAGGCTGACGTGGTGATTGAGGAGGAATTGCGCTTCGAGCGCCAGATGGCGATGACCCTTGAGCCGCGCGGGCTGATCGCCGATTTCAACCCGAGCGACGGCTCGCTGACCGTCATCCACGCCCATCAGTCTCCATTCCAGATGCAGGAGATTTTTGCGAGTCATCTCGGGATCCCCGAGCACAAGGTCCGCGTGGTCGCTCCCGACATCGGCGGCGGCTTCGGCCTGAAGCTCAACGTTCATTGCGACGAGATCGCGACGGTGGTAGCGAGCGTGATTTTCGGCCGGCCAGTGAAGTTCTGCGTCGATCGGCTGGAGTCGTTCGTTTCCGACGCGCAGGCGCGCGATCACCGCATCAAGTGCCGCATCGGCTGCAAGAGAACGGGCGAGATCACCGCCATGGAGATTGACGATATCGGGGCGGTCGGCGCCTACGGCATGCCGATGCGCTTCAACGTCGCCGAAGGCATGATGGCCGTGGTGATGACCGGCGCGCCCTACTTGTTCGACAGCTACAGGGCGCGCACGCGCAGCGTCTACGTCAACAAGAACCTGATCGGCATGTATCGCGGCGTCGGCATGCCGTTTGCCTGCATCGTCGGCGAACTGCTCACCGATCTTGCCGCGCACGAGCTCGGCATCGACACGGTCGAGTTCAAACGTCGCAATTATCGGCCGAAATCCGCGCTACCTTGCGTGACGCCGGGTGGCCAGCGACTCGAGACCGTGTCGTTCCATGAATGCCTGGAGAGGCTTGTGGAGCTGATGGACTACGACAAGCTGCGCCAGGAGCAGCGCGAGTTGCGCGGGCGCGGCATCCATCGCGGTATCGGAATTGGCACGTTCTGCGAGCAGACCGCCTACGGCCCGCCCTATTACGGCCCTTCCGGCGCGGCGATTTCGACCCAGGACGGCTGCACGTTGCGGCTCGAGCCGTCGGGCTCGGTGCGCTGCCTGACCAGCCTGACCGACCAGGGCCAGGGCACGCTGACCGCCGTGGCACAGATCGTCGCCGAGACGCTCGGCACCTCGGTCGATGAGGTCAGCGTCGCCGGCAACGACAGTGCGATCTCGACCTACGGCGGCGGGGCCTGGGCCTCGCGTGGCACCGCGATCGGCGGGGAGGCGGCGCTGCGCGCCAGCACGGTGCTTAAGGAGAACATACTGTCGCTCGCCTCCGCCATCACGCAGACACCGTCCGACGAATTGAGCCTCGCGAACGGGCAGGTGATTAACAGCAAGACCGGATTGAGCGTCATCAGCCTGGCCGAGGTCGGCCGGATCGGCTATTTCCGCCAGGACACGCTGCCGAAGGATTTCGACGTGCAGCTGTCGGTCAACGCGAGCTTCGTCGCCAACGACAAGCCCTACTACATGGCGAATGGCGTGCAGGCGAGCTATGTCGAGGTCGACGCCGACACCGGCTTCATTAGGCTGCTCGGGCAATGGGCAGTCGACGACTGCGGCCGCGTGGTCAACCCGCTGCTGGTGGACGAACAGGTGCGCGGCGGCACGGTGCAGGGCATCGGCGCGGTGCTGTTTGAGGAATGCATTTACAGCGAGGACGCCAATCTCCTGAACGGCACGATGGCCGACTACCTCGTGCCCATGGCCTACGAGATGCCGGACATCGTTGTCTCCCACGTCGAGACGCCGGAGACGTCCACGAGGCTCGGCGCCAAGGGCATCGGGGAGGCTGGGCTGATCGGCGCGATGGGCGCGGTCTGGGTCGCGGTCAACGATGCGCTTCGACCCCTCGGCGCCAGGATTACGCACCAGCCGTTCACGCCCGAGCGCGTGCTCGACGCTCTGGCACGGGCCAAACCCGCTGAACCTCCGGTACGGCCATGACCTGCGTCAAAATCAGGGGGACATTGGTTTCAACACCGCAGAAGCCGGAGATGCAGTCCCAAATCGCGGATTTGGTCATCTTGTCAACCTGGCCGCGACCCGAAGAAGTTTCAGCTGCAACTGCGGCCCAAGCTATCGCCTATCCGCCGACGACGAGGACCGGATTCGAACCGTTGCGCGGCCCTGATCGCATCGGATCCGTTCTCAATGATGGCGCGGAGGAACCGATGGACGGATGCAAGATCGCGATACGACAATCCCGAAAACAGCGGGCGGTTAACGTCGCCCAGGATCCGCTCTAACCGTGTAAGCAAATCTCGCGCCCTTTTCGTCAGACCAACGCTCACGGCGCGGCGGTCGAGCTTGTCACGCGTTTTGGTCAAGAGACCTTTTGCAACCAGCCTCGATACTTCAGACGTAACATATGCCGCGGCCACATGCAGATGGTCCGCGATCGCACGCACCGTTATTTCCTTCTTGCGTTCCAAGTACCACACGGCAAGCAGCACCGAGTGCTCCGCCGAAGTCAGCGACAACGTCGACGCGATCTCTTGCCTGAGTATTCGCATCATCGATACGGCAGCGTAAAAATCAGCGACAAACTCGCGCAGCCGCGTATCGCCGGGAGGAATCTCGCTCGCTCGTAGATTGGTATCGAAATCTCGATAAGCGCGCGAAGCGCCTGGCAGTTTGAACTGCGCGCGAGCTCGACGTTTTCTCTCTCTCATCGCCAAATGCCGATCCCGACCTCCAAAGCTGCAGGGAAAAGATGCTATCGAGGAGAGCCGCCCGCGGAGCGCAATGGTTTCTCTTCCGAGACGTCGGGGACTTCCATGCCGGACATCAAATCTTCGACGTGTCGCTTGTGCTCGTCCCACGGACAGTTGTTGAAGTTGTAGAACGCATGCACGAACTGTGGTCCGGCATAGAAGCGCTCGTATTGGGTATGCCGTGCGGCAAAATCCGAACCAAGGTAGTCCCAGGCAAGCTTCATCAATTTCAGGCGGTCGATCGCGCTCGCTTCGCCCGCCGCCCAATAGCGCTCGAATGTCTGGCGCAGGGCCGGGTCAGTCAAAGCGCTGACGTCCGCCGGCATGAGAAAAGGTCCGGCACCCAGCATCTCGCGAACGCTTTCTGTGATCTGGTAGTAGCTGTTCGTGCACCAGTTCAGCGCGGCATAGAGCTGGCGTCGATTGACGTGAAGGTAGGGGCTGAACGTCTCGGCATCCTCGATCTGGCCCGCGATCCACCCCCGCAACCCGGCTTCAGCCACCGCAAGCTTAGAAAGCGCTTCGCGGACGGCGGGAACCTGCAGCACATTGTTCATCTCGGCCGCCTTATAGGCAAAGCCGAGGATGATCTTCAACTTTTCGTGGTAACGCACTATCGATTGATGATTGCCCATCACGTGCGACGGCGTTCGGAAGTACATTTCGCGAGATTGTTGTACGTCATCGAGCAGGAAGACGCGCTCCCAAGGCACTTTTACCTCATCGAAAATCGCCACGGCGTCGGATTCGTCGAAACGCGAGGAGAAGGGGCTGTCGAAGGGCGTCACAGCGTATTTTTCGAACGGCTTTCGCACCCACAAACTGACGCCATTCGCGGCCGTCGGCACCGCACAAGTGACCGCCTGTGCTTTTTGATCAGGAGACAACGGTAGAAGATTTCCGATCCATATCTCATCGGAGAATGCCGCGCCCGTTCCCAACAGCTTCATTCCGTTGAGAATGATTCCGTCGTCCTTTTCCGCTGTAACCTGCAGTCCGTGTGCGATGCTCGTCTTGCGTGCGTACATCTCCGGATTGCGCGCGCCTTGCGGAGCGACGACCACGTAACACGCGAACAAATCCTGGCGCCGCATGCGATCGTAATAGTCGGTGAGATTTTTCCCAAAGCCGCCGCGGTTGGATTCGAACAGCTCCGGGCACATCGCCAATCCGGTGAGAAAGCTGGCAACGTGGTCGGGCGAGCGGCCGAGCAGCCCGTATGTCCAGCTCGCCACTAGCCGGTGCGCCTCTGCGCGCTTGCGCAGACCGTCGCGATCGACGGGCTTCAAGAACCAGGCCGAGTAGCGCTCGCCATTCTCCTCGTAGCTGGTGATTTCCGCATTTTCTGCCGAGCGCTTGCGATCATAGATTTCCGCGAACGACCTCGCTGAATTGCGAAAGGCCGCATGCTCCGTAACGTCCCTGACAAGCTCGCTGCCGACGTAAATCTTGCGGCCATCTTTGATGGCCGCAAGATACTCAGCTCCGGTTCTGAGCATAGGGGCCTCGCGCTCCTCGATTGGGCTTTCAAAATAGCTATTTAAGATTGCTATGTTGAGAATTTTCGTCCATCCTGTCAACAACGGTTGGCAGCTGGGGTCGCCGACGGCAGGCACCGTGGAAAACGGCTGCAGGCGGTTGGATGCGTAATCGCAACAGAGCTGCAGCGCTTGCCTGCAATGCACCGTCATGCAAGCATGAAACCCGCAAGCAAACGCGGGACGACATTACTTCCTGACGAAAAACGCCGATGGCAAATGTGACTATTTGCTCTCTTGATCGGAGACATCGTTGTCTCTTGGTATAGAGGGTTGTGAGATAGCCGCCGACGAAGGAGCGCCATGATGAATCGCAGAGAGTTTGTCGCTGGACTGACGGTATCGACGGCCCTTGTTTCGACCTCTCGCGGCCAGAGCAACGTCGTCCGCGTCGGTTATTCGATCGGGCAGACCGGACCGCTCGCCTCGTCGACGCCCGTGGGGTCGCAGGCTTATACCCTGTGGGGCGAACAGGTGAACGCGCGTGGTGGTCTGGAAATCGCCGGCGAGGGACGCAAAAGAATAGAGTTCGTCGTCTATGACGATCAGTCGCAAGGGAACAAGGCCGCCCAAGCCTACGAGCGGCTCATCAATACGGATCGTGTCGATCTGCTTCTCGCTCCATATGCCTCGCCGATGCACCTCGGCGTTCTGCCGGTTATCGAACGCTTCAAGCGGCCTCTCATTGCGAACACGATCGGCACGACAGCCGCGCGCGATGCTCATTCAAAATACATGTTCTTCACCCAGGCGCTTCCCGATATGTGGGGTGCCGAGGTGGCGAACCTGATCAAATCGCTCGGCAGCAAGCGCGTTGCGGTCAGCATGGCTCAGTCCCCGTTCTGCATCGAGTTCCGCAAGGCGGCAGTGCCGGCACTGCAGAAAGCGGGACCGGAGGTCGTGTTCAATCAAGAATACGCCGCTGACATCAAGGACATGACGCCGCTTCTGTCCGGCATCAAGGCCTCGAATCCAGACTTTTTGCTGGCAATCACCTTCCTCAACGACTCGGTGCCGATGTTGACACAAGCGCGCGAGCTCGGGCTGAAGGTGGACTATTTCTTCGAACTGCTCGGTCCCGCTCAGCCGAGCTTCGTGTCCCGCTTCGGCGAGAATGCCAACGGCATCCTGGCGGTCGGCTTCTGGAGCCGGCATTCCAAAACTACCGGCTCGGCCGAGTTTTTCGACGGATACCTCAAGCGCTGGAATATGCCCCCCGACGACAAAGACAGCAGCATTGCTTACATCACGTGTCAGATACTTGAACAGGCCGTCAAGAAGGCGGGCGTCGATCCGGAAAAACTGCGCGCAGAGCTGAGCAGCGCCACGTTCGATACGATGATGGGCAACGTTAAATACAACGAGCAGAACGTGAACATGGGAGCCCCGCCGGGGTTCATCCAGCTCCAGAACGGCATCAATGAGGTGGTGTGGCCGCCGGAGCAGGCGTCGGCCAAAATCATCAAAAAGCCCGCCTGGGCGTGACGCGATCGTCGAGGCGCTAGGGGCGCGTTTCGTGCCGCACCGCATTTAAGACGGCCCGGCGATGATCGATGTTGTTTTCTCGGCTCAACTCGCCCTAGCGGCCATTGCGGCGGGTGCGATCTACGCACTCGTCGCCACCGGCTTAAATCTCGTCTACGGGACGCTCCGTCTCTTGAACATCGCGCATGGCGATTTTGTCATGATCGGTGCATACTTGGCGTTCTGGGTGTTCACTCTTTTCGATTTCGGCCCGGCGCTCAGCCTTCCCTTATCGGTGATCACCGGAATCCTGCTTGGATTGGCGACCTACAAAGGATTGGTGTCGGTCCTGATGCAGGGCACGGCGCGCGAGGAGCGGTTGGAAAGCAATTCGCTGCTGGCATTTTTCGGCATCTCGATCGTCTTGCAAAACGGCGCAGCGCTCCTCTTCACCAACAATATCCGTGCCTACCGCTACTTCGACCAAGTGATCGCGCTCGGCCCGATGTCGATGACGGGCAACCGGCTGCTGACACTCGTCATTTCTACGTTCCTCGCGCTTGCGACCGCGGCCTATCTTCGCTTTACCCTGTTCGGACTTGCCACGCGCGCAGTGATCCAGAATCGCGACGCGTCGTGGATCGTCGGAATCGATCTCCCGCGCATCTATCTCGTGAGCCTCTGCTTCGGCTTCAGCTTGGCATGCGCCAGTGGAGTGCTGGTCAGCATGATGGAGCCGATCTCGCCCATCATGGGCTTCGGCTACAGCATCTCGGCGTTCGTGGTCATCATGCTGGGTGGCCTCGGCAATCTGTTCGGCGGCATCACGGCCGCGTTCGTGCTCGGCATAATCGAAACCTACGGGCTCGCCTTCGTCGGTTCGAATTACCGTTCGCTGCTCGTCTACGGCATCTTCGTCCTCGTGATGATCCTGCGGCCCGAGGGCTTGTTCGGTAAGTCGCAGGCGACCCGCTGATGTCGAGAGCCCTGCCTACGCTTCTGGCGGCGGCTGCGATCGTGGCCTTCATGGCATGTCTGCCGCTTTGGGGGGATGACCCGATCATCGCGGTCGGCATCAATCTGCTGGCTTGGATGGCCCTATCGGCGAGTTGGCTCGTTTTTTCCGGGCTGACCGGATACATATCTCTCGGCCATGCCGTGTTCTACGGGATCGGCGCCTATGTGACCGCCCTGCTTTGGCTTTCGGTTCCGATGTGGGCTAGTGTTGCGGCCGGCGGCGTTGCCGCGGCCCTGCTCGCTCTCATCGCGGGATATCCTTGCCTTCGCGTGCGCGGGCCGTATTTCGTGATGCTCACATTCGGCCTGTCGCAATTCGTCAAGTTCGTGGTGATCGAGATCGAGACCGCGCTCCAGATCGGCGGCCGTCTGATCATCGGAGCACCGCCGATCGAAATCATCTATTGGCTGTTCCTGGCTATGGCCACTGCC
>Ga0310910_10001195_pt1 | contig 13974 bp, 14 predicted proteins | sample GREbulkMGHF172_FD_203448 | JGI IMG/M metagenome (GOLD analysis project Ga0310910, IMG submission 203448) | Lab enrichment of tropical soil microbial communities from Luquillo Experimental Forest, Puerto Rico - GRE.bulkMG.HF172 | ecosystem: Environmental > Terrestrial > Soil > Tropical forest >... | reverse complement strand
ATATCTAATAGCTGCGCCGGTAACGTCGCGGCGAGCCCGGGGTATTCCAGCTTCCGGCGCCCGTCCCGTAGGCCGTTCCGGGGAATGGATTTGGCCGGCAAAATCCCCCCAGGCCGAGAACGGTGGCTCGGCATTGCTCGTACGACGAATAGCTGCAGTTTGAGACGCCCCGTCGGTAGCTCGCGCACCATGCGCCGGCATCGGCAGCGGTACTGGTCAGCGAGATTACGGCGGGCGCGAGTAATACAAGAACGATTATTCGCATGCTCGCCTGCTCAGCAAAGCAACGCCTGACGCGCCAAAATATTCCAAGCGGATTGCGCCGCCCCACGATGACGGGATCGTGCGGGGACGGCGTTTGCGATATAGTTGGTGGACGTTCCGGCGGCTGCGGCCAGATGGTGAGCCCGGCTGGGATCGAACCAGCGACCTACTGATTAAAAGTCGTTTTGGGCCGCTTTCGGCAAGTCCTTGCCGTAGCGGCTTTTTCATCTGGGAACGCACAGGAAGTCCGCGTCCTACTTGCACTTCTCTTGACATCGGACGGAAAGCGTATGACATCTCTCGGCAACGATATGTCGCATTCCGCGGTGACACAGTGGTGACATAGATGGCGACCCAAACCCGACCCGACTCGACCACGGTTCGGCTGACCGATGCCGAGATTAAGCGCTTGCCGACCCCCGCGACCGGCAACGCGATCGCCTGGGATAGTGCGGTCGCCGGCCTCGGCGCGCGCGTGACGGCAACCGGGCATCGTGCTTTCGTCCTCGACTATCGCACCCGTGCCGGTCGGCGGCGCCGCTACACAATCGGTAGCTTCCCGGATTGGTCGGTCGGCGGCGCCCGCGAGGAGGCCCGCCGGCTCAAGCGCGACATCGATGGCGGTGGTGATCCGCTCGCCCAGATCGAGGCGGAGCGTGGCGCTCCGACCGTTACCGACCTGATCGACCGCTTCCTCGAGGAGCACGTCAGCCGCAAGCGGCCGCACACCCAGTACGACTACCGCAACGTCATCGCGCGCCACATCACCCCCACGTTGGGGCGCCTGAAGGTGGCCGAGGTCGGCTGGGATGACGTCGACGCCCTCCACCGCAAGATCACCAAGACGGGCCATCGCACCCAGGCCAACCGGGTCGTGGCGGTGGTGTCGAAGATGTTCGCGCTCGCGATCCGCTGGCGGATGCGCGCGGACAATCCGGCCAAGGGGATCGAGCGCAACGCCGAGCACAAGCGCACGCGCTATCTGACCGCGGTCGAGCTGGCACGGCTGATGGATGCGCTCGACCGCCTGGAGGACCAGCAAGCCGCCGACATCTTTCGCCTTTGCCTGCTGACCGGCTGCCGTTCCGGCAGCGAAGCCATGAAGGCGCGCTGGGACAACATCCAGCTCGCCGCCGGTATCTGGAACAAGCCGGGCAGCACCACCAAGCAGAAGACCGCCCATATCGCTCCTCTAAATGCCGCGGCCAAGCAGCTGCTGGCACGGCTGCGGCAGCGGACCAATTCACCCTGGGTGTTTCCCGCCGACAGCGCGCCCGGGCATCGTGTCACGGTGCAGAAATCCTGGCTCGCAGTCTGTAAGACCGCGAAGATTTCCGGGCTGCGCATCCACGATCTGAGGCACTCGTTCGCCTCGTTGGCGGTCAACCGCGGCGCCAGCCTGCCGCTGATCGGAAGCCTGCTGGGGCACGCCAGCCCGGTCACGACCGCGCGCTATGCCCACCTGTTCGACGACACCCAGCGCGCGACCGCGGAGAGCATCGGCAAGTTGATCACCGGCGCCAAGGGTCGGTGATGCACGCGGATGAACCGCTGCCCCTCGACGATCCGCGCTGGTCGTCGCCGATGGTTGACGTCGTTGCGCGGCTTCGCCCGCATGTTGGCAGTCTCAGCCTGACCGAACATGAGCTAACCGAGGTTTTGGTCACGGGCCGATTGCATTGTCTCAATCGATATCAGACACGCGGAGGCGTCTGGGAACGTAAGCTAGTATCGTTTCTGTGCTGGAGTGGTCGGGAACTGTGTAGCTGGTCGAACGGCAAGTTTACAGTGCGGCGGCGCCAGAACCGGTCGTGCCCAAAGAGTTGGTCGGACCCGAGGCTGTCCTATCATCTATTCGAGCGCGGAGTAGGCTTCAACCAACCAGGTTTTCTCGACGGCGTCTTATTTCCCTGGCAGCCTGATCTCGAGCGGCTTTGGCCGGCCATATTCGCGCCGGCAACAAAGTTGGAGCTGGCGGCCGTGACGCAAAAGCCCGCGAAGCGCGCGCGACCAAAACCGTCCAAACCAAAACCCAAACGTAAGCGTAGAGCGCCGCAAGTCGAACTCGCGGGCGAGTTGATCGACATCACATTCTCGCAGGATGAGTGGCAAGGCTTGGCACCTGCCGCTATCCGCCACAAATGTGAGCTTGACCAGCAGGTCGTGAAAAAGCTGAGCAAGGAAAAGAAATCGCTGCCGTCGAAGGAAAGCTTTGCCCGCGCCATGGGAGTCCGCGACTAGTTGCGTAGAGCGGGCAGATAAGAAGGCAGATAGGGCAGATAAGGCATTGCCTATCTGCGCGCTGGGCAAATTCCTTTCCGCGCATAGTGTTTCTCCTGGGCATTCAACAGCAGGAGACATCACGATATGCGCATTCCGTTGCCTGACGGCGACGAGCTGATCCCTGATGCCGAATTCCTCCAACAAGCTGGCGGAGTGACTTATCGAACCGGGCTGGCCTGGGACGGCAAAGGCTGTCCCTATGTCATCATCGGCGGCAAGAAATATCGCCCGCTGAGAGAAGGGATGACATGGCTAGCCTCCCGTATCAAGCGACGTAATCTGCCGCGTTCGACGCGTCGTTCATCGTCGACGCGAATCTCAGCATCTTCTCCACCAAATACCTAGAAAAACCCCTGGCCTCGGCGGGTTCGAAGAAGTCGCCGAGACTCAGGGGTTCAGTTCGTGTGCGTACCCTCACTCTCTCAAAGCTCAGGAGCACAAGATGGAATATAGTCGACAAAATCCCTCCAAACCAGACTTCAAGGCATGCCCCCCAACGGCCGGCAACGGGAAATTGCGCGCGGTCGTGGAGAAGGCGGCGGCCAAGACCAAGACCAGCTTGGCCGCGTTGACCGTGTTGAGCACCGCCGTCGACCCTTATCGGTTGGATACCGATGCCGGTCACCGTGATGGGGGGTGGATCGCGGAACAGTTAAACCGCCTGCTCGCGCCTGGAAAGAAAATCCATTGGAGAGGCTTGCACTACCTCCTCGTCTCCACCACGAGCCTGACAAAGCCCAACGGCGAGGCCTACAGGAATATCGAGGAGGACTGGACGTGGCTGATCGACACCGCGGGGAAGGCGGCGAGGTGGCTGGGCTACATCCCGTTCGAGCGCATCACCGATAACCGCAACGCCGAGCCGGTGATCTTTCACAAGGCTAGGGTTGTGCCGAAGTCGGTAATCTCGGTCGGCGTCGAGGTCGCGATCCCCGACGCCAACGACCTTACGCCCACGCCGGTGGCTGAGGGGTTCGTCGCGAGACAGCGGTTTCACTTCGTCATCTTCGGTGAGAAGGCTAGCCTAGAGTCGATCCTCCTCCCGATCGCGCGTGCGAAGCAAGCCGATCTCTATCTCCCCACGGGCGAAATCTCTGACACGCTGCTCTATCGCATTGCCGCCGACGCCGCGAAGGACGGCAGGCCGTTGGTGGTGTTCACCGTCAGCGACTGCGATCCGTCCGGATTCCAAATGCCGGTCAGCATCGCGCGAAAGCTGCAGGCATTTAAGGACCTGGTGTTTCCGAAGTTGAAGTTCGAGGTGGTGCCGGTCGCGTTGCTGCCGGAGCAGGTACACGAGTTGGGCTTGCCTTCGACGCCACTCAAGGCGGGCGAGAAGCGCGCCGACAAGTGGACGGAGGCATTCGGCATCGAGCAGACCGAGATCGACGCGCTGATGGTGCTGCGCCCGGACACGCTGCGCGAGTTGGTCGAGGCGGCGTTCGCTCCGTACTACGACGACACGCTGGAGAGGCGGGTCGAGGCGGCCGAGTTCGAGTGGTTGGAGGAGGCGCAGGCCGCGATCGAGGCGCAGATCAACCCCGAGATCATGGCGACGGTGCGGGCGCAGGCCGAGACCAAGCTTACCGAGCTGAGGTCGGCGATCGACGATCTCAATGAGCAGATGAGCCTCGCCGCCGACGGCTTCACCTTGCCGGCGATCGAGGTTCCCGGGGCCGAAATCGACGAGACGGCTGAGAGGCATGCCCTCGTAAGTCTCGACGACGATTTCGTGACGGCGACGCGCGCGCTGATCGAACGCAAGCGCTACGGCAATGGTGATGGCCGATGAGTGATCATCAGCATGCCGCGTGCAAGGCGTTGGCCACTGCTGATGTAGGGGCCGTCGAGGTTCTGGCTGCCAGGTCGGACTCGACGGCCCCGCCTTTTAATACGACCTGGCGCAAAGAGGAAGTCATGACCGCGCCGACCGCGAGACCGGTTACGGCGAGCTATGACCGATCAGTTCTCCAAAATCAGAGATGCTCCGTGAAGAGCGCCGGGGACTTTAAGAGCATGGACGCCGTAACCACCAACACAGCGGGATTGGAGGCGGCCCTAGCTGCCCCCGCTCCATTTGTCGGGCTGCGGCGCAAGTTCTACGGCGTGGTCGTGGCCGATCCAGCATCGCATTTCAAATCCTATACCGCGATCCAATCCCAGAATCCGAGCAGCCGACGGGACAATGAAAGACACTACAAGACCATGTCCTTCGCCGAGCTCGCCGCGCTGCCGGTTAAAGAGCTCGCGGCGCCCACCGGCTGCCACCTCTTCTTGTGGTCTTCCGGACCGTTTCTGCCGCAGGCACTCCGACTGATTGAGGCATGGGGATTTAGGTATTCGACGCGCGCATTTACCTGGTTGAAAACCAAGCGCAGTTGGGAACCTGGGGATCCGCTCTTCGAATCAGACTTCCCTCCTGGGCTTGGACTTACTGTCCGCCACCAAACCGAGATCGTACTGCTCGCCCGCCGCGGCAACTGCCGGCGTCGGCGCAAGGACGTTCGCGAATTAATCCTCGCCCCGCGGCGCGAACACAGCCGCAAACCGAGCATGTTTTACAGCAAAGTCGAAGCGTACTGCGAAGGCCCTTATGCGGATCTCTTTGCCCGTGAACACCGACCAGGATGGTCCGTTTGGGGGGACGAGGTTGGGAAATTCGGGAGCCCAGCATGAAAGTGTTGGGTATCGATCCAGGAATACATGGCGCGCTAGCGATCATCGACATCAATGACGGTGCGGTGCCTGAACTCATTGCCGTGTGCGATGTGCCGACGATCGGCATCAAAGCCAAGGAGCGCGTCAACATCATGATCGTACGCGACTGGCTCGTCGCACGGCGGCCCGATCATGCGCTGATTGAGCGCGCCGGATCGATGCCACATCAAGGCGTCGCGTCCACGTTCAAGTACGCGCGCGGTCGGTAGCTTGGAGACCGTCGTCGCCTGCCTCGACATTCCCTACAGCATTATCGAACCGAGCACGTGGAAGAAATTCCATCACCTAATCGGCGCCGACAAAGAGGCTAGCCGTCAACGCGTGCTGCAGCTGTTCCCCAATGTGCACACGCTGTTCAGCCGCAAGATGGATCACCAGCGCGCCGAAGCGGTGCTGATCGCGCTCCACGGCGTCCAATCCGCCGTACTCCACCACACCAATCCTGTTGTTGAGCTTCCGATCCCGGCGGAGCCGGTGTCATGAAGCGGCGCCTCTCCGACAAGCAGAAGAAGAGGCTCGCTGCCAATGCAAAATTGATGCGTTGGTGGCGCAATTGGCATGCCGAGCAGTTGCAGGAGGCGCTCGCCGGCGTCCATCGCGACGTGCTTCAGCGCGTGATGGCTCAGCTTAAGGACCTCAGGTCCGCGCGCGAGCTAGTTAACGCCATGGCCGCCGAGGATTGGAGCGTAGTCGATGCGGACACGCGCTCGGTCCTGCTCCACGAGATCAATGTCGCGATCGCCGCGCTCCGCGAAAAGCAGGGCCTGCCTTTTGTCGACGATCCGCTGCCCGGCTCGCCGGCTAGCGCGTTTCAGATCATCAAAGCCATGTTTATGAAAATTCCCGCGACAGTGCGGGAGAAGACCGATGCCCAGCCGGTCCCATGCAGCCGGGCAAACAGTGAGGCTAAACATGAGTAACGCGAATGAAATTGCGAAGAAGGCACCGGTCGACCTCGACGGGTTCTCCGGTGGTTATAGTGAGCCCGTGCATGACGAAGGTGGTGACGACGGCGGTGGCAGCGGCTCGGGCTTCCCGGGCGCGACCAAGATCAAGTTCGATATCCACACCGCCAAGTGGATCGACGCCAATGGGACCGAGGTCCACAGCGCAGTTGCGCTTGACGTCATCAACCGGGTGCAGAAGTGGGGCCCTGAGGGCGGGCCTCCGCTCGAGACCATCACGCTCGCGCCTGGCGAGAAGTGGCCGGACATCTTTGCGCTGAACGAAGCTTGCAAGTGCAGCGATAAAGCGTGCAAGGGCAAAACCTGCCAGGGCAACGGCTCCTGCAAGGGCGAGTGGTATGAGAAGTTCGGCAAGATGGTCGGACCGTATCAGGGCGAGCACGTCGTCAGGTTCGTCGATCCCGACACGATGGCTGCCTATTGGTGGCCGTCGCCGACCTCGACGATTGGCGCCTGCATATGCGTCCGCCAGCTGGTCGAGCAGACGGTGCTCAAGCGCAAGTTCACGGGTCTTCCGTGTTATGCGCAGGTGGAGTTCGCGCACGTCTTCATGCCCACGCAGTACGGTGGGCGCGAGCGTCCGCACATGCTGATCAAGGGGTTTGGCGTTTTCGGTGACGGCGGCTTCAGGCTGCTGTCCAACATCGTCCCGACCGCGAAGCAGATCACGCAGGACGAGATCAGGTACTAGAGCGTGCGCTGCTGCAGCTTGATGCTGTTCCCTCCGGGGCGGAACGGCATCGGGATGCGGCACTGCATATGGAGGCTGAAAATGGGCACTGAGATTAACACCGAAATTCTCCACACGGATTACGCCGAAGTTCTCGCCCGCAAAGCTGTTGAGGGTTTCCAGCAAGCTACGCAAAGGTGTGATGGCGATTGGGCCGGCGAAACATTCGACGCTTTTGATCTCGTTGCCATGACCGAGATCATCGACGATCCGGCGTACGAGGGGATCATCGACGCTGTTTGTGACGTCATCGACAGCTGGGGTGGCCCCTGGGTGCGCACACTGTCCGCCGAAGATCATCTGTAACAGATGCGCTGTGGCTTGATGCCGTTCCCACGGAGGCGGAACGGCATCGGAATGCAGCTACCGAGGTCCCGATGTCTGACTGGCAACCCTTGCCGGCGCTGCCCGACCTACGCCGCATAGGCACGATGTCTTTGGATGTTGAGACCAAGGACGGTGGGCTCCTCACCGATCACGGTCCCGGCTGGCCTTGGCACGACGGTTACATCGCCGGCGTGAGCGTCGCCTATCGCGCCGAAGGTGCGCTCAACGCCCATTACTTCCCGATCCGCCACCCCGACTCGCAGAACTTCGATCCCGCCCAGGTCTTCCAATGGGTCCGCGACCACATCGCGGCTGGCGTCCGCCTCGTCACCCAGAACGGGCTCTACGATTTTGGCTGGTTGTATGCGGACGCCGGCATATCGATGCCCGCCGGCGAGCAGCTGGAAGAGACGCAGGCGCTCGCTACCATGGTGGACGAGAACCGTCACCGCTACAGCCTCGACGCGCTGTGCGCCTGGCGCGGCCTGCCGGGCAAGGACGATGCGCTGTTACGCGAGGGTTGCGCGGCGCTCGGGCTGATCCCGAAGGGCAAGAAGAAGTTCAATCCGGCGTCCTACATTTGGCAGCTGCCGGCGCGCTACGTCGGGCGCTATGCCGAGCAGGATCCCGCCAGCACGCTATTGTTGTTCGAGAGCCTCGATCCGGTGCTCGATCGCGAGAACACCCGCGGCGCCTACCGGCTCGAAGTCGATCTCCTGCCGATGGTGCATGCAATGCGCCGGCGCGGAATTCGTATCGATAATGCCCGCGCCGAGCAGGTGCACGGCCTCATGCTGGCGCGCCGCGACGCCATTTTGGCGCAACTGGCGGAGAAACACGGCTCCGAGCTCGGTATGACGGCGATCAGGAGCGACAAGCAACTCGCCAAAATATGCGACGGCTACGACATCAAGTACCCACTCACCGAGAAGGGCAACGCGTCGTTCAAGGCCGGGCGGATGGGCTGGATGGATGCATCCGATCACTGGCTGCCGCAGTTTGTCGCCAGCGCCCGGCGCTATGACAATAGCGCCAAGTTCGTCGAGAGTATCGTCAACCACGCCCGGAACGGACGCGTGTTTGGCGAAATCCACCCCCACCATTCCGACACCGGCGGCACTCGCACACTCAGGTTCAGCTACTCCAGTCCGGCGCTGCAGCAGACGCCGAAGCACAACGCCGAGCTGGCGCCGCTGATCCGCAGCATATTCTTGCCCGAAGAGGGCGAGGTGTGGGCGAGCTGCGACCTGTCACAGCAGGAATTCCGCCTGATCGTGCACTACGCAGTGCGGCACAAGTTGCGCGGCGCGGCCGAGATGCGCGACCAGTACATCCGCGATCCGCACACCGACATCCATGCGGCCACCGCCGAGCGCTCGAGCGGCGCCCTCGACCGGCAGGCCGGGAAGTCTCTCAACTTCGGAAAGTTCTACGGCATGGGCTTGCGCACGTTCGCCCACGTCATCGGCAAGCCGCAGAGCGAGGCGCAGAAGCTCTACGATCTGTACGACCAGATCATGCCGTTCGTCTCGCAGCTCTCGAACAAGTGCAAGCAGGCGGTGTGGAATACCGGCCATTTGAGCCTGCTCGATTGCGCACGCATGCACTTCAACCAGTGGGCGGCCGGCGGGAAGTGGAAGGAGGGCGCCGGCCCGTGCTCACGTGAGGAGGCCGAGCGCCGCGTACACGATCCCGGACACCCCTGGTACGGTCAGAGGCTCTATCGCGCCGACGCTCACAAGGCGCTGAACACCCTGATCCAGGGGTCGGCCGCGCGCTTGACAAAAACATGGATGCGCGAGGTCTGGCGCGCGGGCGTCGTGCCGATGCTGCAGATGCACGACAGCCTCGACCTCTCAGTATCATCACCGGAGCAGGCCGAGATGGTCGCGCGCCTCGGCGAGGAAGCCATCAAGCTCGAAGTGCCGATGGTCGTCGACGTGAAGTACGGCCGCACCTGGGCGGACGCCGAGCACGCGTGGGATGAGTTGGGCACCGAGACGAGCCCTCACGTCGACCTGGCCGTGGAATTGTCCGACGTGCGAGCACGAACACAACGTGAGGCCCCGAAATTTCCCAACGATTTTGACGGAGCGTCTGATTCACCTCCGTGGGAAGGTGACCAGAATTTCGAAGTGCCGCCTGCGCATGATGTGGATTGGAGCAACAAGCTCGAGCAAGATTTTCCGCGTGTGAGTGCGGGCGCAGCCGCTGTTGAACCGCCATCGTCGTCGCCGCCCCCGCAAGACAATGACGAGTTCATCCGCACGCGACTGGCCGAGGAAGGGATTCCATGGGATTCGCCATCACCGCCCCCGCCACAGCCGCCGCCTGCACCTCCACCGCGTGGACCTGGGAGTGGGAACGGCCACGACCGCGACGAGGATGGTGCACGTCGGACTCGCGGCTCGAAGACCGAAGCCGACGAGGATACCTACACCAAGGAGCACGCCGGCGAGCCCTTCAACGATGCGTTTCTACGTGCGCAGAGCTATCGGCTCGTGCAGGTGTTCGACTACACGCTTGCCGACGCAACGCTGCTCTACCAGCAGAACCGTTACGAGTTGCCGAAGGGAGTCACGCCGACCAGGAAGCGGCCGCGCAAGCGGTTCCTCACACACCGCAAGGTGAACGGGAAGGAAGTGCTCGGTGCCGGCGACCGCCGAGTGATCTACAACTGGCCGGCAATCATGCGTGCTGGACCCGGCAGCACTGTCTTCGTCGCCGAGGGTGAGGCCAATGCCAAGCTTCTGATCGACGCCGGGCTACTGGCGACCACAGTGCTGAGCCACAGCTGGACGCCGGAATGCGTGGCGGCTCTTACCGGGCACCACTGCATCATCCTTGAAGACCACGACAAAGAAGGCAAGACACTGTCCGCCGCCGCTCAGCGGAAGCTTGCACCGGTAGCGGCCAGCATCAGGATTGTGCCGGCGCTGCACCTGTGGAAGCACCTGCCCGGCGGAAAGGAGCCCGAGCTTGGCGATGACGTGAAGGACTGGGCCGCGCTCGGCGGTGATTTACGCAAGCTGCTCGACATCTGCCGCGAGATTCCGGCGGACGGCATCATCACCGCTGCGCCGTTTGTATTGCGCGCTGAGGCGGATATTGCGCCCTGGGATTGGCTGTACGGACAGCTTTTGTTGCGCGGAGAAGTTGCTGGAACTAACGCTACCGGCGGCACTGGCAAAAGCACGCTGTCAATTGTTGAAGCGTTAGCGATGGTGAGCGGTCGCACGCTACTCAACGAGAATATTTCGGCACCCTTGCGCGTGGTGCTAGTCAACCTAGAAGACACACGCAACACCATGGAGAAGCGAATTGCAGCGGCGATGCGCTTCTACAAGCTGTCGCCCTCCGACATCGGCGATCGGCTGATCGTCTTGGGTAAAGGTGAGGTCAAGATTAAGGTCGCGCAGCAACTAAGATCGGGCAAAATCGAGCGCAATGAGGCAACCATCCGGTCATTGATCCGACTTGTGGTCGAGAACCGCGCCGACGTACTTTCGCTTGATAGCTTCATCCGCACCCATCAGGTCAACGAGAACGATAATTCTGCCATTCAGGAAGTGGTGGAATGCTTTGAAGACATCGCACGGGAAGCAAATTGCGCTGTGCACCTGTGGCACCACAACCGTAAGCCCGGTGGTGAGCGGGCAACGGTGGAAGCCGCTCGTGGCGCCAGTGCTTTCACCGATGCCTGTCGGTCGTCACGGGTGCTCGACATCATGACTGCTAAAGAGCACGAACAGCTGGCTGGAATTGCCTCCGACCTGTTACCACCAGGGTTCTATTTCCGCGCCTTCAGCGGCAGACGCAGTTTCGCTCCGCCTGCCGACCAATCTAACTGGTTTAAGCGCGAAAGCGTCGAATTGGCCAACGGCGACAATGTCGGCGTGGCGACGCTGTGGCAGTATCCTGCTTCCTGGACTGGTCCCCCAGCAGAAACCGTTACATGCATCGTCAACGAGATTGACCGCAAAATGCCTGATGGCACCCGTTATTCAAATCATGCCTCCGCCAAAAAACGAGCGGCGTGGCCGATCGTACAGAAATACTGCCCGGACAAGACTGAAGGCCAGTGTCGCCAGATCATCGGGAGCTGGATCAAGCAGGAACTGCTGTACGAGGACGAGTACATCGACCCAGTGCGGCGCCAATCACAGACCGGGCTTTTTGCCCGCAAACCAGCTACGGAGGAGATAACATGAAAGAACGTTTTATCTCTGATCTTGGCAGTTTCGTCCGCAGCCTCGCCTACAGTTTCGAGGCAAAAAAAGGCCGGCTCGATATGCCGCCGGTGTCCTGCTGTGACATGAACGGGTGTATTGAGCTTTTCCGCACCATCGACCCCGAAGTGTGCAGGATCGAGACCTATTCCGGAGGTCTGCCGGACACGGCTTACGAGCGGGACGGTAAGCAATGGCGAGCGATCTCGTGCCGCGGTCAACGGTTTGAACAGCACTCAATCCCCAGTGTGACATCAGGTATCGGCCGCAAAATCGTAGTGTGATATTTGTCTGCTCGGAAAAAAGTTCCCGTCGTGCAGCGTCGTGCAAATGGGGTGCTCTGCACAGATAATGCCGCTAGGAAAAACCCGTTGTGTAAGAAAGTGCACAACGGGAATTTTCCTCTGAGCAGCATCCGCGCAGGCTGTGGCTAAGTGAGGTTCGTTGTGCGTCGTGAATTCACCCCTGTTGCGGTCAGTTGATTGCAACACCCCGGGGGTACACGCGAAAATTGTAGAGTGCAGCCGGCCGCGGCGCGCGCTGCAAACTCGGCTTCGGATCGGCATCAACAGCAACGCGATCGCCTTGTGCAACATCAACATCAGCATCAACAGGCTGGAACTGCGGTTGCATGATCCCGGCAACCGGCGCTAAACCAAGGTCTTCCGATTTCCTCGTCGAATCGCTTGCGTGCCATGCCTGAGCACCCGCAGCCACCTCGCCTCGGCAGCACTTCGAAGCCTTACATCATCCGCCGCCTACGGGATTTGGGCCTGCTCGGCCTTGTCGAAGCGATCGAACGGGGTCGAATTTCTGCGCACACGGTTGCGGTCGAGATGGGGTGGGTCCACCGCCCCGCCCTACATGGTGGGAGCATCTCTCAGGCGCACCGGCGGCAGTTTCAGGTTGACCAGCTCATAAGGGAGGGCTTGTTCGATGTTCCCGCGCGGCCGGAAGATTGACCAGACCCGCTGCCCTATAGGTCTCGACGAGGCTCAGGAATTTTGGCTCGGTCCTGGCGCCCAGGGAAGCGTGTTCGGCTCGCGCGAGGAGCTTCTCGCCGCTTGGGCGCGTGGCCGCGAATATGTGCTGCGGGTTTGGGCGCGTGAGGCCAGGCGGCCGTTCGCTTGGTGGCAACTCGAGACCGACTTGCCCTATCCGGGCCGCGACTTGGAGCGCAGCGTCCTGTGGCGCGCCAACCAGCTCGCCCCCGACGAGAAGGTCACGCTTGAGCATGAATGGGCCCGCGAATTTGCGCAGGCGCAGGCGCCCGATTTCAGCCTGCACGATGGCAACGAGGTGCTCTCGGGCGATCGGGCCCGACGCGCGCACTACTGCTGGGCGGATATTCCGGACGAGTTGATCACGGCATGGGAGGCCGAGCGGAAGGCCGAGCGCCGGCGGCGCGCGCGCCGTGAGCGGCAACCGGCGGCACCCCTGCAGGAGACGGGGGTAACCTAAAACGAACGCCCCCGGGGAGGATTTGCGGGGGCGTCCAACCCTGAACTGGCAAGCTCATTGAAGGCGGCCTCACATTCTCACGGGAGCCGCCGTCATGGCAATATCTTCATCTTCCGATCCTGATCTTGACGCTCTGATTGCCGAGTTAGCCGCCTCGTTGGCGCCGGGTGCGCGCAACGCTTTCGAGGTAGCGGCGCGCGACGTTCTGCGGGCGGCCGGCTGCAGTGGTGTCGGGGCGGGATATCGCCTGCTTCGTGACGTGCAGCGCCGGCACTGGGACCCGCCTTCCGATGACATGCGGCGTGAGGGCGCGCGCCACCGGCGATCATCCAAGCTTGCCGAAGCTCCGCCGCTCGGGGACGACAGTCCCCGCGGTCAGGCGTCTGCGCGCGCTCGTTGGATGCGCGGGTGGCGGGGGTGAGCTATTGGGCCGTCGCCCGCCTGGCGCCGCACCAGGAGCGGCTGGCGTTAAATCACCTCGAGCGAGCGGGCTTCATGACGTACCTGCCGCGTCTGCGTGAATGGCGCCGGTCCCATGGTCGCCGGATCGAGACCCGACCGCCTTTGTTCCCTGGATACTGCTTTTTCGTGGTCGAGGCGCAGTGGCATGCGGCCCGTTGGAGCGTCGGCATCATTGGGCTGATCATGGATGGGATTCGACCGGCGCGAGTTGCCGATGCTGTCATCGCCGAGATCCGCGGCCGCGAGGTCGGCGAGCTGATTGAGTTGGCCCCGCCATCGCCATTACGGCCCGGCGCTCGCGTCCGGATCCTGCGCGGCGTTTTTCGCGATCATCTGGCGGTCTATGCTGATATGAAGCCGCGCCAGCGGGTCGAGATCCTGCTGCAGCTACTCGGCGGCGAGCAGAGGGTGACGCTCGCCAAGAAGGACATCGAAGTGGTACGCTGACGCGCCATTTCCCCGTAGTGCTCGTCTCGCGTCGAACTATCCATCCGACGTACATTCCCAGCGGCCCCGGCCGCCTCACCCGCGCAGC
>Ga0310910_10001194_pt1 | contig 13976 bp, 25 predicted proteins | sample GREbulkMGHF172_FD_203448 | JGI IMG/M metagenome (GOLD analysis project Ga0310910, IMG submission 203448) | Lab enrichment of tropical soil microbial communities from Luquillo Experimental Forest, Puerto Rico - GRE.bulkMG.HF172 | ecosystem: Environmental > Terrestrial > Soil > Tropical forest >... | reverse complement strand
TTTATGATTAGCGCTGGATTCTGACTTAGACGCTTGCTTATTAGTTGTTCTTGAAGGTAAGTTTTACCGTTAGCTTTCATAGCTAGCCCACACCTTACCGCATGGGTGCCATATTTGTACTGGACCCCCGTTCTTTTGCTCGAATGAGATTGTGGGATGCTTGAGAGATGTAAGGAAGTATTTTCCTAGGATGCATTCTCGTGTGAATGTTACGATACCGTCTTTGTCTTTACGATTCCATACTGTCATTCCCGTGCGCAGACGCGTTACGTGAGTCAATCGGGGAATAGAATTTGCTTCCATAGCTCTGACACGTATCCTTCTGGTGTTTCACCGGACTCTGTAATTGACTCTATCGACCATGGATCTTCCAACCCGAATCGTTTGTTATACGGGTGGCTAGGCTCGAACGGATAATTAACAGGGGGTTTACTCCTGAGCATATCTCCATCCCAGTACCAGGAACTACGCTTCTTACTGGGATTACTAGACTGCTTCGCTGTAGGGTCTGCTAGTAGTGTTCCAGCTTTATCCCACTTGTTTCGTGCGAGAGCCTGCACTGCCGACACCATTGCGAACGATAGGCCAAATTCAACTTCTGGCCAGTTCGTGAGATTACGCGTACTCCGCATGCCTCTGAAAGCACTGTCAATCGTTTCGATTTGGCTTGCAAAGTCGCGGGAGGATACCCCCCTAGTCTTGAATATAGGTGCTTTCCCATCACGAATACTCTGCCGCGTTTTGTTATCCCAGTATACACCCGGTTTGAACAGGCATATATCCTCACGCAGCCCGGAATCCCATTCACCCAGATTCGCAGATACTGCGAGGTATGGATGCGGAGTACGGAAGTAAACCCCATCAGTCGCCACCATGACAACATCTGATTTCCCCTTCGGATGAGTGGCTATGGCATTCAGGATAATTGTGCGGCACCATGACGTTATGAGCGATGCATAAATCGGGTTACCATATTTTGGCATTCCTACGGATTGCGCGAACTTCCCGTAAAGCGAGTTAGGCACCAATTTGCACGCAATACCCAGCGGTGTTTTCTTTCCGACCGACAAACGGAGATTGTAAATGTCCTGTACTTCCCTGAAAGGCTTTGGACACTCACACATAGTATAAGTGAGTTTTTCGGAAACATCGTAGCCTGATATGATCCCAGCTTGCATCGCAGCGTATATCTCATGCTCCCAGTACCATCCTTCCGTGATCAACGGTCGGCTTATGTTTCCGTCTGCATCTCTATGGGGTAGTGGTCCGATGTGATGATTTCTATTATCGGGTACCTCTTGAGAAACTCTGCATCCTTCCCCCCAAGCGTGAATCCGCAATAGCGACAACGGGGTTTCCATACTGGTGTTTCCCATGTCTGAGATACGCCGTATATGCCGCTTATCCGTAGTCCTGGTATAAGTTCCATGGGCCAGGCATGGCAACCGTGAGATGATATATGGGTATGCCGAATTGATGTCATATTCATAGGTGATTCCCGGTATGAGGCCATGTGCCATGATCTCGAACCAACCGCCGTAGTATGATGCTATGGCGGCTTCCAGGAACCATGGTGGCACTATCCCCTGTAGTTCTTTGGATGTTATCGCGCGACCGTCTAGCCATGCTTGTGCAGCTTGGCCAGGCCCAAACCATTGCTTAGGAGACAGGTGTATTCCAAGTTCCCTGAATCCTGTGTCCAGTTGCAAGAGAACGCGTGATAGTACCTCATTCTCAAGTCTGTTGTACCGGCCCATGTCGGCATCGAGAATAGCGGTATTTCTCTGCTCTTTACCGCGTAGGATGGTAGCGTACTCTTGATCCGAGACGATAGGCTTTTTCCATTCCTTAGGGTCAATGACGCTGAGGAATGATTTCTGAAAGAATCCTCCGGTATCACAGATATACATCCAGCGGCTTTCACCCTTGGGACGCAGCTTGAATCGCTTAGTGCCCAGTATATCGAATTCCCACCCGTCAAGGTCAACGGGAAAATATATTTCCTGGCCTGCCAGCGATTCTCCATTATGACCCATGCGGCGCTTTCGCTTAGCACGTTCTGTTTTGTCAAGAAGTCGCCTAGCCTGATATTCTGGCAATGATCGTACCCATTGAGTGAAATCATAGCCCAGAAAAAATCCAGTATAAGCAACGGGGCCCGTGGTGAATTCACTGTATAGGAATTCGAATATTCGGCTCCAAGAAAGTCCATTAGGATCTGATACCTGATTCTCTCCCACTCCAATGAGAACGTACTTGTGGTTACCGCTCTCATCCGTGACCCCTTCCCCGTCAACGCAGACGAACGTTAGTGGCTCTGTACGCGCTTCTGCGCGTTTCCTAGCACGCGCTGTATGAGATGACTTCTTATGCTGTGACGTTTCCTTTACCTGTATTATTTGCACTACCTGGTGAATTCAGCATACAGGGCACTTATACCCGAGAATAGGACAGTGGTAATCGTGATTACGGCGATAAGGAACATTTTTACTCCTGTGATTGCAGTGCTGATACGGCTAGGTCTGCGATTGCCCCGGGAATCAGGTTGTCAATGAAGCATTCAGTGCCCCATGACGTTGTTATCTTATATGTGTGCCCGGCCTGTAGGTGAAACGCGATTACCTCTTGCATGTCACGGTGACGGATAAATCCGGCGTTATCAGCATTGGTAGAAAGCCAGTAGGTTTTATCCCCTGACTTGTATTCCCACTGCGAATCTGTGAATTGCATGGCTTCCCAGAGCAGCGCACTGGCTACATCGTATCCGCGAATAGTGCGCATGATCATCGCTTTGAAACCTTCCTGGGATTTCCCCTGCACTTCATGAGGTGTGATAGCAACGGGGAGTGCCCGCGATAGCTGACGACGTAGCTAGCGCCGCATCCCCATGGGCATTGCCCGGTAGTACGAATGGGGCTGTGCTCTGCGAGGTGCGCGGCTAGCTTCTGCGCTTTGTTGCGAGTTTCGGAGCGTCCCATTAAATGAATACCTCTATCAGGAGTCGGACGATTACATATCCTGTGGCGCATCCGAGCAATGCCAGGATGATTGTCCCTAGCAGTTCGGTTAGCCATAGTGCGGTAGATCTCATTTATAGAATCCTATCGTCGGGTAGTCCGGTTCTAGATCATCGAATATATCGTGCCATGTGTCGTGACGGTTCATGAACGGTGTCAGGTTCGCGATAGCATCTTGCATCTTCTGTTTTATATCTTCTAGTTCTGATTTGCTTCTGATTTTTCCTGTCGCCGCGTTTACTGCAATATGCCGCCTAGAGGATGTTGCTTTCCAGTTTGGGGAGTTTCCGAACAATTGATGTTTCAGCGTTTGAATATCATTTATGATTTGCTGGCTATTCGCTACCTCCCTTGCTTTCTTACCAGTTGCGCTAGGCTTATAGGTTCCTGTATGTATTTGCCTGGCTAGCCTACGTTGTGCTGCTCTGCGCTCTGATGAGGTAGGCATGGGCGTCTCTTATCTAAGAACATCGGTTCATCCGGGTATTCAGTTTTCGTATCCCTGTCAGTAGCCTTAATCCAGTCCTTGCATTTTTCACAATAATGGAGAAGTTTCCCTAGCGGCTTGAAAACCTCATACAATACGTCAATATCCCAGCTAGCCGCGTGCCCGCATTCAAGGGGAATGTACCTGGCACGTGTCTTCTCAATCATGATCTGACGCACACGCGCGGGAACGCGCTGCCGGACAGTTCCGGCAGCGCGTTCCGCGTGCGTGATGATTTGCACCTGTGTCAGGGCTTCTTGTACTGAACCTTGAAGAGCATGAGCTTGCTTTCCCGGTTGAGAACATCCTGTAGCCCGGTAAGCTCGATCTTGAGATACCATCCCACCTTTGCGCCGATGGCCTTTACCTGGCGCTCCAGGTCTTTACCGGCATTCACAAAGCACATGCCATGCTGCGGAGAATTGAAGTGGATCTGCGGCACGTTGTTCTCCGTGGTGGTAAACTGCGTGATCTGTCCCATCAGGACATCTCCCACCGTATCGAACTTGATAAGCGCTTCCTGTGGCGCTTCCGACCAACCCTCATCAGCATACGGGTCTACGGCACCGTTCTTATTCGCTGTCTGATTAGCCATGTAATTTTTTCCCTTTCGCGCGTCCCGCCATTGATAGCGGTATGCGTAGCATAGCATCATTTACTATCATATGCCTAATTTATCACGAAATGATCACTTCTAATCATATCAGCAGCGTACAGGCTATCCAGCCTATCATGTGATTAGAAACGGCTAATAGTGTGACCTAGATCACATTGTCATTCCGGTGTAATCTCCATAGGAGACAATATTAGGGCTTTTAATGAGTCTTATCGGGTAATATGGGTGATGTGACCGTATGCCTGTCAGGTGACCTTTCACCTGTGAGTACTTTATGGTTGCGGCTTCCCATAAGTGGAAAACAGGGCTTTTCAGTCTGGCAGGTATACGGCACATCTCATCTCGAAAGGTGAAAATAATGTATAAGCCATTCAAGCGGGAACGCACCGCAGTATCAGACGCGGCAGCGCAGATGAGCGCCATGGCGGAACGCGCGCAAAGGGCAATTGACATGCTCTGTAGCATCGCGCTAGCCGCTATGGGGCTCTTTTTCGTGGTGTGCCTGTATCACGTTGGAGGTAACCACTGATGCCGGTTACCGTTGCCGCTGCGCCCCCGCCTAAGAAGACAATTACAGCCGCTAAGTCACCTGTAGCCATTCCTAAGAAGACTAAGGAACGTGCTGACGGGCTAGCCGGAATCGGACAGCTCTTGAGCGCAGGATTGCTTTTCGCGCGTCAGCACGCAGACGCGGGGGCGGTTTACAAATTCTGGCCTGATATTTCCCTGGAATCCGCAAAGATCGCTGAGGATAATGCTAAGTTCGGAGAATTCCTTGACTCTCTTACCGCTGTTGGCCCTTATGCTGGCCTTATCACTGCGGCGCTGCCGCTGGTAATGCAAGTCATGGTTAATCATGACAAGATGGAAGTTACCAGCGTTGCTAACCTGGGATGCGTCTCTAAGGAAACCATGCGCGCGCAGGTACAGAAGGAAATCATGGCCGCTGAAATGCAGGCTATGCGCGAGAAAATGGAAATGGCAGAGCAGCACGCCGCTACGGTACGCGAGTATAACGCCATGGCAGAATTGCTCAAAGAAGAGCTAGACGCAGATGAATCTGCTGATAAGTACCGTGCGGCAGCTCACCCGTGACCACCGGAACCCTTGATTACCGTGCGCCTTACCAGAGATCAGATGGTCTCTGGGTAATCTGTCGTGAGGAATTCGCACGCGAGCGTTTCGATTACCAGCCTGGCCAGCACATTGTATTCGCTGGCCCAACACAGCGTGCAGGTAAGACAACGCTAGCATTCAAGCTACTAGAATACAGCGCCACACCAGAACTGCCAGCGTACGTAGCAGTGTCCAAGCCGCAGGATAAAACCACGCGGCTTGAAGGGGCACGCCTAGGGTATCGCAGGACTGAAACATGGCCTATCCCCCCTAAGTTTCAGGAAATGTGGAACGGGAAACCATCAGGATATCTTATCTGGGCTGACATGCGTGACCCTGATACCGCGATGATCAAGTGCGAGAACCTGACACGTGAGCTTATTAGGTGGGCATATTCTCAGGGTGCACGCGGTAAGCACTGTATCCTAGTGCTGGATGATACTGTGGTAAAGTCCAAGGTATTGCACTTGGATGGCGATATGATCATGATTATTACCATGTCTGGTGCAATGGGCATCGGCGGGTGGTTCTTTATCCAGAAGCCTACAGATGCCGGGCGCACGGCACTATGGTCATATCCCAATGCGGAGAAGGTTCTCATCAGCAAAGATCCTGAGAAGCGCAATCGTATTCGTTACAATGAAATTGGCGGATTCGATTCTGATCAGGTCTACCGGGCAACGCAGTTGCTACAGCCATATCAGTTTCTGTACGTAGAGCGTACACACGGGTACATGTGCGTGGTGGATTCAAAATGAGTTATAACGCAGAGGAATACGGGAAGACAGCATATAATGCATACTGGCGCGAATCTAATGGTAAATCGCTAGTATCAGGTGCACAGCTACCACAATGGGAACAACTATCAGACAATATTCAGATAGCAGTCAGGGGAATGTGATGAATCCGTGCAGGCACCTGGGAATTCACGAGGATGCGGCAAAGCAGTTTGCCGATAATGTGAACATGCATTACCGGGCTATCGGATGGGATGCGGTAGGGAAATTCTGCGCTGTAGCCCTGGCTGATGGCGCTTCCGACCATGTGCTATATGATTCTAAGCCTGATGCCATCAGGCACCAGCATCACAATGAGCAATGGTATGCATTTATCAAGGTTGTCCCTTCAATGATGGATTACTGCGAAGCGCAAATTCTTCTGGAATTTCACAGGAAAGCGTATGACGCAGGTTTCAGGTTGACCGACCCTGATCATCCCAGAGGGGGCAGAGAGCTTATCGTACGTGGCCGTGCGATAGAGAAAGTCCGCGCGCAACTCGCGGCATTTGGTATCAACTAAGGGAGTTGGAAATGCCTGTTCAGGCACCCGTAAAGGGGCAGCAGAGGCAAGCGCCAATGCCACCCCAGCCATTTACAGTCGGCGTATATGAAAGTAGTACGCCCGACATTGACGTTACGCTAGCGCAGACTACGGCAGCACAGAAGCTTGGTACCTTCAAGATTTCCCCTAACGGGTGGCTTTCTGGTATCTATTGCTTGTTTGAGATGACTGTTACCGGTCAGGCTACTAACAACGTGTCCTATAACAAGGATAATCCGTTTAGCGTTATCCAGAAAGTTACTTTCCGCGATGTGGGTAATCGTGAGATTTTCGGTCCGCTTACCGGGTATGAATGGTTCACGGTAAACAAGTGGGGCGGTTATTTCGGTGGCGTTGACGGCGCAGACCCGCGTAACCCTGGTGGCGCGTTCATCGCTACCACGGGTACGGGCAGCACAGCCGGAACGTTCTCATTCGTCCTGTGGATGCCTCTTGAGGTAACTCACAGGGATGCACTCGGGGAAATCGAGAATAAGAGCGCGTCTAGCTCTTACACTCTTGAAGTCTACATTGACTCTCAGGCTAATACGTATAATCAGGTTCCCTCTGTTCAGGGTACTATGAGGATGCGTGCCAACCTTGACGGTTACACGGAACCTGAGTCGGCAGACTCTTTCGGTCGTCCGCTTTCACAGGTGCCACCCGCTAACGGCACTGTCCAGTACTGGACTTCTGAGGTTTACAATAGCCCGTCTGGTCTGTCTAAGTACAATATTCAGAACGGTATTGGCTATAGTTTCCGCAATATCGGTATTATCTCTTATGACCACGGTAACGGCACTCGTGCTACTGCTGGCCTGGTGGGCGGGGAAATGCCAGACCCAACTACGGTATCATTCGGTAAGGTTCAGCTTGTTCAGCTTCCATTGCGCATGTGGATTGACAAGATGGCTAAGTGGTTTGAACTTGAAGCCGCCGGGCCTGACGCGTACCTCTCGCCGGAAAACGGCGTTCTTGTTCTCCCGTTTAACAGGGATTTCATGAACGTGGTTGGCGAGGAACTGCGCAACCGGTATCTGTCCACTAAGGCAGGAAACGTCTTGCAATGGTCGGGCACCACTACGGCCACGCTGGATATTCACTTCCTGGTTAACTATGTCATTCCGCCCGGCAACGATCCCGCGCGGCTTAGGTCCCGTTAGGAGTAGACATGACAGAGCCATTTTACCCTACTGTTCAGGCTGGGAATCCTGATGCCAATTTGCGCGCGGCGCGTACGGATCAGAAGCACCCGGAACCGCCACAGCGCATCGAAGGTGAAGGCGTTATCACGGGTGACCCTCCGGATCATTACGTGCATCTTGCCAATGGCGCCGTAGTGCCTGGTAATTCCGTTGGCACCCATTACCATGATCCCGATATGGGCTTGGTTCCGATTGTCGCTCGTTACTACGCTGGAAGGGAGCTCCCCCGATGAATAAGAAGACTCTTGTTTTCGTTGCTGTTTTTCTCGCGGGTGTTATCGCGGCGGGACCCGTCAGGTCCCTCCCGTTGCTTAACAAGCTGCCCACGCTCTAGACATGTCAGAGTCCACAGGGATAGTGCTCATGGTAGGCGGCATCACAGCCGCTAATGAAGTGCTATTCGCGCCGCTAGCCGGAAATGGTACGCCATGGCAAAATTTCAACTGGCGTATCATTCCGGCTACTGCCGTGTTCGCTTTGGCAATGGCAGGCGTTGACCAGATTTCCCCCACACTCGGTAAGGGAATCTCTGTGATAGCACTGGTTACAGTACTGTTCACCAGATTCGGGAATGCGCCCGCACCAGTTGAGAATGTCTCTAAAGTCCTAGGATATGGATAACCACGATGTTTCACGGTACACCAGCACAAGTAATCGCGGGTGGCCTGATCCTTATTGGCGTCATCACCGCTGCAACGCTGCCTGGCAGGCAGACTGTAGGCGTTGTGAATGCTGGTAAGAACTTGCTATCCGGGGCTGAGCACACAGCCATTACCGGGGCGGCATAACATGGCACCGCTACCGGGAATGTATGGTGATAAGCCACCACAGGTAACAGATCAGGGCGCACTGGAAGCGCGTTCTATCGGTAAGCCTGATCCTGATCATGGCGAATTCGGCGATACTTCTGGCCAGACATGGCCTAGTGCTTATGGCACGGGTTATGAGGGTACGCAGTACGGGCCGGATATTGAGAATGGAGATTTCCCGGAATTCAATCAGGGTGGCAATAAGATGGATGCCACCCCGACAACGCACCAGGCACCTTATGCGCGCGGAATCATACAGCCTGACCTGGAAACACCAGGATCGTACGCTAGCGCCGCTACGTTGCTCTCAGAGCAGCGTAGGCGGCTTCACGGTGTCGGGCTAGGTGCTGCCCGGTTCTTCAACCGGTTCTCGCCATCAGGGAGGGAAGCGCCGGTAAATATTACAGTTGACCGGTATGCGGCACCGAATGCTAACATGCTCGCTTCTGGCCTGCCTGGCCAGGTAAAGCAGGGCAATAACGGCGTAGCGCGTGATACCACGCAAGGATATGGTCAGTTGAATTCCACGTCAGAGGAATTTAACACGGGTCATTCTATCCGCATCGTCCAGCATGACACTTTGCATTTCGACAGGTCACTAGATTATGCGCCGCCACAGCCATTCTGGGGTAGGCATGAAATCGTGCAGACCCGTTTTAACGGGCCGGATTCCCCGTATGGCCCCGTACTTGGCAATACCGAAACTGGCCAGCAAATCCCATGGGAAGGAAGAATCGGGACTCCTACCGCATATCAGCAACCCCCCGAACCTGCGGTGAATCAGTCAGCAAATGACAATTCACAGGATGTGTGGGCATATTATGGCTGAAATGCACCTTCCCGTACTGAGTAACGTCAAGAAAGGATACGTTTACGCGGGCGGTGCCGGTATCGCGCTTATCGTCGGCATTGCCTACTGGCGCCACCAGGCTAATGCAGCGGCTAACGCTGCCAGCACTACAACGGCAGCCACCAGTACTACAGATCCTAATGCAATTGACCCTGCCACGGGAATCCCGTATGCAGATGAAATCGGAGGGTCATACCCGTCATACCCCTACGGGGTTTCCGATTACGGTGGCGGCACGGGATACCCGTATAGTCCGCAACAGGTAACCACTACGGCAACGGGTATCACTAGTAATGCTGACTGGGCGACTCAGGCAGAGAATGACTTGCTTGCGCAGGGCGTGACTATTGCCGCATCCTCTCAGGCTATTTCTAAGGTACTAGCCGGATTGCCGGTAACAGTTGACCAGCAGAACCTGTTTTTGCAGGCACGCGGATTGCTCGGGGGTGACCCACCCCAGGGATACCCGACACCTATCAAGCTACTGGACACGCCAGCGCAGCCTAACCCGCCATCCACTGTTACAGTGCCTAACGTTGTGGGCATGAATTTCGGTAAGGCATTCAATACGCTTACAGTTGCTAACCTGGTTAGTGACCCTGGCCATGGCGGGACTAATGCGGCTTGGATTGTCACGTCACAGTCTGTGAAGGCAGGAACAAAGGTTAAGCCTCATACAGTGGTTAAGCTGACAGTTCCCCAGCCAAAGGTGGTTAAGAAATGAAGGTTAACCTAGCGAACGTTGGCGCGGCTATGGCACTTATGGGTGTCGGGCTAATCCTGCGTGATCTTCTCAGGAATAATGATACTTGGAAGGAAGCAACCGAGAATGTCGGACCCAGTGAAGCGGCTTCTCAGCCCGCCAGCGTCAGTAGGGGTAGCGATCGGGACAATGGGGCTGGTATTCGCGATTTACGCGTTTTCCATGCCTAATGTTGCCACAGTCCACGGCACAGACCCTCATGACATCAATATTGACAAGGCACGAAAGAAGGCAGCGATTACAGCGGGCCTAGCCGCTGGTGCCGCTGCACTGCTAGCGCGTGACCTTAACCCGTGGATTCTCGGGGGCGGCGCTATTATCGTGTCTGATGTTTTCGTACGGCACGCCAATATTACTCATCCTGATACAGGCGATATTGTCTCGAATGAGAATTATGGTAAGCCTATCCCGGATACCGGGAATTACGCTGAGGATTACTCGCAGTTATGGGTAAGGTTAACGGAGTTGCCCTGGGTACCATCTCGGCAGGTGGATTGTTCCTGTACGCGGGTATTAAGGGCATCTCTGTTACCGGCGCAATACAGGATATCGTCTCTGGAAAGTCACCCGCTACGGCTATCGCCAACCAATGGACTTCAAGCACAGTGCCCGGTATTCCTGGCAGTGCCCCTGGTGAAGTGCCAGGAACGGGAAGCGTGCCCGCTACAGGTCCAGCGGCACCAGCAGGAGGGAATGCGGGGCAGTATCAGGCTTACGCGTTCTCGCTTTTCCCGCAATACGGATGGGGTACAGATCAGCAGTCGCCACTGGTTTCCCTGTGGAATGGCGAATCAGGATGGGATCCTACAGCATATAATCCTGGCACGCATACTACTAACCCCGATGATTCCCATGCGTTCGGTATTCCTCAGGCGTTGCCAGCGTCCAAGATGGCGTCTGCCGGTAGCGACTGGCGGACAAACGGCTATACGCAAATCAGGTGGGGTCTGGGATATATCCATGATGTTTACGGTAGTCCAGCGCATGCTTACGCCATGTGGCTAAGTCGTAATCCTCACTGGTATTAGGGGGAATATAAATGCCACAGAATCCGGGTGGCCCGCCTCCAACGGGAGTTATTATCGGGACATGGCAACAAGAAGTTGACAAGTACCGTGCCATTATTTCCGCTAAAATGCTGGGAGTGTATAACGGGAATACGCCTGCCCAGTTTAAGGGTATGACTTTCCCGCAGATTTATGATGAGATCATCAATAGTAAGCCTCCGCAACAGGTTAATCCTTACCTGGCATTTAAGGTTGTAGCCCAGTTGTGGCTAGCGGCAAAACTGGCAGGAGTAATTATTGACATTACTCAGGCTACAGGCAGATTCACTAATACATCTGAGCAAGGAATCTCGCGTGGTATTTCCCAGTTTGCCAGCCCGTTGCAATGGCTTATGTCTGGTCAGTTCTGGGTACGCGCTGGTGAAGTAGCCCTAGGGCTAGTATTGGTTGGCGTAGGTCTGGCGAAACTGGCGGAGTCTAACGGATTGGCAGAGAAAATTGTATCCGCTACACCAGCGGGCAGGCTTGCGAAAGGACTACTCAAGTGAATGACGAACTTGAAGGCTTGTTTGAGCATCTTACCATGAATGTTCACGTGGTAAACGCTGAGGACATCAGGCCACCAGAGAAGCCGGCGTCAGTTAATCATGTGATCACGCGGACATTCAACGATATCGGTACCGTCGTCGAGATTTTGCAGGAAGATCCCACCAGGGTCAAGACAGAGTTTTTCATCTCAGGTACGGGTAACGTGTTCATCTGTCACTCACTGTCGCAAGCGCAAGCGGCGCTAACGGGTGTGGGCGGTAATTTCGGTGCCCTTATCCCGTGTCCTGGCGCTAACCCGACCATTAACTACTGTGATTACTCTCAGGCTAAGCAGTGGGCGGTACTTACCGGCGCTAGCCCGGTTCTCTCCCTTATCTCGGAGAAAAAGGGATGATCAGGGTACCGCTTAATGAAGATGCTACGGTAAAGCTTGATGGTTCCGGTAACGGCACTGTCAAACTTGGGCCTGCGGCAACAAATGAAGCCGTAGCCAAAATATACGCTGGCGATGCCGTTAAAGATCAGAATTTCGTTGACGGCACCTTTAGCGGTTCATCAGGTGATGCGAGTGACAGGGTATCAGGCCAGGAGATAACATATGGTAACTGGATATGGGCTGCATGGACTAGTGGCGATATTAATGCAGTAGCCACCCTGGTAGTTTACGGCGAGAAAGAAATACCCGGATGAGCGGATTTTCCAATTCTATCCTAGGCGGCGCGAGCAAGCTAATTCGCGCCGCTATTCAGTCACCCAATTACGTTCCCGCTACTACTGGCTGGACTATTAATAAGGATGGCTCGGCGGAATTTAATAACCTTACTATCAGGGGCACTTTCGCTGGACTCAAGTTCATTATTAATAGCCTAGGGGCATTCTTTTACTCAGGGACACCAGCACTAGGCAACCTGGTAGCGTCTATTACTTCTGCTGCTGGCGCTAATGACGGGCTAGGTAATCCATTTGATGCTGATATTACGGTATATGGTTCAGCGGGTACTACAGTGCAAATGCTAGCCGCTACAGCGGCAGCGCTTAACATCGGCAGTGGGGATTCAGCTGAAACATCACCCGCATTCCTGTCATCAGCGATTTTCGGTTCAGGTCCCACTAGATTTATCCAGACAATCCTAGGGGCGGCTAGGGTATCAGGTCAGAATTCTTTCAGGGATTTGCAGATCTTGCTAGAGGGTGACGCGATAGATCATTCATTCCCTACTGACCTGAGGATAGAAATTACGCAAGATGCCACAACTAGCGCCGGTATAACTTTCACTCCGACTAGCTTCCTATTCCGTGGCAGCCCTAGCAATATGTTCTTCATTGACCTGGTAAATAAACTGCTGGTGGCAGGATATCCCGTAGTCGGGGCCAGCACGCTAGGGGGCACTGGCGCAGATCCCTGGCACCTGATGACGCCATTGCTCAATTCATGGGCTGGAGCAGCGGCGCCAAATGCCGCACCACAGTACCGTTTCACAGCATCGCGTAAGGTTAACGTGGCAGGAACTCTTAACGGCGTAGCCGCTACGGCAGCGACATTTTTTAACTTGCCAGCAGCATACCGGCCGACACTACGCCAGGTACAGGCAGCATGCGGCGCTACAGGTAATGTAGCGGCTAACAAAAGCTCATTTATACAATTGGACACAGCAGGAAATCTCACGGTAAGCGGCGCTAATGCCCTTCCTGCCGCTGGTGTGTTCACATTCGACGTAGAACTATCATTGGATCTTACGTGACTACTATCCTAGGGCTTATTATCTCAGTAATCGGAGTCTTGTTCATACCGTTGCTGCTTATGATATGGCGCGGTGCGCAGAAGTGGACGCGTGTTGAGGTAAAGCTTGATAATGCCATTAGCAGACTAGATGATATTGTAGAGTCTAAGGATAAGGTCCATCAGGCTTTGTATGAGCAAATGAAATCTGACAGGGAAGCGACTAATCAGAGACTCACATACCTGGAACGCTTGTGGATTGAAATGCGCATTAAGTGATATACTCGGATCAGTGCCTACTGAAAGGAAACGATCATGCCTTATGAGGTTAAGCAGGATGGCGAGAATTACCAAGTCATCAATTCCCAGTCAAAAGAAGTTAAGGCCACGCATGAACCGCCTGACGCCAAGGGTAAGGCAGAACGTCAGGTGAGGCTACTTCACATGATCGAAAACGGAGATAAGCCGGATGAGTGACGACGGGTACACCAAAGAAGAAATTCAGGCAGAGATCAGG
>Ga0310910_10001190_pt1 | contig 13983 bp, 6 predicted proteins | sample GREbulkMGHF172_FD_203448 | JGI IMG/M metagenome (GOLD analysis project Ga0310910, IMG submission 203448) | Lab enrichment of tropical soil microbial communities from Luquillo Experimental Forest, Puerto Rico - GRE.bulkMG.HF172 | ecosystem: Environmental > Terrestrial > Soil > Tropical forest >... | reverse complement strand
GGCTGGCGATCTGGGGCCTTGTCGAGGCGCGCCTGCAGCAGGCCGATTTGCTGGTCCTCGGTGGGCTCAACGAAGGCAGCTGGCCTGGTTCAGCCGAGCACGACCCGTGGATGTCGCGGCAAATGCGGCGCGACTTCCGTATCGCCGTCCCGGAACGCTCGGTCGGCATCGCCGCACATGATTTTGCGCAGGCGTTCGGCGCGCCAGAGGTGGTGCTGACCCGCGCCGCGCGGCACGAGGGCGTGCCAACCGTACCGTCACGCTGGCTGCTGCGCCTCGATGCGGTATTGCGCGCCGCCGGACTTGGCTATGCGCTCCGGCCGGACGCGGCGATCGAGTCCGCCGTGCAGCAGATCGACGAGGCCCAACACTACCGGCCGCTTCCGTCACCCGAACCGCGGCCGCCGCTAACCGCGCGCCCGCGTCAGCTCTCGGTGACTCAGATCGAGACTTGGCTACGCGACCCCTATGCGATTTACGCCCGCCACATCCTCGAGCTCGAGCCGCTGGACGAACTCGACGCCGACCCCGACCGCGCTGATCTCGGCATCGCCATCCACCGAGCGCTTGACGAATTTGTTCATCGTCATCCGCGGGAATTGCCTAGCGAAGCAGAGGCGGAATTGCTGCAGATCGGCCGCGCCCATTTTGGTGCGCTCCTGTCGCGCCCGGGCGCCTGGGCTTTCTGGTGGCCGCGCTTCGAAAGGATCGTCCGCTGGCTCATCGCCAAGGAGCGGGCGCACCGGTCCCTCGTCGCCGAGAGCATCAGCGAGTGCGAGGGCAGCCTGACCCTGCCCGCACCTGGCGGGCCGTTCACCCTGACTGCCAAGGCGGACCGCATCGACCGCCTCTCAGCGGGGGGGTTTTTGCTGGTCGACTACAAGACCGGCTCGCTGCCCTCGAAAAAGGAGATCGTCGGGGGGTACGCGGCGCAGCTCCCGCTCGAAGGAGCGATCCTCCGGGACGGCAGCTTCGGGGCGGTCACCGGCGCGCCTGCGGCGCTGGAATATTGGCGGCTGACCGGCGGGACTCCGGTCGGGCAGCGCTACTCAATCGGCAACGACGATCCAGACATGCTGATCCAAAGGGTGCTCGACCGGGTCAGATCGCTGATCGAGCTCTTCGACGACCCCGCGACACCCTATCTCGCGGAGCCGGAGCCGAAATGGGCGCCGCGCTTTTCCGATTACCGCCACCTCGAGCGTGTTACCGCGAGAGAAGACGAGGAATGATCGGAGCAGTGGACGCGCACGCAGCGCAGCGCCGGGCGGCGGCGCCCGGGGTTTCGGCGTGGGTCTCGGCTTCGGCGGGCACCGGGAAGACCAAGGTGCTGACCGACCGCCTGCTCGGACTGATGCTGGAGGGTAGCGACCCCGCGCGCGTCCTGTGCCTGACCTTTACCCGTGCGGCCGCCGCAGAGATGGCCAACCGGCTCAACGAGCGACTAGCCGCGTGGATGATATTGCCGCAAGCTGCGTTCTTCGAGGAGCTGCGCGAGCTGACCGGGCGAGACCCGGACGACGCGATGATGGCGCAGGCGCGTCATCTCTTCGCCCGGGTGCTCGACACCCCGGGCGGCGTCAAGATCTCCACGATCCACGCCTTCTGCCAGGCATTGCTGCGCCGGTTTCCGCTGGAGGCCAGTGTCTCGCCCGAGTTTACCGTGCTCGACGAGCGCGGCGCCGCCGAGACGCGGCTCGAGGCCGCCGAAAGCGTGATCGTTGCCGCGCGGGATGACGGGGATCGGGGCGAACTCGCTGGGGCGCTCTCGGTGGTCGCCGGTCATGTCGCGGAGACGCGCTTCGGCATACTGATGGCTGCACTCGCCGGTGAGCGCGGCAAGCTCCGCCGCGCCGTCGCAGGCGGTCACGCGACGCTGCGCGACAGGCTGTGCGCGGCGCTGGCTCTGCCCCTCGGGACCACATCGCAAGATCTCGTCACCGCCTTTTGCACCGAGAATGCCGGCGACGAGTCCGGCCTGCACAAGGCGGCGGTGGCGCTCCGCGGCGGCTCGGACGCCGATCAAAAGCGCGGCGTGGTCATCGGCGATTGGTGCGCGATGCCGAAGCAGCGGTATCAGATGATCGAAGGCTATTCCCGAGTCTACCTGACCGAGGAAGGGGAGATCCGCAAAAGCCTGATAACTCGAGGCGCCGCCGCATCGGCGGAATGTGACGCCTGCGCGGTTCTGGCGGCTGAAGCGCAGCGGGTCAAAAAGTTTCGCGAGGCACATGCCTCGACGGTGCTGGTGGAGGCGACGTGCGCCTTGACCCGGCTCGGCGACGCGCTGATCGAGGATTATGAAGAGCGCAAGCGAGCCCGAGGGGCGCTCGATTACGAGGATCTCGTGACCGGGGCGCTCGACCTGCTGCGTCGCCCCGGGGTGGCGCCGTGGGTGTTGTTCAAGCTCGACGGCGGGCTCGACCATATTCTGCTCGACGAGGCACAGGACACCAATCCCGAACAGTGGGAGATCGTAGCCGCGCTCGCCGAGGAGTTCTTCGCCGGCGACAGCGCGCACGACCGGACCCGCACGATCTTTGCCGTCGGCGACGCAAAGCAGTCGATCTACAGCTTTCAACGCGCCGATCCGCAGGCCTACCTCCGCATGCGGCGGCATTTCGAAACGCGCACTGCCGCCGCCGAGCAGGAGTGGCGGGTGGTACCTCTGGAGATCTCGTTCCGCTCTACCGAGCCGGTGTTGCAGGCGATCGATGCGATCTTCCGGCAGGACGCCGCGCGCGACGGGGTGGCGCTCGACGACGGCCCGATCCGCCATGTCGCCTCTCGCGCCGGCCAGGCGGGGCTCGTCGAACTGTGGCCGCCGGTGGAACCGCAACCCGACGAAGATTCTGATCCCTCGGCATTACCGGTGACCCGCCGCCGCATCGCCGAGCCCTGCACTCGGCTCGCTGAGGCGATCGCGGCAACGATCAAGGGCTGGCTGGACCGTGGCGAGATGTTGGAGGCGCGCGGCCGCCGGATTCGACCGGGCGACGTGATGGTGCTGGTGCGGCGGCGAAACGAGTTCGTCGGCGAACTGCTGCGCGCCCTCAAGCAGCGTCGTGTTCCGGTCGCCGGCGCTGATCGCCTGATCTTGACCGAGCAACTCGTCGTGCAGGATTTGGTGGCGCTCGGCCAGTTTCTGCTGTTTCCAGACGACGATCTGACATTGGCCGGCGTGCTCAAGGGTCCGCTCTTCGCGTTCGACGAAGAAACTTTGTTCGATCTCGCCCATGCGCGCGGCAAAGAGCATCTGTGGGACCGGCTGCGCAGCCGCGGCGAAACAGATGCGGCATTACGGCAGGCGGCCGAACGCCTATCAGCTTTCTCCGCCCGCGCCGATTTCGTCCCGCCTTACGAGCTCTACGCCGAGATCCTAGGCGCCGAAGGCGGACGGCGCGCCTTGCTCGAGCGCCTCGGAGCCGAAGCGGAAGACGCGGTCGAGGAGTTCCTCGGGTTGACCCTCACCTACGAGCACGAACACGTCCCGTCATTGCAGGGCTTCTTGCGCTGGTTGGCCGCCGGTGACACCGAGGTCAAACGCGATTTCGGGGCGCGCCCGCGCGACGAGGTTCGCATCTTGACGGTGCACGGCGCCAAGGGGCTAGAAGCCCCGATCGTCTTTCTGCCCGATACGATGCAGCTGCCAAAACCATCGGAGACGCTGTTGTGGACGGAAAAGGAAGAGCTGCCGTTGTGGCGCCCGCGCGCCGAGTTCACCGTTCCGTTCTACACCTCCGAAAGGGAAGCGTTGCGCCGGCGCGAGCTGCAGGAATATCGGCGGCTGCTCTATGTCGGCCTCAGCCGCGCGCAGGACCGGCTGTATATCTGCGGGTGGCAGACCCGCGCCGCGCCGCAGCAGGGTTGCTGGCACGGGTTGTGCCGCGCCGGTCTCACCGAGATCGGCACTCCGTTCGCGTTCGACGGGACGGCGCTGATCGGGCGCGACGGGTGGTCGGGCGACGGATTACGGCTCTCCGGCGCGCAGACGGCTCCGCCCCTTATGGAAACCCTGAAAGAGATCGCGCATCCGGCGCTTCCGCTACCGCGTTGGGTCACGGAGCCGCCGCCGGCCGAGCCCCAACCGCCGAAGCTGCTGTTTCCGTCACGCTCGAGCGAGGTCGAGCCTGCCGCCTCTTCGCCGCTCGGGACTGGAGAGCGTGACCGCTTCAAGCGGGGGCTTCTCGTCCATCGGTTGCTGCAGAGCTTGCCCGAGCTGCCCGCGGGAGGGCGCGAGGATGCGGCGCGCCGGTTTCTCGCGTTGCCAACGCACGGGCTCTCCACGGAGGAGCAGGACGAGATACGCCGCGAGACCCTCACGGTGCTGGGGCACCCCGATTTCGCGGCGATCTTCGGGCCGGGCTCACAGGCCGAAGTGCCGTTGGTCGGCCTGGTCGATGGCCATACGTTATCAGGGCAGATCGACCGTCTGGTGGTCGAAGAAAGCCGAGTGCTCGTCGTCGATTTCAAGACGTTGCGCGCACCACCGGCGACCGAGGCGGAGGTCGCGCCGATCTATCTCCGCCAGCTCGCCCTTTACCGGTCGGCGCTCGGCCGGATCTATCCACAGCATGAAATTCGCTGCGCGCTGCTATGGACAGAAGGTCCGCGTTTGATGCCGATCAGCCCCGAGCGCCTCGCAGGGTACCCGCCTTGACGCCGCTTTTTCGGCTCCCTTAATCTCTGCGACTATCAACGCAAGGATGACCCGATGAAGCCGAACGCCGTCACCGACAGCACTTTCGACGCCGCGGTCCTCCGCGCGAGCGAGCCCGTGCTCGTCGATTTCTGGGCAGAATGGTGCGGCCCCTGCCGCATGATCGGCCCCTTCCTCGAAGACCTCGCGACCGACATGGCCGGCAAGCTGACCGTGGCCAAGGTCAACATCGACGAGAACCCTCAGACCCCAATGAAATACGGGGTGCGCGGGATCCCGACGATGATCCTCTTCAAGGACGGGCAGGTCGCCGCGACCAAGATCGGTGCGCTGCCCAAGAGCAAACTCTACGAGTGGGTCGAGTCGGTCCTGTAGGCCCGACGACAGGGGTCATTGCGGCACGAGGGTCGAGCACGCAGTCAGATCGCCGGTGGGGAGCCTAATCCCCCAACACCGGGGGAAGTTCCATGAGCACGGAGCCGGCGCCAGTCAGCCCGGCGGTGGAAACCGCGCGATCCAGTGCCGGGCGATGTCTTCGCGACGGCAAACCCAGACGTGGCTGTGGGCGAGGATGTGCTCGATGAAAGTGATCAGCGCTTTGGCTCGGCCGGGATGACCGGTCAGGCGCATGTGCAGGCCGACCGACATCATGCGCGGCCGTTCGGCGCCTTCATCGTAGAGAAGGTCGAAGCTGTCGCGCAGAAAGGCAAAGAAATCCTCGCCGGAGCCGAAGACGCCGCGGCCGAACTTCGAATCATTGGTGGTCAGCGAATAGGGCACCACGAGGTGCGGCTTGTCGCCAATCCGTACCCAATAGGGCAGCTCGTCGTTGTAGGTGTCGCTGTCGTAGAGAAAGCCGCCGTGTTCGACCAATAGCCGGCGGGTGTTTTCCGAAGGTGCATAGCGGCAATACCAGCCAACGGGGCTCTTGCCGGTTGTTTTGCGGATCAAATCGACGGCCGCGGCGATCTGTCGTCGCTCTTCGCTTTCGGCGAGCCCGGGGTGGTTGGTCCAACGATAGCCATGGCTGCAGATGTCCCAGTCGCTGGCGGCGATCGCGGTAGCCGCCGGCGGGTTGGCCTCGAACGCCCGGGCGCAACCAAAAATCGTTACCGGCAGCCGAAAGCGGGTGAAGATCCGATGAAGGCGCCAGAAGCCGACCCTGGCGCCGTATTCGAACATGCTCTCGGCACCGAGGTCGCGCCCCCTGACGCCGAGATCGCTGCCGATCATCTCGGTCAACCCGGTCTCGGAGACGCCATCTCCAGCGGGATAAGAAAGTTCGGAACCCTCTTCGAAATTGATCACGAAATTGACAGCAATGCGGGCATTGCCGGGCCATCCGGCATGCGGCGGGTCAGCGCCGTAGCCGACGAAATCGCGCGTCACGACTTCTCTCCCTGCGGCTTCGGATGCCAATCGCGGCGTAAGTTGTCGTAGTGCGGTCCATCTGGCATGGTCACCACCATCTCTGAGACTTCCAACAGCTTAGCCCAGCATCGTCCGCTGCGGGAGAAGCGTTGCAAGTCAGTTCGCGGAAGTAGGCTCGACCTCCCGGAGCGATGCGGAGCGCGCGGCACGGCGGGTGACCAGCGCTAGAGGCACACACAGCAACAGCATGAAACCGCCGAGAATGGCAAAGCTCTCACTCACACCCCAGCGGTCTGCGATGCCACCCATCAGCGGGGGGATCATAATCGAGGTGAGCCGCTGCCCGGTCTGACGCAGCCCTACGACGGCGCCCTGCTGATGGCGGCCGACCGACCTCGCCTGCACCGACAATATGACCGGCTGGATCACTCCTTCGAGCCAGCCGCGTACCGCCTGCGACACCAGCAGTAAGACGAAGATTCCACAGAGCAGCGGTGTTGCCGCGATCAGCAGGATCGAAAGCACGGTGCCGCTCAACATTGTACGTTGCGGATCGCCCAGCCGTATCGCCCGACCAGCAAACAGTGAACCAAGCCCGCTGGCAATCTCGACGGTCGCAAACAGAGCGCCAATCATCGTGCCGGCAAGCCCGATGCGGTCGAGATAAACGACGTAAACCGAAGTCTGGATGCTGTAGGTCGTATTGCGCATGGATATGACCGCCATCGACAGGGCGATGGCCGGAATCGCGATCAGCATAAAGGAGTTGATGTAGTCCGAAGCCCGCGGCAGGGCATCGCGGGCGCGGAAGCGCGCTCGTCTCCTTCCGCCGCCCGACCCGGGACCGAAAATCTCGGCCTCCGGTGTGCGCAGCAATGCGATCGTCAGCACCATGCCCCAGAGGGAGCCCAGGAGATATGCTGGCCAGGCCCCGCCAAAGTCCCACACCGCGCCAGCGAGAATCGGCGCCGTCGTCGAGCCGAATCGGGCAAAAAAACTGAACTTGCCGATATATCCGGCATCACCCTCGGCGAGCTGGGCAATGAGGGTCTGCGCGCCCGACCAGGCGAAGGAGACGGCGGCACCGCTGATCAGCTGCAGCAGCAGCAAGGTCCAGAACCCGGGCACCAGCGGAAACAGAGGCGCCAACGCCATCCCGGTCCAGACGAAGAACAAGGTGACCCTGCGCGTACCAAACCGGTCCATCAGCACGCCGATATGGATCGACAGGAACAAGGCAAGGATCGAGCGGCCCCCTACCAAAATGCCGATTTCAGACGCGTCGAGCCCAAGCGAGAGCCCATAGAGCGGGATCAGGAAGGTGTAGAAATCGACATAGCCCATGCTGAACGGCCCGGCGACATAGAGCGACGCCAGGGGTCTAGGACGACAACTATTCATTCGCAGGAGCCGGTCAGTCGGCCAGTGTGGGCTCGGCCTGCTGCAAGCGCCCCGCGCGGCGGGTGATCAGCGCGACTGGCACAGAGAGCAAAAGCAGAAGGCAGCCGAGAATGACGAAGCTCTCGCCGGCTCCCCACCGGTCGGCGATCATGCCCATCACCGGCGGAATAACGATCGCCGCCAGCCGGTTCATCGTCTGCCTCAACCCGACGACCGAGCCTTGCCGGTAACGTCCGACCGCCTTGGCCTGCACCGAAAACATTAACGGCTGGACGACGCCCTGCAGCCAGCCGCGCGCCGCCTGCGCCAAGAACAACAACAGAAAGATCCCGCCAAGAAACGGGGTCAGGCAGATCAGCACGATCGACAGCACCGTCCCGCTGAGCATCGTGCGCTGTGGGTCGCCGAGCCGCATCGCCCGCCCGGCGAACAGCGAGCCAAGACCGCTCATTACCTCGATTGCCGCGAACAGAATGCCGATGGATATGCCTGTGAGCCCGACCCCTTTCAGATAAACCACATAAATCGAGCTCTGCACGCCATTAGTCGCGGTGCGCAGGAATATGATTGCCATCGTCGTTGCCACCGCGGGAATCGCCATTAGTGCGAAACAACGAACATAGTCAGGAAATCGCGGGAGCACGTCGCGCGCTCGGAAGCTTGCTGTGCGGCGGGAGCGCCGCCCACCACCCCCTGCGAACTCCGCCTCGGGGGCGCGTAACAGCGCGATCGTCACCACGCCGCCCCAGGCGACACCCAATGTGTAGGCCGGCCATGCGCCACCCCAATCCCAGGCAGCACCGACCATCATCGGTGCCAGCGTGGTGCCGATTCGCGCAAAGAAGCTGAACCGGCCGATGTATTCGGCCTCCCCATCGGCCAGCTGAGCGATCAAGGTCTGTGAGCCCGACCACGCAAACTGCAGTGCGGCGCCATTGACGACCTGCAACAGCAGTAATGGCCAGAACCACGGCACCAGCGGAAAGACGGGCGCCAGCGCCATCGCCGTCCAGACAAAGAACAATGTCACCCGACGGGTGCCGAACCGGTCCATCAGCACGCCGACATGGATCGACAGGAACACCGCGAGTAACGAGCGCCCGCCGACCAGCATGCCGATTTCTCCGGCGGTCATGCCGAGCGAGAGGCCGTAGAGCGGTATCAGGAAGGTGTAAAATTCGGTGTAGCCCATCGCGAACAGCCCGGCGATGTAGATCGAGGCTGGAGGGCGGGATGGGCTAAGTGTCATCTCCGAGGGATTGGTCCACTCATCCGATCGGGGCCGGGTGGCCGGCCATCTGGCATGTTCGTCGGTTCATCTTAAGCGCACGTCGTGGCGCGGGCGACCCCAATCGGCGGCGGCGTTGGCCGCGCGTTCGACATCTTCTTCGAGGATTAGCCGCTGTTCGACGAGCCGCCGTGCCGCTGCGGTAATCGCCGCGACGTAGGCCTGGGCATTCGGGTAGCGCTCGAGAATCGATCGCCTTGGGTCGCCCGTCGCGCGTCGCTCTTCCAGGGTCTCGGGGAACGGGATGTAGCTGCCCGAGAATTCGTGCATGGCGCCGGTGCCGAAACCGCGGGCCCGCAGGTTCCAGCCGCAATAGGTACCGAGTGGCGCCTCCACCATCGGCGCCCTGACGCCGGCCTTGTCGTTGCCATCCTCGTCGACCGCGGGCAACAGGATCGCATAATCGCCTCCCGAAAAGATATCCGGGGGCTCCTTCAGAATTCCGCGCTCCGCCTCCGGACCGAAGTCCAGCAGGGGCACCACGTTCGGCGCGCGAGGCGTTGCCACCCCTGGAATTTCCGGGAATTGCCGCCGCCATTCTTCCAGGGTCACCAACGTCCGGTCGACGCGGCGCGGGACGCGGCTCTCGGGTGGCGTTACGCCTGCCGCCGCCCACCGGTCCATCGCATCGATCATCGCGCGGAACAGCATCGAGGTCGCAACGATGTTGCGGTAGTTCTGGCAGACGCCGCGCTCGGGTCTTTTCGGCAGCGGGTCGGCGAAATGTTGCGCGCTTGCCCACGTGTAGACCCGCACGCCCTTCGGCTGCGGCAGATCATTGCCGCGCGTATCGGTGTGGACGAGCGACCCGCGCCGCTGCCAGTACTCGGTCGAGGTCTGGGTGTGGATGACCAAAGGATCGGTCTTCGGGCGCTTTAAGACGGCGTCCGTGAGTCCGGTCAGGTGATCGGTCGTTTCGGTATAGGAGAACGGGAAAGCGTCCGCCGGGTTGAAGTGGTCCTCGTATTGCTGCCCGCCCGAGACATCGGCGTTGGCGAAACGGTGGTTGAGCCACATTCGGCCCGCCCCGGCGACATGCGGCAGGACGCCGTCGAAGACCTTGTTTCCACCGGCGTCTTCGTTGAATCCGCGATAGACAAAATCACGCAGGCAGCGCCCGGTTTGCGAACGGCCCCAGGCATAGGCCTTTTCAATCGGCCCGCCTCGCTCGCGGAGCGGGTTCACCCGGCCGGCGTAATCTTCCGCCCCATATCGCAGAAAACTCACGAAATCCCGTACCGCGGCATGGCCGAGCCCGAGTACGAGCGGGTCTCGACCGGTATAAACCAGCTCGTAGATCCAGCCCGGCTCAAACCCTCTGGGGATGTGAATATGGCTGTCGGACGGGATCACTGCCTGGACGACACCCTGGTTGTCGAGGCCGACTCACCTTCGATCCGGGCGAAGCACCAGCTTTCCGCCGGCACCGGTACCCGCTCGTCGTATGGATAGCGCCGGCGCGTCAGACGCGCCTCGCGGGGGTCGTCGATATCGGTGATGCAACGCTGCGCGGAAGCTCCGGGTTCGACTGCGAAATGCGCCCGCCCGATAAGCCGTTGGTAGGTCCGGCGGAGCCGAACTCGTGTCCGCCGGCGAAGAAAAACCGCTCGTGAGCGATAGCTCTATTCGATTCGTCATCGCCGCAAATCCCTATTGCGATGTCCCGCTGCAGATCGGGGTACGGCCGATCCCCATGGCCGATACCTGTTGCTTGTTTTAACTGCTCAAATTGACAGGCGCGACGCTTAAATCGATCTCACCCCCAATTGTTCTTGGCTCAGGTCTCTTACCTACGGAAAATACGAGCTCTCACAGCGTTCTCTCCCAGTGGGAACTACCGGCCGCAGGAAATCCGGGTTCTCTCGAGCCAATCCGATGGTCAAGTCGAATCAGAGAAACTTTCTCGCGCGTGTGCTGTTCGATGGTAAAGCATTATAAAATCGGAACAGTGGTTCGAGAGTTTGCTTAAGTCAAAGTTGTCGCGATGAGCGAAGGTCTCCGAATCTATAATCTCTTTCCGCCCTTGGCCGGGACCGTTCGGGATTGGATGGTGCACCTCCCACGGATCGCCGGAATGGGGTTCAATGCTGTCTATCTCAACCCCTTTCACTACCCGGGGTTCTCCGGCAGCCTCTATGCTGTCAAAGACTATTACCGCCTGAACCCGCGTTTCCGCGGCGCCGCACCGGGTGACGACGACACTTTATTGCGCGGGTTCACGGACGCCGCTCGCTCTCATGGGCTGCGCGTCATCATGGATCTTGTCGTCAATCACACCTCCAAGGACAGCGAACTCGTCACGCAGCACCCGGACTGGTTTACCCGGGATGCAAAGGGAGAGCTCGTATCTCCCCGTGCCATCGATCCTGCTGATGCCCGGCGCAAGACTGAGTGGGGTGATCTTGCAGAACTCGACTACCGACCCCCGCAACAGAGCCAGATCCTGGATTATTTTCAGCGGCTTGTGCGCCACTATGTTTCTCTCCAGTTCGGTGGCTTCCGGTGCGATGCCGCGTACAAGGTGCCTGCCGAGGTCTGGCGTGGTCTGGTCGATGCGGCCAAAGCGGGGTCTCGGGACGTAACCTTCTGCGCCGAGACTCTGGGGGCGCCGAACGGGGCAGTTTTGGCCCTTGCCGATGCCGGCTTCGACTATCTCTTCAACAGTGTCAAATGGTGGGACTTCGAGAGCCCGTGGCTGCTCGAGCAGTACGAAACTTTTCGCCATATAGCGCCGTCGATCGGCTTTCCCGAAAGCCATGACACGAAGCGGCTGGTAACCGAGCTGCTCGCAGCTGGAATTCCGGAATCACTTATCGAGCCACATTACCGCCAAGCTTATGCCTTCGCCGCGGCGTATTCGACCGGTGTGCTGATGCCGATGGGGTTCGAATACGGTTGGTCGCGGGCGCTCAGCGTAGTCCCTACCCGCGACGACAAACCCGAGCATAAACGCTTTGATCTCAGCGAATTTATTGCCGAGGTCAATGCGATGAAGCAGGCCATCCCGGCGTTGAACGAGGAGGGCCCGCAGCAGCTGCTGAGCAGCAAAGGCGATTCGCTGGTGGCCCTGGAACGCCAAACCGAGAGCGGGGAAGATCGGGCCTTCGTCCTGGTCAACAGGCATGATAGCGAGCGGCGCGAGGTTGCGCTCGAGACCCTGGTAGAGAAGGATCTCGCACTCACTGACCTCTCACCCTGCCGTCCAACAGGCACAGACGCGAAGATCGGGGCTCGGCTCGTGGTCGAGCCACTCGAAGTGCGTGTTCTGCAATCGTCATTGCGGGAGAGGATGCACGAAGGCGCCCTTCGGGAAACAGGCGGCGAGGCGGCATCAAACCTTGACGTGCCGTGGCGGCCGGAAGTGCGGATCGCGATCGAAGACGTTAATCCCGAGGCCGACGGTGGGCGCCATCCGATCAAGCGGGTTCTCGGTGACCGATTGGAAGTCCAGGCCGATATCTTCTGCGACGGGCACGACCAGTTGCGCGCCGTCATAAAATTCGGCCAAGAGGGCCAGGAGTGGTGGGAAGCCCCACTGGTGCTATTCGACAACGATCGCTGGGTTGGTCGCATCCAGCTCGATAAGCTTGGGATCTGGCGTTATACGATCGAAGCGTGGATCGATCAGTTCGAAAGCTGGCGCGACGAATTCGAAAAAAAGCGCCAAGCCGGCCAACCCGTCGAGCTTGAGCTGATCGAAGGCCGGGCGATTGTTGCCGCGGCGTTGCGCCAAGCCGGGACAGATGATTTTGCGCAGCTCCGGACATTGCTGAGGAATTACGATGGCGGGGATACCCGCCAACGCGCCGAGCTGATGCTCTCCGACCGGCTTCGCGAGCTGATGGTGCGCTGTCAGCAACGCGGTAATGTGGTGCGTTATCCCTGCGAACTCGAAATCATCGTCGACCGCAAAGCGGCGCGCTTTGCTGCATGGTACGAGATGTTTCCGCGCAGCCAGGGAAAGATGCCCGGCAAGAGTGCCAGCTTCGACGATTGCATTGCGCGGCTTACCGAGATCGCGGCGCTCGGTTTCGACGTCGTCTATCTCGTGCCAATCCATCCGATTGGCCGCGTCAACCGCAAAGGTAAGAATAACAGCACCGTTGCCGAGCCCGGCGATCCCGGCAGCCCCTATGCGATCGGTTCGGCGGAAGGCGGCCACCGCGCAATCAATCCGGAGCTCGGCACGCTATCGGATTTTCGTCGGTTCGTCCGCGCCGCCGCGGCGGTCGGCATGGAGGTGGCGCTCGATTTCGCAATCCAATGCGCCCCCGACCATCCTTGGGTGCACAAGCATCCCGAGTGGTTCCATTTCCGGCCTGACGGTACGATCAAATACGCCGAGAACCCGCCGAAGAAATACCAGGACATCGTCAACGTCGATTTCTACAACCCGGATCGGGCGGGATTGTGGGAAGAGCTGCGCGATACTGTGATGTTTTGGATCGGCGAGGGGGTCCGCACGTTTCGGGTCGACAACCCCCATACCAAGCCGCTGCCGTTCTGGCAGTGGCTGATCCGGGAGGTCAAAGTCCGTTGTCCGGAAGTTATCTTTTTGTCAGAAGCCTTCACCCGACCGAAGATGATGCGGGCCCTGGCCAAGGCAGGATTCACCCAATCCTATACGTATTTTACTTGGCGAAACACCAAAGCCGAGCTTGCGGACTATCTGGCCGAGCTCACGCAAGGCCCTGCAAGGGAATATTTTCGACCGAACTTCTTCACGAACACGCCAGACATTCTGCCGGTTTTCCTACACCAAGGGGGCCGGCCGGCGTTCCGCATTCGGCTCGTGCTCGCTGCGACATTGTCCGGGGTCTATGGGATCTATAATGGTTTCGAGCTTTGCGAAAATACGCCGGTTCCTGGGCTTGAGGAACCGATAGCATCAGAGCAGCAAGAATTTATCGAGCTGTATGGGAGCGCCCCGCCCCCGGTACGCGAAGAATATCTCAATTCGGAGAAGTACGAGTATAAGGTGTGGGATTGGGATCGTCCGGGCAACATCAAAGAGGATATCAGGATTCTTAACCGGTTCCGGCGCGACAATCCGGCATTGCAGGAATTTCTCAACCTGCGCTTTATCGACTGTCCGGACCCGAATATTCTCGCGTATGCGAAAACCTCGGCGGACATGGCCAATACCGTTATTGTCGCCGTCAATCTCGATCCCCACGTCGCGCACGAAAGCGAGATCGAGCTGCCGCTGACCGAGTTCGGCTTGGCGGCGGATGCCGAATTCTCGCTCGAGGAGGCGTTCACG
>Ga0310910_10001189_pt1 | contig 13984 bp, 13 predicted proteins | sample GREbulkMGHF172_FD_203448 | JGI IMG/M metagenome (GOLD analysis project Ga0310910, IMG submission 203448) | Lab enrichment of tropical soil microbial communities from Luquillo Experimental Forest, Puerto Rico - GRE.bulkMG.HF172 | ecosystem: Environmental > Terrestrial > Soil > Tropical forest >... | reverse complement strand
GGCTGGCGCCGGGGCGACCTCGGCCGCAACCTTCGACAAGTCGGGGAGAATGCCCAAAGCCTTCTCGCCTCCGATAATCCCGTCGGCGGTCCCCTCCATATCCCGGACGGCGCTGAGCGATGAGTAGGCACCGGCGATGACATCCAAGAAGCCGAATTCGGGATTGAATGTGGGAAGCGCCGCCTGGATCGCTGAAATCAGTTGCGAAACAGGGCCGGCGGCGGCGGCGTTGGCCTGGGCCTGGGCGACTGCGGCGGTCTGAGCCGCCAACCCGGCCGGGTTGGTGGTCCGCTTTGGTGACGAGAACGGCGTCAACGTCGTCGCAGCCGCAGAGGCGGTGGCGTAGCCGGACATCGCGGCGGCGTCCTGGGCCCACATCTCGGCGTACTGCGCCTCGGTAGCCGCGATCGCCGCGGTGTTCTGGCCGAAGAAGTTCGTCGCTATCAGCGCCATCAACTGCGCACGGTTCGCGGTGACCACCGCTGGGGGCACTGTCATCGCATATGCCTGCTCATAGGCCACCGCTGCCGCCCTCACCTGCATGGCTGTCTGCCGTGTCTGCTCAGCGGTCGTGTACAGCCAACTCACATAGGGGTCGGCCGCGGCCATCATCAACTCCGACGCGGGGCCGCGCCAGTGCAGGGTGGTCAGGCCCGAAACCACCGATTCATAGGTTTCGGCCGTGGTGCCCAACTCAGCGGCCAGCGCGTCCCAGCTTCCGGCGGCGGCTAACATCGAGCCCGACCCCGGGCCGGTGTACATCCGGGCGGAGTTGATCTCCGGCGGTAAAAAGGCGAAATCCATTGTGTCACATCTCCTTAATTGGTGTGTGCGGTGAACCACTTTCGGCGTCGGCACCTTTGGTGGCGGCGGCGCATTGGCGGTGGTCTTGAAAACGTCTCGGGTTACGGCGATAACGGGAACAGGGCGTCTAAGGTCGCGGCCAGCGTCACACTACGAGAGTTGTTGGCGGGGCATGCGCGCGGAGCATCCCGGGCGGCCTTCGGTTGCGGAGTGTCCTGAAACTCGCATGGCCACATATCATTTCGAGACTGTCAATGTGCGTCCGGTCAGCCGCGGTGGTTGAAGCTATCGGCGACGCTCTGCAATATCTCCGGGTGCCGCAGAAACGGCGTGATGATGTCAACCGGCAACGGGAACACCACCGTCGAGTTCTGGTCCGCTCCCAACTCCAACAGCGTCTGCAAATAACGCAATTGCAGTGATGCGGGGCTCTTCGATAGGGTCTCGGCGGCTTCCCGCAGCTCCTCCGATGCCTGCAGTTCGCCTCGAGCGTTGATGACTTTCGCGCGGCGCTCGCGCTCGGCTTCGGCTTCGCGAGCCATCGCTCGCTGCATTGATTCGGGAATCTCGACGTCCTTGATCTCCACCACCCGAACTTGCACGCCCCACGGTTCGGTCTGCTTTTCGATGATCGTTCGCAGATCGCTGTTGAGGTCCTCGCGATGTGCCAGCAAGGTGTCGAGGTCGGCACGGCCCAGCAGCGAACGCAGTGTCGTCTGGGCGATCTGCGAGGTCGCCACCGCGTAGTTCTCCACCGCCAGAATGGCTTTCAACGGGTCCGTCACGTGAAACATCACCACCGCGTTGACACGGGCCGGCACATTGTCGCGGGTGATCACCTCCTGCGGGGGAATGGTCAGGGTGACCAACCGCTGGTCAACCCGAATCATCCTGTCCACCAGCGGGATCAGGAACCGAAGCCCGGGGTTGTACAGCGGTCGCACATGGCCCACCCGAAATACCACTCCTCTTTCGTACTCGCGCAGCACGGCTAGCGACAGCAACGCGAGCACTGCCAGTATCACGATCCCCGCGGCGATGATGCCGATGACCATTCCGCTCACGATGTCTTGTCCTCCTTGCTTTCCCAGCTTCCCCAGCGGGTCGAGTAGCGGTCGATCGCGGCGGCCACCTGGTCCTCCAGTGCGGTGCGATGCGGCAGGTACTCCGGCGCGTTGGACGGGGTGTTCCAAAGGTGTCGGGCGAGCGGCAGTCCCAGTACCAAGATCACCAGCACTGTGCCCGCCAGCACCAGCACTTCACTGATCGAATGGTTGGTAAACAACGTCGCCAGCGGTAGCACCACGCCGAACGCCGCTACGCAGCAGGCGATCCCCCGGTGGAAGCGCCCGGCGTCCGAATGTGGCCATGGATCGATTTCGCGACTGATCTCGCGGCCGTGATCCGATGTCGTGCAACTGGATTTGACCGGGCAACTGTTGCACACCACCGGCAATGCGCGATAGCGCATTACCCGGTGCTGCGGATCAAAAGAGCTTGGCCACAGCCAGTGATCCTGTGGACAGACCCAGGCGTCGTGATCGGGCCGATAGGTGAATTGACCTGTGCGCCATCGTGCTGCGCGCACCGAGGCTCGCCGCGCCATCGCGTCGAAACTCCACCCGATTGCCACCAGTGCCAGCGAATACCCGGCAATCAGCCACACCGATGTAGCCGGCGGTGCCATCGTTCAGTCCTTCGTTACGGAATCGGCTTTCGACTCCGCCTCGGTGCCGGACTCGTCGTAGAGCGGATGTTCGGGCCACTCCTGCACGGTCGATCCGGATCTGAAGTTGCGCAATGCGGTCCAGGCGATCCAGACGAACGGCAGGACTCCGCCGACGATCATGATGATGTCGCCGGGGAGCCGGAGCCATTCAAGCACCGCGTTGCCGGGTTTGGTGATGTAGCCCAGCGACCGCGCCTCGAAGTAGCCGTCGTTGACCGAGTGGTAGAGCTGCAACACACCCAGCGGCAGCAGGGTGACGAACACCATCCATGCCAGGCCGATGTTCATGCTCCAGAACGAGATTCGCGCCCATTTCTCCGGCCATTTGTCGGCGGGGATCACGTAGCGGAACGCGAACATCGCCAGGCCAACGGCGAGCATGCCATAGACCCCCATCATCGCCGCGTGCGCGTGGTTGGCCGTCAGTGCGGTGCCGATCTGGTAGTAGGACACGATCGGCAGGTTGATCAAGAACCCGAAGATGCCCGCGCCCAGGAAGTTCCAGAAGCCCACCGCGACGAGGAACATCACCGCCCAGCGATGCGGGAACGGCTTGCTGTTGCCGGACTGCTGGCGCGAACCCAGCTGTAGGAATGCCCACGCCTCGACGGTGAGGAAGGTCAACGGAATGACCTCGGCCGCCGAGAAAAACGCGCCGAGCGCCATGTGTTCCACCGGGGTACCGGAAAAGTACAGGTGGTGCATGGTGCCGATGACGCCGCCCGCGGAATAGAGGATGACGTCAAGGAAGATCACGCCCAGCGCGATTCGTTCGCGCACCACGCCCAGCAAGACGAACATGTACGCCACCATCACGGTGGTGAACAGTTCGAGGAAGTCCTCGACCCATAGGTGCACCACCCAGAACCGCCAGAATTCGGCGACGGTGTAGTGGGTGCCGCTGCTGGCCAGCAGTCCCACGGTGTAGAACGCGGGGATTGCTAGCCCGGAGAAGAAGAACAACCACGGCATGTTCATCTTCGACTCGCCCTTGAGCCTGGTGCGCATGCCGCGCCAGATGATCGCGATCCACACGAACATGCCGATGATCAGCAGGATCTGGAACAGCCGCGGCAGGTCGAGGTACTCCCACTGCTGGGAGAACAGCGAGCCTTGGGGAATCACTCCGTAGATCGAGAGCGCCTCGCAGATCAGCGAGCCGAACACCACCACCGCGACCGCGCCCAGCAGTACGTAGGCCAGCAAGCCCTGGCGGCGGGGTTCGCGGCGGGCGATGAACGGCACCAGGAAGATGCCACCCGCCAGAAACGCCGCCGCGGTCCAGAACAGCGACAGCTGGACATGCCACGTCCGCGCGAGGTTATACGGGAGCACCCGGGCGAGGTCCAGGCCGAAGAACGTCGACAAATCGGCCCGGTAGTGCTCGGCGGCCGCGCCCAGGAGTGTCTGCGCCAAGAACAGCACCGACACGACTGCGAAGAACCAGATCGTCGCGCGCTGGGCCGGCGTCAGGCTCACCTCGCCAGGTTGACGGAACGACAGCGCGGATGCCTCGGCGCTGTGCCAGCCCACCTTTTGGCTCCAACGCCCGTAGACCGCGAACATGATTCCGATGCCGCCCAGCAGTGCGATCAGCGACAGCGCCGACCAGACAATCACCGACGCGGTCGGACCGTTGTCGACCCGTGGCTCCGCGGGCCAGTTATTTGTGTAGCTGTACTTGTGACCGGGGCGTTCGGCCGCCGCTGCCCATGCCGTCCAAGCGAAGAACGCCGTCAGGTCTCGGATTTGCGCCTTGTCGGTGATCATCCGGGGCAGCAGCCCGTATTTGGTTGAGTTCTCACCGAAGTAGGCCGCGTAATGGCCCTGGATGCGGTCGAATGCGGCGGCCTGCCGGTCGGTGAATACCAACGTCTTGGTGTCGGGGTTGTAGCGGTTGGTCCGGAACTCGGCGACCACCCGATCTCGCGAGTCGGCCACACCCTGAGCCCGCAGTTGATCACCAACATCGTCGGTTGCCATCCGCAGGTATTCGGCGGTGTAGTCGGGCCCCAGGTAGGCGCCGTGGCCCAGCACCGACCCGTACTCCATCAGCCCGCGGGCCTGGTACAGCTCTTGGCCCCGGGTGATGTCGTCGCCGGTGAACAGTAGCTGGCCCGATTCGCTGACGACACGATCGGGCATCGGCATCGATGCCGAATACGTGCGGTAGGCCAGAATGCCCATCACCAGAAATCCGAAGATCATCACCAGGCCGACGCCCTGCAGCCATGCTTTCCCAATTAGGGGTTGCGAGGACGGCTGACCGGAATGCGTCGATGACAACTGTTGAGCGGCCATTTTTGCGAGCTCCCTCTAGACGACGGCTGCATCGCCCGGTGCCTCGCTTGCGGCGATGCCACTCAGACATCAAACCGCTTCTGGCGGGGTGCGAACAGTACTTTGCGCCATTGATATAGGGACCAATGGCACTCATTTGGGGACCCAATGCCCTGGGTTGCCTGGCTTTCCCGCCAATAGCGTTACCGGTGGACCGATGTGCTGATTTGCCCTCGCCTGTGGGTATGCGGGTGAGCTTGGGAGGGAGCGTTGGTAAAGGTCTTTTTGGTCGACGATCACGAGGTGGTGCGGCGCGGCCTGATCGATTTGCTCAGTGGGGATCCCGAACTCAGTTTCGTCGGTGAGGCGGGATCGGTGGCGGAAGCGATGGCAAGGATCCCCGCCGCCGGTCCGGACGTGGCGGTGCTCGATGATTGGTTGCCCGATGGCAACGGCATCGAATTGTGCCGCGACCTCTTGTCGTGCGTGCCGGGCCTGCGCTGCATGATCTTGACGTCGTACACGGCCGAAGAGGCGATGCTGGACGCCATCCTGGCCGGCGGCAGCGGGTATGTCGTCAAAGACATCAAGGGAATGGAATTGGCCTGCGCGATCAAAAACGTGGGCGCCGGGCGGTCGCTGCTCGACGAGCGGGCCGCGGCCGAGCTGATGGCGAAGCTCCGGTGGGCCACCGAGAACAGCGACGGGCGGTCAGGCCTCGACGACCGGGAACGAATGTTGTTGGGCCTGCTCGCCGATGGCCTGACCAACAGGCAAATCGCCCGGCGGATGCGCCTGGCCGAAGAAGTTGTCCGGCACTGCGTTTCCCGCTTGCTGGTCAAATTGGGCGTGGCCCGCGGCGCCCGCGTCCGGCCGGTCGAGCCCTGAACTGGCATTCTGAAGGCATGGCGCGTAGAGAAATCGATCCGATCCGGGCGAACAGTGCTCTTGCGGTGATCAAGCAGAACCCCGGAATAGTGCTCTTCGCAGTGTCCCCGGCGCTCGTCGCATTCGGCGTGATCTGGTGGCTTGCCGGCGTTGGCTGGGCCATCGCCGCCGCGATCCTGCTACTTATCGCCGGCACGGCCGCCGTCGTCTTGAAGCGCTGACGCGGCCGACATGCGTTCGTGGTGGGGTTGGGGCACCGTCGAGGAAGCGCTTTCGGAGCGGGAAACACGTGACCTGGTGGCGCGCGTGGCGACGCTCCTGCCCCGGCACGACCTGACGGATCACGAGCCGCCGGACCCGACTGAGGTTGGGTTGGCGACGCCGCGGATCACCCCGTCGTCGGCGCTCGCCGAGCTGTGTTCGACCGATCCCGTCGACCGGGCGGGCCACGCGCACGGCAAGGCTTTTCGCGACGTCGCGCGCAATCTGCAGGGCCGACTCGACCACGTGCCTGACCTCATCATGCGACCGCGCCACGAGCAGGACGTGGTGGACGTGCTCGATTGGTGTGCGCGCCAAGCAATCTCGGTCATCCCCTACGGCGGCGGCAGTTCGGTGGTCGGCGGCGTCGAGCCGCGGTTCGACGGTCCGGTCGTCACGGTGGACACCACCGCCATGAGCGCGGTCGTCGAGATCGACCGGACCAGCCGCGCCGCGCGAATCCAGGCCGGCGCCCTCGGCCCGGTGATCGAAAACCAGCTACGCCCATACGATTTGACGCTGCGGCATTTCCCGCAGTCATTCGGGTTCTCCACCCTGGGCGGCTGGTTGGCCACTCGCGCGGGCGGGCACTTCGCCACGCTGTATACCCACATCGACGACCTGACCGAATCGCTGCGGGTCGTCACCCCGGCCGGGACGAGCGAGTCCCGGCGGCTGCCCGGTTCCGGCGCCGGCCCATCCCAGGACCGGTTGTTCCTCGGCTCCGAGGGCACGCTCGGGATCATCACCGAGGCGTGGATGCGGTTACAAGACCGCCCGAAGTGGCAGGTCACCGCGTCGTTGACGTTCGACGACTGGGCCGCGGCGGTAGCCGCGACGCGGACGATCGCGCAGGCCGGGCTCTACCCGTCGAACTGTCGGCTACTGGACCCAGCCGAGGCGTTCCTGAATGCCGGCGTCGCGGTCGGGGGCGGGTTGCTGGTGCTCGCTTTCGAATCGGCCGACCACCCGATAGGCCCGTGGCTTGACCGGGCCGTGGAGATCGTCGCCGAACACGGCGGCGCGCTGACCACGCGGCGTAGCCGCGAAACTACAAGCGAAACAACAGAAAACAACGCATCGGATGCCTCCGGGAACTGGCGCTCGGCATTCTTGCGCATGCCGTACCAGCGCGACGCCCTGGCCCGCCGCGCCGTCATCGCCGAGACGTTCGAGACCGCATGCACCTGGGACGGATTCGATGAGCTGCACGCCGCGATAACCGGGGCGGCCCGCAAAGCGATCGAACGAGTCTGCGGGACCGGCGTCGTGACCTGTCGCTTCACTCATGTGTATCCCGACGGCCCGGCCCCTTATTACGGCATCTATGGCGGGGGGCGTTGGGGCTCGCTGGACGCGCAGTGGGACGAGATCAAGGCCGCGGTCTCCGAGGCGATCATCACCACCGGCGGCACCATCACCCACCACCACGCGGTCGGCCGCGATCACCGGCCGTGGTACGACCGGCAGCGGCCGGATCCCTTCGCGGTGGCGTTGCGCGCGGTGAAGTCCGCGCTTGATCCGGCCGGGATCCTCAACCCGGGTGTGCTCATCGATCCGTGATCAGCCGTGGCCTATGCGCAGCAGCTCGGCCAGGCTCGGCAGCTTGACGCGAGGACGCCCGTGCGGCTCGCCGGCCGCTCGTTCATGGTCATCGATGACCTGCCAGTGAGCGGACGTGATCAGCTTCGGCTGGCGGGAGGCCAGCCAATCGGCCAGCCCGTCGGAGTGGTCTTCGGGGAAGTCTGCAAGTTGCTTAGAGCCGGCCAGGTCGTCCAAAAGGGTGTCGACGGTGTCCTGGGAGTCCTTCTTATTGGTACCGATCACACCGGTCGGCCCGCGCTTGATCCACCCGACAACATATTCGTTGCGCCTGCCATCGACCCGGCCGTCGGTGTTGGGGATCGTCGCGCTCTTGTCGTCGAACGGCAGCCCGGGGGTCGGCAAACCGCGGTAGCCGACCGATCGCACGACCAACTGAACCGGTAGCTCTGCGCGCTCGCCGGTGTCCTTTGCCGCCACCCGTCCGCTTTCGTCTGTGACCAGCTCGTTGCGGCCGAGCACGATGGACTCCACCTTGCCGTCGCCTTTGATCTCGATCGGTGACGTCAGGAACTGGAAAACGATTCGACGATGGCCCGGCCGCGGCGCGCGCCCGGCGTAGCCGCGCAGCACATTGATGTTCTGCTTGCAGACCTTGCCCACCGCGGCCGCGTCCTCGTCGGTGATGCCCTCGAGGTACGCCGGATCGATGATCACGTCGACCCCTTCGAGGTCGGCCAGCTCGCGCAGCTCGAGCGTGGTGAACGCCGTCTGCAGCGGCCCGCGCCGGCCGACGACCACCACTTCGTCGACACCGCGCGGGCGCAGCGACTCCAGGGCGTGGTCGGCGATATCGGTAAGCGCCAGGACGTCGGGGTCGGTCACCAAGATGCGCGCGACATCCAGTGCCACGTTGCCGTTGCCAATAACGACCGCACGGGCACCCGACAGGTTCGGCGTCGCGTGCTCGAAGTGTGGATGCGCGTTGTACCAGCCCACGAAATCGACGGCGGCGATGCTGCCGGGAAGGTCCTCACCGGGAATGTTCAGCGCACGGTCGGACTGCGCCCCGACGGCATAGATGACGGCGTCGTAGCGCTCGGTGAGTTCGCCCGCCTCGACGTGCTCACCCACCACCACGTTGCCGAAGAAGCGGAACCGCGGATCCTCCGCGGTCTTCTCAAACTGCTTGCTGATCGACTTGATCTTCGGGTGGTCGGGCGCGACGCCGGAGCGCACCAGCCCCCAGGGTGTCGGCAGCATCTCGAGCATGTCGACGGCGACATCGATGTCCTCGGACGCGTCGGCCGCCTTCAGCAGCGATGCCGCGGCGAAGAAGCCCGACGGTCCGGAGCCGACGATGGCGACGTGATAGGGGCGCATGGCACTCGATGCTAAACGCTGCCGTCGGTAGCAGGACCTGAGCATTCGGCGCCGGACGTCGCGCCGGTAACGTGGGCGGCTGTGGAACCCGACCGTCAAGCCGACATCGCCGCCCTCGACGCCACCCTGAACACGGTGGAGAGGGTGCTCGATGTGGACGGTCTGCGCAGCCGCATCGAAAAGCTCGAGCACGAGGCGTCCGATCCCAAGCTGTGGGACGACCAGGCCAACGCGCAGCGGGTGACCAGTGAGTTATCCCACACCCAGGGGGAGCTGCGCCGGATCGAGGAGTTACGCCAGCGCCTGGAGGACCTGCCCGTGCTCTACGAGCTGGCGGCCGACGAAGAAGACGGAGGCGAGGCGGCCGACGCGCTCGCCGAGGCCGACGCGGAACTCAAGGCGCTGCGCGCCGATATAGAGGCCGCCGAGGTCCGCACGCTGCTCTCGGGTGAATACGACGAGCGTGAGGCGCTGCTCACGATACGTTCCGGCGCCGGCGGGGTGGACGCCGCGGACTGGGCCGAGATGCTGATGCGGATGTACGTCCGGTGGGCCGAGCAGCACAAGTATCCCGTCGAGGTGTTCGACACGTCCTACGCCGAGGAAGCCGGCATCAAAAGCGCCACCTTCGCCGTGCACGCCCCGTTCGCCTACGGCACGTTGTCCGTCGAGCAGGGCACCCACCGGCTGGTCCGGATCAGCCCGTTCGACAACCAGAGCCGGCGTCAGACGTCGTTCGCCGAAGTCGAGGTGCTTCCGGTGGTGGAGACCACCGATCACATCGACATCCCGGAAGGCGACGTGCGCGTGGACGTCTACCGTTCCAGCGGTCCGGGCGGCCAGTCGGTGAACACCACCGACTCCGCGGTTCGTCTAACCCACATCCCGACGGGTATCGTCGTGACTTGCCAGAACGAAAAATCGCAACTGCAGAACAAAGTTTCGGCGATGCGAGTGCTTCAAGCGAAGTTGTTGGAGCGCAAGCGATCAGAAGAGCGCGCCGAGCTGGACGCACTGAAAGGCGAGGGCGGCAGCTCCTGGGGAAACCAGATGCGCTCTTACGTACTGCACCCGTACCAGATGGTCAAGGATTTGCGAACCGAGTACGAGGTGGGCAATCCGGCCGCTGTGCTGGACGGAGACATCGACGGGTTCCTGGAAGCCGGGATCCGGTGGCGCAACCGAAAAGATGACGACTAATACAACTCTTCTTGCAGCGTCGATGACACAGCGCTGGCACGACTTTTGGCGCGGCGATATCGGCGAATGGATCATCACCCGGGGTCTGCGGATCGTCATGCTGCTCATCGCGGCGGTGTTGGCGGTCCGCTTCGTCACCTGGGTGGCCCAACAAGTGACCCGGCAGCTCGACGTGGGCTTCGCAGAAAGCGACGCGCTGGTGCGCTCCGAGGCGACCAAGCACCGCCAGGCCGTCGCGTCGGTGATCCAGTGGGTGTCCATCGTCATCATCGCCATCTGGGTGATCGTTCAGATCGGCGACGTCCTGCAGTTCTCGGTGGGTGGGCTGATCGCTCCGGCGACGGTGCTGGGCGCCGCACTGGGTTTCGGTGCTCAGCAGCTGGTCAAGGATCTGCTTTCGGGGTTTTTCATCATTGTCGAGAAGCAATACGGCTTCGGTGACCTGGTGGCATTGACCGTCAGCGGGGCCGCCGACGAGGCGCGCGGCACCGTCGAGAACGTGACGCTGCGGGTGACCACGCTCCGGTCGTCGGATGGCGAGGTGTTCACCGTCCCCAACGGCCAGATCGTCAAATCGGTCAACCTCTCCAAGGACTGGGCACGCGCGGTGGTGGACATCCCGGTCTCGACCAGCGCGGACCTCAACCGGGTCAACGAGGTCTTGCACCAGGAGTGCGAGCACGCGCTCGACAACCCGTTGCTGGGCGAGTTGCTGTTGGATGCGCCCACCGTCATGGGAGTGGAGAGGATCGAAGTCGACACCGTCACCCTGCGAATGGTGGCCCGTACGCTGCCCGGTAAGCAGTTCGAGGCGGGCCGGCAATTGCGTGTGCTGGTTATTCGCGCCCTCGCGCGCGCCGGCATCGTGACCGCGGCAGACGCCACGGTGGGCATCGTTGAAGATCCCGCGGTGCCCGGCGCCCAGGCTGCCGAGGATCCGGTGCGGCAGCAGTGAAGTTCACGCTGAACATCCTCGAAAAGCGCAGTGACAATGCGGAACGACGCTGGCCGGGCTACATTTTCGGCGGCCGGGTCCGCAGTTCGACCCTCGTGCTGATCGTCGCGTTCCTGGCGGTGTGGTGGGTCTACGACACCTACCGGCCCGAACCGGCTCCCAAGCCGCCGGCGCCCCAGGTAGTGCCGCCCGGTTTCGTGCCTGACCCCAACTTCACCTGGGTGCCGCGAACCCGAGTGCACGAGCCGTCGAGCACCGTCACGACCACGCCCACCCCGACCACCACGCCGACCCCGACCACCACGAGCCCCACGACCACAGCGCCCCCGCCGTTCGTCCTCCCGACGCCGCCCTGCGTGCTCCCGCCGCCCTTCTGTCCGCCCAGCGCAAGCCCGACGCCGACACCCTCGCCGGGGCCCGTTCCCGCGCCGACTTCGGCGCCACCGGCGGGCTGATTTCGCGTGCCTGCGAAATTCGCAGCTACACTGGCGTGCCGTGATGATCACCCTGGACAATGTCAGCAAGAAGTACAAAACGTCGGCGCGTCCGGCATTGGACGACATCAACGTCAAAATCGACAAGGGTGAATTCGTCTTCCTGATCGGACCCTCGGGTTCGGGTAAATCGACGTTCATGCGGCTGCTGTTGGGTGAGGATTCGCCGACGACCGGGGACATTCGGCTGTCGAAGTTCCATGTCAACAAGCTGGCCGGTCGTAACGTACCCAAGCTGCGTCAGGTGATCGGCTGCGTATTCCAGGACTTTCGGCTGCTGCAGCAAAAGACGGCGTACGAAAACGTCGCCTTCGCGCTGGAGGTCATCGGCAAGCGAAGGGACGCGATCAATCGGGTGGTGCCCGAGGTGCTCGAGACGGTCGGCCTGTCCGGCAAGGCGAACCGGCTGCCAAACGAGCTGTCGGGTGGTGAGCAGCAACGCGTTGCGATCGCGCGCGCGTTTGTGAACCGGCCACTGGTGCTGCTGGCCGACGAGCCCACCGGGAACCTCGACCCCGACACCAGCAAGGACATCATGGATTTGTTGGAGCGGATCAACCGCACCGGCACGACGGTGCTGATGGCGACGCACGACCACCACATCGTCGACTCGATGCGGCAGCGGGTCGTCGAGCTGTCTTTGGGCCGGCTGGTTCGCGACGAGCAGCGTGGCATCTACGGAATGGAACGCTAAGTGCGCTTCGGCTTCCTGCTCAACGAGGTCCTGACCGGCCTTCGTCGCAACGTCACCATGACTGCCGCGATGATTTTGACGACCGCGATTTCGATCGGCCTGCTCGGCGGCGGTCTGTTGGTGGTCCTGTTGGCCGACCACTCCCGCGCCATCTACCTCGATCGCGTCGAGACGCAGGTCTTCCTCACCGAGGACATCTCCGCCAACGACCCGTCCTGCAGCAACAACCCGTGCAAGGCGCTGCGGGAAAAGATCGAACGGCGCGATGACGTCAAATCCGTGCGGTTCCTCAACCGTCAGGACGCATACGACGACGCGATCCGGAAGTTCCCGCAGTACAAAGACGTTGCCGGAAAGGACTCCTTTCCCGCATCTTTCATCGTCAAGCTCAATAATCCCGAGCAGCACAAGGACTTTGACTCTGCGATGCAGGGTCAGCCCGGGGTGCTTTCCGTGCTCAACCAGAAGGATCTGATCGACCGGCTGTTCGCGGTCCTGGATGGCTTGAGCAATGCCGCGTTCGCCGTCGCCCTCGTGCAGGCCGTTGGCGCGATCCTGTTGATTATCAACATGGTTCAGGTAGCGGCGTATACGCGGCGCACGGAGATCGGGATCATGCGCCTGGTCGGCGCCAGCCGCTGGTACACCCAGCTGCCGTTCCTGGTGGAGGCGATGTTCGCCGCAGCTGTCGGTGTGGCCATCGCGATCGCCGGCCTTATCCTGGTGCGCGCAATGTTTTTGGACAACGCGCTGAACCAGTTCTACCAAGCGAACCTGATTGCGCGGGTCGACTACGCCGACATCCTTTACATCTCTCCAGTTCTTTTTCTGGTCGGCGTGTTGGCGGCCGGGCTGACCGCCTACGCGACACTGCGCCTGTACGTACGGCGGTAACTGTGGCCGATAAGTGGGGCGGCGGCAAGGCGATTGGCGGCAAGCGCGGCAGCAAACAGATTGTCGCCACCAATCGCAAAGCGCGGCACAACTATTCGATCGTCGAGCTCTTCGAGGCCGGAGTCGCTTTGCAGGGCACCGAGGTAAAGAGCTTGCGGGAGGGGCACGCATCTCTGGCCGACGCGTTCGCAACCGTTGACGACGGCGAAGTGTGGTTGCGCAACTTGCACATTCCGGAGTATCAGCACGGTAGCTGGACCAATCATGATCCACGTCGCAATCGAAAGTTGTTGTTACATAGGCAACAAATCGACAGGCTGGTCGGCAAGATTCGAGATGGTAACCTCGCCCTCGTGCCGTTGTCTCTGTATTTCTCCGAAGGGAAAGTCAAGGTCGAGCTCGCGCTGGCGCGCGGCAAGCGAGCGTACGACAAGCGTCAGGACATGGCTAGCCGCGACGCCCAGCGCGAAGTGCGTCGCGAGATGGGTCGCAGAGCCAAGGGCATGAGCTGATCGGGGCGGCTTACGCCCAGCTGTCCGCCGTTACATACGGCGTCAGCGATTTCGTGGGCGGTGTGGCCGCTCGGCGGGTAGCGGCGCTGCGAGTGATGCTCGTGGCCTACCCACTCGAGGCATTGGTGATTGGGCGTCCTGGCCGTAGCCGTGGGCGGGCCGATCCAGTCGGGCGCGATCATTTGGGGCGGCCTGTATGGCATCGGCATGGCGTTCGGCATGTGGGCGTTCTTCGCGGCGCTGGGTGCAGGGCCGATCTCGGTGGTCTCACCGTTGGCGGCCGTGCTCAACGCCGCGGTTCCGGTGGCGGTCGGTGTGGCCATGGGGGAGCGGCCCGGACCAGCGGCC
>Ga0310910_10001188_pt1 | contig 13986 bp, 10 predicted proteins | sample GREbulkMGHF172_FD_203448 | JGI IMG/M metagenome (GOLD analysis project Ga0310910, IMG submission 203448) | Lab enrichment of tropical soil microbial communities from Luquillo Experimental Forest, Puerto Rico - GRE.bulkMG.HF172 | ecosystem: Environmental > Terrestrial > Soil > Tropical forest >... | reverse complement strand
ATACTCATCACGTTACTCCGCCGCCCCGCGCCAGCGGCACGCCGCCGTGACCGCGATCGAGATCGCGGGACAACAGCCGCGACGCCGCGCCCGACGCGCGCGCGACGAGTTCCAGATGACCTTTGGTTACTCGGGCGAAGTGATTGTAGATGATCACGGCCGGAATCGCGGCAGCGAGGCCGATCGCTGTCGCAAGCAGCGCCTCTGCGATGCCCGGGGTGACGACGGCGAGATTGGTCGTCTGCGATTTCGAAATTCCGATAAAACTGTTCATGATGCCCCACACCGTTCCGAACAGCCCGACGAACGGCGCGGTCGCGCCGATCGTGGCCAACAGCCCCATGCCGAACCGGATGCGGCGTGCCTCCGCGCGCGCGATCTCGCCAAAGCTCGACGCGGCGCGTTCCTTGATGCCGACATCGCTGGAAATGCCGGCAGACAGCCGCGCCTCGCGCAGCGCGGCGGCCAGCAACGCCGACAACACGCCGTCCCCGGATCCCAGCGCACGCTGGGCTTCGGCAAGCGACCTCGCTTCGGCCGCCCTGCGCAACGCCGCGCGCAGCCTCTTCCGGGCCGACGACAGTTCGATCGTCTTGGCGATCAGGATCGTCCAAGTGAGAAGCGACGCCACCGCGAGGCCGACCATCACGGCCTTGACCAGGATGTCGGCCGACAAAAACATCGACCAGGGCGACAATTCGTGCAGCGTTACGGGCATCGTCTCAAGGCTCCCTCAGGATCTGTAGATCGCTTTCAGGCGGGCGCAAGTGACCCTGCCCCCACAAGATGTGTTGTTGGCATCGCTCGACATTTGCCGCTTGCCCCGCACGCCTCGTAAGTCGAATTTGCCTTTCTGCTCTATCAGGTGTGATGAGCAAAGGGTGTTGGTTATCGAGCGCAAAATCTCCGGTCAACGCGACAAGATCGCCGCGGCTTTTGAATCGATCCAGATCAAAATGATTCTAAACTGAGGCTTGTAATCGTTCTAAAGTTGGCCCGTCGCGCAGCTTTATTGCCGGTATGCGATCGTCAAAAGGGCACCCAAGCCCTCGCCGACCAGGCCGCCCGCGCCGTTTGCGGCGATGAAATAGCGCTCGTTGGTGAAATTCTTGATGTTGAGCGCGACGCGCCACGACGGAGATTCCCAGCCGATCATTGCGTTTCCGATCAGGTAGGCTGGCACCAGATTGACGTTCGTCGTGTCGCTAAAGGTCCTGTCGCGATAGTTGAGACCGGCGCCAACCTGAAATCCCGGTATGCCGGCGATCGAGAACCTGTAGGTGGTCCAGAGGTTCGCCATATAAGCCGGCACGCCCTGCGGGTGGTTGCCGATGGTCGTGACCGCTTGCGGTGCGGACGTGATGACCGCGTTCATTGCTGTCGCGTTCGCGAGCAGATGCCACTGATCCGTGATCTTGGCGTCCAGCGAGGCCTCGACACCGTTGGTGAGCTGGCTGTCGAAGACGATCGTATCGGTCGCGCTGATCAAGGTTGCGACGTTGTCGCGCGAAATGTTGAAGGCAGAGGTGTTCAGGATAATCTTGTCATTGAACAGCGAGAATTTGATTCCGGCTTCGTATTGCAGCGCGGATTCCGGAGCGCCAATGCCATTCTGCGTGTTCTCCGAGTTGAAATTGGTGAGGTAGCTCTTCGACACGCCGACGTAAGGCGATATTCCCGGAAAAAGGTGATAGAGCGTGCCGACGTTCCAGCTCACCGGCTGGTCGTCTCGGACTTGCGGAACGCCTGCAATGATGGGAGCGGCTGTGCTCGTAAAGCGGCTCGGCGCCGGATTGGTCGCCGAGGTCGGCACGGTGATCAACGGATCAAGCTCGGTATTGAACCAATCCTGACGGGCACCAAGGCGAAGCTTCCATTTCTCGGTCAGGTCGATCTGGTCGGTGGCGTAAAGGCCGTAGAAGCTGCCGACGAGATGGTCCTGGTCGCAGGAATGCTTGGCATCGCACTGGAACACCAATCCATTCGGCGACAATTCGGGCGGCGTCGGCGCGAAAATGTTGGTGATGTTCGGCAGATCGGCCGTCCTCCTGTTGGTGTCCATGATCTGATGTTGATACTCGAAGCCGGTCAGCAGCGTGTGGTGGATCGAGGCGGTATCGAACTTCCAGACCGGCTCGAATTGATAATCATAGAAGGCATCCGAGTCGTCCTGCGAGCGGAGCTGGCGGCCGACCAGCGAGTCCCCGACGATGTGGGTGCCGGTCGCGCTCGTGCTGTCATTGTTGCGCATCACGTCGATGGAACGATGCGTATAGGCGAAGCGGTTGTTGATTGTCAGGAAGTCGCTCACATTCCAACTGTCGGTCAGCGTCGGACGAATGAAGTCCTGATTGGCGAAGGAAAACGGAGTCGAATATTTCGCGTCGATCGGCACGCCCGTGATCGGCGACCCATTCAAATAGATCAGACCATAGGAATCGGGGGTCTGATTCAAATGACGGGCATCGAGCGAGAAGCTCAGCGTATGGTCTTCGACATGCCAGGTGAACTCGGGGCGCAGCTCATAATCCTGGTAACCCAGATCTCGAAAGCCGGCTGCTCCCGCGAAATAGGCATCGAGCCGGTAATAGAGCCCGCTGATGTTCGTTGGGCCCGTGACGAAGCTGCTGTTGTTGACGGTGCCGAACGACCCGGCCTGGATGCTGCTGCCGTAGTGAAAATCTGTCGAGGGCGAGTAATGAATCATGTTGATGGTGCCGCCCGGCGGACCGCTCCCGAACAACGCCGACCCCGGGCCTTCCAGAACTTCGATCCGCTTGACGCCATTCAGCGAATGCGAGACGCCGCCGAGTTGATCGCCGTCGGAGAATCCGTCGCTATAGACCTGCGCGTTCAAGCCGCGGATCAAGAAATGGTCGAAATAGCCCAGCGAATCCTGACCGCCGAAATTGACTCCGCTCGCGTTGTAAAGAGCGTCCCGCAGCACGGTCACGGCCTGCTGGTTGAGAATTTCGCGGGGGACGATCTGCACGCTGACCGGCAGGTCCTCGAGCTTGGTGCCGGTCTTGCCGAGCGATAGCACCTGCTGCGACGCCGGCCCGGAGTTGCCGGCATTGATGGTGCTGCTGCTGTCGGCGCCGCTCGTCTGAACCGACGGCTGCGGCTGGGTCTCGCGGCGTGCGACCTGCGGTTTGCGCTTCTGAACTCCGCGCTCGGCGCGCCGCGAAGGCGTGTTGCCGGCCCGGCGTTGCGGCTCAGGAGCCGTCACGCTGATCGGCGGAAGCTGCGAGTTAGGCTGGGTCGGTTGCGCTTCCGTTGGCGGCTGCGGCTCCGCGGGAGGCTGTACGTCGCCCGGTGCCGGAGAAGCCGCGTTGGGCGGCGGCCGTTGCGTTTCGGCGGTCGCCGGCAGGCTGGCCGGCGCGGCCAGGCTTGCGACGATCGCGACCAGGCCCGTCGTGGCGAGCAGTCTGCGAACCGAGCCCCTTGCAGGCATTTCTTCGAACGCGCTGATCGTGCTGCACGGAGGCAACAGTCGCGCTTCCCGCTTTGCCAGACCCACCCTTCACGCGCCCCAAAACCGACCACAATTCGCAGGTGGCATTTGTTATGCAACAAGCAATGTGTGGTTACCGAGCACATCGAGCGCGGTCAACGCGACAGCCTCTGGAATTCATCCAGACCAAAACGATTCTAAACGACCGATTTGAATCTTTCTAAGTACCAGGCGTCGCCTCGTCCGGCGTAGAGCCGGCTCAAAAGCGAGCCGAAGCGGACAAGGGCAGGCGTCCGATATTGCAGGCGCGAAGAGACATTTTGTCTCCTATCCTGGCGCCTCCGCAAAGAGCTTATAATTTGAAAGCTGTTCGGGGGTGTGGATGAGGCGGCGGGATTTCATCGCTGGCGGAAGTGCAGCCGTCGTCCTGTCGGCCCCGGCGCGAGCCGAGCAATCCACGAAACGGCCAACAATCGGATTTTTGGGCGCGGCGTCCCCAGAACTCGCCGGTCCATGGGTGGCAGCATTCGTCAAACGGCTCGGCGAACTCGGCTGGACCGAAGGACGCAATGTCGCAATCGAGTATCACTGGGCGGAAGCGCGCACCGAGCGCTACAGCGAAATCGCGACCGAGTTGGCCAATCGCAAGGTCGACGTCATCGTCACCTGGGCCTCCGCGCCCGTGCTTGCCGCAAAGCGCGCCACAACGACGATACCAATCGTATTCGCCGCGCAAATGGACCCGGTTGGTGCCGGGGTCGTTGCGAGCCTCGCGCGGCCTGGCGGCAACGTCACCGGCATGTCGATCCAGCAGACCGATACGGCGGGCAAACGTATCGAGTTGTTGCGCGAGGCGCTACCCAGGCTTGCCCGGCTCGCGGTCATGGCGAATTCCAGTGCCCCGGGCGCGATGATCGAAATGCGCGAGGTCGCAACGACGGCACGCACGCTCGGTCTTGAAGTGATTCCGATCGAAGTCAGCCAGGCGGGTGAGGTTTTTTCTTCCATCGAATCGATCAGGGATCGCGCAGATGCGCTCTATGTTGCAACCGATCCGCTGATATTCAGCAACCGCATCGCCATCAATGAGATGGCGCAGCGTCAGCGGACGCCTACCATCTACGGCAGCCGCGAATATGTCGATGCGGGAGCGCTGATGTCTTACGGGCCGAACTGGATCGATCTTTTCCGCCATGCCGCCGAGCAGGTCGACAAGATCCTGCGCGGTACAAAGCCCGCTGATATTCCCGTCCAGCAGCCGACCAAGTTCGATCTGGTCGTCAATCTAAGGACGGCAAAGGCGCTAGGCCTCGAAATACCGCCATCGCTGCTTGCCCGCGCCGACGACGTGATCGATTGAAACATGGAGCGGGCGGCAATGCCGACATCCCTCAGAACGCGTCGTCCTTCGCTGCGAGGCACCCCTGAAGGTGAAGACATGGAAGGCCGCGAGGACCATACGGACTGGTGACACCCCATCTTTGGGTGTTGTAGAACGGGCATGAGTTCGAACGCCGCGCGCAGTCCGCCGATGAACTTCAAAGGAGGACCTATGACAACACCTTGCATCATCACTGTCGCCATCACCGGATCGTTGCCGACGAAGGCTGACAATCCTGCCGTACCGATCACGATTGCCGAGCAGGTCGAATCGACGCAGGAGGCCTTTGAAGCCGGCGCAACGCTTGCGCACTGCCACGTGCGAGACGATGCCGGGAAACCGACATCGGATCCCGAACGGTTCGGACGTCTGCTGGAAGGTCTCAGAAAGCACTGCCCCGGCATGATCGTGCAACTCTCGACCGGCGGTCGGTCGGGCACGGGGCGTGAACGAGGCGGAATGCTGCCACTCAGGCCCGACATGGCGTCCCTGTCGACCGGTTCGTGCAATTTTCCGACCCGCGTCTACGAGAATGCCCCGGAGCTCGTCGACTGGCTGGCCTCGGAAATGCTGACTCATGAAGTGAAGCCTGAAATCGAAGCGTTTGACCTCTCGATGATTTTCCAGGCGGTCGCCATGCAAAAGACGGGCAAGATCAAGGGCCCTCTTCACGTGCAATTCGTGATGGGCGTGAAGAACGCAATGCCTGTCGATCGGGAAACGTTCGAGTTCTACATCAAAACCCTCAACAGGCTGGCACCTGACGCAACCTGGACCGGCGCCGGCATTGGAAAAGACCAGATAACGCTCAACGCGTGGTCGCTTGAACTCGGCGGTCATTGCCGGACCGGACTTGAAGACAATGTGCGGTTGGATCGCACGACTCTGGCGCCGTCGAATGCAGCGCTTGTCAAACGCGTCGTTGATCTCTGTGGTCGGTACGGGCGGCGTCCGGCAACCGTGCGAGAGGCGCGTTCGTTGTTGAAACTCGCTGCGTGACTGCCCTGCCGGAAAAGGCCGTACAGATCATTCGCATGTCATGAGGCTCTAGTTTACTCCGTTCACTGGCCAACGCCCTTGGCTAGTAACCCCCACATTGCCCCGCCTTCCGCCCAACAATTGCGCAGGCGGGGCCTTTTTCGTCCAAAATCCAAAATCGGGAGAGAAGCCAAGCCTTGCCCGGCGCCGGCGGCGGATTTCTCACTTGAACCAAATCATCTCGTTCAAGACACATTGAAATCGAGCGAGATCATATCACTCACGCTCGTTACGCCTTCGGCGCGAAGTAAGTTGCGTTACATCTCATCCTGAACGTCATCTTTTGAGATATCCGACGAGCCTCAGCAAGGAGGGAATCCAAATGTCAGTTGTACAATTCGCGCGCTTCAAAAGTGATAATTCCGAGGAAATGGTCAAGACTGCCAAAATAGCAAAGAAGATCTTTGAGAAACACGGCGCTGAATTTCTTCGGCTCTCGCGATTCCATACGGGCGCATGGGCGGGAGAGTGGTTGGTTACTACGCGCTACTCCAACTGGGAAGTTTACGGCAAGGTGCAGGAGGCCGTGGCGAAGGATGGTGACTTCGCGAAACTCTGGTCGCACTCGATGTCATTCGCCGAATTGACGGGTCGCAATATAGCCGTCGGTATCGACCTCTGATCAGAGCTGTGGGGCGGGCGACGCTCTACTCGCCCCACAGCCCGTTCTAATGCTCGGGAAGAGTCATATTCTTTGATGCCGGGCTTGGGCTCATGAAGTCCAGCATCGCTATCGCAAAACGCTCTTCGGACACGCACTTTTCAATGTATAGCCGTTCAACCTGGCTCAGCTTGGTTTCGAGCAGGCCCTTATAACGATCAATGTTCTTCTGATGCGTACGCAACTGAACAATTCTTGTTTCCATTTCCATAACGGTACTCCCGCTATCTTAAACGGTCCCTCGTTTTAAAGGCGCTCTTTGAACGGTTTTTGACAATTCTGATTCACGTGCAAGCGGCTTCGGGGAACCCATGTCGGAGGCCCGGCCACCACCGTTCTAAGCCGCCCGGACCGTCGCGAGAAAACTGTCGACCTCTTGCTTCAAGCGCTCGGATTGCATTGCAAGTTCCCCGGCCGAACCGAGGACCAGTTCGGCGGCAGTTCCCACCTGGCCCGATGCCTGCGTGACGTCGGCAATGTTTTGCATGACGCCCTGCGTGCCTTCCGCGGCCTGTTGCACGCTTCGGGCAATTTCCTTCGTCGATCCACCCTGCTCCTCCACCGCGGCGGCAATCGTTGAAGCGATCTCGTCGATCTGGCCGATGGTCGCGCCGATCTCGCGAATTGCCTCGGCCGTTGCGCCGGTGGCGCCGCGGATCGCCTGGATCTGGTCGGCGATCTCCTCAGTCGCCTTCGCGGTCTGGGTCGACAGCGCCTTCACTTCGCTTGCCACCACGGCAAAGCCCTTGCCCGCCTCGCCGGCTCGCGCGGCTTCGATCGTCGCGTTCAAGGCCAAGAGGTTGGTCTGTGCGGCGATGTTTTGGATGAGCCCCATCACCTCGCCTATCCTTTGTGTCGCCTCCAGCAACCCTTCCACCATGGAATTGGTGCGGTCCGCCTGCGCAACTGCGTTTTGAGCGATCGATGCCGAGTGAGCAATCTGACGGGAGATTTCCTGGCCCGATGCCGAAAGCTCCTCCGCCGCGGCAGCCACGGTCTGCACATTCGACGTCGTCTGTTGCGCGGCTGCGGCGACGGTGGCGCTCTGCCGCGTTGACTCCTTCGCGATTGCCGACAGCGATTGCGCCGAGCGCTGCATTTCGTCGGCTGCAGAAGCGGCCCCGGCTACAATCCCGCCGACACTCTTCTCGAACTCGCTCGCGATACGGTTCATGGTCGATTTCCGTTCCTCGACGGCGCGAGCGGTCGCCTCCTCCCGCTCGGTGCGCAGACGTTCGGCGTCAAGCAGCCGATCCTTGAAAACGGCCAGGCTGCGCGAGATATGGCCGACCTCGTTGCGATGCTCAACGAAGGGGACCTCGACGTTCAAGTCACCCTTGGCGAGACCGTCCATCACGCCGCATATCGTACCGAGCGGACGAACTAGGCCGCGACCAAGGACGAATGCGGCCAATCCCGCGACGAGCAGCCCCGCCAAACCGCCTGCGACGATCCGGATAGCCCGCTCGAAAACCACTGCGTCGATATCGTCGGTATAGACGCCGGCCTGGATTGCGAGCAGGTTGTCGCCCTCACCGTAGCCACCGGCATAGGTCAGCTTCGGCAGCTCGGGTCCACCCGTTGCTTTCGGCACCTGGTATTCGAGGTAGCCGCCGCCGGTGCGGGCTTTTCCGACGATATTTTGGATCAGCAACTGGCCCTGATTGTCCTTGTAATCCCAGCGATTGACATTGATGTATTTCGGGTTGGCGTGCACGTAGGTCACACCGGCATTGGTGCTGCCGGCGCCGTAGACTCCCAGATAGTCGGCGGATTTGCCCCAGCGCATTGCGCCGATCGCATCGAAGGCAAGCTGGCGCGCCTCCTCCGCCGAGATCTTGCCGGCTTTGGCTTTTTCCTCGTAACTCGCCAGGATTTTCTTCGCGGCCTCGACCAGATCGAACACCTTGGTTCGACGTTCCTCAATGACGGTATTGCGAAGGACCATCACTTGGGCGGCCAGCGCACCGACGAAGACCACGGTCAAAACAGCGATGATCAACGCGAAACGGTTGTAAACAGTTAGATGCCGCATGATGAGTGCCTTCGTGACTGAAGCGATCGGGGACAGTACCTCTTTACCGGTTAAGCGATTGTTGAGGACGACGTGCGAACGTGCGGGAGGCAGCCGTCGCGCCGGCGCACCACAAACATGGAAGTTTCCGGAAAAGCGCGCTGGAAGGCTGCCTCTTTGGTCTGCTCTTGGGGAAAGCGCCCTCATGCCTTTCGCATGCGGTGGCGCAGGCCACGCTGACACGCGGGCGAGACTTCAACCTTGGTGCGCCGACAATTTGTGTAGTATTAATTTCTGCGGAAACTGAGAGCTGGGCAGGGGATGCGAATTGCCATGTCAAGCATCACCGAGTGGCTCGGGTCGATTGGCTTGTCGGAGTACGCTCAGCGCTTTACCGAGAATTGCGTTGACCTCTCGGTCGTTCGCGATCTGACGGACCAGGACCTCAAGGACCTCGGCGTCCTGCTGGGCCATCGCCGCAAGATACTCCGTGCCATCGCAGAGCTTGCCGACGCCAGGCCTGAACCGGCGAAAACAGCGACCGAACCGAGACGGCCGGGCGAACCCGAACGGCGCCATCTGACCGTGATGTTTTGTGACCTGGTCGGCTCGACGGCTATGGCGGCGCAGTTGGACCCGGAGGACATGCGAAGCCTGATCGCCGCCTATCACCGCTGCATCGCGGAGGTCATAGGTCGTCATCAGGGAAAGATTGCCCGCTATATGGGTGACGGTGTGCTGGTCTATTTCGGCTATCCGCAGGCACATGAGGATGATGCCGAACAGGCGGTGCGCGCTGCCCTCGCACTCGTCGTTGCCGTAGCAAATATCCGGGATGTCGTCGCTCCGCTGAAGGTTCGCATTGGTATTGCCACGGGCACCGTGGTCGTAACCGAGCTTATGATTGAGAGCACTCCAGCGGAGCAAGCCGTTGTCGGGGAGACACCTAACCTCGCCGCACGCCTGCAAGCGATGGCGGAGCCCGGGACCGTGTTGATCTGCGCGAGCACACGAAGCCTCACCAGGGGTGAGTTTCACTATCGCGACCTCGCCCCCGTTTCGCTGAAAGGCTGGGCGGAGCCAGTCAGGGTTTACCAGGTGCTGGGGATGAGCGGTGTAGAGAGCCGCTTCGAGGCGTTGCACGCTGCCAAGTTGCCGGCGCTGTTCGGGCGTGAGGAAGAAATAGAGCTGCTATTACGCCGTTGGCGACAAGCTGCCGATGAAGAAGGCCGGGTTGTGACTCTTACGGGAGAACCGGGCATCGGCAAGTCTCACATTGCGTTGGCCCTCAATGAGCGGCTCCAGAAGGACCCCCACACCATCCTGCGCTATTTCTGCTCGGAGCATCATACCCACAGCGCATTATTCCCATTCGTCAACCAGCTCGAACGTGCTGCCCGGTTCGATCACAACGACTCACCTCAAGAGAAGCTACGCAAGCTCGAGGTTCTACTTGCGCAATCGACGCAAGATCCCCAGCACGTAGCCGTTCTGGCGAACTTGTTGTCGCTGCCGACCGATGGCCGCTACCGTCTGGAAGACCTCACTCCACAAAAACGCAAGGAGAAGACCTTCGCCGCATTATCAGCCCAGCTCGATCGGCTGGCGGAAAAAGACCCGGTTTTGTTGATTTTCGAAGATGCACACTGGATTGACCCGACGTCGCTTGAGCTTCTCGCGGCTACCGTGGAGCACATGCCGCAGCTTCGAGCATTGCTGCTGATCACAGCGAGGCCCGAATTCATTCCGCCCTGGCCGAGCTATCCCCACACCACAACGATCGCGCTCAGCCGTCTTAGCCGACGCGATGGCACGGCATTGATCCTGCGGGTGACCGGAGGCAAAGCGCTTCCCAAGGAGGTCATGGAGCACATTCTCGAGCACACCGACGGAGTACCTCTGTTTGTGGAGGAACTGACGAAGATGGTGCTCGAAGGCGGGTTGCTGCGACAGCGGGATGGGGAATATGTCCTTGAAGGACCCTTACCGTCACTGGCGATCCCAACCACGCTACAAGCCTCCCTGATGGCTCGCCTCGATCGCCTGTCGCCGGTGCGCGATGTAGCCCAAATCTCGGCCGTCGCGGGTCGCGAATTTCATTACGAACTTGTGAATGCAGTCGCCGGACTGCCGAAGGAGAAACTGGACGAAGCGCTCGAGCAATTGGTGCGCTCGGAACTGATGTTCCGCCGGGGCGAAATCCCGCACGCGGTATACACGTTCAAGCACGCGCTGGTGCGGGACGCCGCCTATGATGGGCTCCTCAAGAGCCGCCGCGTGCATCTGCACGCCGCGATCGGGAAGGCGCTTGAGCAGGAATTCCCCGAAGTCGTGCAAACTCAGCCCGAAATCGTTGCGTACCATTACACTCAGGCCAGAAACTACGAGAAGGCGCTGCACTACTGGTACGCAGCAGGAAAAAAATTCGCAGCTCGCTCGGCGCATAATGAAGCGGTCGGTCACTTCAGACAAGGGTTGAACCAGCTTTCCCACGTCGAGGATCCGATGTTGCGCAACAAATCCGAGTTGCTGCTTCAGACTTCGCTCGGGCATTCCCTCCGGGCGATCAAGGGCTGGAGCACTGACGGCGTGAAGCAAGCGTACACGCGAGCGCTTAAATTGTGCGAAGTGAGTGGTCTTGACGAGCTTCTCTTGCCCGCGATGTTTGGCTTATGGACCTGGAATTTCGTTCATGGATCGCTTGGCGAAGCTCAAGCCCTTGCCGAAAAATTGCTGCATAGCGCCCAGAGTGCGAACAATGCGGTTTGCAAGGTTCTTGCCCACGAAGCACTCGGGTTTACCTTGTTTGCACAAGGGAAATTTGTTGCTGCCCACTCGGAGCTCGAACGCAGTATCAGCCACTGTGAGGACGGCAAGGCCGCCGCTTATATTGAACTGTCAGCGCAAGACCCGCGAGTCCATGTAAGAACATACGATGGCATGACGCTCTGGATGCTCGGCTATCCGGATCGAGCGTTGCAAATTTGCGCGGAGGCTCGCCGATACGCGGACAACTCTCAACATCTGTTCAGTGAGGCAATCGCACGAACGATTCCCCTTCGCATCCATCAGCTTCGGGGCGACGTTGCCGCTGTTCTGGATCAGGGTAACGCCGCGATCGCGTTCTGCGCCGAGCATGAGTTTGTTCACTATCTCGCCATGTCCCTGGTTGTGCGTGGTTGGGCGAACGCCTGCCACGGCGAGTTTGAAAAAGGCATATCCGATATTCAAGATGGTTTGGAAAGGGTGCGGGCCGCCGGCGCTTTATTGTTTGAGTCGTACTCTCTCGGCCTGTTGGCGGATGCCTGCATCAGGAATCAACGATACGGACAATCGCTCGATTTTTTGAAGCAGGCACAATTCAAGCTCGATCAAGGGAACTCCGGGCGTTTTTACGCGGCTGAAACATATCGTTTGTTCGGCGAAACATATTTGAGATCGAACCAGGATTTGGATGAGGCGGAATATTATCTTTCCAAAGCCCTCAAGGTTGCGCGCGAGCAGCAGGCCAAATCGTTCGAACTCAGGGCTTGCCTGAGCCTTTTTGACCTGTACGAGTTGAGACAAAATGCCGAGAAGTGTCGCTCGCAGCTCGGCGAGATTTACGGACGTTTCAGTGAGGGCTTCGATACTCCGGATCTGGTCCGGGCCAAGGCAAGGTTGAGAACCGCCTGATCTAATATCTTCGGATTTGAAGGCCGGTCGCCAACGCGTACGGTGCTGCAGCGTCAATCGAAGGCAGCACTATTCGGGAAAAGTGCCAAAGATATAGACAGCCGCACGCAGAAGGTCGGGACGCGGACCTATTGCTGCGAACCATTTCAGATAGATGTCGATAATTTGGGGGTCGCTGTAAAGTTGAGAGAGACCTCGATTGACGGCAATCCGGAACGCCCAGTCGCCACGTGGCAACGCAATGGCATAGGGTTCGTAAGATAGATTTTCCGGAAGCAACGTGTAGGTCGACGCTTCGGCATTCTGGGCGCCGACCAGCAAGAGTTTGTCGCTGGCAAAACCATCGACCGCTCCGCTTGCCAGCTCTGCCATTCCCTCTTGCCGATCCTTGACTTCAACCAATGATGTTTGAAGCTGACGTCGCTGCAATTCCTTTTTAAGCGCGAATTCGTTTGTGGTGCCGGCAATCGCAGCGATCTTCTTGCCGCCCAGGTCTCCAACGCTGGAAATTCCCGAACCTGTTCGAACCAACAAGCCGGTATTTTCCATGAAAACAAAGCTCGAAAAGTCGACCTTCGCCATCCGCTCGAAAGACACGGTCGATGCGCCGCATTCCATGTCGGCCCGGCCGGCGGCAACCGCATCGAACCGGCTTTGGGTGTCGACGGGCACCCATGCGATGGTGAGCTTGGCGCTTAGTTGCTGCTCGAGTGAGTGGACGACAAATTTGCAGAGATCGACAGTATAGCCGTCTGGCTGCCCCTGCGCGTTCACGAAGGAAAACGGATTTGCGTCAGACCGGTGCGCGAGCTTGACGATTTTGGTTTCGCTTATCTGCTTTAGCCGCCCTTCAAAGGTTTGGGCCAGCGCGGCGTCGCCGGCGAAGGCAATAGCGATGGCAAGCAAAAGAAGGCGACGCATGTCAATACTCCCAAAGAAAAGCACTGGTCGTGGCTCGTAAAAGCCTCAAGCCAGGCCACGGCAAACGTTAGCATGGGACTGCCGACGAGTCCGAATCTCGGCTTTCGCGGACCCCGCTTCACACCTCCGACCGCGGCTGCAGGTCCTTCGGGAGTAGCCGGCTTAAGGAGGGTTCTAGCTCAACGGGCGCTGAGCCACGGGCACGCCTTTTTCTGTCATTCGATGACTTTGTCGGCGCGAAGCAATATTGTGGGCGGCACGTTGAGACCGAGCGCCTTGGCAGTCCTGAGATTGATGACCAAGTCAAACTTGGCTGGCTGCTCTACCGGCAGATCGGCGGGTTTGGCACCCCTGAGTATCTTGTCCACGAAGGTCGCGGCTCGCCGGAACAAGGACGTGATATCCGCCCCGTAAGACAAGAGAGCACCGGGTTCGCCGGCAAGACCGCTGGTGTCGACCAGCAAAGGCACTCCCGTCTTCGTAGCGAACTCCGCGATCTCCTTTTGATAGGCTGCATAGATCGGAGAAAGTACAAAAACGGCGTCAGGCCGCTCCATCGCGACGAGCGCCAGAGTAAGTTCGTTTGCGCCGGGTGCAGCTATTGACTGGAGTTCAAGTGAAAGCTTCGCTGCCGCAACTTCGACGGCCTTCAACCTGAGCATCATGCCGCGATTGTTCGGGTCAAAAATCATCGCCACACGCTTCGTTCCGGGCAACGTCTCTTTCAGAACTTCAAGGGTTTTCTGATCTGTCTCAGGGGCGAGCAGAGACAGACCCGTAGCATTGCCGCCGGGATGACTGAGGCTCTTGACCAATCCTGCCCCCACCGGATCGGCCGAGAC
>Ga0310910_10001170_pt1 | contig 14096 bp, 14 predicted proteins | sample GREbulkMGHF172_FD_203448 | JGI IMG/M metagenome (GOLD analysis project Ga0310910, IMG submission 203448) | Lab enrichment of tropical soil microbial communities from Luquillo Experimental Forest, Puerto Rico - GRE.bulkMG.HF172 | ecosystem: Environmental > Terrestrial > Soil > Tropical forest >... | reverse complement strand
CGGAAGGCGACATCGATACCCCGTCGGATGGCTTTCCGAACAATGAACGCTTATTCCTGCCGCCGACCGCCTTCAATCGTTTCGCCGTAACGCGAGAGATCAATGACGGACTATTGGCGCCGCGCTTCGCGCCGAGCCAACGTGCGTGGGTTTCTGACAGGCGTTCGGGTGCCGGTCAGCTCCACAGTGGATGCCTCGACTGGGCGCGACGCCGACGATCGCTGATGCCTGGAGCGGTGGAGGCGGCCTGCTGGTCTGCCTCTAACGCGCTTGTCCGCCAGCAACCTCATCTATCGGCAGTTTGAGTGCCCTCGGCCTCGACAACTTCGCTGAGCGAATGCCGAACAAAGAGAAATTCGAGTTGAAGCCACCTTCATCTCTCGCAGACAGGGCGGGACCGTTGAGGCTATTCGCCTTACGATCCCGCCTTCCGTCCTCGACCTCGCCGGAGAGTTCATGGCATGTCGAGCGCCGCCCAATGGCTCGATCTGACCCGACCTGAGGCCTAGCTGCTATGTCCGCTGCCGGCGCAGTTTGGCGGATAGCAGGTTCGCTCGTAAATATGGTGGCTTCGGCTGAGCGAACCGAAGAAAGGCCCCGCGGGTGGAAGCTGATCCGCTCGCGTCATAATTGCCTACCATTAGATCTATCTCGTATTTGGAGAATTCGCGGCGGCGCCCGCGGTAACCGACAAATCCGCCTCGAGGAACGTTGCCATGTCGGGGCAGGCGATGAGGATGAAGGTTCTGCAAGGCATATACAGGTTGGAAGACCGAACAGGCCTTCGGCTCGGTCGCAACGGCCTCGCGATGGGCCTCTGTATCGTGGTCGTGCTCGGAGCCGGATTAAGGGCCTATGTTCTCGACTTTCAGAGCCTGTGGACCGACGAAATCTCTTCGTTGATGATCGCGGACCCGACGCTGCCGTTCCGCCAATTCTGGGACCAGGTGCTTGCCGACACTCATCCGCCTATCTACTACTTGGTTCTGCGGTGGTCATCGTCGGCGTTCGGCCAATCGGAAATTGTTGCGCGCGCTCCAAGCGTCTTGTTTGGAATATTGACTGTCTGCGCCGCCGCGATACTCCCCGGCGCGTCGCTGAATCGCAGCACCCGCGTCGCGTTGCCGCTGCTCCTGGCTGTTTCACCAGGTGCCGTCTGGTATGCCCGTGAAGCACGCTCCTATGCGCTCCTTCTGCTGCTGTCGACGCTCATCACGGTGGCTTGCATTCGGTTATTACGCTGCATGCCGCGCGAAGATCGCGTCGCGCGCGGGTCGCTCACTATGCTCACAATGGCGGCGTTGCTCGCCTCCTTCACGCATTACTTTGGCTTCCTCCTCGCGATGGCGGCGTTTTTCACTTGCTTTCTTCTAGTTGACAGCCGGCACAGAGCGATAGTCGTCCTTTCCGGTTGCGGGGCTGTCGCATTATTCATGCCATGGGTGGTTTACCATTCTCGGTTCATCACCAGCGAGCAAGCGAGCTGGATCGGAGAGCTTTCGGTCGCGGCTTCAATTGATTGGTTCAAACACCTGGCGTTCGGTGGGACGGCTTCGCTGCTCGTCTTCATCGGATCGGCCATAGCGGTCCTGGCGGCGGGAGGATGGCGTCGCGGTGTGGCACTGAATTCGACGATCGGTGCTTGTGCTCTGCTCTGCCTGCTGACGCTGGCCTTGGCGGCTGGGATTTCGGTCCACACACCAATCCTGACGAGCCGCAACATGATCGTCGTTCTTCCGGCCATATATGTGATTGCCGCAGAGCTGACCTCGTGCCTAATCCGCCGCTGGGGCGCTATCGTGGGCACGACGTATCTGGTACTTCAAATCGGGCTCATGTGCCAGGCGCTGGCCGCCTACTATACGATCGATGTAAATGCGCAATGGCGGGACTCGGCGGCACTGGTACTACGCACACCCGGCTGCGCCTCGGGCGACATTCATGTCTACGGCGATGCGTCCAATTACCGCTTTTTCACACGATCCGTCAGACCAAACCTGCAACTGATCAAAATCCCATGGGGAGCGGCAGCGGGCCTCGGCAAGGAGCCCACCACGACCTCCTGCCCGATCGTGCTTTGGATAGTCGGTGTAGCGCCATGGGATCTAGACGACCTGCTCGACAGACTTGGTCTCTCACGCTCCTCCTCTGAGATGGCGGAATACCACCTGGCCTACGTGATTTTCCGCAAGCACCCATAAAATCTGCCCCCGCGCGGCTCGACTGGTTGAATTCGGCGGATAATCGGTCGTTTTCTTGTCGTGCGGCCAGCAAGGCCGCGAGCGAGCGTCTCCTTTGGCCGATCGCTTGACATTCTCCTAAAGGTTCCTGATCGCCAACTCCGAGTCGAACCTTAGGCTCGGTGTTGCAAACGTCGGTTTCACGTGCGGCGGCGTGCGGGTCGCGTGACTACTAATCCGGCATCGCAAGACCGGTCGATCTCCATGCCGGCAAAATCGCTGGGAGCGGTGTCCGGTTGACTTGGGACATTCGGCGAAACGCTCCAAGATCGGCATGGGCGGTGTCTGCGAAGATGCGTGGGGACTTCGGGGTGTGGCGGGCGGCAGCAGTTGGCCGGAGCGTTGCGAGAGACCAAACTCTCACGCAGGGTGAAGGACCGGTTTGGATACGCCTAATCCGGTTCGCTACAGGACAGCCGAATGGCAGCTTACGGCGCCTCTCGTCCGTTCCGACGTATTCCGACGACGGCCCTCTTTCTCATCACACAGCAGCCGCTCGGCGTCGAGTGCCGGAACTGGTCTTCATGCCCCATTGCGGTCGTCGCCTACAGCCAGTCGCGGGATCTCGAGACCAAAAGGATCAAGCGCGTGCCTGTTCTTCGGGACGGCAAGCTTGTCGGCATTGTGAGCAGCGCGTACCTTGTGCGGGCCTTGGCGGCAACGAAGGACGACCCGGGTGAGTGGCGCCTACAACGACGACCGCCAGATTCGCGAGAGGCTACTCACCGAAACATTCCGAAGAAGAAAGGCAAGCCGCGCGCATCCCCGGTGTACGGCGCGTCGAAGAGCATATCTGTCCGTCAGTATAGCCGGTTGCAGCGCCCGAGGCCGCTTGCCTCACAGCGTCGCCAAATAGGCGGTGACCTCGCTGATTTGCTCGGGTGTCAGGTCCTTCGAGTTCTCGTGCATGATCTCGTTAGCCCGGGCCATGGACGCAAAGGCTTCCAGCTGACGCGCGAGATAGGCCTGGTGCTGCCCGGCCAGCCGCGGGATCGGCCCATTGCCTTCTCCTTTCTCGCCGTGGCAGCTCATACAGGCGGGCACGCCTTCGGAAGGAATGCCGTCAGTAAATATCGCTTTGCCGGCGGCAGCTTCTGGTGAGGAGCTGGGTTGGCCGGCCACCGGGGTCTGGGAGGCGTAATAGGCGGCGACGGCCTCGATGGTGGGATCGCTCAATCGTGCGGCCATGCCCCACATATAGGTCTGCGCATGCGGGTCGGCGCGTGTCTTGTCGCGAAAGGCCTGGAGCTGCGCGACGAGGTAATCTTTCTGCTGGCCGGCGAGGCGCGGGAAGGTTGGGGAGATGCTGCGGCCCTCTGGGCCGTGACATGAGAAGCAGACGTGCACCGTGCCGGCCACGGTCGAGTCGGTGCTAGCAACTTGAGGCCCTGCACCGCCGCACGCCGTAAGGCTGAGCGCCACGAGCCCAAACGCGGCCGGGGTTGAGGCAATCCGCCGCCGCCCGCTGTCAAGCATCGCTCCCTCCAACGCCGCAGCGTCTCCTGCCTGCGCGTCAAAATGCAAACCAAGCATACGCGAAGATTGTGTTGTTGTCCCCGGCGTTGCGACCGGCGCCATCGTAATTTGTGACTGCGCCGTTGAACTTGTTGTAATGCACGTATTGTAGCCCGAACTTTACATTGAGCCACGGCCAGAAGTCCGGGCCGCCATAATTGAATGGGATGTAGTTGAGCTCGAGGGTCCAACCGTTTGAGTTAGGGCTGTTGACAGCCGAGATCGGGCCGTACAGCAGCGGGTCGCCGCTGCCGTTGACATTAAAATAGCCTGCGGTGAAGCCAATTGCCTGATTGTAGTAATAAGTACCCTTGACCCGCCAGGTGCGCAGCTGGTTGTGCGAGTTACTGGAAAGACCGAGTGCTTGGCTGGCACCCAAATTCTGGTTCTCGGTGATGAAGCGCGCCTGCACTGAAAAGCTGTCACGCGTATTGTGTGTCGGCGCCGACATCCGTTAGATGGTCGGTGCCCATGCCGGTCATTCGATCGGGTATTACGTTGGTCGCCAATCCGAAGGTGCCGAATTCCCAGGTATTCCGACCCCAGGCCGGTTCGATGGCGAGCCGCCATGGCGGCGCGATTCCCTGAAAGGCACTGGTCCCCTCTGGTTGTGTACCGAGTGTAGTGAGGGTCCTGGGTGACAATGTGCCATACCCGCCGACCTCGGCGTAGACGAGCCGGTTCCAGTATATATAGGGATTGAGGCCGACGACCTGCTGCGCGAAACGACCTTCGATCAACGTCATAGCGCCCGGGCTCGGCGCCAGCTCCGAAGCGAGATAGGGGTAGCCCCAGGCCGGCGTCGAGTTCCAGACATCGTTCACCGTCGGGTTGTTGTTGGCGCTTACACCGAAGACCGCCTCGCGACCGAACAGCTCGGACGGTATGGCGTAGCGGAGATCGATGTTGTCCCAGTGGATCGTATTGGGGACATTGTCGTAAGTCACCTGCGCGAAGCTACCAAGGCCGTCGAAGATTTTGCCGCCATAAAAGAGGCTTCCTGTAAAAGCGAAGTCGTTGTTGTATCCAAAACCCGGAACGAGCCCGCCATCCACGCCCTTCCGGACATTGGTGAAGGTCGGGATCGCCATCGCGGCGATCGGCGGGAGGTTCGACGTCCCGCCGGTCCAAGTGTAGCCGTTGAGTTTGAACTGGCGGCCATAGGGTGTGAGTTCGGGAAAGCCGTTGTGGCAGGCGGCGCATTGCTGGCCGGTCTGCCGGGCATAGCTTGGCAGCGCTTGCACCGGCCTAGCGCCGGCGATGAACAGCGCAACAGCCGCAAGGACGGCCGCGGCCGCTAGTATGGTGTACGCAGTAACGCCAACCCGTGATGTCGCCTCGGACGCAACTTTCTCGCCGGACACGCCCCGCTCCCCCTGCGGTTACCCGCAGATGGTAGTACCGGTGAGGGTAGTTCAAGATTGATTTAGATCAGAAATACCTACTCGGACGTTGAGCACGCAAAGCCAATCACCTTATATCGATTGTTTCAACGATCGGACCGAACGCAGAGCGGATTTCGAATTTCGTCTGCGCGTCACTGCAGAGGCGAATCGCGTGGCGGAGTGCTGAGCGGTCGGCGGCGAGCGCCGTATCGGCACCGACCGACGCTACGCTCGAAATGTCCGAGGGATCGAGGGTTCCCTGGTTTTGGACATTCAGCAGAGTAATCTCCGCATCGGGACGTCCATCAACGAGCGACACCGCATACACCGTTGCTCGATTCGCGCTGCCTGAACCATCGATCGGGACTAGAATCCGCATGACGGACCCTTCTTCGGAGCGTGTGAGCGGTGGATTCCAGGTGATAAGATGGCGTTCCCGGGCGTCAAAGATCCCGGCAAGCTTGGGGATCTGCTCGCTTATTTAAAAATCAAGCGACGAGATAAGCCGGCGCACGTGCGGGTACAGCGGATGCCCGCCAAGGGGTGCTTGCCAGAAAAGATCCGATGGTTCGGCACAATGCCGACCAAGCCCGAGTTGTAACTGGCGGCGATGATCCGGGTCCGGTCGGATCGATCGACAGTGCACCGGATCCTTGCGGCCCGCGGGACTGCCGGTTGAGCGCTGGGATGTGCCCGTCTTGCCTGTCGACCGCATAGGCGCTGACCTCATCGACGTCGATCCTTTATCCAGCATAAGGACTTCGGCGCTTCGTGGCCCGAAGCCGACTCAGGGTCGCTGAAGGGACCGAACAAGCTTGAGGCTCTCGGATGGTATCCAAACCGCGAGCCCAGCCGTCCTAAGAGTTCAATGGTTCGCGATTTTCCCGGAATAAAGCGCGATCTGTGGAGTCCAACAGTGATCATAAAGTCGACGGATCCTGCTGGGAGCCTGTCGCACTTGACGGTCACTCGGCACCGCAGAAGTAGGCTAGCTGACCGGCTTGGTGTTGCGTAAGACCGACAACTCCCTCTGAGCGGTTCCCCATGAAGCGTTTGATTATTGGCGCTGTGCTTCTCGGAATGAACGGTTGCACTGACATCCAGAAAATCGGATTTGTTCCATGGTCGCAGGCAGCGGCCCGGTTTCAGCGAGCCTATAACGCCTGCCATGACGACAAACCTTGTCGCGACCGAGCATGGGAAAATTACGATCGGGAACTTGCAGCTATTTCTTCCGAGGATGGGTTTGACCAGCATTCTCCTGATAAAGCGGCGATTTCGACCACGTTCGACACAATTTCAAGGTAAGATTTAACATCCCATCGTGGGCTGCTGATATAGGCGAGGAATTGCCTTGGAACCACGTAGCCGAAGCGATTCCCGCACCGCCTAAATGACCATAACCTCGGTTCCGGTGTCTTCCGCCGCATGACCCTCGTTGAAGTGATAGGTGGCGATCTGGAAACCCAGCGCCCCGAAACAGGATTTCCCCGCCGATGCCGAGGACGATTTCCTGCTTGAGCCGCAGCGTTGCATCTCCGCCGTAAAGGCGGCTGGTGATGCCGCGGTCATCCGGATCGTTCTCGGAGACGTCCGTACGAGCAGCAGGATCGGCACTGCGCCACCCGTCGGACACTGAAGAACGTGCAACCAAGGGCGGACCCAGACCGCCCCGCTCTGCGATCGGCACGGCTACCATGGCGGGCAAGGGATGAGCCCAGAGCTGAGGGTCCCAGGGATCGAGCACATCACCCTGGTGGCCCGCCGCGTCCAGTTCCTGCCGGAGATAGCCCGCCCGGCTGATCAGAGTGACAAAAACGATTGGCAGATCGAGATCGGCCGCCGCGCGGGCCGTGTCCCCGGCCAGGATGCCGAGCCCTCCGCTATAGGTCGGCATTTCCGGAGAGATCGCGATTTCCATCGAGAAGTATGCGACCCGGGTTTGGCCCGCGAAGCGGTTATGGTCGATGTGAGCGCTTAACTGTGGGTTCCCGCTGGGCGGCGGTTGGTTCATCGCGTGATTGTCCCGGTTTGCGGATGACGCACAGAGAAGAATGGCTGCATCAGTCGTTTTGCTAGTTCGAGCAGCAACAGGGACATCAGACCGGCAGCCAGCGCCACAGTGATATCGTCGCCGTGCAGCGGCCCGAAGTGGAACAGTTCCCGTGCGGGCGGAAACAGAATGACACCGGCGAGGATGGCGGCCGTGGCCGCGACTACCCACCACAGCGCCGCGTTTGGTCGCGTGAAAGCGGCGAAAACGGATGCGCTCAATGAACGGTTGACGAGCACAAGGCCAAGATTGGCCGCGACCAGCGCCGCAAACGCCAGAGAGCGCGCATCCGGTTCGGGGAGGTTCTGGCGCAATGCCATGAGGTAGAGGCCGGCGACGAGCGCCAGGACAAGGATTCCCTGCAGCAGACTCCAGATGACAAAGCCTGCAGTGAACAGGGGTGCTGATGAATGACGCGGTGGGCGGCGCACGATGTCGGCCTCCTCGCCCTCGGCTTCGAAGACGATCGAGCACACGGGATCGATCACCATCTCGAGAAAGGCGATGTGAAGCGGCCAGAACAGCAGCGGCAAATCGAACAGAAGCGGCATCAGGGCAAGCCCGGCGATCGGAACATGGACGGCCAAGATGTAGGCCATGGCCTTGCGCAGATTGTCGTAGATCCGCCGGCCGAGGCGCACGGTGGTGACGATCGACGTAAAATCGTCGTCGAGCAGGATGAGCGAAGCGGCCTCGCGCGCGACGTCGGTACCCCGGCCGCCCATGGCGATGCCGATATTCGCCGCTTTCAGCGAAGGCGCATCCATTGACGCCGTCACCGGTCATCGCCACGACCTCGCCATTGGCCTTCAGCGCATTGACGATCCGCAATTTCTGCTCGGGCATCGTGCGGGCGAAGATCGTCGTCGATCGCACGCGCTCTTTAAGATCGGCGTCGCTCATGGCTTCGAGCTCGGTGCCGGTGAGGACATCGCCGGCCTCGAGATTGGCCTGGGAGGCGATCGCGCGCGCTGTTTGCGGATAGTCGCCGGTGATCATGATGACGCGGATGCCGGCGGTGCGGCATTCTTGGACCGCCGCGGGTACGGTCGGGCGCAGCGGATCCGCAAGGCCGACGAGGCCGAGAAACTCGAACGGAAAATCGCGCGGCGTTTCCGGGTGCGCAATACCGGCGGGTGCCGATGCACGCGCAACGGCGAGCACGCGCATGCCTTCCTGGGCCATCTCGTCGAGGGCACGGTGTAGCTCCACCCGATCGCGTTCCGGCAGCTGAGAAAGCTCGGCAATGGCTTCAGGTGCGCCTTTAGCGGCGACAATAAGCTCCGGAGACCCGAGCTGCTGGTATACGTGCGTGACGGCCAGAAGATCGGGGCGCAGGCCGTATTCCCACTTCAATGTCCGGCCGTCGTGCGGCGAGCGATTCGGCAGCAGGCGCTCGGCGCCAAGGGCGTGGAACGCCTTTTCCATGGGATCGAAAGGCTCGCGTGCGCTGGCGAGAATCCCATACTCGAGGAGCGTTGCGAACTTGGCGTGGAGCGGACCTTTGTCCCCCTGGCGCCAAGAGGCATCTCCGGCACGCAGGGTGACGATCGTCATGCGGTTCTGTGTGAGAGTGCCAGTCTTGTCGGTGCAGAGCACTGTGGCGGCCCCGAGCGTCTCGATTGCCGCGACACGCCGGGTCAGGACACGGGCGCGCGAGATGCGCCAGGCGCCCATCACCATGAAGACGGTAAGGACGAGCGGAAATTCTTCCGGCAGCATCGACATGCCGAGCGCGATGCCGCTGAGTAAGGCATCGAGCCATCCGCCTCGCCACAAGCCATACAGCACGACGGCGAGGGCGCTTAGGCTAAGGCTGACGGCGGCGAAGTCGCGGACCAGGCGCCGGGTCTGGGCGCGCAGCCGCGGCGGTTCGGTATCGATGCGCGTGATCGCAAGACCGATTTTGCCGATCTCGCTGCGTGCACCGGTCGCGGTGACTTCGGCCCGGCCGTGGCCGCGGACGACCAGGCTGCCGGAATAGACATACGGCAGATCATCGCCGCCGGGCCGCGCCGCCGGGGCACCGGGAGAGGCAATCTTGCGCACGGGGACGGCCTCACCGGTCAGCAGTGATTCATCGCACTGCAGATCGTGCACCGAGAGCACCCTCGCGTCGGCGGGCACGCGGTCGCCTTCCGCGAGAATGACAAGATCGCCGCGCACCACCTCGGCGCCGGCAATGCGTTTCTCATTACCGTCGCGGATGACGAGCGCGCGCGGACTGGTCAGATCACGCAGGCTTTCGAGCACCCGTTCGGTGCGGGATTCCTGAACGACGGCGATCAGAACCGAGGTGCACGCAAAAATGCCGAGTACAACGGCTTCTTTAAGATCACCTAAGACGAGGTAGATCGCCGCCGCGCCCAGCAGCAGCGCAAACATCGGCTCGCGCAGGATCTCGAGGACGATGCGGAGTAAGGTGCGCCGGTCGGCTTGCGGGAGGATATTGGGACCCTCCGCCTTCAGGCGCGCGGCGGCTTCCTTCTCGGAAAGGCCTTGAATATCCGCGGAGCCGCCGTCCACGCTCAATCCCGGGCGACGAGAACCGAGCAGCAGGCGTGGCGCCGACACGTGCTGCATTGGTGCCGAGCAGGTAATCCTTCATGGCCGGCCGATGCGATCCGACGATGACAAGATCGGCCTGGGCTTCCTCGGCGGCTCCCAAAATCTCGGCATAGATGCTGGCGCCATGCGTGACGAGAACATTGGGTTTAAGGTCGGTGGCATTGGCACGTCGGATCAGGGTGGCAATCCGGTTCTGCAGATCCGAGACGATGACCTCGTAGGCGATCGTCGCCGCCCTTGCCTCCAGAATGGCCTCGACGTTGCGCACGACGGTGAGGACATGAAGCCGGCGCCAAAGGTGCGCGCGAGCTCGACGGCCGAGAGTAACGGCTTGCGACAGGAGGTTTCGTCATTAAGGTCAATGGCGAGCAGGATGTTCTTGTACATGTGTGAGCCTCGCACAGAGTGTCGTCAGAACGACTTCGCGGTATTTCAGGTAGTGGCGCCCGCTGTTAGCAGTCACAATCATCCGTATCATTCCAGTTCTTCTCGTGGTCTTCATGATCGTCGAATTCCATCCGCTGAACGATGTGATCGCGGAAGCCGACACAGACATAGGCATGAGGGTTGATGTTGTTCGGGGTGGAGCTCGTGCTGCCTCGCATGGTGAGCCGCGCCGCGGATTGAAACCGGCGGGGTTGGTCAATTTCGTCGGATGTCCGGCCCTTGATCCAGGACCAGCTGTATCCCTGGCGGGCCGCCGAAGAAGGTCAAATGAATGCGACCCGCCTCGTTCTTTGCCGGACACACGCGGACGAACCAGCCGTCATGGGCAGCAGCACCGCCGGCAGGGACGCCAATAAGCAGCGCCATGGCGGCCACGAGAAAGAATGCACGCATCTGCCCTCCCGCACTCTTGAGCCATATCGAGTATGTCAGCCGCAAATCAGGCGGCGGCGCCGGATGATCCTTGGGATTGAGACTGCTACACCACCCGCAAAATAGCAGGCTTGATCCAGATCAAGGTGATGCGGGACAGCGCCGGTACCTTATCGCCCGCAGTGTGGGAGATGAAGCATGACCAGCAGCGAAACCCTTCGGACAACAAGCCGGCCGGCGAGCACTCTCGTATGGGACCCGGTGGTGCGTTTCGGGCATTGGGCGCTCGTTGCGGCTTTTGCTGTGGCGTATTTGAGCGCCGAAGAGGAAGCCGGCGGCCCGGATCCCTTGCATGTGTGGGGCGGCTATGTCGTCGGCGTCCTAGTCGTGCTGCGCGTCGTGTGGGGCTTTGTCGGTCCGCGCCATGCGCGCTTCAGCGATTTCGTGCGCAGCCCGATAGTGGCCCTGGCGTATTTCAGAGACTTGTTGTACGGGCGCGCCCGTCGGTACGTGGGACACAGCCCGGCCGGCGGCGTCATGGTCATTGCCCTCTTGGTCTGCCTCGCCGCGACCGTGGCGACGGGCCTCATTGCATATGGAGAAGAGGGCAAGGGGCCGCTGGCAGTGGTCATGGTGACTGACGCCAATGCAAACGGCAATGAAGCTGGACACCGAGCCCTTGCGGAGAGGCGAGGTGGGGAAACTGAAAGCACGATCGGCGAACTGCACGGTCTGATGGCTAACATCACCGTGGCGCTTGTGGTCGCACACATCTTTGGAGTGGCGGTCGCCAGTGTCGTGCACAAAGAAAATCTCGCCCTGGCAATGATCACCGGCAGAAAACGCCGGGCACCCGATTGATGACCCCTAGGGCTTGAGGTCCGGACACAGAACGAGCTTACCCTGGAGCCCCCCCGCCTCGAGACGGCGGTGAGCCTCGGCGACCTCATCGAATGAGATCCGCTCGGCGACGCGCGGCCGGATAGTGCCAGTTGTCAATAGGCCGAATAACCGCTCGAGGTCCTCCCGGAACCAGGCAGGATGTCGCGCGCGCATCACGTTGATCGAGTAGAAGAAGGCGCGTCTGCCGCCAGGCAACCACCTCCACAGATAGAGGCGCGCTATCCACATCAACATGGTGAGCATGCGACGCTGCGCCTGCACACCCGCCGAGTAGCCATAGGCGCAGAGCAGGCCCCCGCGCTTGAGCGCCGCGAACGAGCGGCGATAGCCGTCCTCGGCGATGCCGTCGAAGACGACGTCGAACCCGCCCGGCAAGACGCGCGTGAAGTCTTCGCGTTGGTAGTCGATAGGGGTGGCGCCCAGCTCGCGGATCAGCATCGCATGCATGCCGCGCGCAGTGCCCCACAGCTCGAGGCCGGCCAGCCCGCCGAGGGCGAGCAGTGCCTGGCCGACGGCGCCGGCAGCCCCCTGCACGAGCGCGCGCTGGCCTCGTTGGACCCGGGCCGCGCGGTGCAGGAGCTGGTAGGCGGTCGTCCAGCTCAAGATCAGCGTGGCGGCCTCAGCCGGATCGACCCCCGCCGGCATGCGGGCAAGACGGTCAGCCCGGAGCGTGCGATAGGCGGCGTTCGACCCGATCACCGTCATATCGGCCACGCGGTCGCCGAGCTGAAAGCCGCTCACGCCGTCACCGAGCTGATCGATTTCCCCGACAACGTCATAGCCCATCACGAAGGGCAGCCGGCGACGCATCGTTTGCGGATAGAGGTGGCGCCGGATCAAGACGTCGGTGTACTCCAGACCCGATGCGAGCACGCGGACCCGCACCTCACCGCGGCCGGGCGTGGGCAGCGGAGCGTCGACCACCTCCAACCCATCGGGACCGCCGAACTCCCTGACTTGAAGAACCCGGTTGTGCGGCTCTTTCATGCGCGGAGTCCTGCGCACGGGCGGAAGAAAAGCCGCAGTTCCTGTGACACGCTCCTGAATTCGCTTGACCAGAGGAGCTTTCGATGGCGCATGAGAACCTCCAGTTAGAGCGGCGGCTACATCATCATGCCCATTGGACCGAGCATGATTTCGTCGGCTGTCTTTTTCTGATCGGCGGTCAACGCGGCGTGGAGGGGATCGACGGCCGCTTTCAGCTTGCGTAGGGTCTCGAGCCGGGCGGCCAACCTTGTCTCCTGCGCAGCGAGTCTGACGGGAAGCGTCGCGGCCTTATTCATCCCCATCATCCGATGCGGCATCGCTTGCATCGTGCTCGCGTCGTCGTCCCGCATAGCCTGCGCAAAGACGTTCCAGAGAGGTAACTGCGCGTCGGTGATCTTCAGTTCGGTCTTGAGGAAGCGAGACGGCCGTCGATGTGCTTGGCCATCATAGGCATACCGCCCTGGCCCATCATCATCCGCATCATCGGCATGCCGCCGTCAGCCTCCGGCATCATACAGCCGGGCATCGCGGCGGAAGCAGCCGATTGATGCGGCTCTGCCTCGGTCTCCACGGCGACACAGGAGTAGCCGCGAGGGCCAGGATCAAGTCGAACGAGATACAAGTCTTTCGGTTGAGCAGGGACTGACGTGTAAGGCCTATGCGAAATGGGTACCTCTGATTGGCCGGGAGCCAATGCCAATGAGGGCGGACCACATCGCCGCTCTGCGCGAACACCTCGTTGACCTGCTTTATGTGGAGGGCCAACTCGCGGCGCTGATAGAAATGATCCCGGCGGCCGACCATCTGCTGATCGAGAACGTAGCAGTCTTGCCGGCCTTACAAGGACGCGGGCTCGGGCGCCGGCTGATGACGCACGCGGAAGCATTGGCGGTGTCACTCGGGCTCCGAGAGATGCGGCTCTACACGAACAGGGAATTCACCTCGAACCTCGAGCTTTATCGAAGGCTCGGTTACCGGGCGGATTGTGAGGAGCTGTTCATGGGTGGGACCACGGTTTATATGAGCAAGCCGGTTGGCCAATCGCCCCAGATGGCGGCGATGGGTGAACCGGCATGAGCGGCGCGTCCGAGCTCTCCAACCTGCTGGCGACCTTGGAACCGGAGCTGTCCGCTTCTGAAGTTGTGTTCTGCCATTTCCCAGGGGGCTCGTTCGACGACAAGCCTCCCTTTCGATCGCTTGGCGCCTTTGATGAGCGAGAAGGGCTCACGCTGATCGTCAGCAGATCGGAGGCCGAAACGCATGGCTTGCCGTTCGAGACGGTGCTGAGGGCGATCACCCTCAACGTGCGTTCCAGCCTGGAGGCAGTCGGCCTCACAGCCGCAGTCGCCGGAAGACTCGCCCAGCATGGGATCAGCGCCAATTTTGTCGCCGCGTATTACCACGACCACGTTTTCGTCCCAGCAGCCGATGCGGCGCGTGCGCTCGAGATCCTTCGGACGTTGCAAGCCGAAGCGTCGACTGGCCGTCCCGCTGCGGGCGCCACGGCGTCCGGCGAGCGAGCGGACGGAGCATCCATAGACGAATTCGTTCCAGCTCCAATCAAGCCAATCGTCGGCAGTGCCGACCTCGACAGACTCGACATTCGGGTCGGCATGATCGAAACCG
>Ga0310910_10001168_pt1 | contig 14115 bp, 10 predicted proteins | sample GREbulkMGHF172_FD_203448 | JGI IMG/M metagenome (GOLD analysis project Ga0310910, IMG submission 203448) | Lab enrichment of tropical soil microbial communities from Luquillo Experimental Forest, Puerto Rico - GRE.bulkMG.HF172 | ecosystem: Environmental > Terrestrial > Soil > Tropical forest >... | reverse complement strand
CCCATCTTGACGCCTTTGATCGCGGCGACATCGGTCGGTGCCGGCAGGTAGTCGACCACCGCGTCGAGCAGCGGTTGCACCCCTTTGTTTTTGAACGCGGAACCGCACAGGACCGGAACAAAGGCGCCATTGAGCGTACCCTTACGGATACAGCGTTTCAGGGTTTCCCCATCCGGTTCCTCACCGCCGAGATAAGCCTCCAACGCCGTGTCGTTCTGCTCGACCGCGGCTTCGACAAGTTTTGCGCGGAATGCTTTCGCCTCGGCCGCCATTTCGGGGGGAACATCCACGACATCGAACTGAGCGCCCAGCGTTTCCTCACGCCACTTGATGGCCCGGAAGCTAACCAGATCGAGCACGCCGAGAAAATCGCTTTCGACGCCGATCGGCAGCTGCAGCGCCAGAGGCCTAGCTCCGAGCCGGTCGGCAATCATCGCCAGGCAGCGCGGAAAATCCGCTCCGATGCGGTCCATCTTGTTGACAAAGCAGATCCGCGGCACGCCGTATTTGTCGGCTTGGCGCCATACCGTTTCGGACTGCGGCTCAACGCCGGCGACGGAATCGAACACCGCAACTGCGCCGTCGAGGACCCGCAGGCTGCGCTCGACCTCGATCGTGAAGTCGACATGCCCGGGGGTGTCGATAATGTTGATCCGATGGTCCTGCCAGAAGCACGTCGTCGCCGCAGAGGTGATTGTGATGCCGCGCTCCTGCTCTTGTGCCATCCAGTCCATCGTGGCGGTCCCTTCGTGGACTTCGCCGATTTTGTAGGATCGCCCGGTGTAGTAGAGAATCCGCTCGGTCGTAGTCGTCTTGCCGGCATCGATATGAGCCATGATGCCGATATTCCGATATCGCTCGAGGGGTGTCGCGCGTACCATGAGAGGAGCTCCGACGGTACCGCCCACGAGCGATACCTTGAAGGGAAACCTGAACTAGCCGCCCTCTGCGTTATCTACCAACGATAATGCGAGAAGGCTTTGTTCGCATCGGCCATCCGGTGCGTGTCCTCGCGCCGTTTGACCGCAACACCGCGATTATTGGCAGCGTCGAGGAGTTCCCCCGACAGCCGCTCTTCCATCGTGTTCTCCGACCGGCCGCGCGAGCTCGAAATCAGCCAGCGGATCGCCAGTGCTTGACTGCGGTCGGCCCGAACTTCGACTGGCACTTGATAGGTGGCACCGCCGACTCGGCGCGAGCGCACTTCTACGGCGGGACGCACGTTGTCGAGCGCATCATGGAACACGCGCAAGGGGTCCTGTCCGCCGCGTTTGGCGATGCGGTCCAAGGCGCCGTAGACAATCCGTTCAGCAACCGACTTTTTGCCCTCGTACATAAGGCAGTTCATGAATTTGGTTAGGACGGCATCGCCGAACTTAGCATCCGGCAGGACCTCGCGTTTGACGGCGGCGCGACGGCGCGACATGGGCCATCTCCTACTGCGGACGTTTGGCGCCGTATTTCGAACGACGCTGACGGCGATCCTTGACGCCTTGGGTATCGAGGGTACCGCGGATGATGTGATACCGCACGCCGGGTAGATCCTTAACCCGCCCGCCGCGGATCAAAACCACCGAGTGCTCCTGCAGGTTGTGCCCCTCGCCCGGGATATAGCTTGTTACCTCGTAACCGTTGGTCAGACGCACTCGCGCGACTTTTCGCAAAGCGGAATTCGGCTTCTTAGGGGTGGTCGTGTAGACCCGCGTGCACACCCCGCGCTTCTGCGGGCAAGCTTCCATCGCCGGCACTTTGTTCCGCGCCAGCTGCCATCTCCGCGGATTGCGGATGAGCTGGTTTATCGTTGGCATCCTCACAACCTCTTCAAACGAAACAACCGCTCGGCGCCTGTGGCACGCCGGAGCGGTGGAGAGCCAATACCCAGGTTTTAAACGCACCCTTTAGCGGGAGAGCTAATTTATTCGCTTGTCCCGGCGCTGCGTCCGAGCAGCTTCCTACGGTCAGCCCCGCGTGAAGCCAATATTAGTAGTGACGCAGGCGCGCCGGGTCAAGCCCCTCCCTGTCCTCTCCTCTCGCGGGAAGGCACACCGTCTCAGGCGGTCCGCTGTTCGTCCTCGACGAACTGAGCATCCGCTTCCTCGTCGGCCGCGATCGCGGCCAATTCCCGATCACGCTCAGCCGCGATCTCGCGCAACCGGGCGATAACACTGCCGGTGCCTGCCGGGATCAGCCGACCGACAATCACGTTTTCCTTGAGCCCGGTCAGCGTGTCGATCCTGCCCGACACTGCAGCCTCGGTCAGGACGCGTGTGGTTTCTTGGAAAGAAGCCGCCGAGATGAACGAATTAGTCTGCAGGCTAGCCTTGGTGATGCCTTGCAACACCGGATGGGCGTGCGCCACGCGCAGCCCTTCCTTCTCGGTATTGACATTTTCGAGTTCAAACTCAGACCGGTCAACCTGCTCGCCGGCAAGAAAGGTCGTGTCGCCGGGTTCTTCAATCTCGACCTTCTGCAACATTTGTCGCACGATCACCTCGATGTGCTTGTCATTTATTCGCACGCCCTGCAGCCGATAGACTTCCTGAATCTCGTTGATCAGATAACTCGCCAACTCTTCAACCCCGAGGATCCGCAAAATGTCATGCGGGACCCGATTGCCATCCATCAACAGGTCCCCCTTCTGGACATAATCCCCTTCCTGGACGCTGAGATGTTTTCCTTTGGGAATCAGGTATTCTACCGGGTCCTTTTCCTCTTCGGTCGGGGCGACGATGATGCGTCGCTTGGCCTTGTAATCCTTGCCGAATTCGATGCGGCCCTCGCTTTCGCTTATTATCGCGAAATCCTTCGGCTTGCGCGCTTCGAATAGCTCGGCTACGCGTGGCAGACCGCCGGTGATGTCCCGTGTCTTCGACGATTCACGCGGTATCCGGGCGAGGACATCACCCGCCTTCACGTTCGCCCCGTTATCAACCGAGAGAATTGCGTCGACCGACATGAAGTAACGCGCCTCGAGCCCGTTGGCGAGCGTCAGCACTTCGCCATCTTCGTCGCGCAATGTGATCCGCGGCCTCAAATCGTTACCCCTCGGCTGCTGCTTCCAATCGACCACTACTTTCGAAGAGATTCCGGTCGCCTCGTCGACGGTCTCGCGGACTGAAAGGCCCTCTATCAGGTCAACGTAATGGGCGATTCCTTCCTTCTCGGTGATGATCGGAATCGTATAGGGATCCCATTCGACCAGTCGGTCGCCCCGCTTGACCTGAGCCCCGTCATCGACCAGTAGCCTCGCGCCATACGGGACCCGGTGCCGCGCCTTCTCGCGTGATTCGGTGAACAGCACGATTTCACAGTTCCGACCCATGACAACGGGCATCCCTGCAGAGTTTATGACGACATTGCGGTTCTTAACCTCAATGGTGGCGTCGAAAGCGGCCTCGACGGAAGATTGCTCGGCGCCTCTTTGCGCTGCGCCGCCGATATGGAAGGTACGCATCGTCAGCTGGGTGCCGGGCTCGCCGATCGACTGAGCCGCGATGACGCCGACCGCCTCACCCATATTCACGACCGTACCACGCGCCAGATCGCGGCCATAGCACTTGCCGCACACACCAATGCGCGACTCGCATGTCAGCACTGAGCGGATCGATACCGCATCAATCCCGACCCGTTCGATTTGGTCAACCGCATCCTCGTCGATCAACGCGCCTGCCCGCAGAACAATCTCGCCGCTGATCGGATCGAGAATGTCGACTGCTGCGGTGCGACCCAGAATGCGGTCGGCAAGGGGGGCGATCACTTCGCCGCCGTCCACAACCGCTCTCGTCGTAAGGCCGCGGGTGGTGCCGCAGTTCTCCTCAGTGATGATGGCATCCTGAGCGACGTCGACGAGCCGGCGGGTCAGATAGCCAGAGTTCGCGGTCTTTAGCGCTGTGTCGGCAAGACCCTTGCGCGCACCGTGTGTCGAATTAAAATATTCGAGCACGGTCAGCCCTTCCTTGAAGTTAGAAATGATCGGCGTTTCGATGATCTCACCCGATGGCTTGGCCATAAGACCACGCATCCCGGCCAGTTGCTTGATCTGCGCCGCCGACCCACGGGCGCCTGAATCCGACATCATCCACACGGAGTTTACGGGCTCGCCCGGTGCAGCTGAGCGGATTATCTTGAGCATCTCCTCGGCGACCTTGTCAGTGCAGCGCGACCATACGTCGACCACCTTGTTGTATTTTTCGCCCTGGGTGATCAGACCGTCCTGATATTGCTGTTCGTACTGCTTTACTTGGTCCTGCGCCTGACCGACTAATCCGCGCTTGGCCTCGGGGATGATCAGATCATTCTTGCCGAACGAGATGCCAGCCTTGCAAGCCTGCTGAAAACCGAGCGACATCAATCGATCGCAGAAGATGACGGTCTCCTTCTGGCCGCAATGGCGGTAGACCTGGTCGATAACGTTGCTGACCTCCTTCTTGGTCAAGAGGCAGTTGATCAGCTCAAAGGCGATCGCGGGATGTCGCGGCAGGATCTCTGACAGCAGCATACGGCCGGGAGTCGTCTCGACCAGCTTTACCACCGGCTTGCCCGCGTCATCAACAGTGCGAAAACGCGCTTTTATGCGAGCATGCAACGACACTGCCTTAGATTCGAGTGCATGCTCGATCTCGCCGATGCTGGTGAAGAGCATGCCCTCGCCCTTTTCGTCCGGGCGCTCCATCGAGATATGATAGAGACCGAGGACGATGTCCTGCGACGGCACGATGATCGGCTTGCCGTTTGCCGGGCTTAGGATGTTATTGGTCGACATCATCAGCACGCGCGCCTCTAGCTGGGCTTCAAGCGACAGCGGCACGTGCACGGCCATTTGATCGCCGTCGAAATCGGCGTTGAAGGCGGTACAGACGAGCGGGTGCAATTGGATAGCCTTGCCCTCAATCAGTACCGGTTCAAACGCCTGAATTCCCAGCCGATGGAGCGTCGGCGCACGGTTCAACAGGACGGGGTGCTCGCGGATTACTTCCTCGAGGATGTCCCAGACTTCCGGCCGTTCCTTCTCGACCATGCGCTTGGCCGCCTTAATAGTACTGGCGAGGCCATAAAGCTCAAGCTTCGAATAGATAAACGGCTTAAACAGCTCAAGTGCCATCTTCTTTGGAAGACCGCATTGCTGCAGCTTAAGTTCAGGACCTACCACGATGACTGAGCGACCCGAATAGTCGACCCGTTTGCCGAGCAGATTCTGGCGGAACCGGCCCTGCTTGCCCTTCAGCATGTCGGACAGCGACTTCAGAGGCCGTTTGTTGGCCCCGGTGATAATTCGCCCTCGCCGGCCATTGTCGAACAATGCGTCGACGGCCTCCTGGAGCATGCGCTTCTCGTTTCGCACGATGATGTCGGGCGCCTTAAGCTCGATCAGCCGTTTCAGCCGATTGTTGCGGTTGATCACGCGGCGGTACAGATCATTGAGATCCGAGGTCGCAAAGCGGCCGCCGTCAAGCGGTACAAGCGGCCGCAGCTCCGGTGGAATGACCGGAACTACCTCGAGGATCATCCACTCCGGCCGGCTATTCGATTCGACAAAGGCTTCGACCAGCTTCAATCGCTTGACCAGCTTCTTGCGCCGCGCCTCCGAGCTGGTTTCCCATAATTCGCTGCGCAGCCTCTTCTTCTCCTCGGAGAGATCGATTGCCGACAACATGGTACGCAACGCCTCGGCCCCGATCGAGGCAGTGAACTGGTCATCGCCATATTCGTCCTGGGCCTTCAGATAGTCATCTTCGGAAAGCAGCTGGTGCTGCTTAAGCGGCGTGAGCCCAGGCTCGATGACGACGTAGTTTTCGAAATAAAGGATCCGCTCGAGATCCTTTAGGGTCATGTCCAGCAATAGGCCGATGCGGCTCGGCAACGATTTGAGAAACCAGATATGCGCGACCGGCGAAGCCAGCTCGATATGCCCCATGCGGTCGCGCCGGACCTTGGAGAGAGTGACCTCCACGCCACACTTCTCGCAAATGATGCCGCGGTACTTCATGCGCTTGTACTTGCCGCACAAGCACTCGTAATCCTTGATCGGGCCGAAGATTCGAGCGCAGAACAGGCCGTCGCGTTCGGGTTTGAACGTGCGGTAGTTGATCGTCTCCGGCTTCTTGATCTCACCGAACGACCAAGAGTGAATCCGTTCGGGACTGGCGATCGAGATGCGGATCTGGTCAAAGCTTTGAGTGCCGCTGACCTGCCCAAAGATGTTCATCAATTCGTTCATCAACGACCCCTTTGCTGGTCCGTCGTCATGTCTGAAGTTACGGGCATCCGGGCTGCAGGTACCGTGCTTGCAGCCCCGAACCCGCGTTGTCGCGAAGGCAACCCATACTTTTTGCGAGGCGGTTTACGGTCAGTAGCTGCGCTGCTCTAGCTCAACATTGAGACCGAGCGACCGCAACTCTTTGACCAGAACGTTGAACGATTCGGGGATGCCGGCCTCGAAATTGTCGTCGCCGCGCACAATGGCCTCGTAGACCTTGGTCCGGCCGGAAACGTCGTCCGACTTGACCGTCAGCATCTCTTGCAACGTATAGGCTGCGCCATAGGCCTCCAGCGCCCAAACCTCCATCTCGCCGAACCGCTGGCCGCCGAACTGGGCCTTGCCGCCGAGTGGCTGCTGGGTCACGAGGCTGTAGGGGCCGATCGAGCGCGCATGGATCTTATCGTCGACGAGGTGGTGCAGCTTCATCATGTAGATGTAGCCGACCGTCACCGGGCGATCGAAGGGCTCTCCGGTGCGGCCGTCGATCAGGGTCACCTGCCCCGATGATGAAAGGCCGGCCTTCTCGAGCATCGCGACGATATCTTCCTCCCTGGCTCCGTCGAAGACCGGGCTGGCCACCGGTACACCATGCGCGAGATTCACGGCGAGTTCGAACAGGTCTTTCGGCGGGAGCTGCTCGATCTCGCCTCTCTCCTCGTCTTGATACATCTCGCTGAGGAAGCCGCGAAGTTCGCCGTCGGAGCCGTCGCGCTTGACGCGGTCAAGTACCTCGCCGATGCGCCGGCCCAGGCCGGCTGCCGCCCAGCCGAGATGGGTCTCGAGGATTTGGCCGACATTCATCCGGCTCGGCACGCCGAGCGGGTTCAACACGATATCGACCGGGATGCCGTCCTCGAGGTAGGGCATGTCCTCACACGGCACGATCCGCGAGATCACGCCCTTGTTGCCGTGCCGGCCTGCCATCTTGTCGCCGGGTTGGAGCTTGCGTTTTACGGCGACAAACACCTTGACCATCTTCATCACGCCGGGAGGCAGCTCATCGCCGCGCTGCAGCTTTTCGACCTTGCTCTCGAAACGCGCGGTGAGGCCCCCGACGGCATCCTCCATCTGGTGCTTGAGGGCCTCGATATCCGCCATTCTGGCATCGTCGCGGATCGAGATCTGTTTCCAGTGCGCCGCGGGGTGCTGGGCGAGCACAGTCTCGGTGATTTCGGTCCCCGACGTCATACCCTTGGGCCCGCCAACCGCGATCTGGCCGAGCATCAGCTCCTTCAGCCGAGCAGCAAAGCTGCGCTCAAGGATCGCGCGCTCGTCGTCGCGGTCCTTGGCAAGCCGTTCGATCTCGGCGCGCTCGATCGCCAAGGCACGCTCGTCCTTGTCGACACCGCGCCGGGAGAACACCCGCACCTCGACGATTGTGCCGGAGACTCCAGGCGGGAGCCGCAGGGAAGTGTCGCGCACGTCGGAAGCCTTCTCGCCGAAGATTGCGCGCAACAGCTTTTCCTCGGGCGTCATCGGGGACTCGCCCTTCGGCGTGACCTTCCCGACAAGGATATCGCCAGGCTTCACCTCGGCGCCGATATAAACGATGCCTGCCTCGTCGAGATTCCTCAATGCCTCTTCGCCGACATTCGGGATATCGCGAGTGATCTCCTCCTGACCAAGCTTAGTGTCGCGTGCCATTACCTCGAACTCTTCAATATGGATCGAGGTAAAGACATCGTCCGAGACGATCCGCTCGGAGATCAGGATCGAATCCTCGAAGTTGTAACCATTCCACGGCATGAATGCGCACAGCACATTGCGACCGAGGGCAAGCTCGCCTAATCGAGTCGAGGGCCCATCGGCAATAATGTCGCCCGCCATCACCTGATCGCCGACTTTGACGAGCGGCTGCTGAGTGATGCAAGTGTTCTGGTTCGAGCGCTGAAACTTCAGGAGATTGTAGATATCGACACCTGAGGCAGTGCTCGATGTTTCTTCGGTCGCGCGAATGACGATCCGGGTAGCGTCAACCTGGTCGACGACGCCCGACCGACGGGCAATGATCGTGACGCCGGAATCGCGGGCGACGGTCTCCTCCATACCGGTGCCGACGAGCGGCGCCTCAGCGCGGATTAGCGGCACCGCTTGGCGCTGCATATTCGAGCCCATCAAAGCGCGGTTCGCGTCATCGTTCTCGAGAAATGGGATCAGCGCGGCGGCCACCGAGACCAGTTGCTTTGGCGAGACATCGATCAGATCGATGTCCTGTGGTCGCTGCATCACGAAGTCCCCAGCTTTGCGGCAATTTATCAGATCAGCTGTGATCCGGCCTTGAGTATCGGTCTCGACGTTGGCCTGAGCGATCGCGTACCGACCCTCATCCATCGCCGACAGATAGATCACTTCGTCGGTGACCTTGCCGCCGATCACCCTGCGGTATGGGCTTTCGATGAAACCGTATTGATTGACCCGGGCGTAGGTCGCCAAACTATTGATCAGACCTATATTCGGACCTTCCGGCGTTTCTATCGGACAGATCCGGCCGTAATGGGTCGGATGCACGTCGCGCACCTCGAAGCCGGCTCGCTCGCGGGTCAGCCCGCCCGGACCGAGGGCTGACAGCCGGCGCTTATGGGTGATCTCGGACAAGGGGTTGGTCTGATCCATGAATTGCGAAAGTTGGGACGAGCCGAAGAACTCGCGCACGGCCGCGGCCGCCGGCTTTGCGTTGATTAGGTCATGAGGCATGACCGTGTCGATCTCGACCGAGCTCATCCGCTCGCGGATCGCTCGTTCCATGCGCAACAGACCGATGCGATATTGGTTCTCCATCAGCTCGCCGACCGAGCGGACCCGGCGGTTTCCGAGATGATCGATATCGTCGATCTCGCCGCGACCATCCTTAAGCTCGACCAACACCTTGAGGATCGCTACGATGTCGGCCTTGCGCAACGTCCGTACGGAATCGTCGGTCTCCAGTGTCAACCGCGAGTTCATCTTGACGCGGCCTACCGCCGACAAGTCATAGCGCTCTGGGTCGAAGAATAGGCTGTTGAACAGCACCTCTGCGGTTTCCAGCGTCGGCGGCTCCCCTGGGCGCATCACACGATAGATATCGATCAACGCGTCTTCCCGCGTAGCGTTCTTGTCGACGGCCAGAGTGTTGCGGACATAAGGACCGACGGTAACATGATCGATGTCGAGAACTGGTATCTCTTCGATGCCGGCCTCGTCCAGGTGTGCCAGCGCTGCAGCCGTAATCTCGTCGCCGGCCTCGAAATAGATTTCGCCCGTCTCCTCGTTGATCATATCCGAGCTGAAATAGCGGCCAATCAATTGATCATCGCCGACTAGAATATCGGAGAGCCCTTCTTCGCGTAGACGGCGCGCAATTCGCGGCGTCATCCTTTCACCCTCATCGAGCACGATCTCACCGGTACGAGCATCGCGAAGGTCGCTTGTTAGTTTGCCTTTGAATTGCTCAGGATCGAACGGTGTCATCCAACCTTGCGCACCGCGGCGAAAAGGGATCGTGCTATAGAAGAACGAAAGAATCTCCTCCTTGGACATTCCGATCGCTTCGCCAGGCTGCAATGAGCCGCTCTCGGCCCTTCGGCGCACCCGTAGGGCCTCGGTCGCGGCGTTGTCGAGAGCGAGCAGCAAGGTCGTCGCCGGAAGCTTGCGGCGCCGGTCGATCCGCACATAGATGTGGTCCTTGGCGTCAAACTCGAAGTCGAGCCAAGAGCCGCGGTAGGGAATCACCCGGGCCGCAAACAGGTATTTCCCGGAAGAGTGAGTCTTGCCCTTGTCGTGGTCGAAGAACACTCCCGGGCTGCGATGCATCTGCGAGACAATGACACGCTCGGTGCCGTTAATGATGAACGTGCCGTTCTTCGTCATCAAGGGCATGTCGCCCATGTAGACGTCCTGCTCCTTGATGTCCCGGATCGAGCGCGATGCAGTGTCCTCATCAACATCCCAGACGACGAGGCGCAGAGTGACTTTTAGCGGCGCGGCGAAGGTAATGCCGCGCTGCTGGCACTCGTCGACCTCGTATTTGGGCGTTTCCAACTCATATCGGACGAACTCGAGCTGGGCCCGCTCGGAAAAATCGCGTATCGGAAAGACCGATCTGAACACTTCCTGCAACCCAATACCAGCGCGCTGCTCCGGACCGATCCCCATTTGCAAAAAATGGTCGTACGAGCTCTTTTGGACCTCTATCAGGTTCGGCATCGGCGCGACCTCAGGGACGCGCCCGAAGCTCTTACGGATGCACCTTTTGCTCGAAAAGGATATAGCCATGCACACTCCTTGCTGAGGACCGCCAAGGCAGCCCGATCGCGGTGGCTCCCTTGACCCTATCGGCCAGGGCGATTTGCCAGCGCCACTGCCAACCGCTGTGGGACGTTTGTGCCAAGCCTCGCCGCGTTATTTCGGCACGCCAATACCCGGCGTGCGCGGCAGTTCGCGCCCCGGGATCGGAGGCCTCGGACGCAGCGGCCGAAAACGATCCGCCGCCCGCCCCGACGTGACAAAGATCGTGACAGACCTACTTTATCTCGACAGTCGCTCCCGCGTCTTCAAGCTGTTTTTTGATTTTTGCAGCCTCTTCCTTATTGACTCCCTCCTTGATCGGCTTGGGTGCGGCTTCGACCAGATCCTTGGCTTCCTTGAGGCCGAGGCTGGTAATCGCCCGAACTTCCTTGATTACGTTGATCTTCTTTTCGCCGATTGCCGCGAGAATGACATCGAATTCGGTCTTCTCCGCGGCCGCCTCAGCCACCGGAGCCGCCGCTCCGCCTCCGAGCGTCGCCACTGCCACGGGTGCGGCAGCCGAGACGCCCCACTTCTCCTCTAGCATCTTCGACAGCTGCGCCGCCTCGATCACGGTCAAGGCCGAAAGATCATCGACCAGCTTTGCCAAATCTGGCATGTTCTACTCCTGAGGTCTGGGATTGAGGTTTGACAAAATTCTCAACCGGCTGCGCTAGCCGCCTCGTCCTGTCGCTCCGCATAAGCTGCGAGGACGCGAGCGATCTGCCCGGCAGTTGCCTGGAGCACAACCGCCATCCGCGTGGCCGGCGCCTGAAGCAAGCCGACGAACTTGCCGCGCAATTCGTCAAGGGAAGGCAAACTGGCCAGTTCACGGATTCCGTCCGCATCCATCTGCCTGCCGGCGAGGCTACCACCGACAATCGTCAGCTTGTCGGTGCGGCTGGCAAACGCTACGACCACCTTTGCCGCGGCCACCGGGTCGCGCGAGAACGCGATTGCGGTCGGACCGGTGAACAGCGGCGCCAGGGGCTCGAATGCAGTGCCGGCGAAAGCGCGCCGCGCCAGCCGGTTCTTGGTTACCCTGAAGCCCGCACCGGCGCTGCGCACCTGACGCCGCAGTTGGGTGGCCTCGGCAACATTAAGCCCCGCTTGATGCGTCACGACCACACAAGCCGTTTCTGCGAGCACCCGCCGCAGCGTGTCCACCAGCTGCTGCTTTTGTATTCGGTCCACCCTCGTCTCCGAACCCGGTCCGCAGGCGTCTCCTCAAAGAGCAAGCAGACCCGTTGCACACGACTTTGCGCCGCGATCACCAACCGGGAATCCGGCGTTTGGGAAGCGGCTCAGCCACCTCGCGGCGGCTCACTCCAAAGCCTATCTCACGCCGGAGCGCGCGACCGCCTAGACTCTCGACTCGTCAGATAGGCCCGTTAGCTCCACTTTGACTGCCGGGCCCATCGTCGAGCTCAAGCTCACCTTCTTGATGTAGGTGCCTTTAGCGCCGCTCGGTTTGCCGCGGGTGATCGCGCCGACAAAGGCCCGCACATTATCCGCCAACGCCGCGTCCGTAAAGCTCGCTTTACCGACGCCAGCATGTACGATCCCCGCTTTCTCAGCGCGGAACTCGACCTGTCCGCCCTTTGCAGCACGAACCGCTTCGGCGACGTTGGGTGTGACTGTACCGAGTCGCGGGTTGGGCATCAGGCCGCGCGGCCCGAGGATCTTGCCGAGCCGTCCAACGAGCGACATCAGATCCGGGGTCGCGATTGCTCGATCGAAATCGATCTGCCCGGCCTGGACCTTCTCGGCGAGATCCTCTGCCCCTACGATATCGGCACCTGCGGTCTCGGCCTCTATGGCGCGGTCGCCGCGCGCGAACACAGCGACGCGGACGGTCTTGCCGGTGCCGTGCGGCAGCATCACGGCGCCACGCAGGTTTTGATCGGGCTTGCGAGGATCGAGATTGAGGTTCATCGCGATCTCGACTGTCTCGTCGAACTTCGCCGACGCGCGCCCCTTGATCAGCTTGAGCGCTTCCTCGAGGGGGTGCGCAACCGTCGGATCGACGCCTTCGTGAGCTTTCGTGAGCCGCTTTCCTATCTTGGCCATCTCGTTCACTCCACGACATCGAGCCCCATCGATCGAGCCGAGCCGATCAGCATACGACACGCGCCGTCAATGTCCTTGGCATTGAGATCCTCCATTTTCTGCTCAGCGATCTCCCGGATCTGCGCGATCGTCACCCGGCCCACCGTGCTGCCCTTGCCAGTGGTCTGCGACCCCTTCTCGATCCCCGCCGCCTTCTTGAGAAAATACGAATTGGGCGGGCTCTTTGTCACGAAAGTGAAGGAGCGATCGCCATAGGCCGTGATCACCACCGGGATCGGCATGCCGGGCTCGAGGTTCTGGGTTGCAGCGTTGAACGCCTTGCAGAACTCCATGATGTTCAGCCCGCGTTGGCCGAGGGCCGGGCCGATCGGCGGCGATGGGTTCGCTTTACCGGCCGGGACGTGCAACTTGATGATGCCGACGACTTTTTTTGCCATGAGCCAAATTCAGTTCGAAGTTAGACCTTCTCGACCTGCGAGTATTCGAGCTCGACCGGGGTTGCGCGCCCAAAGATCGATACCGCGACCTTTATCCGCGCTTTTTCCTCGTCGACCTCCTCGACGAGGCCATTGAAGGAAGTGAATGGCCCGTCGCAAACCCGGACCTGTTCACCGACCTCAAAAGTTACGGACGGCTTTGGCCGCTCGATCCCTTCCTGAACTTGCCGCATGATGCGAACCGCCTCGGCCTCGCTGATCGGCGACGGACGGCCACGGCCGCCGAGAAAGCCCGTAACCTTGGCGGTGTTCTTGACTAGATGCCAGGTCTCGTCGGTGAGATCCAGCTTAATCAACACATAGCCCGGGAAAAACTTGCGTTCCGAGCTTACCTTTGAGCCGCGCTTGACCTCGACGACCTCCTCGGTCGGCACGAGAATCTCCTCGAACTTGTCGGCAAGCCCCTTTTGCTCGGCCTGTTCGCGGATCGAAGCCGCAACCTTCTTCTCGAAGCCCGAATAAACGTGGATCACATACCAGCGGCTCGCCATCTTGCAACGCCCCGAAAACTACTGACCCAGCCCGAAGAGAAGCCGCACGGCTGCCGAAAATATTTGATCGACCAAGAAGAAGAAGGCCGCCGCAATGAATACCATTACGAACACCATGGCCGTGGTGACCATCGTCTCCTTGCGGCTCGGCCAGGTGACCCGCGCGACCTCCTGGCGAACCTGCTGAATGAACTCTGCTGGGGTCGTCTTCGCCATGACCTGTTGACCTCGAGGGGCGCGCGATATCTCTGCCCATATGGCGTTGCTTCCGCGCCCGTTCCAGCGATCGGTGCCAGTTGGCGCCAAAAGCTGGCAGGAGTGGAGGGGCTCGAACCCCCAACCCCCGGTTTTGGAGACCGGTGCTCTACCAGTTGAGCTACACTCCTAGACGATTCATCACGCCGCGTTCGCTTCCCTTATTTGATGATTTTGGCGACGACGCCGGCGCCGACGGTGCGGCCGCCCTCGCGGATCGCAAAGCGCAACCCCTCATCCATCGCAATCGGCGCGATCAGCTCGATCTCCATCGAGATGT
>Ga0310910_10001162_pt1 | contig 14139 bp, 12 predicted proteins | sample GREbulkMGHF172_FD_203448 | JGI IMG/M metagenome (GOLD analysis project Ga0310910, IMG submission 203448) | Lab enrichment of tropical soil microbial communities from Luquillo Experimental Forest, Puerto Rico - GRE.bulkMG.HF172 | ecosystem: Environmental > Terrestrial > Soil > Tropical forest >... | reverse complement strand
GTCGCCGCACTGGCGCTGTTCCTGTGCGGCGACGAGGCCGCACAGATCACCGGCGCCAACCTCTCGATCGACGGCGGCTGGACCGCCGAGTAGGTACCACCCGTCATGCCCGGCGATGGCGCTGCCTGAACCAAAGCGCGATGGCGATTCGACCTATCGCGCTTTGGTTCAGGCAGCGCCATCGTGCATTCAGTGGGAAATGTTGCTGGCCGCCGTGACGGTCCACGACGGCAGATTGATTTCCTGCGACGCCATCTTGCCGGCGACCACGAGCAGGATGACCGCGAGGGTAACGCGCAGCACCGCCTGCGGGACGCGGACCGCGCTGTAGCTGCCGATCACGATGCCGGGCAGGGAGCCCATCAGCAGCACGCCCATCAATTGCCAATCGACTTCACCGAGCATCCAGTGTCCCGCCCCGGCCACCAGCGTGAGCGGCACGGCGTGCGCGATGTCGGAGCCGACAATGCTCGCCATCGGCAAGCGCGGATAAAGCAGCAGCAGCGCGGTCACGCCGACGGCACCGGCTCCGACCGAGGAAATCGAAACGAGAACGCCGAGCAGTGCGCCGGTCACCACCGTGGCGATCACGATCGTCGATTCTTCGACGCGCTCCATGCGCGTCCGATAGCGATCCAGGATCGACTTGCGGAAGATCAGCGACACTGCTGTGAGCAGCAGCGCGAAGCACAGCACCAGATTGACCAGGCTGCGCTGGGAGGCCGGGTTGAGATCAAGCTGCCAGATCACCACCATGGTCAGGATGCTGGCGGGGATGCTGCCGCAGGCAAGCCGGATCACGGCCGGCCAGTGAACGCTGCGCGCCAGACCGTGGACCACGCTGCCGCCGGCCTTGGTTGCCGCGGCGTAAAGCAAGTCGGTGCCGACGGCAGTCGACGGGTGAATGCCGAACAGGAGAATCAAAAGCGGCGTCATCAGCGAGCCGCCGCCGACGCCGGTCATCCCGACCAGCAGGCCTACGCCGAATCCCGAAGCAACATAGAGCGGGTCGATCATGTCTGCACGATCTTGGATTACGCTTGCGGCTATCTAATGGCCGAGGGTTCCTGATCTCAACCGATCGAACCAAATAAGAATAATTCATCCGCATAAGGAAGTCGAAGAGTGGTTTTGCCCTTATCGCAGGCTGGTGGCGAAAGCGGTATTCTGCGCTTCCAATACGCCGGTCACGCGCTTCTCTTGGGTGAAAACAGGAAGGCTATGTGTTGCCGAATGCCAGCACGTGCAGATCCAGCCGGCGGCGGACGATCCAGAACAGCAACGCCGTCTCGAAGGTGAGCGAAAACGAGGTCGCCGCTGCAGCGCCGTGGCCGCCGTAGCGGGGCACCAGCGCGACGCACAGCGCAACGTTCATCGCGAACGCGAGCGCGTAGGCTACGGCGCAAATGTGTTGGTGGCCGAGCATGTTGAGCAGCCGCTCCACCGGGCCGATCGCCGCGCGCACCACAAGCCCGATCGCCGCGATGAACATGATGTCGTAGCCGAGCACGAATTGTGGCCCGAACAGCCAGAGCAGCGGCTTGCCGAAGGCAAGGAGCGCCATGGTGGCGGCAAGCGACGGCCAGAAGGTCCAGTTGATCGCATGGGCGACATAGGCCGACAGGCGCGCCTTGTCGCCGAGCGCATTGTATTCGGCGAAGCGATGCGCCGTGGTCGCCGACATCGCGTAATGGATGAACGATACCAGCGCCAGGGTCTTCACCACGGCGAAATAGATGCCGACCTCCTCGGAAGGGCGGAATTGCTGCAGGACCAGCACGTCGGTGTAGGACAGTAACAGATAAAAGCTCTCGACCAGAAGGATGGGCAGCGAGATCGCAAGCCAGCCGCGGACGTCATAGGCCTTCGGTCCCGCCTCGATATGGCGGGAAAGCCTGCGATTGAGCACGAGCATCTGGCCGATCATGGCGATCCACACCGCGCCCGCGCTCGCGACCATCGCGGCAGTCGCACCAAGCCGAAAGCCGAGCACGAAGAAACCGGCCGTGAAGCCGATGATCAGCGCCTGGCGCACGATGAATTGCGGCATCAGGCCGAGCTGCATCCAGTCGTGCGAACGGGCGATGCCGTCCTGGGTGTTGGCGACCACGAAGGCCGGCAGCGTGAGACAGCCGATATAGAGCGGGACGATCGCGCCGGCCTCGATCCAGGGCGACAGCAATTTGACGACAGCCGCGAGCACGACGGAGACCACAGCCGACACGACAAAGGTCATCCAGCGGCTGCCGGCAAGAAAGCCGCGCAGCAGCGCGCCTTCGCCGCGCGTGCGGTATTCCGGAATGATCTTCTGCGCGGAGGCTGAAATGCCGAAATCCATCAGGCTGCCGAGCAGCAGCACCCAGGTCCAGACATAGACATAAATGCCGTAGTCCGATCCGCCCATCCAGCGCGCGAGCAGGATCTGCGACAGGTAGGCGAATGCCGCGCTGATTGCGCGGATGACGAAAATCGTACCTGCAAGCCGGCGCGTGACGGAGGCTTCGCTCGTACCGCCGGCAAACGTCGCCTTTAGCCGCGCGAGCGGGCCGGCCGGCAGGCTTGTCGTCTCGTCGATGGCGGCCAAGGCGGAAATCCTCACGCGAGTGTGCGGCGACGGCTCCGTCTATCAACCATTCGTTAAGATTGGGTTGGGTGTACCTCTTTACCCTCTCCCCTTGTGCGAGAAGGTAAAACCGGGATCGTGGAGATCACTCCAGATTAATATTGAATTCGTAGGAGCGATCGGCGCCGACCAGGGTCAATTTCAGCGCGGCGCCCTCGGGATCGACGCCGGGCGGGACGCCGTCGAGCTGGAACGAAAATCGCTTCACCCCGGGCGGACTGTCTTCCCTGACTTTTGGAACCGGCAGGCCCCAATCCGGTGTCGGTCCTTCGACGAACAGGTTGACGGCCCGTGCGTCCGGCGTGACCACGTCGACCAGCACCTCCGCCTTTCCCTCGCGTTTGACGTCGCGGATGGTCAGCGGATTGGGATCGCCGACATTGGCCGGCTTTGGAACCGTATCGAGCGCCGCGAACAAGGCGCTGTCCTCGGTGCTCGCCACGCTGTTGAAAGCGAGCTCGGCGCTGGCATCGACCGGGATGCAGAGGTTTTCGCACACGGCATAGTTGATGTCGGCGCGCAGCGTCACCGGTTTGTCGACATTCTTGGCGACGATGCGCAGCGGCAGCACGACCTGGTCGTGATAGCCGAGCGAGGTGCCGCCGGCCCCATCTTCGAATTTTTGCGGCGCCGGCCACAATACTGTCACCGCTTCGACATTGTCGGATTTCGAGAAGTCGAACCGCGGCGGCACGCCGGAATCGCCGGGCGTACGCCAATAGGTCTTCCATCCCGACTGGAGCTGGAACGCGATGCCGCCGAGCAGCACTGCGCCGCTGCGCGATCCCGCGAGCAGCCGCACTGCGGAATGGACATCCCGCTGCCAGGGCGAGGCGTCGTCAGCGCGGGCGGCAAGCGACAACGAGCACAAGGCAAGGGTGGCGACGAAGCCGAGAGCGGCCCGCATCGGAACTCTGGCGGTCATGAAACGTCTCTACAGGCTGGGGCCGGTGCGAACCATTGAATTGCTTGTGATGCGACCCGATCGCGCCCGATGGAAGCTTGATTGACAGACGACCCACCCAATATCAGGATGCAGCGATAGACGAGAGCGCCTTGCGGATGGACCCAGAAGGCAAAAGAACGGGCAACGCGCGCCGCAAAGCTGCCGGCGTCGGCGATAATTCTGCGGGTCGCGGCTACCTCGATGGTCGTCTCCTGATCGCGATGCCCGTGATGGGCGATCCCCGGTTCGAGCGCTCGGTCATCTATCTCTGTGCTCACTCCTCCGAAGGCGCCATGGGCATCATGGTGAACCGTCCGGCAGGCAGCATCGATTTTCCCGAGCTGCTGGTGCAGCTCAACATCATCAATAAAGCTGACCAGATTAAGTTGCCGGAAAACGCCGAAACCATGAAGGTGATGCGCGGCGGCCCGGTCGATACCGGCCGCGGCTTCGTGCTGCATTCGAGCGATTTCTATCTCGACAATGCCACGCTGCCGATCGACGACAAGATCTGCCTGACCGCGACCGTCGACATCCTGAAGGCGATCGCCAACGGCAAGGGGCCGAAGCACGCGATCCTCGCGCTCGGTTATGCCGGCTGGGGGCCGGGCCAACTGGAGAACGAGATCCAGTGCAACGGCTGGCTGCATTGCGACGCCGATCCGGATCTCGTGTTCGGCGACGATGTCGAGGAGAAGTATGTGCGCGCGCTGCGCAAAATCGGCATCGATCCCGGCATGCTCTCAAATGAGGCAGGGCACGCGTAAGCGCGGCGACAGGTCCTCTTTCGTCATGCCTTCGTCAAGTCCCGCGAAAGCGGGGCGTTACTCCGCCGCCTGTTGGGCTGCCGCGTCCTGATCCACCGTCGGCTGGGTGCCGGCGACCGTCGCCCGCCGCATGTCGCGCGGCTGCGACTGATCGTAGCGGCGCACCCGGTGCATGGTCTGGCGGTTGTCCCACATCACGAGGTCATGCACGGCCCATTTGTGGACGTAGACGAACTCCGGCTGCGTCGCATGCTCGGTGAGATCGCGCAGCAGCAGTCGTCCCTCCGGCACGCTCCTGCCGCGGACGACGCCGGCGTGCGAGGAGAGATAGAGCGACTTGCGGCGATGCACCGGATGGGTCCGCACCAGGCGCTGCAGCACCGGCTTGAAGAGCTGCTTTTCCTCGTCGGAGTAATCGAGGAACCCGAGCGAGCCGCGCGAATACATCAGCGAGTGCTCGCAGATCAAGTCGTCGATCTCAGCCTTGGTCTCGTCGTCGAGCGCATCATAGGCCGCGCGCATGTCGGCGAACTCCGTGTTGCCGCCCTTCGGGTTCACCACGCGGGCCGACAGCAGCGAAAATTTCGCGGGGATCGGGCGGAACGAACTGTCGGAATGCCAGAGGCAGTTGCCGAGATTGAACAGATGCTGGCGATGATCCTTCGCCAGCGGCTTGCCGTCCTTGTCAAGGTTGGAGACGTCGTTGAGGCCTGAGTCGAGGCGAAGGTCTTCCTTCTTGGTGACATTGCCGCCGCGCGGGTTCTCGCGCTCGCCGAAATTCAGCGCGAATGCCATTTGCTGCTCGTCGGTGATGTCCTGGTCGTGGAAGACCAGCACGGCGTATTTGTCCATGCCGGCCTCGACCTCGACCGCCTCGTCCCTGGTCAGGGGTTTGCGCAGATCGAGGCCGGACACCTCGCCGACGAAATGCTTGTGAAGCTGGCGGATCGCCATCGCCATCGCGTTTCTCCTGAAGTCGGTGGGCGGCTTTACCGCGCGATTTTCCAACGAAGCTACTCCCGGACCGAATGATGTCAACGCAAGCGGCCGGCAGCCAGCCCTGCATTTTCCGCGTTGCGGAAGGGGTGATTGACAAGGCCGGCGGCAGTCCTAAGACGGTTAAACAAGCCAGAAACGTAAGGTGCGGGAGATGAACGAGCTCGATTTCAGCGGCAAGCAGGTTTTTGTGATCGGCGGCTCGAGCGGCATCGGGAACGGGATCGCGCAAGCCTTTCGCAAGAAGGGCGCACGCGTTGCGGTATGCGGCACGCGCGTACACGCCGCCGACTACTCGGCGGAGGAAGGCTCGCGTCTTGGCGGTCTTGACTATACGCGGCTTGACGTCAGCGACCCCTACGCCGTCGAAAGCTTCAATCCATATTTCGATCGCCTCGACGTGCTCGTGCTGGCGCAGGGGGCGGTGATCTACCGGCGTGGCGAGTTCGAGATGTCCGGCTTCCGCAAGGTGCTGGAAGTCAACCTGATCAGCCTGATGGCTTGCGCCACCAGATTTCATGCCATGCTGCGCGATACCAGGGGTGCGCTGATCATCGTCTCGTCGACCGCGGCCTTCCATTCGACCATGGGCAATCCCGCCTACAACGCCTCGAAAACGGGCGCGGTAGGATTGACCCGCACGCTGGCACAAGCCTGGGCGGAGGACGGCATCCGCGTCAACGGTATCGCGCCGGGCCTCGTCGATACCAAGATGACCAAGGTCACGACGGAAAACCCGAAGCGGCTCGAGAGTGCATTGGCAAGGATTCCGCTGAGGCGGTTGGGGACGCCAAGCGACATGGCGGGCGCCGCGCTGTTTCTGGCGTCGCCTTTGTCATCCTACATCATCGGCCAAACCATCGTGGTCGATGGCGGGCTGATCCTGTAGCCTATCGCGTCGGATTGCTTGACGCTGCGGCCGAGCGGCCGATCGGTGCCGGCGGCCGCAATATTCCCGGCGTGAACGGGCGCGGCTGCGGCGACCACTGGCGCGGCGATGAATTGCCGAAGCCGAAGAAATTACCGAATGGGTTCTGCTGCGCGGGGTTCTGCTGCAAGGGCCTCCTCTGCTGCAAAGGAGGCTGCTGCCTCTGTTGCGGCAGGGCTGCGACGCCCGGCGTTGCCGGCGTCGCGCCGCCTCCGGGCGTTGCGCCGCTGCCGGGTGTCGTGGAGGCAACCGGTGTGTCGCCTTTGGCAGGCTCGTACCCGACCTCGCGTCGCGGCAAGGTGAAATCGTCAGCGCGCCCGGGCGGTGGCGTGAGCGGCTCTCCCTTGACGAGGGTGCGCGCGGCAAGTGCGTCGACGGCGGCCGGCCGCGTTCCCGGACCGCCGAGCAGTTGATCGGTGCCGACATTGGAGGCGACCAGCGGCAGGACCGGTCCTGCGAGCGGCCGAGGCGCGGGCTGACCGGGAACGGCATTGGCATCCGGCGTCGCCGGCTCGGTCGGCAGCGTGATCGGCGCCGAGCGCGCAGCAATCAGGCGGGTGATCTCGCGCTCGACATAGTGCGCGAGCTTGCGCGCGCCGGGTTTGGTGAAATACACGCCGTCATAGGAGCGGAGCTGGCGGATCTGGCCCTCGAAGTCCGGACCCTTTTGCAGGAACAGCCCGCGTTCATCGACAAAGCCGTCCCAGACGTCGACATAGGTGATGCCGGCCTTCGCGGCGGCTTCGCGATAGAGCGAGTCCAAAAACAGCATGTCCTGGGAACCCTTGGGCCCGCGGATCGCGGGAAGGCCGACCCAGACCACCGGTACGCCCTTGGACTTCAGCACCGCGATCATCTCCTCGATCTTCTTCGAGTAGAGTTCGACCCAGCGATCCTCGCGAAACTCGTAGAGGCCGTTCGGCGCACGCGTGCTCTTCCCGGGCACGATAGCGGGCGGCGCTTCGGCGTTGTCGGCATCGTCCGGCGGCAGTTCGGTATCGACCGCCTTCTCTTCCGGTTTCACCGCGGTTTCGGCCTTGTCCGACTTGGGTTCCGCGGCCTTGGCGTCACCCTTTGCATCGCCCTTGGCGCGGGCGTCCTTTTTGTCGCTCTTCTTCTCGGCAGGCTTCTCGGTCTTCTCGCCGGCAGGCTCGCGCATTGCCACGCGGTCATTCAGCCCGAGCATTACGACGATGATATCGGCTTTCTCGGCGGCCAGAATGGATTTGGCGGCCGCCGTCCAGTCGGCCGGATCGCCCTTGGGCTGATATTTGATCAGGCCGGAAGTGCTTTTTGCTTTCCGGATCACGCCCATATCGGGCTGTTCGCTGTAGGCATCCTCCAGGCCGGAAGCCAGCCAGTCCGCCATGCCGTCGCCCATCACCATGACGTTGCGCTCCGGAACTGCTTCGCGCTTTTCCGGCGGCGGGGCCTTCGAAAAGTCCTGGTAGACGCGCTTCGGCGCCTGCTGCTGGAAGGGGGTGAAGAAATCGCTGCCAAACCAGCCCCCGCCGCTGCGCGATGCGGGCCGACCCCATCCGCCCCCGAGATTGCCGAAATTAAAGAACTCCGCAGACGCGGGCCCCACGATGCCGACCAGAAGGGCAATGACGACCAAGAGCACGATCGAGGGACCGGGCTCGGTCAACACCTTGAGAAGAAGGCCTCGTTTGAACATCCGGTGCGGTCGCAAATGGTTGGCGGCAGTCGATAATAGCGGAATCGGGCCGCAAGCGGGCAGAAAAACCGGGCTATCCCCGGCCCGTCAAGCAGCTTGAGGAAATGTGGTTTCCGGGGCCGTTTACAGCGCAAATGGCCGCGCTTCAGTTGCCGCGCAGCCGGTCCAGCATCTGTGCCGAGGCAAATCCGTCGGCTGGCGCCCCGATCGAGGCCTGGAAATTGCGCAGCGCCTGTCGCGTTTCGCCGCCGAACTGGCCGTCCGGGGTGCCGCGGTAGAATCCGCGCTGGACCAGAAGCTGTTGCAGTTCCAGCCGTTCGGCGCGCGACAATTCACGCTCCTGTCGCGGCCAGGGCTGCACGAAGGGTTGGGAGCCGCGCAAGCGGTCCGCGAAATGGCCGATCGCGAGCGCATAGGCCTCGGCCGGGTTGTATTTCATGATCACGCGGAAGTTCGGCAGCATCAGGAAGCCCGGCCCTTCGGCGCCGGCCGGTGCCAGCAGATAGCCCTTGTCGGCGGGGTGCGGGAACGGTTGGCCGCTCGCGCGCTTCAGGCCGAGATGTTCCCATTGCGCTGCTGTCATCACCTTCGCGCGGTCGGCCAGCATGTAATTGAAACCCTGCGGGACCGTGACCTCGTAGCCCCAGGACTGGCCGCTCTGCCAGCCGTCCTTCTTCAGGTTGTTCGCGGTCGATGCGATCAGGTCGGCCGCATCGTCGACCACATCGCGGCGGCCGTCGCCATCGGCATCGACGGCATAACGCTTGAATGCGGTCGGCATGAACTGGGTCGGGCCGAAGGCGCCGGCCCAGGAGCCGTGCATCTGCTCCGGGCGGAGATCGCCGCGATTGAGGATTTCGAGTGCGGAGAGGAACTCCTCCTTGAAATAGCCTTGCCGGCGGCCAATGCAGGCCAGCGTCGCGGTCGATTGCAGCACGCTGCGATCGCCGATCTGGGTCGAATAGTTGGATTCGATCCCCCAGATCGCGGCGATGATATAGCGGTCGACGCCATAGGCCTTCTCGGTTGCGTCGAACTGCGCCTTGTATTTGGCGAGTATCTCCTTGCCCTTGGCCAGGCGGTTGTCGTTGACCAGGATGTCGAGGTAATCCCAGACCGATTTGGTGAACTCCGGCTGCGCGTCCATCAGGTCCATGATGCGCAGGTCGGGCGTGAGCCCGGCCGTGAAGCGCTCGAAGTTCTCACGCGAGACGTTGCGTCGCGCGGCATCGGGCCACATCGCGCCGACGCAGTTGCCGAAATTCGCAGCCGCCTGCCTTATCGCGGCCGCCGTCATCAGGGGATGGCCGGAGGCACCGTCCTCGCCGCTCCAGGGGATCGATCCGGTCGCGGCGGGCGCACCCTGCGGCGGCGCCTGATTATCGGATTTCGGACCGGAAAAGATGTTGCTGAACAAGGTTGAAAGCCCGCCGCCGGAGGACTGGGCCCGCGCTTCGCCGGCCATAAGCAGGCCGGCCGCTACCATCGCGACGGCTGTCAACGCTTTCGGTCTGCCCGGTTGCCTCATGTTCCACCCGCTGCCCTAAATTTAAGGCTTTCAGGAGGCTCGTTTACGGTTTCCAATCGCTTAACAACAGTGAAGTTTTCCCTCCGCCTTTGTTCCCGGTTCAAAACCGGCTACCAAGGCGGCCGTTTTCCGCCTTCCCCAAAAAATTATGCCCGGCAAATCCCATGAAAATCCGCAAAGCTGTCTTTCCCGTCGCCGGTCTCGGCACCCGTGTCCTGCCTGCCACCAAGGCGATGCCGAAGGAAATGCTGACCATCGTCGACAAGCCCTTGATCCAATATGTCGTCGATGAGGCCAAGGAAGCCGGCATCGAGCATTTCATCTTCGTCACCGGCCGCAACAAGGGTGTGATCGAGGACCATTTCGACCGGATGTTCGAGCTCGACGCCACGCTGGCGGCGCGCGGCAAAAAGACCGAGCAGCAGATTTTGGCACGCGACCAGCCGGAAGCGGGCGCCGTGAGCTTTACCCGCCAGCAGGCGCCGCTCGGCCTGGGACATGCCGTGTGGTGCGCACGCGACATCGTGGGCGACGAGCCGTTCGCGGTCGTTTTGCCGGACGAACTGGTGCTGCACACGCCGGGTTGCCTTGCGCAGATGGTCGCGGCGGCGAAACATCTGCCGGAGAAATCGAACCTGCTCGCGGTGCAGGAAGTGCCCGCGGATCAGACGCACCAATACGGCATCTGCGGCGTCGGCAAGCGTCACGCCAAAGCCAACATGTTCGAGGTCGACGGCATGGTGGAGAAGCCGGCGAAAGGCAAGGCGCCGTCCAATTTCTCCATCACCGGGCGATACATTCTGCAGCCGGAGATTTTCGCGATCCTGTCCAAACATGAGCGCGGCGCAGGCGACGAAATCCAGCTCACCGATGCCATGATCGGGTTGGCGAAGAAGCAGAAATTCTATGGTGTGGAGTTTGCAGGCGAACGGCATGATTGCGGCTCGAAGGCCGGTTTTCTGCGCGCCAACATCGCCTTCGGCATGGCGCGCTCGGATCTGCGCGACGGCCTGCGCGCAGATATGAAGAGATATTCGGGGAAGTAACGGCAAGGTCGCTTGCGTCCTTGTCGTCATTCCGGATCGCGCTGTGCGCGCCGTCCGCAACGAAGGTGTCAAGCCGCGAGCAGCAGGTCGGGCAACTTGGCGAGCGCGCAGCAGTTGCGCCCTGCAGCCTTTGCCGCATAGAGCGCCTGGTCGGCGGCATGCACGAGCTGCGGCCAGTCGAGCGCGGCCGTCGGGGTGACGCTTGCGATCCCGATACTGACGGTCGTGATGGCGGGATCATCCGACCACTCCTGAACCTTCGCCCGGATGGTCTCGGCAATGCCGAGCGCCTCCCTTTCCGACTGCCCCGGCAGGAGCACGGCAAATTCCTCGCCGCCATAGCGCGCGGCGCAGTCGCCGGCCCGTTTCACCGAGTCGGAAATGCAGATCGCGATCCCGACCAGCACCTGGTCGCCGGCCGGATGACCGTACGTGTCGTTGAAGGCCTTGAAATGGTCGGCATCGATCATGAGCAAAGAGAGCTGCGTCCTGTAACGCATTGCGCGCCGCCATTCGCTCTCGATCGTGGCGTCGAACTTGCGGCGGTTCTTGAGGCCGGTCAGCGCATCCGTCGTGGCCAGCTCCTCGAGCTTGTCCTCCGCAAGCGCACGGCGGTCGATTTCGCGCGCAAGAAACAGCGTCGCGGCGAGCACGAACATGATCAGCGTCAGCATGATGGAGCCGATCCGGATCAACTCGATGCGCCAGAGCCGCAGGATGCTGTCCCAGGGCTTGCCGACCACCACGACCAGCGGCTTCAGGCCGCCGCTCCAGACGTACAGGCGATAGGTGGAATCCACGGGGCTGACGTCGGAAAACCATCCGCTCGGCTGTGCCGTCAGGACAATGCCGTCACGCCGCTCCCTTACCTGCTTGCCGATCACGTCGAGGTCGAACGGGGTGCGCATGATGATGGTGCGATCGCGACGCAGCACGGTGATGATGTCGCCGGGGCTCAGATTGAGACGGCCGAACAATTCGTGGAAATAGCTGAAGCGAATCGAGCCCGCGACGACGCCGAGAAAGCGGCCGTCGGGACCAGAGATGCGCCGGCTCAACACGATGGCGTAGGAGCCGCGATGAAGCATCGGGCGGCTGATGTAGAGGCCCACATCGGGCTGGTCGCGGTGAACCGTGAAATAGTCCTCGCCGGCGCGATTTTCCGGCAATGGATCCAGCGTCGAGGCGTCGACCGTCAGTCGCCCTTCCGCATCAAACACCTGGATAGCGCCGAAATGGTTTGCGGTCGCGGCGTGATCGAACAGGATCAGGTGCAGCACCGGCCTGGAGACGTTTTTGATATCGGGCGCCACGATGTTGCTGGCCACGTTTCGCAGCGAGAGATCGTAGAGCTCGATGTTGCGGCTGATGTCGGCCTCGATGCCGATCGCGAGGTTTTCCAGCGACTGGCGCGCCAGCTCTTCCTCGCCGTGCCGCATGTCGAGCATGACGCTGGCGCAGATTGCGGAGAAGCCGATTACGGTCGCGACGGAGCAGGCGATCAAAAGCTTTGCTGATTGCCGCCAAAGCTGTTTGGCCGTGTCCTTGCGCCCCCCAAATCGCATCCGTTTCGCTCCCGATCTCTCTGGATGCGCCAGAAACATTGCTGGCGGCTTAAGTGAGGACAACGATGCGGTAATCAGTTAACGGTTGGTTGCCGTTGACGCCAACAGCCGCGCGTCCGGTTTATGTACGCACCAACGACGGAACGGCCGTGAACGATTACGACCCCCTGCGCGACTACCTGAAGACACAAACGCGTCCCGAACTCGTGCTGAGCTTCGAAGAGATCGAGGAGATCATCGGTGGTTCGTTGCCGCGCGCCGCGCAGCGCGCGTCCTGGTGGGACAGTCTGCGCAGCCCGCAGGAGCGGATGCCGCAGCGCGAGGCCTGTCTTGCCGCGGGCTATGTCGCAACCCGCATGCCGGACGGCAGGAGCGTGCGGTTCAGGCGGATAAAGCAGGGGGCGGGCACGGCCGCGCCGCGCGCACGGTGACGGGCGCTGCCTTGCCGCGCAGCGCGAGTGTGCGCTTGTCCAGATCGGCGTAAGTTTCGCCAAGCGCGGCATGGATGGTCTCGCTCAGCAGGACCTCGCCGGCGGCGGCGCTCGAAGCCAGTCTTGCCGCGGTGTTGACGGTATCGCCGAGTGCGGTGAAATCGACGACGTCCTGGCTTCCGACGTTGCCGACATAGGCAAGCCCGGAGTTCACGGCGACGCCGATCGGCACATGCGACGCGGGCGAGAGTTGCTCTCCAACCGTGCGCAAGAGCGCAAACGCCGCTTCCGCGGCGCGCCGACGATAGGAGGGACCGCAAATGCCCGGGATGAACAGGGCCATCACCTCGTCGCCCACGAGCTTGTCGATGATGGCGTCGTGGCGGATGAGGACCTCGGTTGCGGTCAGGTAGAACCGGTTCATCCGCGCCGCGAATGCGCTCGGGCCGAGCTTCTCGGCCATCGCAGTCGACCCGCGCACATCAGCAAACAAAACGGCGATATCGACCTCGGCGCCGCCGGGCGGCATGGCGTCGCAGCAGCGCGCGCAGAGATTGGGATTCTTGCGCGACCGCGTGAATCCGAACAATCCGACCAGCCGCCCGCCGAAGCCGTCGAACGGGTTGTGGCAGACCTTGCACCGCGGCGGGCTGGGCAGATGCCGGAACAACAGGTGGGTCATGCGCAGTGGCCGGTGCCCCTCGGTCAGGAGCTGGCGCCAAAACGCCTCAGCAGCATCGGCGGACATCTCAGGCTTTTCTGACATGACAGGCCCGGTCCGGATCCAAGGCAACGCGTCCGATTTTTCGAGTATAGACCCTCCCGTCGGTGCGCGGCCAGAGAGTGGCGCGGTGGCGCGCTTGATTTGGCCGCTGGAGCGGAAGCGTTTTCCGCTCGCGAGACGTTCCTGGTGATCGAATTTCGCGGCGCGCACGGTGCCGCGTGGCGTTGTTGGCATTTCAAACCGCGGGACCTATAGTCGCTCGCTCAGGGGCACTTAGCAGAACGACGATGCGAGTCTCAATCATCACCGGCGGCGGGTCCGGGATCGGTGCAGCGGTGGCGCGCCGGCTGGCGGCGGGCGATCAGTGCCTGATGCTGCACGGGCAGGGTGCCGATGCGGCGGGACGCGAGCGATTGGACGCAGTCGCCCGGGAATGTCGGCGTGCCGGCGCGAGCGTCGAATGGCGTGCGGGCGATCTTGCGACGGAAGGCACGGCCACCGAACTCGTCCGTGCCGCGCGCGCCACGTTCGGTGCGGTCGATGCCGTCGTGCATGCCGCAGGCTTTGCGGATCGGCGTGGTTTCATCGAGCTGCCGCGCGAAGGACTGCAGCGCTCCTTCGCGGTGATGGCTGCGGCGTTTCACGAGCTGATCGGCGCAGCGATTGCGGACCTGGCGCGCGGGTCGAACGGCCGGGTCGTAGCGATCTCGAGCTTCGTCGCGCATCGCTTTCTGGCCGATGCAACCTATCCGGCCTCCGCAGCGGCAAAGGCCGCGCTGGAAGCCCTCGTGAAATGTCTTGCGATCGAGCTTGCGCCGTCGGGCGCGACCGCCAACATCGTGATGCCCGGCTATACGCAAAAAGATGCGGGACGTTCCGGCGCGCTCGACGCGCAGGGCTGGCAAGC
>Ga0310910_10001160_pt1 | contig 14147 bp, 11 predicted proteins | sample GREbulkMGHF172_FD_203448 | JGI IMG/M metagenome (GOLD analysis project Ga0310910, IMG submission 203448) | Lab enrichment of tropical soil microbial communities from Luquillo Experimental Forest, Puerto Rico - GRE.bulkMG.HF172 | ecosystem: Environmental > Terrestrial > Soil > Tropical forest >... | reverse complement strand
CTACCCGCGCCATGCGGGAGCCGATCGCCGGTAAGGTTACCGCCGTTGCCGGTTTGCAATCGGCATGGTTGGGGATATCATTGCAAGGCTCAGAATTATCATTCTTTTTCGACTGTTTACGATTTTACCGGGTGCCACCTGAAGGTGGCGAAACGGCAGCCCTCCGGGGTAGAGCCATGAGCGCTGACATCCCAAAGCCGCCCGAACAGCCTCGCCCGCGCTCGCAGGTAGCAAGGACCAATCGCAGGCAGGTGCTGCTGTATGTGCTGCTCACGCTGCTTCTGTCGCTTGCCACCGTCGGGGTCGGCCGCGTTCTGCTGAAGGATTCGGAGACGCTTACCTTCGCGGTCGGCAACCCAAACGGCGAAGACGCGCGCTTTGCCGCCAAGCTGGCCGCCGTTCTGAAAAACACCGATTCGAGATTTCGCCTCAAGATTGTAAACAGCGCCGACAATGCGAAAGCGCTCGCGCAGTTTGACCGCCGTGCCGCGGACCTCGCGGTGCTGCGGACCGACGCAAAAATCCCGGCACGCGCGCGGGCGCTGGCGATCCTCGACCACGATCTCGTGCTGTTGCTCAGCCCGGGCGCCAAGAAGATCAAATCGCTCGACGACCTGAAGAAAAAAAAGATCGCGGTGTGGGCCGATAGCGAGAACAGCCTCTCCTTCATCCGCAACATCTTCGATTTTACCGAGAGCCCGGACACCGCCTCGAAGGTGCAGCTTGCGCCTGCCGGTTCGACCCTGGATAAACTGTTTGCCTCGGGCTTCGGCGTGGTGATCGCGGTCACCCACGCTTCGAAGGTGATGAAGGACAAGAGCTACGAGCAATATGCCAAAAAGGGCGGCTTCACCCTGAACGCAATCGAATCGGCAAAGGCGCTGGCGCGCAAGATTCCGGGGATTACGGAGGAGACGATCGAGACCGGCATACTGTCGTCCTCGCCGGAAATTCCCGACGACGATCTCGACACCATCGGACTCGAATGGCTTTTAGTCGCTCAATCCAGAATTTCGACCACGACGGCTGCGAACCTTGCCCGCATCATCTATGAGAACAAGTCGGAGCTTGTGCTCGACGACGGCTTTGCCTCCAAGATCGAGCCGGCGGCGACCGACAAGGATGCCTTCATCATCGCGCATCCGGGCGCGGCCGAATATATCAACGACAACATCAAGTCGTTCATGGATCGCTACAGCGACATGATGTATCTCGGCGCCGGTGCGCTTTCCGTCATCGGGTCGATCTTTGCCGCGATCTACGCGAAGGTCACGCGGATTGCACCCGAAAGGGCGAGCGAGCTCGCAACCGCGATCCTCATCGTCGGTGAGAAGATCGAGCATGCCGATACGCTCGAGGCACTGGAAGAACTGCAGAACGAATTGGAGCGAATCCTGCGCGGCGCGGTGATCGGACTGAGAGACGGAACGATTTCCGGCGACGGCCTCGATACTTTCAAGCTCGGTTACGAATTGGTGCGCAATGAGATCGAGCTGCGCCGCGACTATCTCACGCGCCATCCGGGCGACAAAACGCCGGGTGCGGAAGACAACGTCTCGATCGTGAAGACGGCGCGAAGCGCCTGAGGTTCGGCGTGCTCTTTCGGGAGAGGGAGAATCGTCCCTCTAACCGGCCGCCGCATTGGCGCCCGCGCCCTGCGCGCGGGCCCTGATTTGCGCGATGGTGCGCTTGAGCGCAACCTGTCGGGGATCGGGCATTGCGGCGGCGCGAGCTTCCTCAATCGCGCCGGCGAGATCGGTCAGCGGCAGTACGCCGTCGAAGGTCGGCTTCGCCAGGCCGTCAATGATAGCGTGCCAGGCGGCCAATCCCTGGCGATAGGGATCGCCAAAGCCCTGCACCATGGTCGCAGTCTCGACGATCGCCGGCACGGACTGTGGTTGCTTGGCGAGGCAGCGGTCGATCATGTGCAGCCAGCGCTCGACCCAGGCGCGCTCCTGAAGGTAGCGGATCGAGAACATTCGCCAGCGCCTCAGCCAGGCTTCCACCTTGAGACGGCGAATACCCCATTTGCTGGCCGTCGAGAACGGTATTGAGACGCGCCGATGCTCCCATCCGAGCTTGTCCAGCACCATGAGCACGGGTTCGGCGGCGACTGCCGGAAGCGCGTCCACCAGCTCGTCGAAACGGAACTTTTCGATGTCGGTGGATCGGACCGCACCGCCGCTGTCGTGGTATTGGGCGAGCTTGAGCTGGGCGATCCGGATCGCATCCTCATAGGCCATGCGGTTGGCCATCAGGCGGGCGATCTCGCCGAAAATCGCGGCACCGATACCCTGCTTGCCGACGAAGCGCGTCAGCCGCTCGACGTAGAGCCGGGCGTAGCTTGCGCCCTGGTAATCCATCAAGAGGTGGATGCCGTCGCTGACGATGGGCGCAGCACCTTCCGGCAGGCCGTCAGGCAGGAACGGCGGCGTCTGGTCTTCCTCGTCGAGGAAATCGGCGAACAGATACCGCAGCGATGACAACAGGCCGTCGTCAGACACGCGAATGCTTTCCCTCAAGCTGGCTTCGCCGCCGCAAGCGCCGTCTGCTGCGCCAGGCGCTGCTCCAGCGTGCCAATGTTCTGGAACAATCGGGCGCTGGCAAGCCGCAGAAAGTAGAAGCCGAACGCCGGATTCTGCACATAGAGCTGCTCGACCTGGTCGTAGCTCACGCTCAGGATCAACCCGTCCTCGACGCATTCCAGCGTCTGGGTCCGCACCTTCGAGGGCGACAGCATGCCGAGTTCGCCGACGATGGCGCCGACCGGCAGCTCGATCCCGGATTCGACGAGGCGAAACCGGCCGCTGACGATGTAGGACATGCTGTCGGCCTTCTCATCCTTGTAGAACAGGACCTCGCCGGCCTTGCATTTTTGTTCGGTCATGAACGGTTTCAGCCACTCCATCGAGAGGTCGCTGTTGACCGACTTTTTCACATCCCGAACGAGTTGCAGCATCTGATGCAGGCGATAGGAATTGAGAAAGAGCGCGACGGTCTGCACCAGGATGACCAGATAGTTATGGTTCGGTATGGCGGTCCCGATCAGGACAAAGTTGAGGAGCAAGGCAAAGACCCGCAAAGGAATCATGGTGCGCATCGAAAGGGTGGCGACCACGAAGACCGATGCGAACAGGCTACCGGCGGTTCCTGCGTGTTCTGCGAGATGTGAGGTATCCATCGGGACCAACCATCGTTTGGGAAGTGGAGTACTTGCAAAATCGTTCGTCGTGCACGCGTCATCATAATGCCGACGAGACGGCTGCGATATACGAGGAAAAGGCGTCGTTTTGTCGAGGATTTGAACCCCTGCCGGGAATATCCCCCTCTCCGACCGTGTTGCACGGCCGTTTGCCCGGGATATCTTCCCCTCCGACACCTGCCCGGCGGGGCCGCGGCCGGCGACGCGGCCCGGTAAGCCTCGTTGACGGCCTCCCCCCGGTGGAGGCACCCTGTCCCGGCAACGGCTAACACCTTGGCCGGATCAGGTCTTTTCAGGAATGCGCGACCCCGCCAATACATTCAAGCTGCCGGCTTTTCCCGGCTTTGCCGAATTCATGACCGCGACCGCCGGCCGCAATATGACCAAGGCCGCCTATGTTGCCGTCGTGATCGGCGTGCTGATGGTGGTGATCGTTACCGTCGATCCGGCCTATGACGCAGCACATCATTGGGTCGATGCCGTCCTCTGGAGTTGTCTCGGCTTCTTCACTTTCGAATGGCTGGTCCGCTTGCGTCATGCCGCAACGATGGGACGCGGACTGGCTTACGCGTTTTCGGGACGGGGGCTGGTGGATGCGGCTTGCGTGGTCGCGGTTCCGCTCGCGCTTCTTTCCGGCGTCAACGCGAAAACGGCGTGGCTGTTCGCAGTCCTCTGGCTGGTCAAGGTGATCCCGGGGATTCCAGGTTTGCGGCAATTGCGGCGCGTGCTGGTTCTGGAATCCAGACCGCTCCTGAGCGTGCTCGTGCTGTTCCTGATGGTGCTGTTCCTCGGATCGGTTGCGGAATACTTCCTGGAGCGCGACGTGCAGCCCGCGACCTTCGGCAACGTGCCGGCGGCCCTGTGGTGGGCGGTGGTGACGCTGACCACGACAGGCTATGGCGACGTGGTGCCGATCACACCGATGGGGCGGCTTGTCGCGGCGGTCGTCATGATCTGCGGCCTCGGCGTGTTCGGTCTCTGGACAGGTATTCTGGCAACCGGATTTGCCTCCGAGACGCGGCGCGACAATTTCCTCAAAACCTGGGAATCCGTCAGCAAGGTGCCGTTCTTCGCCAGCCTTGGCCCGTCGGCGATTGCTGACGTGACGCATATGCTGCGTACCGTCGACCTGCCGCCGCGCGCCATGATCATCCGCAAGGGCCAGAAGGGCGACTGCATGTATTTCATCGCCTCCGGCGAAGTCGAGGTCGACCTGCCCGGCAAGAAAGTCCGGCTCGGCGAAGGCGACTTCTTCGGCGAGATGGCGCTGCTCGGCAACAATTTGCGTTCCGCCAACATCACCACAAGGCGGCTGTCGAAACTTCTGGTGCTTGACCTCGTGGACTTCCGCGTCTTGATGGCGCGTCATCCCGATCTCGCCGAGACTATCGACGCCGAGGCCAAGCGGCGCGCGCTGGAGAACAAATGACACGACAGCAACTAGCCGGCACGGCAGCGGCGGCAAGCACGCCGGTGCTCGCCATCGATGGCGCACGCGCTACCATCCGCCTCAACCGTCCGAAACACCTCAACCGCCTGCAGCCGGAAGACCTCGACGCGCTGCTCAAACTGTTCGATCGCATCGAGGCCGATCCGACGCTCCGCGTCCTGGTCCTGACCGGCACGGGTCGGGCCTTCAGCGCGGGGTACGATCTCGGCTCGATCTCGGAGCGCGCGAGCAATGGGCACGAGCAGACGGCGGGAAGCGCCTTCGAGGTCATGGTCAACCGGCTCGAGGATCTCGCGTTACCGACGATCTGCCGGCTCAATGGCGGGGTCTATGGCGGCGCCACCGACCTTGCGCTCGCCTGCGATTTCCGCATTGGCGTCGATACCGCCGAGATGTTCATGCCGGCGGCGCGGCTCGGCCTCCACTACTACAAGAGCGGAATCGGACGTTACGTATCGCGGCTCGGCGCCGACAACGCCAAGAAGCTGTTCCTGACCGCGCAGAAGATCGACGCGCCGGAGATGCTGCGCATCGGTTATCTTACCGCGATGGTGCCGCTGGAGGCGCTCGACGAAGAGGTCGACCGTTTGGCGACGGTCCTTGCCGGCAACGCGCCGATCGCAATGCGCGGCATGAAGCGGACGATCAACGAAATCGCCCGCGGACGGCTGGATGAAGCGGCCGCCGACCGGCGCGCCGTCGAAAGCATGCATTCCACTGAAATCCAGGAAGGCATCAGGGCGTTCGCGGAAAAGCGGCCGCCGAAATTCTGAGACGCCCGGCGCTTGCGTTCACGGGCAATATGGCTTGCTACCGCCCCGCCCGCACGGAAAAGCGCACCCGAAGATACAACCTGCGCATTATCTTTTCTTTGTTATTGACTCAGGGTTGTAGACGGCTAGTTTGATCGCCGGGCGGGAGATCATTTCAGGATGCCGGAGTCGAAGCCAAGTGGGAAACCGAGCGGCGCGTCGCCGATCAAGCGGCGTCATTCGCCCGGTTCCACCGGATATTCCTCTTCTTTTTCCACGAGTCGTTCGGCCATTGCGATCAACTCGTCGCGATGGCGCTGCTCGCGCAGCCTGAGGAAGCAGCGCATCAGCCGCAAGCCGCACGCTGTCGTCTCGTCAACCTTCAATGCTCCAAGCTTTGGCGGCATCTCGATGCGACCCACTGATGAAATTGCGGATTTGAAGTCGTGACGAATCCCTCGCTCGACGAAATTATTGCGCGGCTGCAATCATGCATCGTTGATGCCAGGGCGCTACAACTCAAGATGTTGGAGCGGATTTTGTCAATAGCGCTGCTTGAAGCTTATGAAAACATAGAGAAAACGCGAAGAAAGGGCGATAACGGCGGCGGTTAGAGCAAGCACGCTGCCCGGCGCCGGCAATGCACCGAACGAGCGCGCCGAACATCATTATAACAGGCTGATGGAGCGCGATAGCTTTATGTCGTCGCATCGCGTTCGAGCTTATTGTTCGCGCATGAGCTCTGCCCAAACACGTTCCGCTTTTGTCGCGCGGGAAAACCGGTAACCACCCGCTATCCAGGTGCGGGGCAGGCTTTCTTCCGGTTCGTACGCTAACTGTCCACAAACGTTATGGTATCCGCGATTTTGGCGCGCGAAGTACGGTAGCTGTTCGCTCTGTGGCCGCGGTCGGTATAGCCGAAGGAAATGCCGCAGACCACGCGGCGATCGTCGGCAAGATTGAAATGCCGGCGGATCAGGCCGGAGTGACGGGCGAGCGCCGCCTGCGGAATGGTGCCAAGCCCGAGCGCCTGGGCCGCCAATATGAAATTGGAGACATAACCACCGCAATCGATCGCGCCGTAAACCCCAAGCGGCTCGTCGGTATGGATGATCGCGACATGCGGCGCGCCGAAAAAGTTGTAGTTCTCCAGCATCTGCCTGGCGTAGGCAGCCTTGTCGCCTCTGGGAATGCCGAGTGTGTTGTAGAGCTGAAAGCCGCTTTCGCGCCGGCGCTCGAGATAGACGCCCTTATATTCGCGCGGAAAGGGAAAGTCGGTGTCCTCGGGCGCGCCGGAGTCGGCTTCCGCGTAGATTGCCTTGCGGAAGCGCTCCCTGGCCTCGCCGCTTGCGATGATCACCTGCCACGGCTGACTGTTGCACCACGAGGCGGTGCGCTGCGCGACGGCGAGAACCCGCGCGATGGTTTCCCGCGGCACGAGTTGGGGCAGAAAGGCCCGCACCGAGAAGCGCTCATTGAGGAGTTCCTCGAGCACGCCGATGCGCTCTTCGCTCGTATAGCTCGCTTTCGTCGTGCTCGCCGCATCCGCCATGGCAAACGATCCTCTTTCTTTCTTACCTTCCCCGTCGGCGTCCTTTGGTCGGGATCTTGTTGAAGGGAACGTCCTTGTCGACGCGGATATCGCCGGGCAAACCCAGCACGCGCTCGGCAATGATGTTGCGCAAGATCTCGTCCGTGCCGCCGGCGATCCGCATCGAGGGCGACGACAGCAGCATCTGCTGGAACTGGCCGCGCGCCGTCTCTTCGGCTTCGCCCGTCAACACCCCGGCCGCGCCTTCCAGATCCATCGCGTAGGTCGCGATGTCCTGCAGCATCGAGCCCGCGACCAGCTTACCGATCGAGTTTTCCGGCCCAGGACGTTCTCCCCGGGAGAGCGCCGAGATCGCCCGGTAGCTCGTGTATTTCAGGCCGCTCGCCTTTACCGCCCAGCTCGCGAGTTTTGCGCGCACATTGCGGTCGTCGATCGCAGGTCCGTCCTCCAGCATCAAATTGGAGCAGAACTCGAAGAGTTCGGGGAAACCCGTTGCAAGCCGCGCGCCGATCGACATGCGCTCGTTCATCAGCGTGGTCAGCGATACATTCCAGCCGTCGCCGACGTTGCCGAGGCGCTGGCTATCCGGGATCACGACGTCGGTGAAATAGACCTCGTTGAACTCCTGCATGGCGTTGGCCTGCTTGATGGGCCGCACCTCGACACCTTTGCTCTTCATGTCGAGGAAGAACATGGTGAGTCCCTTGTGCTTGGGCACATTGGGATCCGTGCGGGTGATCAAAAGACCATAGTCGGAATAATGCGCGCCCGACGTCCAGATCTTCTGGCCGTTGACGATCCAGCCGTCGCCCTTCTTTTCCGCGCGGGTGCGAAGGCCCGCGACGTCGGAGCCGCCGGCGGGTTCGGAGAACAACTGGCACCAGATCTCTTCGCCGGAGGCGAGCTTGGGCAAATAGCGCCGCTTGGTCCCCTCGCTGCCATAGGCCATAACGGTCGGACCGCACATGCCCTCGCCGATCTGGAACGGTTGCGTCAGCTTGCCGTAGACGCCTTCTTCCTGCTGCCAGATCACGCGTTCGATCGGCGACGCGCCGCGCCCGCCATATTCCTTCGGCCATTGCAGGCAGGCCCAGCCCGCCTGTGCCTTTTTCTTCTGCCAGGCCTTGCCGACCTCGACCATGTCACGATTATGCAGCCGGATGCGACCGAGCGAAGACGCTGAAAGCTCCGCCTCCAATTCCTTCGGCGCGTTGGCATCGATCCATCTGCGCGCAGTCGAGCGAAATTCCGCTTCTTGCGAGGTGTCGTCGAAGTTCATTGGGCGCTTCCCTTTTCAAATTCTGGTTCGGCTTCAATCCTCATGGTGAGAAGGCGCGTGCTCTCCACGGGATGAGGGTCTTCACGTTCTCCCCTTGGTCGGGATCTGGTTGAACGGCACGTCCTTGTCGACGCGGATATCGCCGGGCAGACCGAGCACGCGCTCGGCGATGATGTTGCGCATGATTTCGTCCGTGCCGCCTTCGACCCTTGTGCCTGGCGCGCGCAACAACATCGCCTGGAATCTCCCGGCCAGTTCCGCCTGCTCGCCGCTCAGCACGCCGGCCGCACCCTGCAGGTCGAGCGCGTACATCGCGACCTCCTGGACCATCGAGCCCGCGACCAATTTCCCGATCGAATTCTCCGGACCGGGACGCTCGCCCCTGGACAGCGCGGAGATGGCGCGAAAGCTCGTATATTTCAGCCCGCTTGCTTTCACGGCCCAGTTGGCGAGTTTCGAGCGCACGTTGCGGTCGTCGATCGCAGGTGTGTCCTCGAGCATCAGATTGCTGCAGAACTCGAAGATTTCCGGAAAGCCGGTGGCAACGCCCGCGCCGATCGACATGCGCTCGTTCATCAGCGTGGTCAGCGCGACATTCCAGCCGTCGTTGATCTCACCGAGGCGCTGGGCGTCCGGAATCTTCACGTCGTTGAAATAGACTTCGTTGAACTCCGACTGCCCGTTCGCCTGTTTGATGGGTCGCACCTCGACACCTTTGCTCTTCATGTCCAGGAAGAACATGGTGAGCCCCTTGTGCTTCGGCGATGTCGGATCGGTCCGCGTGAGCAGAATGCCGTAGTCGGAATAATGCGCGCCGGAGGTCCAGATCTTCTGGCCGTTGACGATCCAGTCGTCGCCGCGCTTTTCCGCACGCGTACGAAGGCCCGCGACGTCGGAGCCGCCGGCAGGCTCGGAGAACAGTTGGCACCAGATCTTTTCGCCCGAGGCGAGCGGCGGCAGATATTTGCGCTTCTGCTCTTCGCCCGCGTACGCCATCATGGTCGGACCGCACATGCCGTGGCCGATGATGAACATCGCGCTGAGCTTGCCGAAAGCGCCCTCTTCCTGCTGCCAGATCACGCGCTCGATCGGCGAGGCGCCGCGACCGCCATATTCCTTCGGCCAGTGCAGGCAGGCCCAACCGGCATCGGCTTTCTTCTTCTGCCAGGCCTTTGCGACCTCCAGAATGTTGGCGTCCTTCAATCGGGTGCGGCCGAGCGAGGATTTACGCAACTCCGCTTCATATTGTCTTGGGGCGTTCGCCGCGATCCAGCTCCGCGCCTCGGCGCGAAAGGCTGCCTCCTGCGGGGTGTCGTCGAAATTCATGTACGGCATCCTTCGTTCTGCCAGTCGGCTGAATTTGAGATCATTGAATGCTCGCCACGTAGTCTGCCGGCAACCCGAGCCGGCCGGCGAGCGCGCGCAACTTTGCGGCATATTCCGGATTTGCTTCCGCAGTCGCTTGCGACGGCGGAAGGTTGAAGCACAAGGCCGGCACCAGAGAGCGGTCGGCAAGCTGCGCGATCACCGGATCCGGCTGATATTCGGCAACGCCCGGCTCGGCGTAAAGCTGCTCGAGCTCCTGCTGCGACAGTCCAATGACGAAACCATGGACCCGTCCGGCGGGATCGGGGACCAGCGTGGCTCGACGCCCGATCCGCAAGCACAGTCCCGCGACCGAGGCCTGGCGGCTGTTCAAGGGATGAAGCCCCTTCTCGCGCAGAGCTTCGGCGTCCATGAACAATCCGTAGAAAAATACAGTGACGGGTACGGAGTTCATCTCATCAGGCCTCGATCACCCCACGGCAACGCCGCTACGCCGCATTCTTCTTTCGCATGCGCTCGATCAACGCGTCCTCCCAATAGGACAGACTGCCCAGGCCCAGCGCCGTGGCGTTGGCACGGCGGTAGTACATGTGGCAGTCGAACTCCCAGGTGAAGCCCATTCCGCCATGGACCTGGATGTTGTTCTTGGCGCAGTGCTGGAACGCCTGCGTCGCGCTGATGCGCGCCGCGGCGGCGGCTTCCGGCAACTCCGATGCATTGGTCGAAAGTGCCCAGGCACCGTAATAGCAATTCGACCGCGCCAGGGTCGCCGATACATACATGTCGGCCAGCATGTGCTTGACCGCCTGGAACGAACCGATCGGGCGGCCGAAGGCGATGCGGTCGAGCGCATAGTCCCGGCCCATTTCCAGTGCGCGGTCGGCGCCGCCAACCTGCTCGAACGCAGTCAAAATGGCGGCGCGATCGAGCACCTGCGTGATGATGCTCCAGCCTTCGTTGGCACGGCCGAGCGGCTCGGCCTTGCAATTTTTGAACGTAAGCTCGGCCTGCCCGTGGGTCGGATCGAGATTGGTCAGGTCCCTGGCTTCGACACCCTCGCTCTTCAGGTCGACCAGGAACAAGGAAATATCGGTCTCGCGCCCGCTCGAACCGGTGCGCGCGGCCACGATCGCAAAATCGGCGATCGCACCATCGGGAACCGGCTTCTTGATGCCATTGAGGGTGCCGCCGCTGGCCGAAAGCTTGATGGCTTCCTGCCGCGGATTGCCTTTGCCTTCGAACAGCGCCAGCGTGCCGATCGCGTCGCCCCTGGCGATTGCCGGCAACCATTTCTGCTTCTGAGCCTCGGTGCCGGCAAGCAGCAGCGCCTCGGCCGCGAGATAGACCGTCGAGGAGAACGGCACCGGCGCCAGCGCACGGCCCATTTCCTCCGCGATCACACAGAGCTCGAGATGACCGGCGCCCGTGCCGCCATAGGATTCCGGAATCGCAACGCCGAGAAAGCCCATCTCGGCGAGCGCTTTCCACAAGCCCTTGTCGTAAGCGACCTTGCCGTCGAGCACGGCACGCACCGCTTTCGGCGGACACTGTTCGCTCAGGAATTTTCGCGCCTCGTCGCGCAACTGCTTCTGTTCGTCGGAGAAATCGAAATTCATGGGTGCCGACCTCCGCTCGTTATCGCGGCGCCATGCGGATCGCGCCGTCGAGACGGATGGTCTCGCCGTTGAGCATCGCATTTTCGACGATGTGAACCGCAAGCGCGGCGTATTCGGAGGGTTCGCCGAGACGGGCCGGATGCGGCACCTGTGCGCCGAGGCTCTTGCGCGCCTCTTCGTTCAACCCCATCAAAAGCGGCGTGAAGAAGATGCCGGGCGCGATCGTGTTGACGCGGATCTTCTGGCTCGCGAGATCGCGCGCCGCCGGCAGGGTGAGACCGACAATACCGCCTTTCGAGGCCGAATACGCGATCTGGCCGATCTGGCCCTCATAAGCGGCGACGCTCGCGGTGTTGATGATGACGCCGCGCTCCTCGCCGATCGGCTCGGCGGTGACCAGCCGTTCGGCAAACAGCCGGAGGCAATTGAAGGTGCCGATCAAATTCACATTGATGATGCGGGCGAATTTGGCAAGCGGATATACACCGTCTCGCCCTACGATGCGTTGCGAGCCGCCGATGCCGGCGCAATTCATCAGGACGCGCGCGACGCCGTGCGCGGCTTCCGCCTTGGCAATGCCGGCCTTGACCTGCTCTTCGTCGGTGACATCGGCGTGCAGCGCAACGCCCTTCACTTCGGCCGCGACCTTTTCGGCGTTCTCCTTGCTCTGGTCGAGCACACCGATCTTCGCGCCCTTGGCGGCCATGGCGCGCGCGGTGGCCGCACCTAACCCCGAGCCACCACCGGTGATGAGAACGGCAACGTCTTTCAACTGCATTTTGGATTCTCCTTGAGCGTTTCTTCCCTAGACTTGTCGTTGTTGAAGTTCGTGACTATCCGGCAGCGGCTCCTTCCGGCTTGAGCATGCCGTCGCAAATCAGCGCTTCCATGTGCTTGATGTATTCGCGACAGACGTCGTCGGTCACGGGGCCGACGCCGCTTGCGCGCGACATCGCCTGCCTTCCGAAGAACAGGTGGTCGCAGGCGCCGACCAGGCTGGTGTAGAACAGCACCGGATCGATTTTGCGGAATTCGCCGGATTTGATTCCTTCGGCGAGCAGGCGCCGCTGGAAATCGAGAAGCGGTGCGACGAAGAATTTCGAAACTTCCTCGGCCGCCTCCGCGCCTGTTTCATGCAGCAGATAATGGATCAGCCGGTTCATGTAGGGGAACCGATGGTAGGCGCGGATGATGCCCGCGATGTGCAGCTTGAGCTTTTCGGTCGGCGTGACCGGCTGCGCCAGAAGATATTCGAGGCTCGAGATCTCATTCGCCGCGTCGCGCGCAAGCAGCGCCAGCAAAAGCCCGTCCTTGTTGCCGAAATGGTATTTCACCAGCGCGGCATTGACGCCCGACTTCTGCGCGATGTCGGAAAGCGAGACATCGATCGAAGATCGCTCGATCATCAGTTCGCTTGCCGCCACCAGCAGCTTTTCGGCAGTGGCATTTTTGGCTGTCTGAAGCCTTGCCGGTACGATGTTATTCAAGAGCGCTCCCATTCCTGCTGGCGGGGCGCACATAAGCGCATGCCGGGCCCGCACTCAAGAGTTAATTGATCGATTGACTAAATCCTAAGCCATCCCTTATATCCGGCCCCGTCATTCAACCCACCAGAACAATCCAGGGAGATCAGGAGATGGCCGAGGCTTATATCGTCGCCGCCGCCCGCACTGCCGGCGGCCGCAAGGGAGGGCGTCTTGCCGGGTGGCATCCGGCCGATCTCGCCGCGGTCGTGCTGAATGAGCTGGTGAATCGCGCGAAGGCCGATCCCGCGCAGATCGAGGACGTGATCATGGGCTGCGTGATGCAGACCGGAGAGCAGTCCAACAACGTGGCGCGCAACGCCATCATGGCCTCAAAACTGCCGGAGAGCGTGCCGGGCACCTCGATCGATCGGCAATGCGGCTCGTCGCAACAGGCGCTGCATTTCGCCGCGCAAGCGGTGATGTCGGGCGCGATGGATATGGTGATCGCGGCCGGCGTCGAATCGATGACGCGGGTGCCGATGGGCCTCGCCTCGCAACTGCCGGCCAAGAACGGGTTCGGCCATTACAAGAGCCCGAACATCGAGAAGCGCTATCCGAATATCGTGTTCAGCCAGTTCAGCGGCGCGGAGATGATGGCGGAGAAATACGGCCTCTCCAAAGACGTGCTCGACGAATATTCCTACCAGAGCCATCAGCGCGCGATCGCAGCCACCCAGGCCGGCCACTTCAGGGACGAGATCATTCCGGTCCAGATCACCCGCGCCGACGGCCCGAGCGACACGCACACGATCGACGAAGGCATCCGATTCGACGTCAGCCTCGACGGCATCAAGGGCGTCAAGCTGATCGCCGAGAACGGCAGGCTGACGGCCGCAAGTGCAAGCCAGATCTGTGACGGCGCCTCCGGCGTCGTGGTGGTGAACGAGCGCGGATTGAAGTCGCTCGGGGTCAAGCCGCTGGCCCGCATCCATCATATGACCATGATGGGTGGCGATCCCGTGATCATGCTGGACGCCCCACTGCATGCGACCGAGCGCGCGCTGAAGAAGGCCGGCCTGACCATCGACGACATCGATCTGTTCGAGGTCAACGAGGCCTTTGCCTCGGTCCCGACCGCCTGGCTGAAGACCACGGGCGCTGATCCGGAAAGGCTCAACGTCAACGGCGGCGCGATCGCGCTCGGCCATCCGCTCGGCTCCTCCGGCACAAAACTGATGACCACGCTGGTGAATGCGCTGAAGCAGCGCAACAAGCGCTATGGGCTGCAGACCATGTGCGAGGGCGGCGGCATGGCCAATGTGACGATCGTGGAGAGGCTGTAAGCGTCTTCCCCTCACCCGCATCGCATCGCATCTCGCGATGCGATGCGACCTCTCCCCGCGAGCGGGGCGAGGTGAAGAGGCAGCTTGTTTGAGGACCCGATGACTCACCCCTCCATCCACGCGCGCAAGAATCCCGACAAGATCGCCTATCAGATGGCCGG
>Ga0310910_10001157_pt1 | contig 14156 bp, 8 predicted proteins | sample GREbulkMGHF172_FD_203448 | JGI IMG/M metagenome (GOLD analysis project Ga0310910, IMG submission 203448) | Lab enrichment of tropical soil microbial communities from Luquillo Experimental Forest, Puerto Rico - GRE.bulkMG.HF172 | ecosystem: Environmental > Terrestrial > Soil > Tropical forest >... | reverse complement strand
TTTGACGACGAGGGTGAACCCCATCATCCACAGCACGCTGGCATCGTTCGGATGTACTGCGAGCGAGCTGCGTAACTCGCGCACCGCCTCGTCATAGCGCCGCGACTGAAATAAAATCCACTCGAGATCCCAGGTTGCGGATCCAAACCTATCCAGTCCACGTGCGCGCTGGGCCGATGACAAGGCCTCGTCAACACGTCCTTGACATAGCAGCCACACCGCAAGTGCGGCGTAGGCATCCGAATCGTTTGGGTCCAGCTCTAGCGCCCGCCGGTATTAACTCTTTCCGAATCTACATGTTGAAGGTGCGTGCACAGATTGGACCAGTAATGTCGAAAATTACCGGCCAAACTGTTTGATCCTAAGGCACTTACGTGCAAATCGAGGTGCAAACAGATTTGGACCGGTAATTTTAGAGCCACCGGGAAGTTGGACCACAACCCGCCCCAGTGGAATGCCAACTTCCCGTTTGGCTGACAATTAGGCCTTTTCGACGCGAACGCGGTTGTCGTGATAGACCGCGCCGCAACCCATGTCCGAGTCCCGCGCATCGACCGTGGCGTTGATGGTCGCGCCTTCTTTTGCAAAGACTGGCCAGCGGCCCTTGGTGCTGGCAACCACTCCCGGTCGAATACGATCGCTCACCTCCGCGAATGCAAGGAACGAACCACGAGCGTTGGCGACACGCACTTCGTCTCCTGACGCAATGCGTCGCGATACGGCGTCGTCAGGATGAATCACCAGCCTTACGACTCCAGATCTCTGTCGCTGCCTTGGCACGTTGGCGAAGATGGAATTCAGGAAAAAATGGTCGGCTGGTGTGAGGAGCGCGAGCGGGTAGTCGCGGGCCAGTGCCGTACCCTGCTGCGACGCCTCGTGCGAAGGCGTATAGCCCGCCACGGGATCCAACCCGGACTTCGCCATCCGATCGGAGACGAATTCCAGTTTGCCAGACGGCGTCGGAAACGCGTCGGCGAACGGCACGAATGGATCGGGGTAGTTCAATCTCATCCAGCCGCGAGCTTTCAGTTCCTCAAGCGTGATACCGGCCAGCGACGGATGGCCGCTTTCAAGCACCTGCCGCGCGATGCTTTCGTCACTCTCATACAGCGCTGGTGTATCGAGGCCCATCGCCCGCGCCAGACGGCGGAACATCTCCGTCGCAGGCAGGCACTCCCCCGGAGGCGGCACGGCCGGTTCGTTCCACGCGAGATACAGATGCCCGTAGGAGATCAGCAGATCGCGGTGCTCGATTTGCATGGTAGCCGGCAGCACGATGTCCGCATAGCGTGCCGTGTCGGTGAGAAAGTGCTCGGCCACGACAGTGAACAAATCTTCTCGCCCAAGGCCGCGCAGGACCTTCAATTGATTGGGGGCGCTCGCCGCAGGGTTAGCGGCGTAAACGAAAAGCGCTTTGACCGGCGGATGGTCGGCTTTGAGCAATACTTCGCCAAGGCGCTTCATGTCGAGACTGCGTGTTTGCCGAGGCCTCAGATCTTCGCGGCGCAGCGCGGTCCAGTTCACGCCATAGAATCCCCGCGTGAGGTAGAAGACGCCGCCGCCCGCGTACTTCCAGTCGCCGGTAACGCCAGGAATGCACGTGATGGTTCGCACGGCCATCCCGCCGCCTCCGTGACGTTGTAGCCCAATGCCAATGCGAATGCCAGTGGGCCGCGTGCTGGCGATGCGCTTGCCCAGCTCGACGATCGATTCACACGGAAGCCCGGTGACCGCCGCGACGCGGGATGGCGGGAACGCCAGAATCCGCTCGCGAAACGCCTCCCACCCCACAGTGCCCTCTTCAATGAATTGCCGATCCTCCTTGCCCTCCTTCAGCACGACATGCAGCAACCCCAGTGCGAGCGCAGCGTCAGTTCCGGGCATCGGCGCGAGGTGCCAATCACTCGCCCCCGCCGTGCGTGTCCGAATCGGGTCGATGCACACGACCGATGCGCCGTTCTTGCGCGCTTCGAGAATGGGCCGCCACAAATGCGGATGCGTGGACAGTACATTCGCCCCCCAAAGCACAATGAGCTTCGAGAAGCACAGCGTCTCCGGGTCCATGCCCACGCCATTGTCGCCCAGCGTGTAACCGGTGCCGTATGCTCCGGCAATCGTGCACATCGTGTACACGCCGCGCGACGTCCCAAGCACGTTCCACAACCGATCTCCGGCGCCGTAGATGCCTTGGATCATCCCCATGTTGCCGCTGCCGGAATAAGGCAAGATGGCTTCGGCGCCATACTTCTTGGCTACGTCGCCGCATACCGCCGCGATCTTTTCGAGCGCCTCATCCCACGAGACCCGGACGAACTCGCCTGTCCCCTTCGGCCCGCTGCGGCGCATGGGATACAACAGCCGGTCAGCCGAGCGGGCGTATGCCAAATAATTCTCGACCTTGTTGCATAATGATCCGCGAGTGTATGGATGGGCGGGATCGCCGCGAAGTGACAAGGGCTCGCCGTTCTTGACGGTCACGATCCACGCGCAGGTGTCCGGGCAATCCAGCGGGCACGCGCCACGAATTTGCGTTTCACGAGGCTCCGGAGCCATTTGGGTTCACTTGCGCGCGAGGATTTTCTCGATTTGCTGCAGGTGATTGAGGTCGTGCCCAGCAAACATGCGCACGATGTGTTCGATCGATTCCTGTCCGCGCTCGGAATGCATTCCGCGGAGCTTCCATTGTTCAGGCTTGAGCGATTTCAGCAGTGCAAGATTTGCTTCCCGCAGCACGCGAAACAGCGCCACCGATTTCCTCGCATCGCGTTTGTCGTAATGTCCGCTGGTTGCCCATGCATCTTGGTCGTAGGCAACAATGGGCGAACCCGGCGAGCCGAGAATGAATCGCAGGCGAAAACCGCCAGCGATTTCTCCGTCGGCCAGGTGCGCGACAATCTCGCTCACCGACCATTTCTCTGGCGCAGGGCGCTTGCGCAATTTAGCTTTGGAAGCGCCCTTGATAAGACGTTCGAGCTTCTTGGCCGTTGCAGCCTGCACGGCAAGCGGCTGCTTGCCTTTCACATAGCCAAGAATGCGCTGGGTGTACTGCTGCGGTGTTTCGTTCATTACATCCTCCGCCCGCAGACCATGACGCCTTAGCGGCCTCCGGTCAGGGCGCGGGCTCCGGCGTGACGTTAACCAACATATTCGACCGCAGATTCAGCGTCTCAACGGTCATCTTTGAAATCAACCCATTCACTTTATCAGGAAGCGCTTGGTCTGCGCGTTCGTCCAGGATACTCGCCAAACTCGCGCGGGGCCGGAGTCGCACATAGCATGGCGTATGGCCCCCGACCACCAGCCGGAACCAGAGTGTTTCGCCCTGCAATTTCGATTGCTCGGCTGCAAGCGCTGCCTCGAACGCCTTGCCTGCGCCATAATTAAGCTCCACGGTGGTGTACACGGCCCGGAGAGTGGGAGTCGGCATCCCATCCCCGCGCGAAAGCGCTGGCAGAAACTCGTAGACGCCGTTCCCCGTAAATTGCGCGTGTGGCAGTATGTTGATCATGCTGTCCCGCTCGTCTTCAGCAGGCGAAACCGGGTTGCTCAGTTCCGAAGCCGTGTGTCCGAATGATGCGTACATGATCCACCGCTGCCGCTCCGTGGACGCCCACACCGAATAGCTGTACCAGTTAAATGTGTCCTTGGCCTGGCGGTGCCACTCGAGGTGCCGGACGTACCCGGCCTCCAAATCGACCGCATGGCTCTCGTCAATCGCGCGCATGAACGCGATTCGTGCGTACGACACCCTTTCTGTTTGCGTCTCCGGACCTCGTGTGGTTTTTGCACCGAACAGCACAGGAACCACTGCACCCAGAACCCAAATCCAGTGATGTCTCATAGGCCCTCTCCGGGAAGTGCCGAATTTTAAGAAGTATCCTAAGAGGTGCGATCTGGCATTTTCCGCCAATGTTCGGACGATTTCGGCCAAAACCGCGTGGTCCGGTTGGCAAACGGCTCGCGGCGCTGCATAGTGGTCCACTATGGCCAACCGAAACGGCAATTTGCGGTGGAAGGGCGGAACATCCCCTGGCCGCGTGGCCGTCCTCGCAGTTCCGCCTGTCGATGAATTCGATCTCGTCTGTCCCATCCAGGTTTTCGGCGCGGCTAATCGCTTGGCGGGCAAATCCGTCTACGGCGTCGAAGTCGCGACGGCCGGCAAAGACCTGAAAGTTCAAGGCGAAGGAGGCCTGCTCTCGTTTCTTGCGGGAACGCGCTACAAAGATTTGGACCATGGTTTTGATTCCTTGCTGCTCGTCTGCGGCCTTGCCACGCGCAACGCTCGTGACCCTGCACTCTTCGCCTGGCTGAGAAAGATTGCTCCCACCGTTCGCCGTTTAGGATCGGTCTGCGTTGGCTCGTTCCTGCTCGCGGAGGCCGGCTTGCTCGACGGAAAAAGAGCGACTTCTCACTGGCGATTCGCCAAGGAAATGGCTCGGCGGTATCCCAGAGTCAAAGTCGAATCGGAGCCCGTATGGGTCAAGGATGAAAACATCTACACTTCAGCGGGGATTTCCGCGGGCATCGACTTAGCTCTCGCGTGGGTAGAAGAAGACTGCGGCGCGGCCACCGCCCACCAGGTTGCGCGCGAACTCGTCCTTTTCCTTCGCCGCTCCGGCGGACAGAAACAATTGAGCGTTTCTCTTTCCGCTCAGGCGTCTGAGATGAAGGCCATTCAGGAGCTTCAGGTCTGGATCGCGGAGAACTTGCGCAAGAAACTGTCGGTGCAGGTTCTCGCGGAGCGCGCCGCCATGAGCGTGCGCAATTTCGAGCGCCTATTTACTCGCGATGTAGGAATCACGCCATCCCAATATATTTTGCAATCGCGCGTGGAAGCAGTTCGTCATCAACTCGAACGAACAGATCGCGGGCTCAAGCAGATTGCGGCCGCTTGCGGATTTGGGAGCCCTGCCGCGATGAGTCGCTCGTTTGGCCGCCTAGTTGGAGCCGCACCTAACCAGTATCGCAACAGAATCCGTGCTCTAACCCCTCCCGAATAGAAGAGGTCGGACGCGATCCCGGTCGAGTCACGGGCCGCTGGGAGATTGACCCGGCATGAGAAGACGCCATCGTCGGTCATTCTCCGGATCGCGGACCATCCGGACCTAGCGTTCCTGTGCCCCAAAGCTGGTCCAGTACTGCGCCACCAGGCGTCGGCTTCTGCGCCCGCCGCCCAAAATCGGTGCGTCGGCCACGGGAACCCAGCCGCATGGCTCGGCGTTGCTTTGAGATTGATTTTCTGCGGAACGTTTCGCATACTAAGACGTCTATATACTTGGAGGTCTAGGTATGTCGCGGAGAACCGATGCCCTGCAGGGCTCGCTCGACTTGCTGGTCCTCAAAATCCTCTCCCGCCGTTCCCGCCTACACGGCTACGCGATCATGTCCGCTATTCAGGAGATTTCGGCCGACGTCCTCCGAGTGGAGGAGGGTTCCCTCTATCCAGCTCTCCACCGCATGGAAGAGTCCGGCTGGGTTCGCGCCGAATGGGTCACCAAGGAGAACGGCCGGCGCGCCCGCGTCTACCAATTGACCACCGCCGGCAAGAAGCAGGTAGGTACGGAAGAATCGCGATGGAAAGCCGTGGCGGCTGCCGTGAATCGTGTCCTCCAGGAGGCCTAACGTGTCGATGTGGCGCAGGGTTACGAACCTATTTCGCATCAAACAGGTCAACAACGAGATCGAGGAGGAGCTGCAATCGCATTTCGACGAAGCGCTCGCGCAGGGACGTGATCCCGACGAAGCGCGCCGCGCCTTCGGTTCTCCTTTGCGCCATCGTGAAGCCAGCCGCGACGCGCGTCTCATAACCTGGCTCGATGCCCTCCGGGCTGACGCCATCTTCGGTTTGCGCCAACTCCGAAAAAACAAAATCACATCACTCGCCGCCGTTTTGTCGTTAGCTTTGGCCATCGGCTCGTGCATGGCGGCGTTCCGGCTCATCGACGCTGTGCTACTCAGGCCTTTGCCGGTCGCCAACGCAGATCACCTCTATGAGGTGTCGCGGCACGGCGTATTCAACAACCAATCTTTCACCTACGACGCTTGGTCGTATCCCTTATTCCAGGCGATGCGCGTCGCAGTGAAAGATCAAGCCGAGTTGCTCGCCGTCTCCAATACCGAACCCGAGGATCTGACGTACAAATCCGATCAGGAGATGGAACGAGCCCAGGTTCAGTACGTCTGCGGCTGGATGTTGCCGACCTTCGGTCTTCGCCCCAAGCTCGGACGCCTGCTATCCGAGAGCGACAATCTCCATCCCGGGGCACATCCCTACGCCGTTCTCTCTCAGGGCTATTGGGAGCATCGCTTTGGTGAGGATCCCAAAATCGTGGGGCGTACTTTTCGCATGGACGAGCGTGTTTACGAAATCGTTGGCGTCGTCGATGGAGAGTTCACTGGCACCGAACCCGGCACCATGGTGGACATTTTCGTTCCGGTCATGATGCATCCGGGAGTTTCAGCGAACGACTGGTCGTGGCATCGCACACTTGCCATCCTCAAGCTCGGCGCCGCGGTGGAACCACTTCGCGCCAAACTTGAAGCCGTCTCCCGAGCGTTTGAGGAGCAGCGGATGAATGGCGCGACGGCCGGCATGCCGAAGGAGCAGCGGGACGCGTTTCTGAACCAGCAAGTGCTGCTCGAACCCGCCGCCTCAGGCGCATCGCAGCTTCGCACCGACACGCGCCGTCCGCTAACGATTCTCTGCGTGCTGGTAGTGCTGGTTCTGCTGATCGCTTGTGCGAATGTCGCAAACCTGATGACTGCGCAAGCTTCCTCACGCGCGCGCGAGCTGGCACTGCGCGTTTCGATTGGCGGCGGTAGGTGGCGGCTGGTGCAGTTGGTCTTGGTGCAAAGCGCGTGCCTGGCGTTTCTGGCGGCCGCCCTGGGGGCCTTGTTAGCTTGGTGGGCCGCTCCGTTCGTCGTCGGCATGATCAATCCACCGGACAATCCCGCCCGCTTACTGCTTCCCGCAGACTGGCGCGTAGTCGGTTTTGGCTTGGCCATCGCGCTGGCGGTCACGCTGCTCTTCGGCCTGCTCCCGGCGTTACGCGCCTCCACCGTGAATCCGGCCACTGCGCTCAAGGGAGGCGAAGATCCCCACGCGCGTCGGCGGTTGATGCATGGCCTGATTGGCGTCCAGGTGGCCTTTTGTTTTTTAGTGCTGTTCGTGGCAGGTCTGTTTGTTACAACCTTCGAGCGGCTTTCCCATGAGTCCACCGGCTTTTCCGGCGATTGCGTCCTGGTCGTGGACACAGTGACGAAGCAAGCGCAGCCCCTCGCGTATTGGAATCAGTTGCTGGACCAGTTGCGGCATCGGCAAGGCATCGAAGCTGTCGGCATGAGCGACGCGCCCCTGCTCGGCGGCGGCAACTGGAGCAATTTCATCTCGGTCGACGGCCTCCCTCCGAACGGCGTAATCGCTTATATGCGACGGGTTTCGCCAGGATGGATCGATGCGCTGAAGATTCCGCTGCTCGACGGCAGGGACTTTCTTCCCCGGGACTCGCAACCCGGCAGCGCTCTCGTGAACCAAGCCTTCGCCAACGCTTATTTCCATGGCAAGAGTCCGGTGGGAAGAACCTTTGAAATTGTCTTCAGCGGCAATTTCCGCTTGCGCTTCCAGGCGGTCGGGATGGTGGGAGATGTTCGCTACGAAGAATTGCGCCAGCCTCTCGTGCCCCAGGTGTATGTCCCGTTCCGGATACTGGGCGAAAAAGGCGAGGTGCGAGACGTGGGGGGCGCGGATTTGGTGGTGCGCACCACGAGTACCAATCCACTCGTGCTCAGCCAATTCCTCCGCGACGAAATCCCCCAGGTCCGTCCCGAGTTTCGCGTCAGTCGCATCCGCACGCAGCTTGAAATCAACCAATCGCACACCGTGCGCGAACGCCTGCTCGCGACTCTGGCGGTTTTCTTCTCGGTGGTTGCGTTGCTGCTGGCGGGTGTCGGGCTCTACGGCGTGCTGCACTATTACGTGCTGCAACGGCAGCGCGAGATCGGCATTCGTATCGTCGTGGGAGCGGGTATCGCGAATATCGCAAGAATTGTGACTGTCGATGTGTTCATCGCGCTCGTTGGCGGCTCAGCAGCCGGCTTGACCCTTGGCATCGCTTCTGCCCGGTTCATGGCTTCGCTGTTCTATCAGGTGAAGGCCACGGATCCACCGATGCTGATCGTCCCGACGTTGGTCCTGATTGCTGTGGCCATCCTCGCCGCCATTCCCGCAGTGATCCGTGCCTCACGCATCGATCCTGCATCGATGCTGCGGGTCGAGTAGCTTCTTGGAGGAGTCGTCATGTCAGTCTGGACCCGGCTGAGAAACACGCTTCACAATGAACGGCTGCATCGCGAAATCGACGAGGAACTTGAATCGCACATTGCGGAAGCCATCTCCGGAGGACGCAATCCAGATGAAGCACGCCGCGCCTTCGGCTCGCCCCTTCGCCATCGTGAAGCAAGTCGCGACGCTCGACTCATAACCTGGCTCGATGCCCTCCGTGCTGACGCCATCTTCGGTCTGCGGCAACTCCGAAAAAACAAAATTACCTCGGCCGCCGCGATTCTTTCTCTGGCGCTCGCTATGGGTTTGGCCGTCGCCGGTTTCCGCCTCATCGATGGTTTCCTCTGGCGGCCACTCCCGATCGCGAATGCAGATCGCCTCTACGCGGTCGTCCGTCAAGGTTTGGGACCAAGCGGAGACTTCCGCATCAGTGACAGCAACGAGTATCCGCTTTTCGTGCGCGAACGGGCTGTCGTGCGTAACGAAGCGGAGCTTGTCGCAGTTTCCTTCTCGGATCGCGCCGAACTCAGTTACCAGACCGATGATGAGATCGAGCGGGTGAATCGCCAATATGTCTCAGGTTGGATGTTTCCCGCATTCGAATTGCGCCCAGCGGCAGGGAGATTGTTTAACGAGGATGACGACCGGACGCGCCGCGAGCCGGCATACGCGGTCTTTTCCTACGAGTACTGGACGCGCCGATTTGGCCGTGACCCGAGCGCTGTTGGCCGCACGTTCAGGATGGACAACCGCATTTTCACGATCATCGGAGTTTCCCCGAAAGGCTTCACAGGCACCGAACCGGGCACGATGATCGATGTCTTTGTGCCAACCATGATGCACGAGGGCGTCACGCATTCTGACTGGAGCTGGTTCCGGACCCTCGCGATTTTGCAGCCCGGCGTTCGCCCCGACACCGTTCGAGACAAACTGCAGCCCGTCATGCAGGCGTTTCACGAAGAACGCGCCAAGGGCTTCAGAACAGAATCCAAACTATTCATCGACCGCTTTCTCAATCAGAAACTGCTGCTGGGGCCTGCGTCCAGCGGCTTGTCGGGGATGCAAACGGAGTACCGGAGTTCGCTCATCGTGATGGGACTGCTAATCGCGATGGTTCTGCTGATTGCCTGCGCGAACGTGGCGAACCTGATGACCGCGCAGGTGGCGGCTCGCCAACGCGAAATGGCGTTGCGCATTTCGATTGGGGCCGGTCGGCTGAGACTAGTCCAATTGCTGCTGTTGGAAAGCGCATGGATCGCCGGTGCAGCGTCAGCAGCCGGTGGAATCTTTGCTTGGTGGGCGGCGCCATCTGTCGTGGCGCGGATTAATCCGCCGAGCACTCCGGCCCAACTAGCCTTGCCGCTCGACTGGCGCGTAACGCTCTTTGCTACGCTTCTGACTTTTGCTGTGGCTTTTATGTGCGTCCTTGCGCCCTCGCTCCGCGTTTCGGAGATCGAACCAGCTCATGCGCTGAAAGGAGGGGAGCGGCAATCTCGCCGCTCCCTGATGTTGACGCTCGTCGCCACACAAGTTGCGTTCTGCTTTGTCATTTATTTTGCCGCCGGTCTGTTTGTAATGACCTTCGAGCGCCTCGCGCATCAACCCACCGGCTATTCTTCGGAGAATCTCGTAATTCTCACCGCGTCCGCCCGAGAGCCTCAGCCGCCACAGGTATGGGACGAGGCGTCGGCACGGCTGCGCTATGTTCCCGGGGTCGCAAGCGTGGCGATGGCAGGCTGGCCCCTCCTCGATGGAAATGGATGGAACGGCTTCATCTGGGTCAACGGTCAGCCGACAGAAGTCTTGGCGTATTTCCTTTCCGTTTCGCCCGGCTTCCTCGCTACGATGCGGATTCCTTTTGTTCAAGGCCGCGATTTTCGTGAAGATGAGAGCTTCCCCGGAAAAGCGATCGTCAATGAGGCGTTCGTGCAGCAGTGTTTTGGCGGCAGAAATCCCATCGGACAGTCGTTTGAGAAAGAAACCGGCGACGGTGTAACTCGCTGGCGTTTCGAGGTCGTTGGGGTTGTCGGAAACGCGCACTATCGAAATTTGCGGGAACCCATGACGCCGACCGCATATGTTCCGTTCTTCGGCATAAATCCCGCTGGTCGGCGGGAACCCAAAAACTCCGCCTCTTTTGTTGTGCGAACAAAGGGTGACAGCCCTGCTTCCCTCATTGGAATTCTACGCTCCGAAGTTTCTCTTGCTCGTCCGGAACTGCGCCTCAGCAACATTCGCACTCAAGTTGAAATCAATGACACGCACACGGTGCGTGAACGTCTGCTAGCTATGCTCGCCGCGTTTTTCGCCGTTGTGGGATTGTTGCTGGCGGCCATCGGCGTCTATGGCGTACTTCACTATTCTGTGCTGCAGCGACAGAAAGAAATTGGCGTCCGTCTCGCATTGGGAGCAAGAGTTCTCGACATTGCAAAACAGGTCACGGGCGAAATGTGCGTTATGGCCGCAATTGGCACCGCGGCCGGGCTTGCCGTGGGATTCGCTACGGTGCGCTTCATCGCCACCCTGCTGTACGAAGTGAAGTCAACAGATCCCGGCATGACGATCATCCCTATCCTGGTCATCTCAGGCACTGCCGGTGTCGCTGCGCTTCCCGCAGTCATTCGCGCGGTGCGAATCGATCCCGCTTCCATGCTGCGGGTCGACTAATCCTGTCACAGCGACGTACTGAGGGTGCTTACCGACCAGATGGGGTGCCGCGCGTCTGATTCAAGAGCATAAGTCCCGAGTGACGACAACCAGGACTTTGTTTTGCCGGTCGAACTCAACGAATGGAGTGTCGATAGCCGCTTACTCATGACGAAGAGCATGCATAGGATCCACGTGGCTTGCCCGCCAAGAAGGGATAAAGCCTGCCGCACAAGCCGCCGCGGCGAGCACCACCGCTGCCCACACATAAGTTAAGGGGTCGTGCGGCTGCAAACCGTATAGCTGGCTGCGAATCAGACTACTGAGCGCAAACGCCAGCAGACCGCCGACTGCAAGCCCAGCGCCACTGAGAACGACAACTTGTTGCATGACCATCCAAAGGACGTCACTCTGCAACGCACCAAGCGCCACGCGGATACCGATCTCCCGCCTACGCCGCGCGACGGTATAGGCCATCACGCCATAGAGGCCAATCACCGCGAGGGCTGTGGCTAGTGCGCCGAATACCGCCGAAAGGCTGGCAACCAGCCTTTCCGTTTTGAGCGAAAGGCCAATCTGCTCGTCAATGGTGCGCAGGTCAACCACTGGAAGGTTCGGATCCAGCTGCCGCACTTGCTCGCGCACCGTCTCCATGACCTGTCGTGGGTCAAACCGAGTACGGAGGTAGAAGGTCATGAACCGAAACTTCACCCCCTGCCAATATGGGTAGTACGCTTCGACTGGAGCGGGGTCGCGCAGATTCTTGAACTTCAGGTCTTTCACCACTCCGACGACTTCCAGGTTTGGCACGTCCTGCGCGGTCGATTGTTCGTTTACAAGCCCAATATGCAGCCCAATCGGATTGCGGCCGGCGAAGTACTTCCGAGCGAAACTCTCGTTGATGAGAGCCACGGGCCTAGTTTCGAAGGGAGCAATGTCGCGGCCGGCAAGAATCGGCGCGTCGAGTGTCTTGAACAGGTTAGGACTGATCTCATTGACGATCGCCGGCGGCTCCTGGCCGGGGTCCGTCACGTAACCTTCCGCGATTACCGGATTGCTCCAGCCGTTGCCTTGCAGAAAAGGCATGGTGCTCAGGCCAACCGAACTGACAGCCGGCAGCGTTTGCAAGTCCTCGGCCAGCCGCCGAAAGATGTCCTTTGTGCGCTCATCTCCGTAGCCATTTAGTGAGGGATCGACACGGAAGGTCACCAGGCGCTCCGTCGAGAATCCTGGTCCAGTGGTTTCCAGATTCGCCAAAGTTCGCAAGAACAAACTGGCGCCGACCAGCAGCAAGAGCGCCAGAGCCATCTGACCGCTTACCAGGAGCTTGCGCAAGAACACCTGTTTTGCCCCCACTGCCGAGCCCGCACGATCGTTAAGCGCGGGAGCTACGTCCGCTCGAGAACTTTGAATCGCGGGCGCCAAACCGAAGACGAGCGCGGTCAGAAGCGTCGTGCCAAGCGCAAAAACGAGAACGCGCACGTCGGGAACCGACGAGATCGGGAAGTCGCCCGCAGAATCAGCAGAAAAATAGGTAGCTAAGAGAACGCGATCAGCAAGAAAAGCCAACCCCAATCCCACTACAGTGCCGATTACCGACAGCAACAAGCTTTCTACCAGGAGCAGCCGAATGATGCGTCGGCGGCCAGCGCCAATTGCCAGCCGAACAGCCATTTCGCGTTCCCTCGTGGTGGCACGAGCCAACAAAAGATTTGCCAGATTCGCGCACGCGAGCAGTAAGACGGCGCCACTAAGCGCGGCCAGCACCCACAGCGGGGTTTGCATACGCTCGCGCAGGCCGGACCACCCTTGCGACCCGGGCAGCAATTCGACGGTATTCTTCAGAAACTGTGCTCGGTCATAAGTCGAATAGTGCTGAAGTCTCGGCTCCTGGACTTCCACTTCCAAAATGCTGTGCATCAGCGGTTGTAGCGATGCATTGGCTCGGGCAATGCTGATGCCCGGCTTTAGACGGCCGTACGCAGTCACCCAACTCAGACTCCGATCCTCGAGTCCGCCCGAGCGGGGTGTCATTTGAGCCTTCATCATCATCGGAACGAATACCTTCGATTTGTATCCAAGTTCGACGCCGTCGAATCCGGCTTGGGCCACTCCGATCACGGTGAAGGTGTATCCGTTCGTGACGATCTGCTTGCCCACAATGGACGGATCGGAGGAAAAACGGCTCTCCCAAAAACTGTAGCTGAGGATCGCCACTGGATGGCCGCCAGGAACGCGGTCGTCGTCCGGCGTCAGAGTTCTGCCAATAATGGCCGTCACACCTAGAACTGGAAAATAGGAACCGGAAACCAATTCCGCCGACACCCGCTCCGTACGATCACCGTAGCCCAGATTGATACTCGTCGGAAAGCGGCAGAACATCCCCGAGAAGACCTGGTTATGATCGCGAAAATCGCGATACATGGGATAAGAGATGTCGTTGTCGCCCCAGCTATCGCCAAAGCGTATCCCTCGCTCGGCCACCAAAACGAGTTGTTCAGGATGCTTCACCGGAAGCAACTGTAGCAGCACTTGATCCATGAGGCTGAAGATTGCAGTGTTGGCACCGATTCCGAACGCCAGCGTTAACACAGCAACGACGGTGAAAAGCAGATTCTTCCGAAGACTGCGGAATCCATAGCGCAGGTCCTGGCCGATCTGTTCCAGCCAAACCCAGCCCCACGCCTCCCGCACATCCTCTTTCAGGAGCGAAGGATTGCCAAAAATTCGAAGCGCGGTGTGACGCGCCTCTTCTTTGTTCATTCCAGCGGCGATATTTTCTGCAATCTGCTCATCGAGGTGAAAGCGAACCTCATCGTCCAGATCCTGCGTCAGGTGATCACGGCGAAAGAGGGTTTGCAGGCGCATCCACAATTGTCGGGCCCAATCCATTGGGTCTCACTCCTAAGCCGATTCAACCACAAGATTGATTGCGCCGGATAGGCGGCTCCAGTTGGCCGCTTCTTTTTCCAGTTGAGCGCGCCCCGCAGCGGTTAACGAGTAGAACTTTGCTTTTCTTCCCGTCTCGGTTTCCGCCCATTTGGCTTTGATCCATGCCTTTTTGGTGTAGCTCGCGGATGAATCCCGAATTGCGGTGACCAGACCAACCAAACCGGGACACAACCTTCCTCAGCTCTCGCGTTATTTGTCGATCGGTGCGTGCGAGTTCAGCGTCAAATTCTCTTTCGCGAGGCGGACCGGCCTCGCGCATCCTTGTCCGCATTCCCTG
>Ga0310910_10001149_pt1 | contig 14181 bp, 14 predicted proteins | sample GREbulkMGHF172_FD_203448 | JGI IMG/M metagenome (GOLD analysis project Ga0310910, IMG submission 203448) | Lab enrichment of tropical soil microbial communities from Luquillo Experimental Forest, Puerto Rico - GRE.bulkMG.HF172 | ecosystem: Environmental > Terrestrial > Soil > Tropical forest >... | reverse complement strand
ACAACGGCGTCGGTATTCCCTTGGAAGACAGGGACAAGCTGTTCCAGCCCTTCTTCACGACCAAGCCGACCGGCGAGGGCACCGGGCTTGGGCTGTCGATCAGCTACGAGATCGTAACGCAACAGCACGGCGGCACCATCACGGTCGATAGCGAAGTCGGCGACTTCACCGAGTTCACGGTGCGGCTGCCGCGAGGCCGGCATTGAATGACGATCGGGTCGTAGTCAGCGATAGGTTGCGACAATGTCGGAGATCGCCCGCTCGAGCTGCTGGGCGGTCGCACACTGGCGCACCACATTGCAGAAGGTCGCATAGCGCGGCATCTCGGAATCGCCAAAACCCCACGCCATGCGGCCCTCGGGGTTGAGCCAGACCAGCCGCTTCGCCCGCTCGGAAACCCGGCGAAGGATATCCGCCCCGGGATCGAGATTATTGGATCTCGCGTCGCCGAGCACGATCACAGTGGTCTGCGGTGTCACGCTTTCGATCCATTGCCGCTCGAAGTCGGCGAATGAGGTGCCGTAGTCGGACGATCCGAAACCGACCTTGGACATGATCTGGCGCATCGCCTCGTCCACGCTGTTGGATTCGAGGACGTCGCTCACCTCGATGAGATGTCCGGAAAAAGCAAAGGAGCGGACATCGGGCACGACCTCATGAAGGCTGTGAATCAGAAGTAGAAAGAAGTCGGAAACGCGGGCGACCGAACCGCTGACGTCGCAGAGCGCGACGATCTTGGGCCGGTCGCGATGCCTGCGCTTCCAGGCCGTGAGAAAGGGAACGTTACCCCAGGCGGCATTTCTTCGCAAAGTGCGGCGCACATCGAGGTGCCCGCGCCGCTGGCGTTTGCGCGGCTTGCTGTAGCGATCGCGCAGGCGCCGCGCGATCTGGCGGATCAGGGCACGCATTTGTTCGACTTGCCGAGGCTCGATCCGGGCAAGCGGCGCGTTGCGCAAAATCTCGTTTCGCAAATTCTCGGCCTCTTCGCGACCGTAAAGCAGAAGCGCTTGCGAAACGGCATCGCGAACGTTTTCGCGCAAGCCTGCAGTCAATTCCGAAAGCCGCTCCGCCAGCGCCGGGTTCGTTGCAGTCAAAGTCTCAAGATCATCGTTGAGACCTTGAATACCCATTTGTTCGAGGATGCGACCGGAGAAAATCCCGCGCTGGGTGAAGTATCGGATATCGGTGAGAGACGCAGCGCCGGAGGCGGTTGCGATCGCTGCCGCAATCGCGGAACTGTCCTGCGACAGCAGCATTTGCGCGAGCGAACTCAGTCCTTCGGTTTGCCCGCCCGTACCCTCAGCCGCCTGGCTTCCAGCAGCGGGCTCGCCTGCGTCTTTCGCTTCGCCGGCGGGCTTTGATGGCTCCGGCTGAGAAAAAAATAGATCGAAGCATGCGCCCAGCGACTTCTTTTCTTCTTCGGATTTGGCGAGAGTGAGCAGCAATGCATCCCGAAGAATGCTCCGATCGGACACGCCGACCTTGGCGACGGCGCGCATCGCATCGATACTCTCGGCCGGAGAGACATGCACTCCCGCTCCCCGCGCCGCGCGAAAGAAGCGGTGCAGGTTCTCCCTCATGCGGCTCAGCCGAAGACGTTTTGACGGGAAGCTTTTGCCACGAATGTCGTCACATGCGGCAAGGTTGCTTCGACGTCGGATTCGTATTTGAGCAGCACGTTGAGCGTGTCCCTCACCAACTCGTGGCCGAGTTCGGGGGCCTGCAGCAGGACCAGAACGCGCGCCCAGTCGATAGTCTCGCTAACGGACGGTTGTTTCTTGAGGTCGAGCGTGCGGACCTCGTGGATGAAGCCGACGAGCTGCTTGCGAAGCGTCTGGGAAATTCCGGGAACCCGGCTTTCCACGATGCGTTCCTCGAGCTTTTGCTCGGGAAAGCCGATGTGAAGATGCAAGCATCGGCGCTTCAGCGCATCGCCGAGATTGCGCTCGCTGTTGGATGTCAGGATCACCGTCGGCGGCACCGTGGCGGAAACGGTCCCAAGCTCCGGGATGCTGACCTGGAAGTCACTGAGGATCTCGAGCAGCAGCGATTCAAACTCCGCGTCCGACTTGTCGATTTCGTCGATCAGCAAAACGCATCCGGTGGGCTGCTCCAGTGCCTGCAGCAGCGGCCGCGGTTCGACAAATTCCTTGGAGAAGAACACGTCGCCAAAATCGTGAAGCTGATCCAGCGCCGCATGGAGCGTTTCCGCGCCGCCCAGCACCTCGCCGAGCTTGTCCTTGAGGATCTGGGTGTACAGGAGCTGCTTGGCGTATTTCCACTCGTATAGCGCTTTGGCCTCGTCCAATCCCTCATAGCATTGCAGGCGGATCATCTTCAGCCCGCGCCATCCGGCTATCGCCTTGGCAAGTTCGGTCTTGCCGACGCCTGCCGGGCCCTCGACCAGGATCGGCTTTGCAATTTGCTCCGACAGGTAGACTGCGGTGGCGATCTGGCGGCTTGCAATGTAGCCCTGTGCGGCAAGCCCGTTTTCGACCGCTTCGATGGATGCCACGGGCCGCTGTTCAGCCACGGGTACTAACTCCGATTGTCCTGTTCGAATTCGGTCCCCGTGCCGAAAGGGGGACATTTATTTTGCGATAGGAGCATTGACCCCGAATGTCCATAGCGTGACGGCATCTTTGGCCCTTCAATTTTGCAGGCATGATTTCGCCGATGCTTTCCACCGCCAGGCGGAATAAGCGAACGCATGGCATTACCAGTGACGATCATGCGGCCGATGCCTAGGGAACTGGCTTCGCACCGCAGCAGTCCCCGCCACGCAACCAACCCATTGGCTTTCGAATCGTACATCCGGGCAAAAGCCAACCCGTACGCCGCATGGGCATAAGCGAAGATGGGCGCTTAACCGTCCGTTTACCATAACCGTTCATTCTGAACACTGCAGTTATCCGCGACGGAGCTTGCACGACATGGCGCAGGGCAATTTGAAGGCGTCGGTGCGAAGGGATGATAACGTCCTGAGCTTTCCACGGCCGCTGGACGCTGGCGCAACAGCGCTCGATCTGGTCTATCAAGCGGCCGACGTATTCCGCAGCATCGAGGAGCGTGCGCAGGCGACAGAGGCTCGCGCCCAGTCACTGTGCAAAAGTGCTTCGGAAAAAGTTCGGCTGGCTGAAATGCGGGCTGAGGCGGCTGAGAGAGCGCAACGCGAACTCATTATTGCTGCCGAACATCGGCTGCAGGACGCTTCCAGAGCCTTGGAACAGGCTGAATCACGTCTAAACGCCCAACAAGATCGACTGACGGCAGCCGAGTTCCGTGCTCAGGCTGCCGAAGCCGACGCCCGTGATGCAAGGCAAGCACTGGCGCTCGTCGAGGAAGCTATCCGTCGCCGACTGCTTTGCACCAATACTGAAGCCCACGACGGGTTGACAGCGTAGTTGGGGGCCAGGGTGTGCGGGGGCCGTAGGCGGCCTCACTCTTCTCGCTTCGCCTGTTCCTCGGCGGCTTCGCTATGCGCTTTCGCGAGCGGTAACATGACACGAAAGATCGCGCCGCCGTCGGTTTGGTTCTCTGCATATATCTGACCATTGTGGGCCTCGACGATGGTGCGGGCGATTGATAGCCCTATCCCCATGCCCTGCGCCTTGGTCGTGAAAAACGGCTCAAACACTTCCTTCAGCTTGTCCGGCGGGATACCGGGACCCGCATCGGAAATAGCAACTTCCGCGAAATCACCAATGCGCTTCGTTCGGACGGCGATCTTGCGCCTGGCGCTCGGCATGTCGGACATTGCATCGATGGCGTTCATGATCAGGTTCAGAATGACTTGCTGTAGCTGAATTCGATCACCCCTGATGGGCAGAGGTACCTGAGTTATCGAGTCGCTCAGGTCTACCTGACGCGCAACTGCGACCGCCGAAAGGGCGGAAACGAATTCCTCGGTCTCGCGGACAATTTCGTTCAGATCGATATCCCTGACTTCAAAAGGCGTCTTCCTCAACAGGCTTCGCAAACGACGAATGACTTCGCTGGCGCGCTTCTGATCATGCCTGATATCGGCAACGATTTCCTTCATCTCATCGATATCAGGCGAAGAGGACCTGAGTATCAAGTCCATTGTCTCGGCGTTCGCCTGAATAGCGCCAAGCGGCTGGTTGATCTCGTGTGCGATTGAAGCGGTCAATTCGCCCGCCGTTGAAAGACGGTTAACCCGCGCAAGCTCGGACACACGTTGCCGCGATTGCACTTCGGCAAGCTGACGGCGGCGGCGCTCATGGAGCAAGCCTGTAATCAGCGCGGCCTGCATCAAGATCACCGCGCAGACCAACAAGATTTGCGAGCGGTATTTGTCCCATGCAGTCGGCTCGCGAAAGTAGACTTCGCTGTCGGACGGAAGACGGCTCTCGCTAATTCCCCACCGTTGCAGTTCCCGCCAATCATATTTGGGCGCGGCAAACCCGATCGGCTCAATTTTGATGCTGCCCGGCCTATCTCCGCCAAGCATGCGTACCGCAACTTCACCTGCCGCTTTGCTCAACACAAGTGCCGACAGCATTGGGCCACCGACAACTTCTCGGCCAAAGAACGCGTCGTCGTGAGTAAAAATTGGCGCATTTGCCGTCGCATAGAGGGTTGTCAGCGCTCTGTCGCCTTCATATGCCGCGCCGGCCGCATCAACGACCATCGTGTTCCAAAAGATCGCGGAGTGCGGCGGAAGACTGGAAGTGTGTTTCAGCATCTCCTGGAACGAAAGATTGTCATACCATTTGATGTCAATCTTGTTTTCCAACGGCCTTAGCTCTTTCTGAATTTCGTCTCTCCAGAACAATTCATTGGGAGAACTGCCGTTCACCACCGCCACCATCTTTGTGTCAGGCGATATTCGCAAAAAACTCTCGAAGAGAAGGCGGAAGTCGAGGGCGACTGCGACCACGGCGTCATTCTGCGCAAGACCTGAATATTGGAGCCGGCGCTGCTCGATTGCCGTGAATAGTGTCGGAGCGGTAGGAAAGAGCCGCTGCCTGTGTCGCAGAACGAATGCAGCGGCGGGCGCGCCAATTGTCACAATCAGGTCAGGCGCGCGCTCGCCATAGATGGCTTGCAGGTATGCAACAAAAGGTAGTTCGGGGTTTGCGTCGCCCGAGCGAGCGGTTTCAAGCGAATGTTCTCGAACGTCCAGCGGCCAAGGTGACTGTCTATCCAATTCCGCGCGTATATGTTTGGCGTATTCGTTCCACGGTCTGAACTCTCGACCGACCGAATGAATGATCAATACGCCCTTGTGCTCGGCCGCATGCAGGTTCTCTGAAAAGACGAGGCAGGCGCAGGCGCAAATGGTGATTAGCCACTTCAACCACGATTGGTATCGCCGAGTGCTATCCACCGAAAGCGGTCCCGCAAAGCAACACATCTCGCTGAGGGTAAGAGCCGACCCAACAAGCCGTCAATGGTCGCCAGGGGCTGCGAAGGAGCCCACCCGGTGCGGCTTGCCCATTGTGAGTGGTCGGCGGGTATGATGGTCAGGTGGCAAAAAAGAACGCCACAACCGTATCGGGAAAATTCGTTGGCGGTTTAGGCGGGAAATCGCAAATTCTTGGCGTGCGATCACAAGACTTGCGCATGAGCATTCCGATAGGTGTCAACGCCGTGCGCCCAATCGAAGTTGGCGGGCGATCCATTTTTCGCCACACGTCAGGGCCCCGGGGGGCGGGGCCGTCAAGCGCACATACGCCCTGTTTTGCGTCGATGGTGCACTCAAAGCGCGACGCGATCGCTGTATGTCGGCGTCATATTCTGATCGAGCGCCCGCGCCACGACCCGAGACGTTACAGTCGAGCGACGTGAAAGAGAAGAAGCGATGATTAGAGAAGTTAAGCAGACAATGCGCTTTGTCGTTTACGATATCGACGCATTGCATGATTTCGCGATCGAGCGCGCGGCCAAGACCGGACAGTTGGAAGCTTTCCGCGAGCAGCACGAGCAATACATTGAAGATTGTCGCACCTACGGAAAACCTGCTGACGCGGACGACGTCGCACTCAACGACATCGATTGGCTATGTGAGCACGGTCTGGCTTTCGATCAAGACGAAAACCAGGGCTTCACATGGTGCGAAACCAAAACTGAGTTTTTGGCAGAAACCTAGAGCGGGAATCGCGTGCGAGCGGTCGCCCGCCGGGACCGCTGAACATATGAACAGCTCCTCTACCCAATGTCATTGTCGATGACGTGGTTTATGTTTTGGATGGTCCGTTCCGGTCACTTGCCGGTAGCGTGCCGCGCTTGATTGCACGCGCGCCTTGCCTGCAGCAACATCCGATTGTCCCTGATAGATGCGGCTCAGGCCGATGTAACAGTCGGTGCGTGCCGGTCCGGCGGGTATAGCTTCGCAATTCTGCGCGCTTGCAATATTTGGAAAGCTCGCCAGAACCATTGCGATGAAACTCGCGGTCCAACGGGTCATGCCGCCTCCACGTTCGGAATAATGGACCCAAAATCGAAATTCTTCAGCTCGCTCCGGCTGAAGTGCGGGTTCCCGAAGCGCTTGGCTATCGGCCCTCGGGATTGCATTTTCTGACGCCTAACGGTCGACGAAGGTCTTCCATCTGTTCAGTTGCGACTGCCTCAGGGTTGTTCTTTCGCCCTCCAGTGCGACAAAATGCCTTGCGGCGGATGCCATCGCTGTTGCTGCGCCATTGTAGCTGTCCGCGGTCGATTGAGCCGAAAATATGAGCTGACCGTTAACGACTTTGTAGCTGCCGAAATCCCGGATCAAAAGTGCGACACATTTTTCGTAAGGGCCATAATATTCAGCACGCGAGGCCAACACCTTGGAAAAAAGGGCGGTCATTTCTGCATGCTGCTCGTCGATCATGGCCATGAAGTCCGCGAGCGTATCGTTGCCCATGCCCAGCGAGCGAGCGTCGGTTTCGACTTTGTCGCGCGCGGCCTTGATCAGAGCGATGTAACGGGACTTGGCAGTCGCGGCATTACTTTCTGCAATTTTCAGATCTCGGCCAAGTGCCTCGAGATCGCTGCGGCTGGAAACAGTCAAATCAACAGGCTTCGAAAGGTCCCTGGGCTCAGTTTCATTCAACAGCCGTCGCGCGGCGGCATCAATTTCAATCGAGTCCTTGTTCGCCAGCGCAACCAGCTTTAGAATTCTATTTCCGGGATTTTGCTTCAGCACCAGGCTCAGTTGCTCGGGATCGTCGACGCCGCGCAGTGCAGCCTGACTTTCCTTGACAGAAAAATCCTTTTGAAACTTTGACAGGTCGCCTGCGAAGTAGAGCCCCCCGAGGCAGACAATCACAAGAACGCACAGGAAAAAGATCGCCAGAAAATTTGCTCTCCGATACGAATATATTGCCACGGCTTCTAGTCCCGATCGAGCAATGCTCTTTCAAAAGAGTTCTAAATCAATGCAGGCGGTGAGTTCGTTGCACGGCTGAACGGCCGCGCATCGTGCAAGGCATGCGCGTTGTGGCGCAGGCCGGTCAAGCCCGGTGGCGATCCGTAACGACACCGCCTAGGCAGCGCGCGCGATGCCCTTTCCCCTTACTTCGGCTTCTTCGAACTCCGCGGCGACGATCGCTCGATCTAACGCTGCACGTAACTCCCTGGCTGTCTCCAGGGTCATTTCAATTCCGGCTCGCGCGCCGGGCTCGAGGCCAGTGTTGATGAAATCCAGCGTGATCACGTCGCCGAGTGGCGCATGGCGGGCGTGGTCATAGGCAACCACGGAGTGCGAAAGCGGGAACCATTCGTCCCCGCGCTTTGCCATGCCCTCTGCGCGTGCGATCTCAATGATGGACGTGCACATGACCGCGATTCCTTACCTCGCCAGATGTTTGCCGAGAAACGCGAGGACTTTGCCCCAGCCATCCATCGCCTGCTCCGGACGGTAAAGCGGACGGTGCCAATAGAAGAAGCCGTGGCCTGCGCCATCGTAGCGATGAAACTCGTGCGATTTGCCATGCTTCTTGAGTTCGGCTTCGTGCTCGTTCACCTGCTCGGGGCTCGGCGCCCGATCGTCATTGCCGAACAGGCCGAGCAGCGGACAAGAGAGGTCCTTGGTCATATCGATCGGTGCCACCGGCGTCTTGGCGTTGAGCTCTTCCTTTCCCATGACCACCCGGCCGCCCCACAGTTCCACGCAGGCGTCGACATCTTTCCTCTGGCAGGCATAGATGAAGGCGTGTCGGCCCCCGGAGCAGGAGCCGAAAACGCCGACCTTGCCGTTATGATTGGGCTGTGCGCGCATCCACTTCACCGCGGCTTCGGTATCGCCGACCATCTGCGCGTCGGCGATGCCGCCATCGGCGCGCACCTTGGCGGCGACGTCGTCCGGGTTGCCCTGGCCGGCGCGTTCATAGAGGTTGGCGCAGATCGCGAGATACCCGTGATGCGCGAACCGACGCGTCGTCTCAATGTAGAACTCGCTCCATCCCGGCAAATGGTGGACGAGCACCACGCCCGGAAAGGCGCCCGCGCCGGACGGCTTGGCGGTGTAAGCGGTGATCGGCGTACCCTTGTCGCCTTTGATCGTGACGTTCTCGCAGGTCATACCCCGATAGAATGACATCCTGGACTCCTTATCGTATTAGCCGTCTCGGCTGCATATCATTGCGCACTCGGCCCGCAATGAGAACTGTATTCGCTGGCCAAAGCCTTCAATCTTGCTGCCGATCTGCAATTCTATCTTCATCGATTCCATCAAAACTGCAACCTCGACTGGCTCGATCCAAGCTCGACGGCTGATGCCGGTATTCCAACAGCAATCCCGCTTTGGGTCGCCACGGGCATGCCAAGCCTCGGTTGAAAATGTTGCGCTTTTTCAATCCAATCGGCGCGCAGACGAGCCAAAGGATCGCGTCGACGGCAGCGCTGCCTTCAGACGGGCTCCGCATATGGGCGTCTGTGGCACGCTTTGGCGAGGCCTAATTGCGGACCTTTCGCGGAACCGTCTTTCCACTTTTGATGAGGATCAATTCACCGCTGTTCGGTTTGAGAGTGTTCAGCGCGAGGCTTTCGGCGGTCGCCAGTGCGCGCCGGGTTTCACGCGGCCGCGGCTCGACAGGCCCGATCCGGGACGGTACCATTCTATAATGCGTCCTTGCAGGTCCGCCCTCGCCGCCGCAATTCCCTTCCTTGCGGCATCAGCCTTCGCCAGTCCCGCGCATGCCGGCGCGCTGTTGCCAGCCGGAGACCTGCGCCAATGGGCGCCGCCATCGCCGATCATCGCGGTGTCGGACGAGGACGAAGAGAATTTCGACATCGATTTGATCGTCAGCATGTCCGGCAAGTGCACGACGTTCCGCATCGCGGGACAGTCTCTCGCTTGCCGTGCGGTCAAATATTTTCATGGCACGGGCGGGCGCGCCTATTTCACCATCGCTGTCGATGATCCAGCCGACGCCGGTCACGTCATCTCGTTTTCAGGTGATAAGGCGAACCGTGAGAAAAACCAAGTCTACGAGCTCGCCGTCGACCAGATGCTGCTCAATTCCAGGGAGCGGCCCAAGGTCAACGGCCTGCACGTGCCGCGGGTCGAATCGTCGAACGGCCTGTGCAGGCAACTCGGAGACATCGAGAAGAAGCAGATTACCACCATATCCTGCCTCGCCACCGACAAGGATGGCCGAAGGTATGAACTGCAATTCGAGGCGGACGGCGAGCCGATAATCGTGCAAAGGATCACACAGGGCCCCGTGCAATCGGTCAAGCGGCGCCAGCGTCTACGCACTTTGATCGCTTGCCGCCGCAAGGCCGCCCAGGCACAAATTCTGCCGCGGGATTCAACGTCTTACCTCATCCAATGCCTGGAAGAGGGCGTCCCGGCGTCGGACGCGGACGACCAATAAGGATGGATGCAGGTGGCTTGAGTTAAGCCCGCTCAATGCGCGCCATCTGCCGCGGCCGCCTTCACCTTGCGCGTCAAGACGATAGCAATGGCCGCGAGGATCAGCACGAGGCCGATCACCGCGAATGTATCGCTGAAGCCCAACACCAGCGCCTGACGCTTGACGGTATTGCCGAGCGCGATGATTGCCTGCTGTCGCGCGTTGGTCGGATCGACGACGCCGTGCGCCAGGAAGTAGTCGGTCATCTGCGCAATCCGGCTGCGCACTTCCTCGCGGCCAAGGTCGACGGACTGGCCGATGATGTTGGAATGAAACTGCTCGCGCTTGGTAACGATCGTTGCGAGCACGGCGGTGCCGATGGCGCCGCCGAGATTGCGCATCATGTTTGAGATGCCGGAGGCCGCGGCTGCATCCTGCGGCGCAACGCTGCCGAGACTGAGGGCGCTCAGCGGCGCCAGAGTCAACGCCTGGCCTACGGCCCGTATGATGTTGGGAATCCAGAACTGATCGCCGGAATAATCGAGCGACATCTGCGTGTTCATCAGCGAGCTCAAGGCGAACAGCAGCAGACCAGTCACTGCGATATAGCGGGCATCGAACCGCTGCATCAGTTTCGGCACCAGCGGAATCAGGATGAGCTGCGGCAGACCGGTCCACGCCAGCACATTGCCGATCTGCTCGGCGTTGTAGCGCTGCACCTGGCCGAGATAAGCGGGCAGCAAATAAACCGAGCCGAACAAGGCGAAGCCGAGAAAGACGGCGGCAATGGTTCCGACGCCGAAATTCCATTGTTTCAGAAGCCGCAGACGCAGCAGCGGCTTTTCGACGACGAGCTCGTTCCACACAAACAGCGCGAGGCTGATCGCAGAGATGAGAGCGAGCCGCACGATGAAGGGTGAGCCGAACCAGTCGTCCTTGTTGCCCTCTTCGAGCACGGTCTGCAGCGCCGCGAGGCCGACCGCCATGGTCACGATACCGAACCAGTCGCCCTCGTGGAGCAGGTTGAGCTGCATGGGCTGGCGCTCCAGCGTAAGGTAAAGCATCGTCACCATGACGGCGGTCGGCACTACGTTGACGAAGAAAATGGTTTGCCAGCCATAATTCTCGGTGAGATAGCCGCCAATGGTGGGGCCGATCGCGGGCGCAAACGTTACGGCGAGCGAGAACATCGCGAGCCCGATCGGCTGCTGCGCCTTCGGCAGCCTGGTGAAGACCAGCGTGAACGCCATCGGGATCAGCACGCCGCCGAAGAAACCCTGAAACGCGCGCATCGCGATCATCGACGGCAGGTCGTGGGTGAAGGCGCAGGCCACCGAAAATGCCGCGAACAGCGATGCAAAGGTCAGGATGATCTTGCGGAAGGAGAATACCCGGCTGAGATAGTCGGTGAGGGGGATGACCACGATCTCGCCGATCAGGTAGGACGTCGAGATCCACGAACCGTTGTCGACGCCGGTGCCGATACCGCCCTCGATGTCGAGCAGCGACGCATTGGTGATCTGGATGTTCAGGATCGCCATGAACGCGCCGATCATCGCCGCGAACACGGCAATCCAGATCGTCGGGCTGGCGCGATCGACATTGGCGGGGGCCGTCTGGGCGGCGCTAACTTTGCGCGATCCAGACACCGGGTTTGTGAGGGCGATGGTGGACACGGCATCACCTCTGCGAGTTGGCGTAGGCGATCCGCGAAGCCGCGAGCGGTGTCTCGGCGTTGGCTTTGCGCGACAGCGTTTCAATGGTTGGGATAACGGACATGCCGGGGCGCAGCTCGATTGGCGCGCCGCCTTCGAGCGCGATCTTCACCGGGATTCGCTGCACCACCTTGGTGAAATTGCCGGTCGCGTTGTCCGGTGGCAGTAGCGCGAATTCCTGGCCGCTCGCCGGCGCGAGCGAATCGACGTGGCCATGCACCTTTTTTCCCGGGAACATGTCGACGGCGATCTCGACCGCCTGGCCCTCGTGCACATCGGTGAGCTGCGTTTCCTTGAAATTCGCGATCACGTAGGCTCCGGAAGCCGGCACCAGGGACATCAGTTGCGTGCCGGCCTGAACGAACTGGCCAGTGCGCAGCGTGCGGTTGCCCACCACGCCATCGATCGGAGCCGTAATCGTCGTGTAGCCGAGATTGAGTTCGGCCTGCCGCTGCAAGGCGGCGGCGCGCGCCGAGGCGGCGACGGCTTGCCCGAGTTCTGCCCTGAGCAGATCGACGTGCTTGAGCGCGGAAGCAAGGTTTGCAGTGTCACGTTGGATCGTGGCTTCCGCACTGGCATCGCGCGCCTGTGCGTTCTGCGCATTCTGTACACTGCCAAACCCGGTCGCAGCGAGATCGGTGTAGCGTTTGTTTTCCTGGCGCGTAAAGGTCTTGTTCGCGTTGTCGACCTCGACAGTCGCCTTCGCCGCCTCGATCACGGCCTGCTGGACCTCGAGTTGCGCCTGCTTGCTTGCGACCGTGGCCTGCGCCGCGGCGACATCGGCCTTGGCCTGGTCGAGTGCAACCTTGAAATCGCGATCGTCGATCCGCGCCAGCACCTGGCCGGCCTTGACGCGCTCGTTATCGCCGACGAGGACCTCGGCGAGGTAGCCGGACACTTTTGGCGCGATCGTCGTGTTGTCGGCCTTCACATAGGCGTCATCGGTGGAGACGAGGAAGCGGCCGACGGTCCAATAATCCCAGCCGTACCAGGCGGAGGCGGCAAGCAGGGCGACGGCGGAAGTTGCCATCACCAGACGGCGAAACCGGTTCTTATATGAGGGTCGCACGGGCGTAGCGGGCGCCGCGCTCTCCGGATCCGATTTGCCGGGGATCGGCTGCGGCAGAAGCTCAGCGACGGCCTCGGCGGGAACCCTGGCTTCGGCCTGGAAGGACGTGGAATGGCGGCTCATGGCGGCGCTCCTGGCTCTATCCCTTTGCAAACGATCGAGAATCTTCTGCTTCCGCACGGGATCAATTAGGAAACTTGATGTTTTCCAAAATAGACCACATATTGGGACTGTCAATAGAATGACAGGCATCATGTAAAAGCATGGCTCGCGATGGCGATTGCAAAGACCAGAGACACAGAAGACCGTGGCCCGGTGGGTGAGCTGCCGCGCCGTGGTCGGCCGCAGGTCAGGTCGGACGAGGAGACGCGCGCCGTCATCTTCGATGCTGCGCGGCACGAATTTGCGCACTCCGGCTATGCTGCAACCAGCATGGAAAGTGTGGCGCGTCGGGCCAGCGTCTCGACCAAGACGCTCTACCGTCTCGTTCCGAACAAGGCGGCCTTGTTCGAGGCGATGGTGACCGAGCGGATCGACCGGTTCGTTTCCGTCGTGAATCTGGGCGCCTGCAAGGGCGGCGACGTCGAGGCGGCGTTGACGGAAGCGCTCATCATTTGCGGCGAGTTGCTACTCGACGGTGAGGTGATTACGCTCCAGCGGGTGATCCTCGGCGACAGCGACAAATTTCCGGATGTCGCCGAGACTTTCTATCATAAGGCGATCATGCGAACGGAGGATGCCTTGGCCGGCTGGCTTCGTACGCAACAAAAGCGCGGCGCGATCCAACTCGACGATCCTCAGGTCGCAGCCGGAATGTTGCTTGGCATGCTCGCCTTTCAGCCGCAGCGCGCCGTGATGTTTGGCCACAAGCAGCCGCCGGGTCGTCGGGAGATCGAGGATCGCGCAAAGAGCTGCGCCGCACAGTTTCTACGCGGCTGCCGCCGCTGACGGTGCCCAGCATTAAAAATCCGGCCGGCCTTTATTCCGCAGCAAACGCAGCATCTTGACTTCTGTACGTCGAACCGCCCTAGCATCGCAGAACCTTTCTGGAACGGCTCTCCGCTTATGTTTTGAGAGCGCCTTCTGCTTGAATTTGCTAGATGTGACCAAGGACATCTCATCAAGCAACGGCACGTCTCATGCTCGAGAAATTCCCGCGCTATCCGCTCACCTTCGGGCCCACGCATATCGAGAAGCTGGAGCGGCTCTCCTCATACCTCGGTGGCAACATTGAACTCTATGCCAAGCGAGAGGACTGCAATTCGGGGCTCGCTTTCGGCGGCAACAAGCTGCGCAAGCTCGAATACATCATCCCGGACGCGATCGCCTCCAACGCCGACACGCTCGTGTCGATCGGCGGCGTGCAGTCCAACCATACCCGCCTGGTCGCGGCGGTCGCGGCGAAGCTTGGCATGAAATGCTGCCTCGTTCAGGAAAGCTGGGTGCCGCATGAGGACGCCGTGTACGACCGCGTCGGCAATATTCTGCTGAGCCGTGTGATGGGCGCCGATGTCCGCCTCGTCGATGAAGGTTTTGACATCGGCATTCGCAGGAGTTGGGAAGAAGCAATCGCGGACGTCAAAGCCAG
>Ga0310910_10001144_pt1 | contig 14219 bp, 10 predicted proteins | sample GREbulkMGHF172_FD_203448 | JGI IMG/M metagenome (GOLD analysis project Ga0310910, IMG submission 203448) | Lab enrichment of tropical soil microbial communities from Luquillo Experimental Forest, Puerto Rico - GRE.bulkMG.HF172 | ecosystem: Environmental > Terrestrial > Soil > Tropical forest >... | reverse complement strand
GGCTTCGCCGAAGGCCACCGACGCGCCGGTGTCGAGATTAGTCGCAACCAGGAATAGCTTCGCGCGAAGGTCACGAAAATCGTTGCTGCGGCCCGGCGCGGAAAAAAGCTCCGCGAGAAAGTGATCGATAGCACGGTTGTCGAAGATGCCGGTCGGCACGGCGCGCGCAAGCGTCGAGAACGACTCCATGACCCCGCGGTGGAAGGGATCGCGCAGGTACTTGAACGTTGCCTCGAAGACGAGATGCGGCAGCGCCAGCGCGCGTCGCCAGAATTCGACGAGCGCGGGCCGCAGGAAGATCTCCGGCTTGAGCACGGATTCGGCACCGTCATCGATGAAAAGCCGGTACATCTGCGCCGGCGAAATGCCGTTGGCCAGGCCCGCTGCGACAAAGCCGCCGGACGATACGCCGACGTAGATGTCGGCACGGTTGAAATCGATTCCCTCGAGCGAATCCGCAAGCGCGAGCAGAGCGCCGATCTCGTAGATGCCGCCAAGCGGGCCGCCGCCCGCCAGTGCGAGACCGATCTTGCCGCGCGCCGCACGATGCCGCGCGACGGTGCGCGATCGGCGGGCCGCTCCTCTCGGCATCAATGTCCCTGACGTTTCTCGTTCTTTGAATGCAAAAAAGCCCCGGAACCGGAATCACCCGATTCAGGGGCTTCCTGTTTTCGGCCGGATGATATCAGCGTTTCGCGGCCTTCTTTGCAACCCGGCGTGCGCCCGGTCGTTTCGCCGCAGTCTTGCGCGCTGCCGCCTTGCGGGGCGGCGTTGCAGCGGCCTTCTTCGCCGGAACCGGGATCGCAATGCGCGGCAGCGATTTGGGCAGCGCCTGATTCACGAACGCCACCGCGGTGTCCGCGTAGTTGCGCACCCCCGTCTCCACCGTGGCGCGCGTCTTCTTCCAGAGCGCATTCGCGTGCAGGAATGACGTTTCGACGCGGTCGCCCACGACGCGGATGGCATGCGATTCGACGGCGGTGCCTTCCTTCACCAGCGCGCGCAGCACGTTACCGGCTTCCTTCTCCGCCCAGTCGCGCGTGACGACGACGACGCCGAGGCTTGCGAGCCAGGCTTGGCGCGAGGCGTTGATCAGGCCATCGCCGATCCGGCCGGGACGAGACATTAACGATGCGAGCATCTTGGAATCTCCAGGTTATGGGAAAAGCGGCGCGCGAGACGCGCACGCTGCCAATCTAGCGGCGCGGCCTAGAGCAAACACACTAAACGCGCTCGATTCGTCGCGTTTCTGGCACAAGCCTCGGCGATATCGACGCGGCGAGTACGCTCGCGAGCTTGGCGACGAGCGCGTAGATCGACAGCTGCGGATTCGCGCCGATCGACGTCGGAAACAGCGAGCCGTCGAAGACGTGCAGATTCGCGAGCTGATGATGCCGGCCGGTTTCGTCGACTACCGCCGCACGCGGATCGGGACCGAGGGGCGCGCCGCCCATCACATGCGCCGAGACGACCGGTGTGATGAGCGGCCGCAAGTCGAACTGCGCGATTGCCCGCTTCGCGGCGTGGACCGACGTGAAGCTCTCGGAATCGCCATGTAGCGGCATGACTTTCGTTGCGCCCGCCGCGAACTGGATCTCGGCCATCGTTGCGAACGCTCGTCGGAAGCCCTCCCACAGATACTCGTTGAGCGGATAGTCGAGCATCGGCGTGCCATCGGACGCGAGCGCGACCGTGCCGCCGGGGCTCTCCGGGTGAAATCCATCGCGCAACAGCGCAATGACCACCTGCAGGTGCGGAAGCTCTCGCATCCATGCAGCGTGGCGGACGCAGAAGTCGGGAAGCGTGGTCGCGCCCAGGACCGGGTGCACGGGTGGTGCTTCCAGCTTGTAGCCGATCGGACCGGTGAGCGGCCCCGAAGCGAGGAAATGATCCGAGAAGATCGTCTGCGGCGCGCCGGCGAACGGGTCGATGCGGTCGGGCATCATCGCCGCCGATACGACGGTCGGATGCAGGAACGTGCGCTTGCCCAGGATTCCATGCGGATCCGGTACGCGGCTGCGCAAAAGGAGCGCCGGCGTGCCGATCGCGCCGCCGGCGGCAACGAAGTGGCGCGCATTGACGATGATGCGCCGCTGCGTCGGTGCGGTGCCGTTCGCATCCATCGCGGCGCAGATGAGTGAGCCGACGCGATCGCCGTTCCACCTGAAGTCGAGCGCGCGCGCACGGGTCACGAGCGTCGCGCCTTTGTCGAGCGCCGCGGGGATGGTCGTCACGAGCATCGACTGCTTCGCGTTGGTCGGGCAGCCCATGCCGCAGTAGCCGAGGTTCCAGCAGCCACGCACGTTGCGCCGGATGGTGCCGAAGCCGATCCCGAGCCGCGTGGCGCCCGACGCGAGCGCGGCGTTGTTCGCATTCGGCGGCACGGTCCACGGCGCGATGCCCAGGCGAGATTCCATCCGGTCGAACCACGGCGCGAGGTCGGCCTCGCTCACCCCGCGAAGTCTCAAGTCCCGCGTCCAGTAGTCGAGCGTCGCTGCGGGCGTGCGAAACGAGCTTGTCCAGTTGACGGTGGTGCCGCCTCCGACACAACGCCCCTGGAGGATGTTGATCGACTTTGCCTTCGTCTTGCGCGCGGCCGATTCCTGGTAGAGCTCCGGATACGCCTCGGCTTCGCGCATGTGGAAATCGCTCGAGCTTCGGAGCGGCCCTTCTTCGACGAGGACGACGCGCAAGCCGGCCGCGGAGAGAATCTCGGCCGCGGTCCCGCCGCCCGCGCCGGTGCCCGCGATAGCGACGTCGCATTCGAGCGTGAGGTCGTCGTTCAGCACGCGCGCGTCGATGACCGACCAGCGCGCGGCGGCAGGCGCGCGCCACGGATCGCGGGTCAGCGCGGCAGACGACGCCGCGACTTCAGAAGATGCGCGGGGGTCCGCCATAGCCGATCGCCGCCCACGAACGCGGATTCGCGTACCAGGCGGCGAAGATGAGCTGATGAAAGGCGTCGTACGCGGAACGGAGCAGCGCGAAGCGACTCGCGCGCAGCCGCTCGAGGAACCCGCGCACATCCGTGGCCGAAGCCGCGTTCCACGATCCGGGGAGGCGGGTCAGCGCGAGCCGTGCCGGAGGCACCGACAGCAGGGCGAACAGCTGCGCAAGCTCCTCGCGTGCCCGGGGCGGCAGGCCGGTGACCGCCCGCTCGAGGTTGTCGAGCGTCTCGGCGATGGCGCGCTGCCGTTCGTCGGAGGCATTCGGCAACGCGCCGTCCAGCATCACCGGAACGATTGCGGTCAGGATTGCCTCGCCGTCGGCGCCGAGCGCCGCGCGCGAGCCGGCACCCGTCACCGAAGTGCGCCGCCACCACGCGACAGTCGCGAGACCGGCTGCGCCGACGACTCCGGCGATGAGGAAGGTGCGGCGGGAAGGCATCGACAGGGTTCAATAGCGGCGGCAAGCGACGTCGAGACCGAAGGCCGCGTCGGCTCGAAGATTGCCGGCTCCCGCTAGAGCAGGCAACCTAATTCCCGCGACGATCGGGCGTGCAGGCGCGCATAACCATCGGCTAGACTTGGCATCGCCGATGAACCCCGCATTCGCCAGCCGGACATGACCGAGCCTCCACCGCGCACGATGAACGCGTCGCAGGCGGCTCTCGCTCGCGAGCTTGCGCGCGTGGCGCGGCTCAATGCGGAGCGGGCCCAGAACCCGATCCTGACCGGCGCGCTCGGGCGGCTCTCCGAGTGGCAGTCGCGCCGCTTGCGCATGACCTACGCCGATCTCGCGGCGCAACCGCGGTACGCGGACGCGATTGAGTTCTTCCAGCAGGATCTCTACGGCGCGGCCGATTTCAGCCGGCGCGACGCGGATCTCGCGCGCGTCGTCCCCGTGATCGTGCGCCTTCTTCCCGAGAACCTTGTTTCGGCGGTGGCGCTTGCCGTTGAGCTGAACGCGCTATCGGGAGAGCTCGATCGCGTTCTGCTGTCGCGGCTGCCGCGCGCCGATGGCAACTTCACCGTCGCCGAATACTGCAAGGCGTATCGACGCACCGCCAATTTCCCGTTGCGCAAGCGGCAGATCAAGCTCATCGGCGATGTGGGCATCGCGCTCGATCGTTACGTCGGCAAGCCGCTGGTGCGCACTGCGCTCACAATGATGCGCCAGCCGGCACGCATGGCCGGCATGGGGGTGTTGCAGGATTTCCTGGAGCGCGGCTTCGCGGCGTTCCGGCGCATGCACGGCGCTGCCGAATTCCTGGCCACGATCGAAACGCGCGAGACTGCCATCCACGACGCGATCGCGCACGGCTCGATCGATCCGTTCCCCGATCCGATGTCGCCGGCAACCGCGAATCCCCGGCCGCTGGCGGCGAGCCACTAGCGCAGGTTCGCCGCTCCGGCTTTGCTGTCGCCCGTCGCTTCGTCACGTCTTCTTTTTCGCCGATCCGACGAGCTTGTCGAACTGGGTATGGATCTCGTTCTCGATGACGGGCTTGAGCGCGCTCAGGAGGAAGCCGAGCTCGGCGTGGAGCGTGAAGCGATCCTTGCCGACGTGAAGCCGGCCGGAAACGCCTGGACGCTCGAAGGCGATCGCGTCGCCGTCCCACTCGTGCTCGAGATCGAAGCGGCTCTTGAGATCGCGCGCGATCTTCTCCGCGACGTCGCGGGCTTTCTTGTGCGTCAGGTTGTGCGTCTTGGAGATCGAAATCGTGGCCACTGCCGGTCCTTTCGCCCGCGCAGTATAGCCAACGCGTTCAGTGCATGGGAGCATGCGCCCGCGCCGGTCGCATGCGTCGTCGCCGGCGGTCATCGCATCATGGGGACGGCCGGCTCGTAGGCAGGCTTGGAAGACTCGAGGCTCGCGGGACGTCGGAGATCGGACGTTCGCGTCGCGGGGAGGAGCAATGGCGGCAAACATCGCGCGGTACTTCACCCAGCATCTCGCTCACCCGCAGCACGTTTTGTATCGCCACTATATCGACGAGACGTGGCGCGACGTTACCGTCAGCGAGGTTGCGCGCGAGATCGCGCGCTGGCAGGCGGCGTTCCGTCGCGAAGGGTTGGCTCGCGGCGACCGCATCGCACTGTGCGCGCGGAACAGCATCGCCTGGATCTCCGCCGATCTCGCCGCGCTCGGCCTCGGCCTGGTCGTCGTCCCGCTTTACGTCGACGACAATCCCGACAACGCTGCGTGGTGCGCGCAGAACGCGGAAGCGAGGCTTCTGATCGTCGAGAATCCGCGACTTGCCGAAGGGATCTGCAAGAGCGCTGAAGCATCGGCCCTGCCGCCGATCGTGGTGCTGAAGCCCGACGATCCCGGCGCGGCGAATGCGGCCGAGAAATTCCGCCCACCCGCCGCGGGTGAGGTCGAGGTCCAAGACCTCCCCGAGACGGCGCTTGCAACCATCTGCTTCACGTCCGGCACGGCCGGGCGTCCGAAGGGCGTGATGCTTTCGCACGGCAATATCGTGGCGAACGTCACGCAGTGTCAGGGGGTGAAAATGGCGCGCGAGACGGACCAGTTCCTGTCGATCCTGCCACTGTCGCACATGTTCGAGCGCACGGGCGGCTACTACCTGCCGTTGTCGCTCGGCGCCAAGGTTGCATTCTGCCGCGGCATTCCGCAGGTCGCCGAGGATCTGGCGTCGCAAAGACCGACGATCATCTTCGCGGTGCCGCGGATCTTCGACCGCTTCTATCAGCGCATCGAGCAGGCACTCTCCGATTCCGCCGCCAAGAAGGCCCTTTTCGACATGTGCGTCGCGCGCGGCTATCGCGTCGCGATGAAGCAGGGATCGGTCGTCGACAGCATGCTCGTGCCGCTGCTGCGCAGGATCGTCGCCGGGCCGATCCTCGCGCGACTTGGGGGCAACATGCGGCTCGCGATCGTCGGCGGCGCGGCGCTCGACCCGGTGCTCGCGCAGACGTTCATCGGTCTCGGTCTCACGATGCTGCAGGGCTACGGCATGACCGAAGCCTCGCCGGTGATCTCGGTCAACCGCGACGACGACAACGTGCCCGAGTCGGTGGGGCCGCCGCTGCCCGGCATCGAGGTCAAGCTCGCGGACAACGGCGAGCTCTGCGCGCGTGGCGGCAACGTCATGCTCGGCTACTGGCGCAACGAGGAGGCGACCCGCGCGGCGATCGATCCCGACCGGTATCTGCACACAGGCGATCTCGCCGAGATCAAGGACGGCAAGATCTTCATCCGCGGCCGCGCGAAGGACATCTTCGTGATGTCGAATGGCGAGAAGCTCCCGCCGCAGGACGTCGAGTTCGCGATCCTCCACGACCCGACCTTCGAGCAAGTCATGCTGCTGGGCGACGGCGAGCCGTACGTCGCGTTGCTGGCGGTCACCCAGGAGAAGGACGAGCGCGAGCTCGTACGGCGTGCCAACGCGCAGCTCAAGGCGTTTCCGCGCTGGGTGCGGGTGCGGCACGTCATCGCTACCAACGAGCAGTGGACCGTCGACAACGGATTGCTGACGCCGACGCTCAAGCTCAAGCGACCCATTCTGTTCAAACGCTATGCGGATCGCATCGCGGCGGCCTACAAGGAGCCGCCGGTGGAATAGCGATGGCGACGTGGGGGATCCGGACAGCAGCAATGGATTCGGGCGGATTCCAACATTGACGCCGCGGGGGTGTGACCCCCCGTCCCGACGAGAGGACGGACACTGTCGCTCGAGAGCTCGCGATGCGGGGCGGACGTTTGGCTGTGCCTTTGACAGCGCGGCCGATCCGGCCTAAAATTCAAACAAACGTTTAACTGAGGCCGCTGGCTCACGCGGCCTCGAGGTAAATCGCTTCAACGGTTGCAGCTGTGCTCAGGCCGTCGCTGGGGGCGAGAAACGCTTTGGCGACGGGGATGCTATCGGTAAGGCGCGCGCCGCATCCGGCGACAAAATCGCGGGACTTTAAGCGGCCGGTGCACGGGGATCCATCATGAAGGCCAAAGTCATTCCGATCCACGAATCGCGCGCCGCCTCGCTCACCAAGGAGCGCATTCTCGATGCCGCCGAAACGCTGTTCATGGAGCACGGATTCGAGGCGACGAGTTTGCGCGCCATCACGACCGCGGCGGACGTCAATCTCGCGGCGGTCAATTACCACTTCGGGTCGAAGGAGGAATTGTTCCAGGCGGTGCTCACGCGGCGGCTCGATCCGATGAATCAGGAGCGACTCGCGCTGCTCACGCGCCTCGAGGCGACAGCGGCGCCGCACCCTCTCTCATGCGAAAAGATCCTGCTGGCGCTCTTTGTCCCCGCGCTTCGACTCGCACGCGATCCGGCGCGCGGCGGGAAGAACTTCCTGCGGCTTCTGGGCCGAGCGTATGCCGACCCGGCGCCGTTCATCCGGCAATTCCTCTCCGAGCAGTACGCCGTGATGATTGCGCGGTTCAAGGCCGCGTTCGTCCGGGCCTTGCCGCATCTTCCGAAAAAGGAACTGTCCTGGCGGCTGCATTTCATCATGGGCGCGCTGTCGTACACCCTGGCGGGCACCGACGTGCTCAAGCTGATCGCCGAGTTGAACCCGCGCGAAACGGACAACGATGAAATTCTGCTGCGCCGGCTCGCGCCCTTCCTGCTTGCGGGCCTGCAGGCGCCGCTGCCCGACTTGAACGAGGCGACGCGCACGCTCGATGGCGAGCTGGCGCGATCGCGCTAGCGACGCGTCGTTTAAGCGCCGTGTGGCTGCTGCAATGAAAAAGAGGAGTGCCGCATGCTGATCCTTCTGTGGCTCGTCGCGCTGGTCGGAGTCTCGATTGCGCTCGCGTACGTCAACGCCCCGGGATGGGGTTGGACCGTCGCGCTCGCGGCGCTGATCGGCGGCGCGTGGGCCGTGCACCTCCTGCCGGGCTGGATCGAAGCCGCACTGCTCGGCATGGTCGCGCTCGGCGCCGCGCCGCTCCTGATCTCGGCCGTGCGCCGCAAGCTCGTGAGCGATCCCGTGCTCGGGGTCTTCCGCAAGATCCTGCCGCCGATGTCGCAGACCGAGCGCGAAGCGATCGAGGCGGGGACGGCTCTTCTCCGGTCGTCCGAACTGGAAGAAGCTCCTCGAGATGCGGCCGCCACGGCTCACCGAAGAAGAGCAGCGATTCCTCGATCTGGATTGCGAGGAGCTCTGCTCGATGGTGACCGACTGGGAAACGACCAACGTCTACAAGGACCTGCCGCCGAACGTGTGGCAGTTCATCAAGGATCGTGGCTTCCTTGGCATGATCATCCCGAAACAGTACGGCGGCCTCGGCTTCTCGGCGTTCGCGCATTCTCAGGTGGTCGCGAAGCTCGCGACGCGCTCGAGCGCGGTTGTCGTCACCGTGATGGTGCCGAACTCGCTCGGTCCCGGCGAGCTCCTGATGCATTACGGCACCGACGAGCAGAAGAATTACTACCTGCCGCGACTCGCGAAGGGACTCGAGATCCCCTGTTTCGCGCTCACGAATCCGTACGCCGGATCCGATGCTGCGGCGATTCCCGATACCGGCATCATTTGCATGGGCGACTATCAGGGAAAGCGCGTGCTCGGCCTGAGGCTCACCTGGGAAAAGCGCTACATCACCCTCGGACCGGTCGCGACGATCCTCGGGCTCGCGTTCCGCGCGTTCGATCCCGATCACCTGTTTGGCGACAAGGAAGATCTCGGCATTACCTGCGCGCTCATCCCGACCACGCATCCGGGCGTCAACATCGGGCGCCGTCACATGCCGCTCAACGCCGTGTTCCAGAACGGCCCCAACTGGGGTAAGGACGTCTTCATCCCGATCGACTGGGTGATCGGCGGCCAGGCGATGATCGGCAAGGGTTGGCGGATGCTGATGGAATCGCTGGCTGCGGGACGTGCGATTTCATTGCCGTCGCTGTCGACCGGCATGAGCAAGATGGTCGTGCGCGCGACGGGCGCCTATGCGCGGGTGCGCGTGCAATTCAAGACGGCAGTCGGAAAGTTCGAAGGCGTCGAGGAAGCGCTCGCGCGCATGGGTGGCAACCTCTATGCGATGGACGCGACGCACAAGCTGATCGCGGGGATCGTGGACCTGGGTGAAAAGCCCGCGGTTCCGTCAGCGATCGCCAAGTATCACTTGACCGAGCGCTCGCGGCAGATCGTCGTCGATGCGATGGACGTCGCCGGCGGCAAAGGGATCTGCATGGGGCCGTCGAATTTCCTGGGCGCGGCGTACATGCAGGTGCCGGTCTCGATCACAGTCGAAGGCGCGAACATCCTGACGCGGAGCCTCATCATCTTCGGCCAGGGCGCGATCCGCTGTCATCCCTATGTGTTGAAGGAGATGGCCGCGACGACCGAGCCCGATCGCAGGAAGGCATCGATCGACTTCGACCGCGCACTCTGGGGTCACCTGCGATTCACGCTGTCGAACTACGCGCGCACGCTGGTGATGGGCTTCACCGGCTCGCATTTCGTGACGGCGCCGTTCGACGTCGCGCCCGAGACCCGCCGCTATTACCAGCAGCTCACGCGCTTCTCCGCGGCGCTCGCATTTCTCGCCGACGTGTCGATGGGAACGCTCGGCGGCGCGCTCAAGCGCAAGGAGAAGCTGTCCGCGCGTCTGGGCGACGTGCTGTCGATGCTCTACCTGTGCTCGGCGACGCTCAAGCGTTACGAAAGCGAGGGGCGCCAGCAGGCCGACGCGCCGCTGATGCACTGGGCGATCTGGGACGCGATGTTCAAGGCCCAGACCGCGTTCGAGGGCGTCATCTCGAACTTTCCCAACCGGATGATCGCGACGATGATGCGCCGGACCGTGTTTCCGCTCGGCCGGCCCTACGTCGTCCCACCGGACAAACTGGGCGGCGAAGTCGCACGCCTGCTGATCGAGCCGTCTGCAACACGCGATCGCCTCACGACCAACGTCTACCGCGGCAAGGGGGCCGACGACGGCATCGCGCTGATCGATCGCGCGCTCGACGTCACGATGCAGGCGGAACCGATCGAGCACCGGTTGCGCGCGGCGGCCAAGGAGGGGCGTTTCGATCCGCGCGTCCCGCCGGGCGCGTCGCCGAGCGTCGCCGAGGAACGCGCGGTCGCCGCCGGCATCATCAGCGCGGACGATGCGCGCGTTCTCGCCGAGCACCGCGAGCTCGTGGCGAAGCTGGTGCGCGTCGACGACTTCGGGCCCGATCTCGGCGTCTCGCTGCTGAAGCCGCCGCATCCGGTGACCGAGCATCCTGCATCCGTGATGCAACCGCGCGAGGACGATACGAGCCGGCGCCGCGCTGCCGCGTGAGATTGGTGTCGCTCCAGCACAGCGGATACGAGGGGACAGCATGAAAGAGCCGATCTATATCGTCGACGGCGCCCGCACACCGTTTCTCAAGGCGCGCAACCGGCCCGGTCCGTTCGCGGCCTCGGATCTCGCGACCGATGCGGGCCGATCGCTGCTCCTGCGCCAGTCGTTCGCACCGACGGATCTCGACGAGGTGATCCTGGGATGCGCCGCCCCGTCCCCCGACGAGGTCAACATCGGACGCGTCGCCGCGTTGCGGATGGGCTGTGGCCAGAAAGTGCCGGGGTGGACGGTGATGCGCAATTGCGCGTCCGGCATGCAGTCGATCGATTCCGGAATCAACAATGTGCTCGCCGGACGGTCGAACCTCGTGCTTGCGGGCGGCGTCGACGCGCTGTCTCGCGCGCCGCTTCTTTATTCCGAGAAGATGGTGCTGTGGTTCGCGAACTTCAGCATGGCGAAGACGGCGGGTGAGCGCGCCGCGGCCTTCCTCAAGCTCAATCCCGGCGAGGCTTTGAAGCCGATCATCGGGCTCATGAAGGGACTGACCGATCCGGTGGTCGGCCTGCTGATGGGCCAGACGGCGGAAAACGTGGCCTTTCGCTTCGGCATCACCCGCCGTGACATGGACGAGTTCGCGGCGCGCAGCCACCAGCGCGTGCTCGCGGCGCAGAAGGCAGGTTATTTCGAGCACGAGGTGATTCCGATCTTCGACGATAAGGGCAAGCCGTATGTCGCGGACGATGGCGTGCGCGAGGATTCAACCGTCGAGAATCTCGCGAAGCTCAAGCCCTTCTTCGACCGCAAGTACGGCAACGTGACCGCCGGCAACAGCTCGCAGATCACCGACGGCGGAGCGTGGGTCGTGCTGGCCTCGGAGCGCGCGGTCGATAAGTTCAAGCTGAAACCGAAGGGGCGCATCGTCGATACGCAGTGGGCCGGCCTCGACCCGGCGCAGATGGGACTCGGTCCGGTGCACGCGGCGACACCGATCCTCATGCGCAACCAGCTTGGCTTGAACGATCTCGATGCGTGGGAGATCAACGAAGCGTTTGCCGCGCAGGTGCTGGGCTGCCTGCGCGCGTGGGAGAGCGACGAGTATTGCCGCAACGAGCTCGGCCTTCCCGCCGCGCTCGGCAAGCTCGACGAGTCGAAGTTGAACGTCGACGGCGGCGCGATCGCCATCGGCCATCCGGTAGGCGCCTCCGGCACGCGCATCGTGCTGCACGTCCTGAATGTGCTGGAACGCACTGGCGGGAAGCGCGGGATGGCAGCGATCTGCATCGGCGGCGGGTTGGGCGGCGCGATGCTCGTGGAGCGCGTCTAAATGCGGCACTTTCGGATCGATGTCGATTCGGACGGTCTGACCGAAGTCATCTTCGACAAGGCCGACGCAACGACGAACACGCTGTCGAGCGACGTCTTCGTCGAGCTGAACGCGATCCTCGACGACTTCGATCGCACGCCGCCGAAGGGCGTCATCATCCGCTCGGGCAAGGCGAGCGGCTTCATCGCCGGCGCCGACGTCAAGGAGTTCACGGAAGTCTCCGATATCGACAGCGCCACCGCGATCATCCGGCGCGGCTGGGACACGTTCAATCGTCTCGCAAAGGTTACGTACCCGACGCTGGCGCTGATCAAGGGCTTTTGCCTCGGCGGCGGCGTCGAGCTCGCGCTTGCGTGCCGCTATCGCGTCGTGGTCGACGAGCCGGGGACGCGCCTCGGATTGCCTGAGGTGATGCTGGGCATCGTTCCGGGTTGGGGCGGCATCAAGCGCCTTCCGAAGTTGATCGGCGCACCGGCGGCGCTCGACATGCTCCTGACCGGCAAGACGATCGACGCGCGGCGCGCGAAGAAGCTCGGTCTTGCCGACGAGTGCGTGCCCCAGCGGATCATGGACAACACCGCGCGCGGCGTCTTGAAGGCGCTGCCGCCGCCGCGCGCCCTGCCGTTTCCGCTGTCGCTCAGTCTGACGCCGATCGGCCGCCGCCTCGTCGCCGCGACCGCGCGCAAGCAGGTCGCGAAACGCGCGCGCCACGAGCACTATCCGGCGCCCTACGCGATTCTCGAGCTGTTCGAGAAATACGACGGCGATCCGTTTGCGCCGCCGGCCAACGATCCGGCGTCGTATCGGAACTTCGTCACGTCGTCGACCACGGCGAATCTATTGCGCGTGTTCCAGCTGCAGGAGCGCTTGAAGTCGCTCGGCAAGAGCGAAGATGAAAAAGCGTCGCACGTGCACGTCGTCGGCGCCGGCACGATGGGCGGCGACATCGCGGCGTGGTGCGCGCTGCGCGGTCTCACCGTCACCCTGCAGGACCAGAACGCGGAGCGTTTGTCGCCGGCGATCGGACGCGCGACCAAGCTCTTCACCGAGCGTCTCAAGGATGCGCGGCGCATCCGCGATGCCGAGGACCGCTTGATTCCGGATGTCGCGGGCGACGGCGTCATGCGCGCCGACGTCATCATCGAGGCGATCTTCGAGAACGTCGACGCGAAGCGCGCGCTGTTCGCCGCGGTCGAGAAGAAGGCGAAGCCTTCGGCAATCCTCGCCACCAATACGTCGTCGATCCCGCTCGAGGACATCGCTGCGGCGCTTGCCGACCGATCGCGGCTCATCGGAGTGCATTTCTTCAATCCCGTGGCCCGCCTGCCGCTCGTCGAGATCGTCGTCGGCAAGGATACGTCCGAGGCCCTCGTGCCGCGCGCGGCGGCGTTCGTGCGTCAGATCGACAAGCTTCCATTGCCGGTGCATAGCGCCCCCGGCTTCCTCGTGAATCGCGTCCTCGCCCCGTACCTGATGGAGGCGATGCGCTGCGTCGACGAAGGGTTGTCGCCGGAGACCGTCGACGAGGCGGCGCTGGCGTTCGGTATGCCGCAGGGACCGATCGAGGTGGCCGACACCGTCGGGCTCGATATCTGCGTCGCGGTGGGCAAGATGCTCAACAGCGACGTCGAGCCGCCGAAGAAGTTGATGGAGCTCGTGAATGCAGGCAAGCTCGGCAAGAAGTCCGGGCAAGGCTTCTACACGTGGGTGAACGGCAGACCGCAGAAGCAGGCGCCGGGCGCGATTCCTGCAGGCTTGGCAGAACGTCTGGTCGCGCCGTACGTAAACGAGGCCAAGAAGGCGCTCGCCGATCACATCGTCGCCGACGCCGATCTGGTCGATGCGGGCGCGATTTTCGGAACGGGCTTCGCGCCGTTTCGGGGCGGACCGTTGCACTACGCCGACAGCGCTATTCGACCGGCCGCTTCGTCGGGCGCAGCCTGATCTCGCGACGGGGTGGTGTAGCATTCGCCCGGCGCGAAAATGAGGGAACAGGCGCAATGCGGCGTCGAGGGACCGCCGCCGTAAGCGCGAGGCAAGAGCAGGAGACGGCGGCAGCTTCGCCGTGCGAGGAGGGGGATTCGTGGACAAGATCTGGCTCAAGAGCTATCCGGCCGGGGTCCCGGCCGAAATCGACTATCACCAGTACGCGTCGGTGCGCGAGGTGTTCGAGGAGGTTTGCGGCAAGTTCGGGCCGCGACCTGCGTTCTCGTGCATGGGCAAAACGCTGACGTTCGGCGATCTCGATACGCTTTCCGCGGCGTTCGGCGCGTACCTGCAGGGGATCGGGTGCAAGAAGGGCACGCGCATCGCGCTGATGATGCCCAATATCCTGCAGTATCCAGTCTGCATCTTCGGCGCGCTGCGCGCGGGGTGCACGGTCGTGAACGTCAATCCGCTCTACACGCCACGCGAGCTCGAGCACCAGCTCAAGGATTCGGGCGCCGAAGTGATCGTCGTCGTCGAGAATTTCGCGCACACACTCGCGGAGGTCGTCGGCAAGACGAACGTCCGGCAGACGATCGTCACGTCGATCGGCGAGCTGTTGGGCTTCAAGGGCCTGATCGTCGACTTCATGCTGCGCCAGGTGAAGAAGATGGTCCCCGCGTATTCGCTGCCGGGCTCGATCCGCTTCTCCGATGCGCTGGCCGAGGGCCGCAAGCGCACGCTGGAGCGTGTGCCGATCGGGCAC